>CEVF01153160.1_pt1 | contig 13057 bp, 10 predicted proteins | sample 356441 | NCBI WGS metagenome assembly CEVF01 (sample SAMEA2622765, study PRJEB7988) | marine metagenome | biome: marine biome (ENVO:00000447); feature: surface water layer (ENVO:00002042); material: "saline water (ENVO:00002010), including plankton (ENVO:xxxxxxxx)" | depth 5 m
AAAGGAAGCTTTTCGTCTTCTTCATCTCCCCAATCGTGATCGGGTATGCCCACTAATTTTTCCTGAAGAGTTTGGAAAATGATGTAAAGTACCGGTATAACCATGATACCCAATATGGTACCGACCAACATACCTCCAATGGCTCCCGTACCAATGGCACGGTTACCTACAGCACCTGCACCTGTTGCGATCATAAGGGGAAGTAATCCGAAGATAAAGGCAAATGAGGTCATTAAAATAGGTCGGAACCTGGCAATGGCACCGTCTATGGCCGATTGAACAATGGTTTCTCCCTCACGCCTACGCTGTATGGCAAACTCGACAATTAGAATGGCATTTTTGGCCAAGAGCCCGATCAGCATCACCAAGGTAATTTGTATGTAGATGTTGTTACTGATACCAAATAGGTTAGCAAATATCAGAACCCCCGAAAGTCCGGCCGGTACAGATAGCAAAACGGAAATAGGAAGAATAAAACTCTCGTACTGTGCACACAATAGGAAATAAACGAATATAAAACACAGCATAAAGATATACACCGTTTGGCTTCCTGCAGAAATCTCTTCACGCGTTATCCCAGAGTATTCGTAACCATAGCCTGTGGGTAAGGTTTGTGCAGCAACTTCTTCAACGGCATTAATAGCATCACCAGAACTATAGCCGTCATTAGGAGCGCCACTTATTTTTGCCGCTGTAAATAGGTTAAAACGGGTTAAACTTTGGGGTCCGTAAACCCTTTTTAAGGTTATAAACTCGGTAATGGGCGCCATGACGCCATTACTGTTTTTAACTTTTATGGCATTTAAACTTTCAAGGTTGGCCCTAAAGTTAGGCTCCCCTTGATAGATAACACGGTATTGCTTTCCAAATTTATTAAAGTTAGAAGCATACACGCCACTTAAATAGCCTTGCATGACACTTAAAACCCCTTCTACATCTAAACCTGCTAGTTTGGTTTTATCGACATCTACCACCACTTCGTATTGTGGAAACGTTGGGTCGAAGGTTGTGTTGGCATACTGTATTTCTGGGCGTTCACTTAAGGCCTGGATGAAATCTTGACTTACCTTATAAAGTGCATCTACAGTACCACCACTTTGGTCTTGTAACTGTACTTCAAATCCGTTACTTAAACCAAATCCTGTAACCGTTGGTGGCGCAAAGAATATCATTCTAGCATCTTTAATGTTAGCTGTTCTTGCAAACAACTGACCAATGATGTCTTGTACACTTTGTCCTTCTCCTTTACGCTCATCCCAAGATTTTAGTTTTAATATAAACATTCCATAATTAGATCCCTCACCACTCATAAATCCACGACCGGTGGCTCGTAAAAAGGCATTTACTTCTGGTATATCTTCGACAATCTTCTGTAATTCATCCAAAACTTCATCTGTTCTTTCAAGAGAGGATGCTGCTGGCAAACTTACATCGGCAAAAACAGTACCTTGGTCTTCATCGGGCACGAAGCCTGTTGGCGTGGTATTCATTAGGTAAACGAACACCCCAATAAAAATAACGATAAGACCAACGGCAATAGCCTTTTTACGAATTAGAAATGATATTGCCTTTTTATATTTTGAAGTTGTTTTTTCAAAGCCTACGTTAAAGGCTATATAAAAACGTTGTAGATAACTTTTTGATTTATGTTCTTCGTGCGGTTTTAACAAAAGGGCGCATAAAGCAGGACTCAAGGTCAATGCGTTAACGGCCGATAAAATGATGGCAATGGCAAGGGTTATACCAAATTGTTGGTAGAACACCCCTGAAGATCCACTAATAAATGTTACCGGTATAAACACCGCCGACATAACCAGAGTAATGGAAATAATGGCCCCTGAAATTTCGTTCATGGCATCTATACTAGCTTTTCGGGCCGATTTATAACCTGAGTCCAGTTTGGCGTGTACGGCCTCTACCACCACAATGGCATCATCGACCACAATACCAATGGCAAGCATTAAGGCAAATAGGGTCAATAAGTTGATCGTAAAACCGAACAGGCTTAGGAAAAAGAAGGTACCCACCACGGCCACCGGTACAGAGATGGCTGGAATTAAAGTGGAACGCCAATCTTGTAAAAAGATGAAAACAACAAGGAACACCAGTAAAAAAGCCTCAATCAAAGTACTAATCACTTTAGAAATAGACGCATCTAAAAAGTCATTGGCATTTACCATTTCCGTATATTTTAGACCTTCAGGAAAGTTTTTAGAAGCTTCCTCTAAGGTTGCAATAGATTGCGCAACTACCTCTTGCGCATTCGACCCTGCAGATTGCGCTATGGCCACACCTGTCCCAGGTTTACCATTAATAGTAGTACTAGAACTGTACGATTGAGACCCTAACTCTACTCTAGCAACGTCTTTTAAACGTAGGATTCGTCCATCGTCAGTAGTTTTGATAATGATGTCTTCAAAATCGGTAGCATTTTGTAATTTACCTTTATACTTTAGGGTATATTGATAGGCTTGATTTCCTTGTAAACCTAGTTCTCCTGGTGCGGCTTCAAGGTTTTGGTCAGCAAGTGCAACGCTAATATCCGATGGTTCTAAACCATAATTTGCCATCACATTGGCTTTTAACCAAATACGCATACTATAATCTCTAGAACTAAATGCCGAGGCACTACCAACACCGTCTATCCTCTTTAATACAGGTATTAAATTAATTTCGGCATAATTCAGAATAAATTCCTCATCATAATTATCATTTTCACTGTACAGCCCAAAAATAAAGACATTACTACTTTGCTGTTTTTTGGTCGTTACACCCGCTTGTATAACCTCGGAGGGCAATAAGTTGGAAGCCGTTGATACACTGTTTTGCACGTTGACCGCAGCAATATCTGGGTCGGTACCTAATTCAAAATACACCGTGATACTAGCAGAACCACTAGTAGCTGTAGAGGTCATATACGTCATCCCTTCTACACCATTAATTGCCTCTTCTAAAGGAACAATCACACTATTTAATACAGCTTCTGCATTGGCACCGTCATAGGAAGCGGAAACTTGTACCGTTGGAGGTGCAATATCTGGATATTGAGAGATGGGTAATGTGGTGATTCCAATAATCCCTAAAATCAATATGATGATAGAAATTACAGCCGAAAGCACCGGACGTTTTATAAATTTATTAAACATAATTTCTATGATTTTATAGGTTGGTAGATGTTACTTTTTCGGTGATTTGCTGTAATGCGGTTATATCACTCTCTTTTACTTGAACCGGTTTTATTTCTTTACCACTTGATAAGCCTGAAATACCTTCAAGAACTACTTGGTCGCCATCTTTGAGTCCGTCGGTAACTATATAAGCTTGTCCCGAATTTGTACTAGTTACCGTAATTTTAGTTGATTGTACTTGGGATTGTTCGTTTACCAAATACACATAAACACCACCTTGAATTTCATAGGTTGCCGATTGAGGAATTAAATAAGCCCCTTCAATAGTTCTAGGCAATTGTATGGTAGCACTATTCCCTGTTCTCAATAAATTATCGGGGTTGTCAAAAATAGCACGTACATTAAACGAGCCAGTTTCTTCATCCACCTGACCGCTCACTGTTTGAATTTTCCCTTTTTGGTCAAAGGAGGTATAATCGGGAAGTAGCAGGGAGACCTCGTTCATGTTGCTCAATACGCCTTCTTTTGTGAACTCCAAATATGTTTTTTCGTTGATGGAAAAATAGGCGTACACCTGTTTGATATTCGACACCGTGGTCAAAGGTTCGCTAATATTGCTATTTACCAGACTCCCTAACTTATAGGGCAAAGAACCTATATAACCCGAAACCGGGGCCGTAATTTTGGTATAGCCAAAGTTGGTCTGTGCATTGGAGTAATTGGCCTGTGCCTGCTCCAAGGCCGCTTTTGCGGCGGTAAGTGCATTTTCGGCGGAAGTTAACTCGAACTTGCTGATAATTTCCCGCTCAACCAAAGGCTTTGCTTTTTCAACATTGACCTCTGCAGAGCTTACATCGGCCTTTGCACTGCTGATCGCGGCCTTGCTGCTCAAAAGCTCCTGTTCATATTCAGGGGCGTTCAATAAAAAAAGCGCTTGCCCTTTCTGCACATATTCTCCTTCGTCTACAAGCACTTTTTCTATAAAACCTTCAATTTTAGGATAAATTTCTATGTTCTCGGTACCTTCGATCGTTACCGGAAACTCCCTATAGAGGCCTATGGTCTTTGGTGCTACCGTTAACACCTTGTATTCGCCAATGCCCCCGTTGGGACGGGCTTCCTTGTTGTTGTTGCACGAGAGGGAAAGCAGGCCTACGACCAGTCCGAAGCACCATGCATAAAAATTGATTTTTTTAGTTTTCATTTCTGCTTTATTGTATTTGGAAAGTTTATGTTCAAAATATTTGGATAAAGGGCCAGTTGGGAAACTGCCTTATTCTGTTTTATTCAATGTCCCTGACCAATCTCACGTAATTGTTGATTCGTAACGAATCTGCTGCATTTACGGACTCCATTAAATAATCTTCAATTTTCCCCGATTTTGGGTCTGAACGTTGGGCTCCCGCACCATGCCAATCATAGTATTCGGTAGCACTACTGTTATCTTTACTATAGGCCTTGCCAAATGCTATGTAACAGGCTGTGTACTTAAAATCGCCCTGGGTCGTACTTGTCCAAAACCAACTATCCGGGTTGGTACATTCAAAGTATTCCTCATTTATTGCCGGTATTGTTTTTTTGTCGTAGTCGACGATACTTTGTAGCTCTTTGGTATTCGGCAACCTCCAATCGGTATAGTTGGCCAGACTGCTACTATCGGCATACTTTAATGCCTCTTTCCAGTTATAGGTATGGCCATCATCGATTTTCTGCCACATCAGTCCCGTCGCCTTATCCGTAACCGTACCATCGGTATTGTCGACAAAATCGTTTATCCCGTAAACGTTCTCGGTACCACGAACGGCACGTACATAATTACCAGGGTTTCTCACCCCGTCACTACCATCATAATACAGTCCGGTTTCGTAGGCTTTTATATGTCCATCGGCAAAATTGAAACCAAAAGCACCTTCAATTTGTATGTTTTGGATAGGCCCCTTTACATACTTTGTGCTCGACCAATATTGACCTGCAAATGGCATGTGTTGGTCGTATTCGAAATCGAAATATTCTGTATCTATATACGGCGTTGATTTGTCTAGATCCTTAGGGTTTAATTCTCCATTTGAATAAAGTAGCGAGTACAGTTCTTTTATCGTGGGTAAACGCCAATCGGTATACCCACCTATTTCTAAATTTTCTACATAGGTAAAGGCATCATAGAAATTGTGACGTTTAAAATCGGGTGTTTTTTGCCACATTAGGCCGGTATTCACATCGGTTATGGTACCGTCATTATTATCTACATATGAAGATGCCAAACCCGAAAACTGGGCATCTTGCCTGTAAAAATCCTCACCTTCTTTTGGTCTGGCAATTTCATCTCCATCATTGTTATAGAACTTGTCCTGACCTGTATCCGACAAAACAAAGCGCACTTCATTTTCTATGTTTGTTCTCTTTTTCTGTGCCGTGTTCTTACAAGCGGCAAAGATCAAGACCGCACAACAACAAAGTATATTTAGTTTTCTAGTTTTCATATCTGCTTTATTCTGTTTTTATTCAATGTCCCTGACCAATCTCACGTAATTGTTGATGCGGATCACGTCGCCTTGCGGTCCGTGACCTTCGGGGTAATCGTCGGCATTCCCGGTTTTGGGATCGCTTCGCTGCGCCCCGGCACCGTGCACGTCCATCAATACCTTGGCCTTTCTTGAGTGTGGAGGAGCAAAAAAGCCCAGGGCTTCGCCAAAGCACACGTATACGGCCGAGGAGACATTATAGATATTCTTATGGGTAGTGGAGGTCCAATAGGAAGCGTAACCCTCCGTTCCGTCCTCGATTTTTATCTTGGTCGATTCAAAAAGCGGGTCAATGGCCGGGGAATCGGTTTTCTGTGGAGATCGGTTATAATCCACGATACTTTGCAGTTCCTTGGCATTGGGAAGCCTCCAGTCCGAATGGCCCAAATAATTTTCTTTGTTTTTTTCTTGGGCATAGGCCAGGGCCTCTTCCCAGTTCATTCCCTTTTTACTGTCCTCTTTCTGCCACATTAGGCCCGTGGCCCAATCGGAAATACTACCGTCTTTATTGTCCTTAAAATTGTTTTTGCCGTAGTCTTGGTTTCCCCGAACAAATCGTACGGTAAAATCTTTGACCCTGCCATTGGGAAGACTTGTAGGGTAACCTTTGATGCGACCGTCCGCTGCGTTTACCCCAAAGACCACTTCATCGCTGTTCATTGCCATGCCCTTGTAAAAAGTGGAACTTAACATTTGTACATCGATAATACGTTCGCCGTTCGCCCCGTAGTCAAAATCGAAATAATCGGTATCTATAAACGGGACGGCACCATCGGGAACCACATACATATCGGGTCCGCTCACATCCGTACCACCAAAATTGATCAATGAATACGATTCTTTTATGGTGGGCAAGCGCCAATCGCTATAACCGGCCAACTTAAAGGACTTAAGTCTTTCCATGGCTTCCGCATAGGTCATCACCTCATATGATTTCTCCCACATTAAGCCCGTAACATTGTCTGTAACCGTACCGTCCCCATTGTTGGTGTAACTTGGAAGATTCCCCGTATACTGGGCATCTTGGCCATAAAAAGCCTCGCCTTTTTGGGGCTGTGCTATTTTTTTGGAATTGTTGAAAAATTCGGTTTGTCCCGTATCCACAAGGGGGTATTGGCCTATTTTCGAAGTAGAAGAACCCGTTTGGGTGTCTAATACTTCGGTCTGTGCGGTCGTTTTTTCGGAGGTTACACCGGTTACGGCATTTTTTATCTTGTTATTGCATGAAACCATGGTGATGACCAGTATGGTAGAGATACCTATTTTTTTCATTTTATCTTTTTTAAAACTGTTGGTCATTTAAATGCACACATTATTTTTCGGGTATCTATTGTACCCTAATATCGGGGGTAAAATTATAGGTAAGAAATATTATATTGTGTATTATTATTTTGGATAAAAAGATTATAATTTAGGTTTAATCGGTTATTTTTGAAAAGATTAAGAGAAATCGATGCGGATTTATAAAAACATTAAGAACTACTTTTTAAACAATGATGACGGAATCAACGATTATGGCGATCGTTTTTATATCCGATCTATAGAGGAGGACAGGAAAAGGAAGAATACCCCGGACATAATGTTCGCCTCTCCACATAAAAGGGATTTTTTTGAAATAGCTATTTTGGCACGGAATACGACGAGTATACGGATAGGTGAACATAGCTTTGGTCAGATGGACAAGGGGCTGGCAATCGTTTCTCCATTTCAGACCATACATTATGAGAAAAAAACTTATAATAACGAGGAGAGCAACGATATAGGATATGTGATCAATTTCAAGGCTTCCATTTTTGAGCACCTGAGCCAATCGTACGAGGTTCAGAACCAGTTTCCCTTTTTTAAGATCCATACCCTGCCCATATATCAATTGGGCGAGGAAGATTTTGATACGATCTTTCCGATTGCGGCAGAGATCTATGAGGAGGCCCGGAGCGATAGGATGCATAATCTGGAGGTGGTACAGTCGTTGCTGCAGCTTTTTTTGTATAAGATCAAACGGGTTACCTATAACGACGAGGGCATTGTGGCCCTGAACCGGTGGGACAAGATCACGTCGAAATTCGAGCATACCATCTTGTCGGGCGGCAATGAGATCCTGTCGGTAAGCGAATATGCCTCTAAAATGAATATCAGCCCCATTTACCTTACCGAATGTGTAAAAAAGGCCACGGGCAAAAGCGCCCAAAAAGTGCTTATCGACTACAAGACCCTGCAGGCCAAAACACTTCTCAGTCAGGAAGAAATGGCCATAGGCGATGTGGCGGAAGCCTTGGGCTTTAACGAGGTGGCCAATTTTAACCAGTTCTTTAAACGCACTACGGGCATGACGGCCAGCCAGTTCCGCAAAAAGGGAAAAGGGGCGCATTGATTGTCCCTTTGAGGACGCTATAAATCAGCAAACCGACCAAACCATTGTTCCTGACTGGAGAGCGGCCATTGCCAAACGAAACATAAGTAGGAATTTGATGTTTTTTCGGGCAGAGGGTATCCGCCTAATCAAGTAGCATTGGGATTTTATCAATGTAAAAGTAAAATATGACATAGGGCTTAAAAACAAATGCCGACTCTTTGTTGCAAGTCCTGAATAGTGACCGGAATATTTTGAAATTATGGATACAGCTCGCCGACAGTTTTCCCCCATTGGTCTATACCAAACTTTCTTTCGACCATCGATTGGATTTTAAAAGTGATTGAATATGTTATTTTGTTTATCCATAAATTCTGAAATATGTACATTTTATTTATAGAGGACGATGCCATAGAGACCATGAAGTTTCAACGAACTCTTGGCAAATTGGAATCCAAACATACCCTTATTGAAGCAAAAAATGGGGAGGAAGCGTTGGAGTACCTGGAATCTGGCAAACCATTGCCCGACATTATTTTATTGGATCTCAATATGCCCAGAATGAACGGGATTGAGTTTTTGGGGATTTTAAAGCAGCACGACAAAATAAAATACCTGCCCACCGTTGTACTCACAACATCCGAGAACAGGGACGATTTGCTGGAATGTTATAAGATCGGTATTGCAGGATATGTCATTAAACCCCTTAAATATGAGGATTACGAGGCAAAACTTAAAATTGTCTTGGAATATTGGAGCCTCAATGAACTGGTGAAGGCTTAGTTATAAAAACGGCGTTTCACAACAAAACTTACTTGCTGGGTAAATGTTTTCCTACTTTTGAAACTTATAAGCAGATTATGAAAGGAATAGTATTTACCGAGTTTTTGGAGATGGTCGAAGACCAATTTGGATTGGAGACCGTTGATGCCATTATTGAAGCCTCCGATTTACCGTCAGAGGGCATATATACCTCTGTAGGAACGTATGAGTTCAATGAAATGGTGGCATTGCTTCAAAGTTTAAGTCAAAAGACCAATATTTCCATAGATGATCTATTGTACGCTTTTGGTCATTATCTTTTTGTGAGTTTGGGAAAAGCACATCCCGAAGTGATCAAAAGTTATAATTCACCCATCGGTTTGCTATACTCCATAGAAGACCATATCCATGTTCACGTGCAGAAGCTTTATCCGGAAGCGGAACTGCCAACCTTTAACATCTTGGATAAAACAGATACATCAATTTCCATGGTGTACATCTCCTCAAGAGGACTTTATCGTTTGGCTCACGGACTTATTGAAAAATGTTTTGAACATTTCAATACCTCTTCCAAGGTTTCCTTTGAATTACTGAAAGAGGATGGAACCGAAGTCAAATTTGATGTTGTACAGAATGGGGAATGATGAAGTTGCTGTCTTAAAAAGAGCGTTGGAACGCCAAAAAAAGGCCAGGGCCCAAGCCGAAAAAATATTGGAGGAAAAATCCAAGGAACTATATGATACGGCACAGCATTTGAAAAGTGCAAATGCAAGGCTCGAAAACTTATTGGACGAGAAGTCGGATGAAGTCGATGCGGCTTTTATAAATATTATAGATCCATACGTAGTGATGGATTTGGAGTTCAATGTAATTCGCTGTAACGAGTCGGCAAAGGAGTTTTTACAGTTTGACTACAGGAATACGTTGGTCAACCTATCTGGTTTCGTGCACCCCGAATTTGCGCAGTACACCACCGAGTCATTGCAAACACTTTTGGATACCGGAATGTTAAAAAATTACCGTGCCAAAATCATTCTTCCCGATGGCAGTGAAAAATTTGTGCAGATCAATGCAAGTCTTATCTACGATCGAAAACGATCTCCCATTGCCGCTCAAGGTATTATCAGGGACATTACCCAAGAAAAGAATATTGAAAACCTGCTCGGAAAGCAACGTGGCAAATTAAAAGAGTCCGAAAATAGATTGGCCACCTTGATAAAGAACATGGAAATGGCCGTACTGCTCGAAGATGAAAACAGAAACATAGCGCTTACCAACAAGAAGTTCTGTGAAATGTACGGGTTGCCCGCCAAGCCAGAAGATATGGTTGGAATGGATTGTGGGTGTTCGGCGGAGAAAACCCAGGACTATTATAAAAACCCTGACCGTTTTGTGGAACGTATAGAAGAAATTCTGGAAAACCGCGAACCCGTGCTGTCCGATGAATTGGAAATGGTGGATGGCAGAATTTTGGAACGTGATTACATACCTGTCATCAGTGATGGGATCTACAAAGGCCATTTGTGGAGTTATCGGGATGTTACGCTCAACAGGACCTTTAAACGAAACCTTCAAGCAGAGAAAGATAAATACAGTGGAATTATTGCAAACATGAACCTTGGGCTGATAGAGGTGAGCCTCGATGGTCACATTCAGACCGTCAATCAAAGTTTTTGTACTATGAGTGGGTTTGAAATGGGAGAACTTTTGGGCCATACCGTTCAAGGTTTGAGAACTACCAACAATGTTCCGGTAGTGGCCAGTAAAGACCTTCTACAATTAAAAGAGGGACAAGATTCCCATGAAATGGTGGTCTTTGACAAAATGGGCGAAAATCGGCATTGGCTGGTAAGTTCGGCGCCTCGTTTTGATGAAGCCCAACGGATGATCGGTTCGATAGGAATCCATTTGGATATAACGGAACATAAAAAGTTACAGCTCGAAAAGGAAAAATTGTTGGTCAAACTGGAACAAAGTAATGAAGGCCTTAAGGAATATGCCTATGTAGTGTCACACGACCTGAAGTCTCCGTTGCGGAGCATTGAGGCGTTGGCCAGTTGGTTGAGGAACGACTACAGCGATAAATTGGATGATGCGGGCAAAGAGTATATCGGCATGATCCAGGACAAGATAGAATCCATGGAGAACCTTATCAGCGGGATACTGGAATACTCCACGGCAAATACCTCCGAATTGAACAATACCGAAATGAATTTACATGAGGTGGTTTCCGAAATAGTGGATAGTATTTATATACCGGAAAATGTAAAAGTAATAGTCCCGAAAAGATTGCCACAAATAATTGCGGACAGGACAAAGGTGCGACAATTGTTCCAAAACATTATTTCCAATGCGGTGGTCCATATAGAAAAAGAGAATGGTAAGGTAGAGGTCCTTTATCAAGAGGAACCCGATTATTGGGAGTTTTGTATAAAGGACAATGGAGTGGGCATCCCAAAAAAATATCACAAGAAAATTTTTGAAATTTTCCAATCAGCTTCAAACGTTAAAAAATCAACAGGAATTGGACTTTCCATAGTAAAAAAGATCATAGACCGATACAATGGTAGGGTATGGGTGGAAAGTGAAGAAGGAAAAGGAACCGATTTTTACTTTACTATTGAAAAACCAACCTTGAAAACCAATATCAATGAAAGAAACCCCTAATCTTGAATACGTGGACAAGCTTGCCGAAGGCGATGAAGCCTTTCGTCAAAAGTTTATTGCTATATTAAAAGAGGAACTTCCTAAGGAGAAAATTGAATATCATGATACCATAAAAAGTTCCTTGTTACAAGAAGCATCTGAGCATGTACACAAGATTAAGCACAAACTAAACGTTCTAGGTATGCATAATGCCTACACCATGGCAGTACAGCACGAAAATGAACTGCGAAACGGAGAACAATCGTTTAAAGAAGAATTTTTGTCGATACTCAACGATGTAGAGCATTACCTAAAAACCATTTGATAATGAATTGTATAATAGTTGATGACGAGGCCGCTGCAAGAGCAATTGTATCACAATTATGCTCAAAAGTACCTGAGATAAACATCATGGATGAGTTTGATAGCGCAATCGATGCCATCAAATTTCTAAATCAATATAAAGTAGATGTTATTTTCTTGGACATCCATATGCCCGGATTTACTGGAATTGATTTTATCCAGACCCTTAAGAATCCTCCCAAAATAGTAATGACCACCTCAGATACCGATTTTGCCATTGCATCATACGAATATGAGGCCATTGTAGATTATTTGGTAAAGCCAATTACGCATGAGCGATTTCAGAAATGTGTTCAAAAGGTGAAGAACAGCTCGGTTGCCAAACCACAAGCAGATGCTTCGGAAGAACAGGAAAATGCCTCGGGAGAAGACCTCTATATAAATATAGACCGTAGACTCATTAAACTTAAATACGCAGAAATACTGCTTATTGAGGCCAAAGGGGATTACATCAACATAAAAACGGAAACCAAAGATTATTTGGTGCATACCACATTAAAGAAAATCTTGGAAAAACTACCAGAAGATAGGTTTTTGCAGATTCACCGATCGTTCGTGATCAATTTCAATAAAATAATCGATATTGAGGATAACAGTGTCCTGATCGAGAAAAGTGTGGTTCCCATTAGTAGATCCAACCGCCCGGAGTTAATGAGACGATTGAATCTTCTCTGATTCCCTCCTTTTTTGCTAATTACCTTACTTATTTGTAGAAAATAACGGCTGCTTTTTAAGCAACCATTTGATTTGTATCCCCATCTCCGTAAATTGAAATCCAGCTGCCGTAGCAGAGGCAATATTACTGTACTTTCCATATAAGCCACCCATCAACCGTTTGGAGAACTGATGTTTTATATTCGCTTCTGCCCTAAATATAGAAGTTATGGCATCATCTTCAACTTGTTGTAGTCCTGTTGCCGCATTGATGCTATAAGTGGATTTGTTACCGAATTTTCCAGCTAGTTCCGCAAAAAACTCACCAACTTGGTACTTTTCTGGGCTAAAATAGATGGTGGGCACTTGCTCCGCAAAGGCCAAAAATTGGTAATTAAGCCCAAATTTCAATGTTGGTTTTCTTAAAGCAGTAAAGTACAATGAAGTAAACAACAGTTCACGCTGATTTTCATCACTCTGTTCCGTATGCATCAATTGTGTGTACCAACCTAATCCAAAGTTGGAGCCTATGTTGTAGTTCAAACCATAATGGTTCATCACGATTTCTCGTTCAATCAAATCGGTATTAAAATTTTGCACCTCCCGCTGATAACCCACTTCCAAATTTTGCA
>CEVF01068287.1_pt1 | contig 13050 bp, 10 predicted proteins | sample 356441 | NCBI WGS metagenome assembly CEVF01 (sample SAMEA2622765, study PRJEB7988) | marine metagenome | biome: marine biome (ENVO:00000447); feature: surface water layer (ENVO:00002042); material: "saline water (ENVO:00002010), including plankton (ENVO:xxxxxxxx)" | depth 5 m
CTGTTGGCTGTCGCCGTGCTCGGCGAGCGCATCGGGTTGGGCAAGAGGGCTGGTATAGGGCTCGTACTGTCTGGCATCGCCGTCGTGGTCGCGTGGGGCAGCGACGTAAGTGTACTGTTGGCGCCTGACTATATGCGCGGCAATGCGATCATGCTGTTTTCGGGCTTGGGCTGGGGCATCTACGCCTTGTCTAATAAGGTGCTGGCTCCCCGCGCATCTAGCGGTGCGATCTTGGCGCCGATGATGGGTTTGGGCGCCCTGCTTATCGGCGTGCTCGCCGCGGCGTCCTTCCAACTGCGCTCACCGCCCGACGTGCAGGATCTGCTTTCGATGGTCGCTTTAGGCGTGGTGGGAACCGGGCTGTCTTTTACGCTTGTTTCCGAAGGCATGAAGCGGCTCAGCGCGACGCTGGCCGGTTCGATCACCACGGCTACGCCCATTACCCAGATTGCGCTGGCCAATCAGGTACTCGGCGAGCCGTTGGGCTGGCATATCGCGTGGGGCGGTGCGTTGATTATCATCGGTATACTGGCGATGGCGATGGCTGAGCGTTATGCGTCAAAGGGAGATCCTGGTTCGTAGTCCTTGTAGCCGTTTTCCCGAGGCCTACGTGCGCATAAAGTTTTGTATCATGTGCAGATTGCCTGCCGTGAGCCCACCGTCAACTGCTAGGCTCTGTCCCGTGATCCACGCCGCGTCATCGGAGGCAAAAAACAGCGCGGCGCGTGCTATATCATCGGCCGTTCCCACCCGCTGCAGCGGATACCACTGGCCGGCTTGTGAAAAGGTGTCGGGCACTTCGCGTAGGCGTTGCGCCCAGGCGGGTGTATTGACGCTGCCCGGACACAGCGCGTTTAGACGAATGCCGTGCTTTCCGTAACTGACGGCTAAGTTTTTTGTAAGGTTGATAACGCCGGCCTTTGCTGCGCCGTAGGCCATTAGGTCGTATGCGGCCAGTCCGTTAACTGAGGCGATATTGACCACGGCGCCGCTGCGTTGTTCGACCATGTGCGGCAGCACGGTCTTGGTCAAGCGCGCCGTTGCCGTCAGGTTTAACTCGATGTCCCGATTCCACTGCTCGTCTTCCATATCCAACAGGTCGTTGGCGCATGGCCCGCCCGCGTTGTTGACCAACACGTCGATGCGGCTCCACTGTTCCATCGTCTGATGTACGAGTTCGATTACCCTGTCTGCGTGAGTTATGTCCACACAGAAGCGCAGCGCTTCATGTCCGTCGTCCGTTAGGTCTTTCCAGGTTGATTCGACGGCCTCAGACGACTTGTCGACGAGGCTGAGTCGGGCGCCCTCTTGGGCAAAGAGGTGGGCAACGGCTTCTCCTATGCCAGAACCTGCCCCCGTAACCAGCGCAATTTTATTTTCTAACTTCATAAAAAGATCTCTCCCGGTTGCTGCGGTGTGAACAATAGTCATGGGTCTTTTTTGACAGTGAGGCCCCGTGCCAACGGATCTAAATCTGATGGTTAGATCTTCACCAATATAGGCCTTTTAAGGGTATTTTTTCAACGTTGACACTCTCGTACTACTTGGCGAGCTTAGCCGGTCTTATGCGAAGATGCGTACTGTGCACCATCTGGAGAGGGGGAATGTATTCATGCGTGTGATCCAAATAATATACTCGTCTGATGAGAGTCTTCTACGCTTGTGTGCGGACGATGGAAGCGAGGGGTGGGCACCCGGCGTAGCTGCGCCGATGGCTCAATCCATCATAGAAACCTATGGGCTCGTAGTAGAGGGCTGCTCTGTATGGGAGCGTGATCGCGCGTGGCGATCCTGTCGGGATGCTGGCCGCGCGGCCGGGTTGACTCCCGCGTCTTGGGGCTACGTCGATATAGCCTTATGGGACTTATTTGCTAAAGCGCAAGGCTTGCCTTTGTTCCGAGCAATTGGCGGCTTTCGCGATCGCGTGCCGGTCTATCGGTCCGGTTCAGATACGGTTGAATGCGATGTCGTGGTAGGCGAGGCACTGGCGGCGCATCGGGAAGGCGCCTTTGGATACTGTTTGCAGGCCGTATGCGCCGATGCGACGGTAGGCATGCTACGCGCGCTCAGGCGAAAAGCCGGTCCCGAGCTGCGCATCCTGTGCGACGGCAGACAGCGCTTTGATTTGGAAGAGGCCCTACAGATTGGACGCGCCTTAGAAGAAGTTGATGGCCACTGGTTTGCCGAACCGCTGCGCGACAGAGACGTCACCGGGCTGCAGCGGTTGTCCGACGCGCTGTCGGTTTCGGTGGTGGCCGGCGCCTTTATGGGCGATTCCATCTTAGCGGGAACGCGCGCTCTTACTACGCGGGCTGTCGACCGCGTTCGGATGGTGCTACCCGACGGGGGCGGGATAACAGAAGCGCTCAAGCTGGCGCGTGGCGCCGAAGCGCTGCAGATGAACTGTGAAATTGAAGGGCGCGGCGCCTGTGGTCTGCAGGCTGCGGCCCACGTTATGGGTGCAGTACGCAACGCTGAGCTACTGGAGGTTGGTTTTACACATGAAGTGGGGGCTTTACCCGCGCTTGAGCAGGGCCATTTGCAGCTGTCGATGGATCCGGGTCTGGGACTGGATTATGCCGAAGGGAGCCGCTCATGAAGATTACCAAGGCCACGTTTTATCTAAGCGAAACAGAGCCGCAGGTGCGCCAAGTGCGCTATGCCGATCGTGGCGGCATCGACAAAGTGCCGCCGGGTCTGTCGGGCCTGTTCACCCACTGCGAAGGCATTGGTCCCGAGCCCGACCTGCACATTGAATACGCGACGGACGGGCCCGTGCCGATGTACGGGCTTCAGCTACGTTTGCACACTGACGGTCCGCTCGATGCGTATGCCGACTGGGGTAGCGGTTACAGTGCCTCCGAGCTGGAGTGGAACGCCAAATTAGCCCTGTCACGTTATATGCCGATGATCGTGGGGGTCGACGCCTTTGACCGCGAGTATATCTGGCAGCGCATGTGGTACGCGCAGCGCTTTTTCTACACGGGACGCCAGCCGCTAGACACCATTGATCGCATGCTGTGGGACTTGGCCAGCCGACACGCGCGCCAGCCGATTTACAAGCTGCTGGGCGGCGCCAGAGAGAGCGTGCCGGCCTATGGCCTGATCGGCGGTCGCACGATTGATGCCATTGTCGAAAGCGCCATGGACAAGCGTGCACAGGGCTTTATTGGCGGCAAGGATCACTGGTATCGCGGCGTGGAGGGCAATGCAGAAATGGCGCGCGAGCTGCGCGCGGCAATGGGAGACGATTTTCTCCTCTTGCATGATCCGGTCGAGTCCTACACCTGCGAAGAGGCCATTCGCATCAGCCGCATACTGGAAAAGTACAACTACGAGTGGATCGAAGAGCCCTTACAGGACTACGACATTCTCGGTTTGCAGACTCTGTGCAAAGCCGTCGACCTGCCGGTGCTAGCGCTGGAGTGGATTGGCGCCATTGGCGGTCAGCCCTTTAACGCGGCCCCCTACGTGGCGCTGGGCGCTACCGATATCGTGCGCCAGCGCGGCATTGGTATTACCGGACAGCTCAAGGTCGCGCAGATGGCCGAGAGCATGGGCGTGCCGGTGCACGGCGGCGACCCGCACGTGATCTTAGGCGTGGCCAACGACCCGCTCTTTGAGGCGTTTATGGGGCTGCAGCCCGAGCCACCCAAAGAAGAGCAGGACTGCCGCGGTCAGCTCGTGGTGGGCGACGGCGTTGCGCGCATTGCCTGGAGCGACCGACCCGTCGTCGAGCCGGACTGGGACGAGGTCGCCCGCACGGCGCTGATGGTTATCGAGTGAGCGCAGACGCATCGCCGCGTCCTGGCGACGGCGCGGCAGACGGGGACGATGCCAAGATTCGCAGGCTGCCGTGGGCCCTGCTCAGCGCTGCGCTGGGCAGCGTATACGGCAACCTCGGCGCGGTCCTCGTGCTCTACTATGACGAGCTGGGCCTGCCCAAGACGCACATAGGCCTGCTCAACGCGCTCATTTTTCTGCCGGGACCGCTAGCCCTTTTTGTCGCTCCTCTGGCTGCGCGCTGGGGGTTTAAGCGTACCTATCTCACTTTTTATAGCACGCGCAAGGTCGTCTTTGCTCTGCTGGCAGCTAGCCCTTTCGTGCTGCACCAGACCGGGTTAGCTGGGGTCATGGTTTTTACGGTGGCTGTGATGGGGACCTTTGGCGTGCTGCGGGTGATTGCCGAGACCGCGTTCTATCCGTGGGCCTACGAGTTTGTGCCGCGCCGCGTGCGCGGCCAGTTTTCGGCCATTAACAACATCGTCTCCACCGTTTTTGGGTTGGGCGTGGTCGCGTGGATGGGCCACTTTCTATCGGAGGGGGCCGACCTGCAGGCCTACCAAGTGCTCGTCCTTCTGGCCGCCTCTTTTGGCTTGCTATCCGTGCTGGTAAAGATGCCCATCCGCGGCGGCGAGTCGCAGCCAGAAAGCGTTTCCCAGCGCGCCCATTTTTCTCTCCTGCGAGAGGCGCTGCGCGACGCGCCCTTCCGGCGTTTCCTTTGGGGGTTGGTCATCATATCGCTGGCCACGCACGCCTGGGGTGCGTTTATCCCGCTCTACCTGAAAGACGAGGTCGGTCTCGATGCAGGCACCATAGTGCAGATGCAGACCTTCTTGTTGATTGGCACGCTGGTCTCTAGCTACGCCTGGGGTTGGCTGGCCGATCGGTTCAGCGGGCGACTCGTCTTGCTGAGCGGCGTGCTGGCCATGGGCGTGCTGCCACTGATCTGGGTGGCGATGCCCCGCCACAGTGAGCTCGGCATCTTTTGGGCGGCCGTCGCCGCCGCGCTGTGGGGTGGCGGGTCTATTGGGTTCAGCATTGGTCAGGACCGCCAGCTCAACGTCGATTTGGTGCCGGCCAAAAAAAAGACGGAATACATGGCGCTGTTTTATACCTGGACTCAAATAGCCGCCGTAGTGAGCCCGCTGTTGACCGGATGGGGCTTGGATCAGGTCGGCGCTTTGCGCACGGAGCTGTTCGGCTTTCCCGTCGGACCGTACACGCCCTTTTTCACATTCAGCTTTGTGGGTATTGTTGCCGGTGCGCTCGTTTTTTGGCGCGCGGAAAGGGCGTAAGCGGATCCAGCGGGGAGTCTGTCGGTCACGCTTCCTCCGGCGTCCACGCCGGGCGTTCTCGTGCCTCTAAGAAGCCCTCGTTGGTCGGCGCTAGCTTCCACATTTCAAGCGACTTGATCTGCGTGGGCTGTCCCACGCTAAATGCGGCTAGGGTCCGCTGGTCTGCGTAGTTTGGATAGACTGCGACGAGAGCTTGCCGATCGTTGATAAAAATCTCCACTAAATAGTGATCGACAAAGATGCGCAGCTCGAGGTCCTCACCTTCGGCTAGGTCGTTCACAGCAAACGGCGCCTCGCCGTCGCCCAGTCGAACGGTGCCACTGTCGGGTCTGAAGACGATGGGCATGCCCTGCCCGCCGCCGGCAAAGAGCACGAAGCCAAAGAGCTTGCGCTCGACATCCTGACGGGCTAAGCGAATGCGAATCTCAACGGCGTGTTCGTCTAGTGATGTCAACGGCGCGAGCGCGGGCGCTTCGGTCGGAGGCACGACGTCTCCGTGTCCCTCTACGGGGTGGTCGATCGAGACATTGCACGTTTTGATTGGGTCGCGCCGCAGCGTTTCTAGTTCGCGCAGCGGGCGAATGCGCAGCGCGCCATTTTCGTCTAGGCTCAGCTCGCGCGGCAGCGATTGCACGGTCCTGTTGAGCACTGCGTCGTCGGGTCCGGCCGAGGTTAGCCAGGCCCACATGACGCGGCGACCGTCGGCCGTCAGCACGCTCTCAGGAGCGAAGAAATCGGTGCGCTTAAACAGGCCATATACCGGTTGATCATCGCGCCGCCAGTTCATGCGGCCGTGCCGCCTTGGCACAAACTGCTCAGCCGTCTCGTCCCAGTCTCCGATGTAGTAGCGGCAACCCATCGGGTGGCTGATGCACAGCAGCATCCACCTGTTGCCAAGCGGGAAAAAATTGGGACAGGAGATGTCTTCTCCGATGGCGACGTCTGGCATATCGCCGCGCATAAAGTCGCCGATATACTCCCAGTTTTTGAGGTCGTTCGATTTAAACACTGGAGGCTTTGACCCACCCGATAAGGCGTAATAGGTATCGCCCATGAGAAAACAGTCTGGGTCCCAATGTTGCATCTGCGCGTTGCTCCCATCGGCGTTTTTTACTGTTACGGGATAGGGCTTCTCCCAGGCCGATAGCTGACGGTCTTCGGCCAGGGCGATCTGGTTTTGCCCCGAGGCTTGACCGTGATAAATGACAGCGGGTTGTTCTTCTGCAGTCAGAAAGCCCGTGCCGCTAAACATGCCGTGTCCGGTAAAGGACGGCTGTAGTTTAGTAGGCTGCCAGGTCCAGTGTAGCAGGTCGGGACTCGTCACGTGGACAAAAGAAAAGGATGTGCCGTCGCGCCAGGGGTGGCGCAGGATGTAGTGTAGGTGATACGTGCCGTCGAGATAAAACGCTGCGTTGGGATCGCCGGGCAGGCTCTCGCCGCCGGGGTGCATTAGGTGATAGTGTAGCGAGGATTCGTTCATTAAATCTCCGTGTGTGTTGTCTGATGCGTTGAGCGTGCGTGCCCCTTGTCGACTCTGCTCTTTGAGGCCAATATATTATGCTACACGTAAACCATATGGGAGGGCCGCTGGCCGGGCAAGGAAGCCCATTACCTGCACGGTAAGCGCGCAGACCCGTAAAAATAACGGATGCGTAACATGAATGCACTTGATTGGCCTGAAGGCAAGCGCGGCGCTGTCTCTCTGACTTACGATGACGCGTTGCCCGTCCACTACGAACGAGTGGCCCCCTTGCTGGAAGATCACGGTTTGCGCGCGACATTCTACACTAACGTTTTATCTTTAGGTACCAACCCAGAGGCGTGGCGACAGGTGGCCGCTTGCGGTCACGAGTTGGGCAATCACAGCATTTTCCATCCCTGTCGCAAGAGTCCGCGTCATGGCTGGCTCGACGAGGCGTACGATCTGAAGACCTATACGCCGCGGCGCTGGACTGACGAAATGCGTGCGGCCGATATTGTGCTCAACCTGGTCGACGGCCGCACGGAGCGCAGCTTTGGCAATACCTGCTGCAATACGGAAATCGGCGATGGGGAAACAGCGCACAGTCTGGAGCCGCTTATTGAGGAACTCTTTGTCGCCGGTCGTGGGCCGCTGTGTGATCGCACTGTCACAGCCGACGGGCTTAATTTGGCGGCGCTCGGGCACTTTAGCGGTGACGCGCGCTCTTTTGAGGCGTTGCGCGAAGAGATTGAAGCAGGCATGGCTTTGGGGGGGTGGAATATTTACATGATACACGGCGTGGGGGAAGGCACGCACGGACTGTTTATTGACCCTGAGGAGCACCGCAAGCTAGTCGAGTATCTCGGTGGACAGATTGACATCTGGACGGCGCCGCTGGCAGATGTTGCCTCGCATCTGTGCGCCCAAGACGTGCGAGCGTGAGCAAAGTTTTCAATTGGCATGTTCTTTAAGAATTTAACGGCTTTTTCCGAATCTACTAAAAACGATCATTGTCTTCCGGTGCCCGACGGCTCGTTGGACGTTATTTGAGGCCCTTAGCATGGGCTACCCGGCGCGGTTACGATGCAGTTTTCGCGTCGTTGTTTTAATGGCAAAGGGTGTCTTAGCGCACTGCGCAGGTGAAAGGACGAAGGACTAGCGTATGAAATTGTGGATGGATATACAGCGAGACCTTGAAGGGGTCATGCACGATCACGAACGCATTCTCGACGCCTGGCACGCAGGCGGTGTGGACGGCGTGGTTTTTGGGCCGCTAGTGTTTGGTCAGGCGAAGCTGACGCAGGATGCCCAATCGTTACCGTCTAAGGGGCCCGTTGCGGCGACCTATGATCCCAATCCGGCCGTCTACAAACGATTAGGCGTCGAGCCACCGGCGGCACCCGAACACAAGCTGCCCGAGCGACGCGCCCTGCTGGAAAAAACGATGACATCGACCAGAGATCGCGGTATGGAGGTATACATCATGTATGCCGACGGCGGCGCCGGTCCTGGCGGTACGGGTCACCATCTACACGATCCCAAGACGACGGCTGCACGCGTAGCGCGCATGGTCGATACGCTAGAGCATTACCCCATGGCCAACGGCGTAGTGATGGACGGTCCCGAGTGGGGCTATGAAATGGCGCCCCACCACATGAACCATCGCTCTTATTTCTTTAATGACTTGCCGGAAGCCGTTGAGCCTATGGCTAAAGACTTGGGTTATGACTACGCGGCGATGGTGGCGGCCAAAGACCGGCTCTTAAATCGCTTTCACAACCTTGACCCCAAGCGCATCCGTTCCAACGCGCGCGGTGGCATAGTGGGCGCTTATCGCATTCTGGGCGCCGATGCCGATCTGATGGCTTGGCTATCCTTTCGCTGCGAGACGCTGACGCGCAACTTTCGTCATGTGCGCGAGGGAGTCGCTGCCCACTTAGACCGGCCTGTGCGCATGGGCTGCGGACCGCGCTCGGCAGCCTTTGCGCCCCTGTGCGGCTACGACTTTGTCGACCTGGCCGAGTTTATGGACTTTCTGCTGCCTAAGCACTACTTCTTTCACCGCGGCTTTGACGGGTTTATCGGCACGGTCTATCGTTATGCGCAAACGCTTATGGAGTGGAACCCGAGGCTGCGCGTATCCGACACGCTAGAGGTGGTTCAGGCGCTGTTTGGTATCATTTTGCCGGGCGTAGAAGACGATATGTTGGATTTTGAAAGCGCGCTAAGCCCCGAGTTTTTCGAGCAGGTCGTCACGCAGGAGACAAAGCGCGCCATCGCTGCCGTTGACGACCCCGAGCGCATTGTGCCCTGGTTAGATACAGGGCGCTTTCCCCACGATGGTGATCCGATGAGTGCGCGCGATCTGAAGATGCTGCTCGACTCGGCCGAAGCGGCCGGCCTGCGCCGTTTTAACTACCACCATCAGGGCAACCTGAGTTCCGGTGAGTGGGTCGTTATTAGTGACAAGTGTGGCACTCGCTGGAATCCGCGCACGAGCGACTGGGCGCCACCAGACGAGCTGGTGCTATAGAACGTGGGGGCCGTGTGCTCACGGTATAATCAGAAAACACACTAGTCCAACGGAGGGATCTTATGCCGTGCATTACCGCAACTACGCCCGCCCAAATCGTGCCGTCTTGGGCGTTGTGGCAGCGCCAACTGTTGCGCGCGATGGACGACGTCGTCGAACCCTATCTAGCGCATTTTACTCGAGAAAACGGCGAGTTTATCTGGGATGACGCCTGGGGTGGCGGGTCGCCAGACGATTATTTCGAACCCTTTTTCAACTGGCCGTTGGTTTATTTAATGGGTGGCGGGGGCCATCTGCTCTCCTTGTCTGAGCGCCAGTATGATGCGGTGCTAGGCCAGCTTATGCGGCTGGGTTCCTACCATAAGGAATACGGCTTTCGCGAAGACCAGATGCACCAGTCGGAAGCCGACGTGCTATTCTACCACCTCTGTTTAGCCCGGCCCGATAGCGAGGTGCTGCAGGAGCGGGCGCGGCGCTTTGCCGGCTTCTATCTCAACGAAGATCCCGAGGCGATCAACTACGACCCCAAGCACAAGATTGTTTTGTCCGGGCTTAACGGTAGCAAGGGCGCCGTCGTATCTGATGGGGGCGAACCAAGGTCCTATAGTCCCGTGGGTACGACAATGGAGATTTACGGACTGCCCTTTTTTGATCTGCCGGGTATCTCTTCTGTGCAAGACTTGAGTGATCCGGCCAACGCTCGGTGCATGGGGGAAGCCATGCACGCGCGCTGGCGCGCCGGGGACGCGCCGGCTAATCTGGCAATTACCTCGATGCTGACCAACGCCTTTTTGCTGACCGGCGAGGAGAAGTATCGCGCTTGGGTCGTGGACTACACGGATGCGTGGATGGAGCGTAGTCGCGCGCATGATGGACTGCTGCCTGACCAGATTGGCCCGTCGGGGGCCGTGGGTGAATACGTGGGTGGCAAGTGGTACGGTGGGCGCTACGGATGGACCTTTCCGCACGGCTTTCTCACGCTGCATTTTGCCACTGTTGATGCGGGTGCCAACGCCTATTTGCTGACGCGTGACGAACGCTATTTGGACCTGCCGCGCCGGCAGATGGATCGCATTTTGGAACAAGGCGAGCAGCGCGACCCGCGCGACGAGCACATGAGCGGTCGTGCCAACTGGCAGCAGCAATTGGAAGCGATACCGCCAGGTGAAAAAACCTTTCTCGTGCCCTATCGCTACGGCGATGCGGGCTGGTTTGATTGGATGCCGATGGGGGCGCTCTACCCTGTTTACCTGTGGCACTTGTCTATGCGCGACGATGACTGGGAGCGTGTCGAGCGGCTGCGGCAGCTCGAGGCCAACGACTGGGAAGCGGTCTACTCGTTTCGCGACAAGCACGACGCCGGCCATGAGCAACCGTGGTCGCGTTTTCTGGCTGGTGCCCATCCCCACTATCCCGAGCAGATTCAGCAGGCTAGCTATGCGCAGATCGTGCGTCGCATGGCGCAGGTGTGCCAAGACAAGGACGTTGGCACGCGGCACCACATACACCACTGGCAGTGGGGCAATCCTGTGACCTCCGAAGCGCTGGTCCAGCTGACATTGGGTGCACCGCAGCCTATTTACAACGGTGGCCTGCTGCACGCGCGGCTGCGCTACTTTGACACAGAGGCGCGCCGTGCGGGCCTGCCGCCGGACGTGGCCGCCCTCGTTGAGAAACTGGAGGCCGATCGCACGGTCGTGCGTTTAGTCAATACGAGCGCTACCCAAGTGCGTACGCTGCGGATGCAGGCCGGCGCCTTTGGCGAGCATCGCTTTACCGAGGCGCGCTTCCAACAGCGCACCAGCGAGTGGCCCGGTGGGTTGGGTGGCTATGCAGGCACGTACAGCGCCGAGCCTGTCCTGCGCGAACAGGCTGTGCTGCCGCTGGCCGACGGACACGTCGACGTGCAGCTGCCGCCAGGCAGCGAGCTGTGCTTAGATTTGGTCACCGAGCGCTACGTTAACGAGCCGTCCTATGCTCAGCCGTTTTGATCGTACGGGGTGTCCCATGGGCTTGGATGCTTTTCCTGAGCGCTCCGTACAAGCGCTTAGGAAAAATGATATGAACCTGTAACGCGTTTACTAACGGCTCTCATTCGCGCACACGCCAAGAGAGGTGCTATATGAGCTTACTCACCTCAGCGCATAGGGCGCATTTTGAAGAGCACGGCTACATGATAATAGAAGATGCCGTGCCCGCCCATCTGTGTAATGCTGTCGTCGAGGCGATCTTCGCCTTTTTAGAGATGGATCCCAACAATCCGAACGACTAGTACCGCGCGCCGCATAAGCCGGGTGCGGGCATGGTCGAGATGTACCAGCATCAGGCTATGTGGAACGTCTACCAGCATCCGCCAATTCACGAAGTCTTCAAGGATTTTTACGGTACGGAGCGTATTTGGGTTCATCCCGATCGCGTTAATATGAAGCCGCCGTGCCACGCGGATTATCCAGAGTGGGACCATAAAGGCATGTATCACTGGGACGCGGATACGTCCGTGCTGCCGGTGACCTTTGGAACGCAGGGCGTGCTCTATCTGACGGACACGACAGACAACCAAGGGTCCTTTGTCTGCTGGCCCGGGGCGCATAAGTCCCTCATAGACCCCGATCAGCCCTGGCTGCCGGAAATTGATCCCGCGCAGTTTGTGCAGATTCCCGGATCGGTTGGGTCTCTGCTGGTTTGGCATCGCGCACTGCCGCACGGCAACGGGCGCAACACCTCTAACAAACCGCGTTTGGCGCAGTATATGAACTTTTATCCGGCGCCGGATCCAATGGACGAGGAACGACGCCAAGAGCGCATTAGCTTGTGGCGGGAGTGCCGCGCTTTAGGACGGGGAGCCTATCTGGGCGATCCTCGTAGATGGGAGGTGAGTCACTACGGACCAGCCGAACTGACGGCGCTCGGGCGTAAGCTGCTTGGGATAGATGTGTGGTGAGAGCAGTGTGTGCTGTGCACACCGCCTCCTGTCTGAATTGAACGGAAGTCGGTGTGCACTAGCGAAGGTGAGGCGTTTTACTGGGCGGCAGCGAAAGCTTCTAGCTCTTTTGACAGCTGGGATTCGAGCGAAGTTAACAGCTCGTCCGTAGCTATTTCTTTAGGGGCATCATGGTCCGCATGCGTCGCGCCATCGTGGCTGTGGGTAGCCTCCCCCTCAGTGTGAGACATAGTCTGTAACATCATGCCCATCTCAACCATCTTACGCATCTGGGGATTCTTGAGTGCCTTTAACATGCTCTGTACGGAGTTCATGGCGTCTGCTCGCAGGGTGCTTCTTGAATCCTGACATCCGCCCTCTGCCTTAGAGCGCAGTTCGCCCATCTGGTCGCCAAGTTGTCCATACATAGATACAGCAAACAGGGTTAGCGGACTGGGGTGATGGTGCGCGTGCTGCGCCACTTCTTCCTCTGCCGGGGCGGCGGCCTCCTTTAGTTTCATTTGGCAGCCGCATCCGCCGCAGGCCTGCGCCTGGTAAGCACTGGCAGCTACGAGGACGAGTGCGGCTGTTAGTAATTTGATGATCATTTCGTATTCTCCTTGTAAAGAATTGTGTATTTCATCTTCAAGTGATATATCCTATTTCGCGTTGTAATCAACGCCGGACAGCGAAAATATTTTCACAGCATTCTGTTTGTGCAAGTCCACCAGCGATGGAGATAAAAAGTGGATTGGGTCATTACACATATGACATAGGCTGCGCAAGATGCACCGCGAGGACACCTGCGCATTGCTTTGATGGCGCGCTGTTTACTAGAAGCGGACATAAACCTTGGTTTGCCCGAATGATAGTAGACTATATGGCCGAACCCTTGATGGCGTTCGCAAGGGATGTATGAGAACTTAGCAGCGTCGCGTGCGTTGCGCCGAGCCGGTGCCCGATGGTCCCTTTCTTTCCCATCCCGTCGCGCTTTTTTTATTCAAAAATAGATAAATCTGCTGTCGAATTGGCGCACGTAATGTGTAAAGCTCCGTAT
>CEVF01064945.1_pt1 | contig 13025 bp, 8 predicted proteins | sample 356441 | NCBI WGS metagenome assembly CEVF01 (sample SAMEA2622765, study PRJEB7988) | marine metagenome | biome: marine biome (ENVO:00000447); feature: surface water layer (ENVO:00002042); material: "saline water (ENVO:00002010), including plankton (ENVO:xxxxxxxx)" | depth 5 m
TCGGGCAATGGGGGGTCTATAATAAAGAAATTTGCTTGGGTGGGCCAGAATTTTATTCCGAGCGAAGCGAAGCTGGCTGCCAAGAATTTTTTTCCATCGTGCACCGTTTTCACGGTCTTTTCTATAAACTCTTTATCGTTTAGCGCCCCAATAGCGGCCTCAATGGAAGTGATCGGCAGCAAAAAGGGCTTATGTATCTGTCGTATGTAGTTTGCGATTGTTGCAGTGGTGTAGCAGTAGCCAATGCGTTGTCCTGCCAATCCGTAGGTTTTTGAAAAACTGTTGAGGCCAACAATATTGTACCCTTTCATCACATAGGGTAGGGCCGTCACATAATCTTCGGCATCGGCAAAATGGCGATAGACCTCGTCATACACCACTAGGATGTTTTTGGGAATCCTTCCCAGTAAATCCTCCAATACAGTCTTGGGTATATAGGTGCCCGTTGGATTGTTCGGGCTGGTCAAAAAAATGATTTTCGTACGCTCGGTGATGGCATTCAAGATACCTTCCACATCCAATGAATAATCGGGATCCTTCAGGCGCACATCTATCTGCTTGGCCCCGTACCACCTTGAAAATACAGAATAGGGCAAAAAGCAGGGATTTGAAAAAATAACCTCATCCCCTTCATTGATAAAGGCCCTTAAAATCATGTCGATAATCTCTGACCCGCTGTTGCCCGTTATAAATTGATCGGCGGCCAACTTATGGTCGAAATCGAGCACCAATGCTTCTCGTAGGCGAATATCGGTCTGGTCGGGGTAAAGCGCTATATTTTGTGCCGCCTTGATAAGGGCTTCCGTTGCCTTGGGAGATTGCCCCAGTGGATTCTCGTTTGACGAAAGCTTATAGATCTTTTTGGTGGAGGCCGGTATGTTTTTACCGCCTTTGTATACCTCTTTGGGTTCTAGGTATGGTTTGAAAATCGATTCGATTCCCTTTTCCATCAGTCAAATTTTTCAGCGTATAACAAAATGGCCAAAGCCTTTTTGGTTTCTCCTTGTTCCAGTAGTTGCTGGGCCCGCAGATGGATGTCTTTTTTTGAAGAAAGCGCTTCTGTCTTTGCCCATTGGGCCGCCTTTTCAATTTCAGTTTCATCGGGAAGCCTTTCCACATTGCCCAGGCGCCCCAGATTGTTGCCGGTTAACACTTCGCTCTCTCGAATACCCTTTGGTAGTTGGTCGACCCCGATACCCTTGTTGCGAATGGGCTTCGGAATTTCGAACAGTGCATCACCGCTTGCACGGGTGTACCAACTGCCGCCCATACGGCCCACCAAGTCGAGTTTGGTAGTGTCCAAGGTGCCATTTTCATCCATGTAGCCTTTGTTGATATGGATGAGTTTTACTTCCGCAAAGATTAGGTTGCCCGCCCCGGGAAGTTCTGCCAGTTCAATTACCTTGGTGACCTTGCATTCAAAGGCCACGGGCGCCTCGCCCACCCTGGGCGGTTTTACTTTTTCGCTCGCCACTTGGGTGAAACCGGCCTTGACAAATTCGTTGACCCCTTTATCGTACGCAGTGCTCGCCAAAGACATCTGCTCGACCATGGAATGGTTGACTATGTTGATGACCACCTCCGGTACCTCTTTCACATTTTGATAGGAATGCTTGGTGGTATTGTCACGACCGCTTCGCGCGGGTGAAAAGATCATGAGCGGCGGATTTGAACTGAAGACATTGAAAAAACTGAACGGACTGAGGTTCACGTTTCCTTCTTTGTCAACCGTGCTGGCAAAGCAGATGGGCCTGGGGGCCACAGCGCTTAATAAAATACCGTGCAGCTCGGGCTGTGGCAATTGGGTTGGGTCTATGGTTTTTATCATAACTTTTCTGTCATGTCGAGCGCAGTCGAGACAAAAGAAAAGTTGGGGATGTCATTTCGACTGCGCTCAATGTGACATCCCCAAAATCAATTATTTCGCAGGCAAAACTTTGGTTCTCACTTCACCGAAACCAACGCGTTTGCCATCTTTCTCGGCATAGCCCCGCATGATGACCGTGTCGCCATCATTGATAAATTTTCGTTCGCTGCCATCTTTCAATTTGATGGGTTTGGTGCCCATCCAAGCCAATTCGAGCATGGAACCATACGAGTTTTCATCTTTGCCTGAAATAGTTCCTGAGGCCATCATATCGCCAATGTTGATGTTGCAGCCATTGACGGTGTGGTGCGCCAATTGCTGTGCCATGTTCCAGTACATGTACTTGAAGTTCGAACGGCAAATGGTCTCGGCCTCGCCACCTTCTGGGGCCAAAGCAACCTCAAGGCTCACATCGTAATTTCTTTTCCCTTCAAACTGCAAATACGGAAGCACTTCGGGTTTTTGTTCTGGGCCTTCTACCCGAAAGGGTTCCAAGGCATCCAAGGTAACGATCCAAGGCGAGATGGAAGAGGCAAAGTTCTTTGCCAGGAAAGGCCCGAGCGGAACATATTCCCATTTTTGTATGTCACGGGCCGACCAATCGTTGAACAAAACCAATCCGAAGATATAGTCTTCTGCTTCACTGGTGGAAACTGATTCGCCCAATTTTGTGTCTTTTCCGACCACAAAGCCCATTTCAAGTTCAAAGTCCAATCGTTGCGAGGGGCCAAAAACAGGTTTTTCGGCGTCTTTGGGCAACGTTTGGCCTTTTGGTCGGTGAATGGGCTGCCCGCTGATGATGATCGAGCTGGCGCGACCGTGATACCCTACCGGAATGTGTTTCCAGTTGGGCAAGAGGGCGTTTTCGGGATCGCGGAACATTTTGCCCACATTGGTGGCGTGCTCGATACTGGAATAAAAATCGGTGTAATCGCCAACATGTAGGGGCATGTGCATCTGGGCTTCCGATTGTTTTACGAACAATTCTGGTTTGCCGGCAAGGGGCGAGGCATCATCTTGCAGCCAATGCTGGATGTCTTTGCGAACCTTTGAGGTGATTTCTTTTCCCAATGAGATGAAATCGTTCAAAGTATCCTTTTCCAACACAGCGGAGTTAAAATCAAAAACATCCAATTCGGCCACGGCCGCCAAATCTAAAATGTGCTCGCCCACGGCAACCCCTGCCCGTGGACTCCTGTCCTTTGTGGAAAATATCCCAAAGGGAATGTTATGGATTGAAAAATCTGAGTTTTTGGGTATGTCTATGATCATTTTTTAGATATGAGATTTAAGACGTTAGATATTAGATGGATTATAAAAATAGTTTTACAACTTTTTGTCTCATGTCCAACATCTGCTATCTAACTTCTATTTTTACTCCAACCAAGATTTATAATACTTGCCATCGTCGATCTTCATGGCGTTTTCGGTTAGCTGCAGCGGTTTAAAGGTATCGATCATCACCGCTAGTTCTTCGGTGCCTTTTTTGCCAATGCTGGCTTCATAGGTGCCCGGATGCGGCCCATGTGGAATGCCCGCCGGATGCAGCGAAATATAGCCGGGGCCAATGCCTGTTCTGCTCATAAAGTCACCATCCACGTAGTACAATACCTCATCTGAATCGATGTTCGAGTGGTTGTACGGGGCGGGTATCGCCTTGGGATGGTAATCGTACAATCGCGGTACGAACGAACAGACCACAAATGCCCCTGTCTCAAAGGTCTGGTGTACAGGTGGTGGTTGGTGCACGCGGCCCGTAATGGGTTCGAAGTTGTGTATGGAGAAGCCGTAGGGGAAATTGTAGCCATCCCAACCGACCACATCAAACGGATGCGTCGCGTAGACCAGGTTGTGCAACATGCCCTGTTTTTTGATTTTCATCAAAAACTCCCCTTTTTCGTCATGGGTTTCCAAGTCTTTCGGCAGTTTATAGTCGCGCTCGCAGAAAGGCGAATGCTCCAATAATTGTCCGAACCAGTTGCGGTACCGTTTGGGTGTATAAATTGGGTGGAACGACTCTGCATAAAGAATACGGTTGTCTTCTGAATCGAACTCGATTTGATAGATCATTCCCCTTGGGATAATGAGATAGTCACCATATTCAAAAGGAATGTTGCCCACAAAGGTTCTCAATGTGCCCGAACCTTTGTGGATAAAGAGCATTTCGTCGGCATCGGCATTCTTGTAGAAATAGCCGCTCATCGACTTCTTTGGCGCTGCCAACCCAATATGCACATCACTGTTTACCATAAGCGGTTCACGGGCCTCTAAAAAATCATCTTTTGGTTTTACATCAAAACCAATCAATTTTCGGGATGTGATGTTGTTGGCCACAGCAATTTTCGGGCTTACATCCATCGGCTTTTCAACTTCCCTTACCTGTGTGGGTCGATGAATATGGTAGAGCAACGATGACATGCCGTCAAAACCGATGGTGCCGAACAGTTGCTCATAGTACAGCCCCCCGTCTGGTTTTTCAAACTGGGTGTGCCGCTTTTGCGGAATCTTTCCTAATTTATGATAGATAGGCATATCTTAAAGTTAAAAGTTCAGGGTTAAAAGTTAAAAGGTTTTGGCCAATTTGAACTAACCATTAACGATTAACCATGCACGATTCAGTGCAACGTGCCCCGAAGTTCTTGCTCGCGCTCGATGGCTTCGAAGAGTGCCTTAAAGTTACCTTTTCCGAACGACTTGGCTCCCTTTCTTTGAATGATTTCGAAGAACATGGTCGGCCTTGGTTCGACAGGTTTTGTGAAAATCTGCAACAGATAGCCCTCGTCGTCCCTATCGACCAGAATGCCCAGTTCTTTCAAGGGTTCGATATCTTCATCGATTTTACCCACGCGGTCGGTCACCGAATCATAATAGATGGCCGGTACACGAAGAAATTCAACGCCACGGCTTCGCAGGTCTCTAACGGTTTTGATAATATCATCAGTGGCCACTGCAATGTGTTGTACGCCTTCACCTTCGTAGAAATCGAGGTATTCCTCAACCTGTGATTTTTTCTTGCCTTCGGCTGGTTCGTTGATAGGGAATTTGATGCGGCCGTTGCCGTTGCTCATCACCTTGCTCATCAGGGCAGTGTAATCGGTTGAAATGTCTTTGTCGTCAAAAGTCAAAATATTTTTGAAGCCCAGTACCTCTTCATAAAACTTGACCCAATGGTTCATGCGGTTCCAGCCAACATTGCCCACCATGTGGTCAACATATTTTAGCCCAGTGGGTTCGGGATTGTAGTCAGGCGTCTCCCACTTTTTGAAACCGGGCAAAAAGATGCCGTTGTAATCTTTTCGTTCGACAAAAATGTGAACGGTCTCTCCGTAGGTGTAAATGCCAGAACGCACCACCTTGCCGTGTTCATCTTTTTCGGTCACAGGCTCCATATATGATTTAGCACCCCGTGCCACGGCAGTTTCGTGGGCATAAGTGGCGTCATCGACCCAAAGGGCCACCACTTTAACGCCATCGCCATGCTTGTCGATATGTTTCCCGATTTCGGTACCGCTTTTTAGGGGCGAGGTCAGCACCAGACGAATCTTGTCTTGCGCCACTACATAGCTTTCACGGTCTTTGAGTCCGGTTTCGAGTCCGGCATAGGCATACGACTGAAAGCCAAAAGCGGTCTTGTAGTAGTGGGCGGCCTGCTTTGAATTGCCGACGTAAAGCTCAATGTAATCGGTACCGTTGATGGGCATGAAGTCTTTTGCCTCATCATGAATTTTTGGGGTGGCTGTGGTTTCCATTATCTCTATATTTTTTATTGTGAACCAGTTTTGTTGTTGATGCAACAAAAATACGTATTTTTGGATTACGAAAACGCTTTCGCAAGAAAATTTTAGGTTAAATGTTTAACTGTCATTCCGTGCTTGAAACGGAATCTCATATATGATGGATTCCCGCCTCCCGATGGCTATCGGGAGTGGGAATAAAATGATGCTGAACCAAATAGACAAAATATCGGGAATCGGCCTTCACCTCGACCTAGTGTTGCGCAAGGTGCAGGATGCTTATTTGCGAAGGTTTCAGGAGTTGAACGTTGACATGACCATTGAGCAGTGGGTAATTCTGCATCAGATTTACGAACTGGGTGATGCGGCTTCGCAGCGTGACATTGTACAATCGAATTTTCGCAACCGTGCGACAATCTCAAGGGTCATTGGTGGACTTGAGCGCAAGGGATGGATCAAGAAGACCCGTTTCAATGGGGACCAAAAACGATTTAAACTTGAATTGACCGAAAAGGGCAGCAACATTATCGAGGTGGTATTGCCCCATGCCCTCGAGCTAAGACAAAAAGCCATCGAAAATCTTGATGGCAATGAATTTGAAGTCTTTTTAAAAGTACTCGACCAAATCGGTGAGAACTACGATGGATAGTGTGGGTCACTGCCTCTTCAAAAAATGCTCCCCAAACGCTTCCAGAACAGCGACTTCTCCTTGGGGGTTTAAATGGAATTGAAATAGGGTCTCTAAATAGTACGGATTGTTTTTTGTTGAAACAAAAGTGTCGTAGTGCCAGTGTTTGCCCTCTAGTTTTAAAAAATCGTTGAAAACCAACAAAAGGCCATCACCATCGATTTTTACCGAGACCTCTCCCAGCATAGTATGATGGTAGCTGCCTTCATAAGCAGTTAGGGGCAACGTGGTATTTGTGTCTTTGGCCCGTTCTTCTTTCATTTTGGCCAAACGCATCTTGTTTTGTGATTTGAAGTCCCCATACAGTTGTGAGATTTGTTTGTGCCACCCACGACTGATGTCATCAAAGGCAAAAAGGTCAATGGCCTTATAGAGAATGGCATGTCGCAGTTCTGCGTGGTCAAGGTTTGCAAAAACGTAAACGGCTACATCTTTATCGCGCATCAGGCCTGCCATGGCAACCAGACCTGTAATGCTGCCGGTGTGGAAATCGAGTTTCTGGCCGCGGTAATCGTGTTGAAACCATCCTAGTCCGTAGGTCTTCCAATTTGGATTTGTTAATTGTTGGGTGGGATAAAAACCGGTGTCGGTCACAAAGGCATGGGGCTTAAACAGGTAATCGAACGTTTCTTTTTTCAACAGGGTATCTTGTCCCACAATTCCATCATTGTCAAGAAACTTCAAGTAGTTTGCCACATCGGAAGCACTGGCCCAAATCATGCCCGCCGCCCCAATTTGGTCTGAACGATTGTAATCGACTTGTACCATGCCATCTTCGATATGGTCTAGGTAAGGGGTTACATAGTTGCCCTGGCCAAAAACCTCGCTCACTTTTGCCACGGCATCAACCATACCTATGGGTTTGAATAGATGTTCACCAACAAAATCTGTCCAATGTTGGCCGCTTACGGCCTGTATTACCTCACCCGCAACGGCATACATCAAATTATTGTAAGCGTACCCACCCCGAACCGGATATCCCTTTTCGGCCATGGCAAACCGTTCGATGGTCTCTTTAGTGGAGGCATGGTCAATAAACCATAATAGATCCGCACCGTTGATGCCCAAATTATGGGTCAATAAATCTTGTACCCGGGCCTCTTCGGTGATGTAAGAATCTGAAAGCCTGAAATAAGGCAGGTGCTGTCGAACCCTGTCGGTCCAATTGAGCTTGCCTTGATCGACCAAAATACCAAGTGCCATGCACACCATGGCTTTGGTGGTCGAGCCCATGTTGAATAGCGTATGTTCGTCAACAGATTCTTTGGTCTCCAAATTCTTGACGCCGTAGGTTTTTTGAAAGACAATTTCGCCATTTTTGACAACCACTGCTGCCAAACCCGGAATCTGCCAATGCTCCATGCCCTGTTGGATCATGGCATCTAGTTGTTGTGCTTTGTCGGTTTGGGCTAAGGAAATACTGCTCAGAAACAGCATGGCCGCAATAAGGAAAACGGATTTTTTCATCAGATGTGCTTTTTGGTTGGAACGAACTGGTTATCAAGATACGAAGTTGTGTTGCATAGTTGCAAAGTAGTGCTGTATTGAAACTTACCTGTCTCCCAACGCTGCAAACCAAAACTTTTTGTTCTCCGAAGGGGTATGCTCTTGTTGCATAATGGCTTCTATTTGTGCCACGATTTCAGGGTGTTGGTCTGCCACATCGGTGGTTTCACCAATATCCGTTTCGAGATTGTAGAGCTCCAGTTTCATATTGCCCTCGAAGATGTTCTTTCGAATGCCCTTCCATTTGCCCATGCGCACGGCCTGTTGCCCTTTGTAGCTGGGAAACTCCCAGTACAGAAAATCATGTTGTGGCTGCTGTTTTCCCAACAAAGTAGGTGCAAAGCTGAGTCCGTCCACGTTGGTTGGCGGTTCAATTTCGGCCACATCACAGAGTGTGGGCAGCACATCATAAAATGCTGAAATATGGTCGGTGCTGCTGCCCGGTTTTATATGGCCTGGCCAACTGGCGACCATGGGCACGCGAATACCCCCCTCGTACACGAAACCCTTGGTGCGGCCATAGCCATTGCCGAAAGGGTCGGCGCTTTCAAAAAAGTCGTAATCGCCCCCACCAGTGTAGGTGGCCCCGTTATCACTAGAAAAAATGATAAGGGTGTTCCCATAGAGCCCCAAGGCTTTCAGTTTTGCCACCAATTCGCCCAGTTGTTGGTCGAGATACGAAATCATGGCAGCATAGGTTGCCCGTGGATAACGATTGGGAAAGTAGCCCTTGTCGCCCACATACGGTTTTTCTTCACCAAACTGTTCTCGATAGGCTTCCACCAACTCGGTGGGAGCCTGAAGAGGTAGGTGGGGCAGGGGCGAGGCATAGTATAGAAAAAAGGGTTGGTCTTGATTCTTCTCGATAAAGACCAACGCCTTTTCGTGGATCAAGGTCGGGGCATATTCTTTTTGGGCAAACCGGGCGTAACTTTTCTCATCAAAGGGATCGGCAAGACTGTCGAGTGGTTGGTGTGGGGCAATAAGTTCATTGTGAAGCAGCACTTTTTTGTCGTTGTGCCACAAATGGCCGGGGTATAGGTTGTGCGCTTGGCGTTGGCAGTTGTAACCGTAAAATTCATCAAACCCCTGCTGGTTGGGTACCCCTTCGGTGTTGGGCGCACCAAGTCCCCATTTGCCGAAGATGCCCGTGGCATAGCCCTTGGTCTTGAGCAGTTCGGCCAAAGTGACCGTTGAATCGGGGATAGGTCGCTGCCCCTCTAGACCAGGATTGACAAACATCTTTTCATAATCCCACACCTCGCCACGTTCGGCCCATTCATCGTTGCCACGAATGTAGGCGTGCCCAGCGTGCTTGCCCGTGAGCAAAATATAACGAGCCGGGGCACAGACCGGTGCACCTGAATAATGTTGGGTGAACTTCATGCCCGAGGCCACAAGCGTATCGATATTGGGGGTCTTGATCTTTTCCTGCCCGTAGGCGCCCACTTCGCCGTACCCTAGGTCATCTGCCAAGAAATAGATGATATTGGGAGTGTCCTGTTGTGAAAAGGTGAAAGAAGCAGTACACAGCCATAGAGCGGTTCCCCAAGATCGAATCGTTTTCCTCATAATAATCGATGGTTCAATCAATGCGCCTCCAACCAATTCTTGCCGATGCCCACTTCAACATCCAACGGAACCGCCAGTTCATAGGCGTTCTCCATTTCGGTTTTTATCATTTCTGAGACCTTTTCCAATTCGGGTTTGTACGCATCAAAGACCAGTTCATCGTGTACCTGCAACAACATCTTGGTTTGGTAGTTTTCTTCGGATAGTTTTTTATGGATGTTGATCATCGCGATTTTGATGATATCGGCGGCACTGCCCTGAATGGGGGCATTTACCGCGTTGCGCTCGGCGGCACCACGTACCACTTGATTGTTCGAGTTGATGTCTTTCAGATAGCGCCGCCGGCCCAAAACCGTTTGCACGTAACCATGCTCACGGGCAAAATCGATTTGGTCGCTGATAAAGTTGCGCAGTTTCGGGTAGGTCTTGTAATAGGTTTCAATGAGTTCTTTTGCCTCGGTGCGGCTGAGGTCGGTCTGGTTGCTAAGGCCAAAAGCAGAAACGCCGTAAATAATTCCGAAGTTTACCGTTTTGGCATTGCTGCGCTGCTCACGGGTCACTTGGTCAATCGGTACGTTGAACACTTTTGAGGCGGTGGAAGCGTGGATGTCTTCTCCATTTTTAAAGGCCTCGATCATGGTGTCTTCCTCACTAAGGGCCGCGATGATACGCAACTCTATCTGTGAATAATCGGCCGCCAACAACATGTACTCTTCATTTCTGGGGATAAACGCCTTTCGTATTTGACGGCCGCGTTCGGTGCGGATGGGAATGTTCTGCAAATTCGGGTTGTTGCTGCTTAAGCGCCCAGTGGCTGCCACGGTCTGCATATAATCGGTATGTACCCTGCCACTGTGCTTTTGTACTTCGTTGGGCAGTGCGTCGACATACGTGCTTTTCAACTTTGTGAGGCCACGGTATTCGAGCACATTTTTAATGATTTCATGGTCTTTGGCAAGGTACGAGAGTACATCTTCAGAGGTTGAAAATTGGCCTGTCTTGGTCTTTTTTGGCTTATCGACAAGTTTCAGTTTTCCGAAAAGAATGTCGCCAAGTTGCCGGGGCGAGGCAATGTTGAAGGTTTCCCCTGCTTGCTCGTAAATCTTCTCTTCCAGTTTTTTGATGTCCTTGTCAAGTTCTACGGAAAGTTGCTTTAGAAAATCGATATCGAGATTGATGCCCTCACATTCCATATCGGCCAACACGCGTAAAAGTGGCACCTCGATTTCTTCGAACAATTTTTCTGTCTCGGCCGCTTTCAGTTCAGGGCGAAACTTATGGGCCAGTTGAAAGGTGATGTCGGCATCTTCCACGGCATATTCGGTCTGTTTTTCCAAAGGCACCTGACGCATGCTCAATTGGTTCTTGCCCTTTTTGCCGATGAGTTCGGTAATTGAAATGGGTGTGTAGTTGAGGTAGGTCTCGGCCAGCACATCCATATTGTGCCGCATATCAGGATTGATAAGGTAATGTGCCAACATGGTGTCAAAGAGCTTTCCTTTTACCTCGATATGGTACTTGAGCAAGACCTTGATATCGTATTTCAGGTTCTGCCCTATTTTTTCGATTTTCTCGGATTCAAAAAAGGGGCGAAATTGCTCTATCAACTCTTGGGCAGCTTCTTTTTCCTCAGGAAAAGGAACATAAAAGCCCTTGCCAGCGGACCAGCTAAAGGCTATGCCTACCAATTCGGCTTCCAACGGATTGATGGAAGTTGTCTCCGTGTCAAAACAAACCGAGGTCTGCTGCATCAGCTTTTCCAAAAACAATTGCATGCCCAGCCCTTCTGAAACATGTTGATAAAAATGGGAAACATCAGAGACGGTATTGCGGCTGTTCACATCTTTGATGGTGGCCGGTGCATCACCGTCATTGCCAAAGAGTGAAAACTGTCCGCTACCGGCAGCCTGCGAAATTTTTTTAGCAGTCTCCGTACTGGTGACCTGTGTGCCCGTTTCGGCTTCGCCCGAAAATATTTTGATGAATTGCTCCCGCAAACGGCGGAATTCGAGCTCCTCAAAGATTTCTTGAACCTTTTCAGCGTCGGGCGGACACATTTCATAATCTTTGGCATCGAAAGTAACGTCGCAGTCGGTCTTGATTTCGGCCAGTTGTCGTGACAGGCGCCCCAATTCTGCATTTTCTTCGACCTTCTCTTTCATTTTGCCCTTGAGCTTATCGGTGTTGGCCAGCAAGCCTTCCATTGAACCGAACTCTTGGATGAACTTTTTGGCGGTTTTATCGCCCACACCTGGCAGCCCTGGAATGTTGTCACTGGCATCGCCCATCATGCCGAGGTAATCGATGACCTGTTCAGGCCGTTCGACCCCAAACCGTTTTTGTACTTCGGGGATGCCCCATATTTCTATACCGTTGCCCATACGGGCGGGGCGGTACATGAAAATGTTTTCAGAGACCAATTGGCCAAAGTCTTTGTCAGGGGTCACCATATAGACCTTATAGCCTTCTTTTTCGGCCTGCTTGGCCAATGTGCCGATCAGGTCATCGGCCTCGTAGCCCTCCAATTCTACGATAGGAATGTGCATGGCCTCTAAAATCTTGTGTATGTACGGCACGGCAATCTGAATGGCCTCGGGCGTTTCATCACGATTGGCCTTGTAGTCTTCGAACGCTTCGGTACGCTCAACACTGCCGCCCTTATCAAAGGCCACGGCCAAATGGTCGGGCCGCTCACGTTTTATGACATCAAACAGGGAGTTCATAAACCCCATGATGGCCGAGGTATCCATACCTTTTGAATTGATACGGGGATTTTTGATCAGGGCATAATATCCCCTGAAAATCAAGGCGTAGGCATCGAGCAGAAAAAGGCGCTTTTGTTCTGACATTTTTGAAAGTTAGAAATACGAAATTAGAAATACGAAGTTTTGGTTAGCAGGATTTAAAAGTACAAAATGGGTTTTAAAGGGAAACAAGAATCAAGAGGCTAGACTTTTTGAATGTTTTTTTCTTTGATTTTAAGAGCCATATCAAGTATTCTCTTTTTCTTTCTTAAAGTATCTTTCTGTAGTTTATATGTATCCAAAAAGTTTATAGATTCATTTAAGTTTTCAAATTGACTCGAGATTCTCAAGTGGTAATTAACTACAGCCCGAATATATTTTTGTAGCCTGAAGCATGTGATTAGAGGATCCACATACTGATTCCCTGAATGTACGTATTCATTTCTATACTCTTTGAGACACTCTAAATCTTGCCTGACAAATACTTTGTCTTTCTCATGATAAATTGACACGACTCTTTGAATAAGTTGGTCGTTTCGGTCTGAATTGAGTAAGATTTCTAAAACAATCCAAGCTTTTAAAAAACAAAGATGTTTATCTGTTTCATCAAAAGCGGTTACATAAACATTGAGTGCCTTTTGGAGTACATGACGCACTCCTTCATTAAGCCCACTAAATTTTTTAAAAATAGAAGGTAATTTTTTTTTAATTTCCGCTTTTCTGCTATCACTTAAAGCTTGAATTTTTGTTATATCGTAGTTATCTGAAGTCCAACAACTGTTGGAGTGAGCGCATTCTCCTTTGATGTCGTGTAGTGTGAAAACTTCTCCAGCTCTAACTAAATTTATCGGCTTGGGGTTATTGCCGTTGTAAGTGTCCCTAAAAACAGCTACGGTTAAAAATAGAATATTAAC
>CEVF01135139.1_pt1 | contig 13011 bp, 6 predicted proteins | sample 356441 | NCBI WGS metagenome assembly CEVF01 (sample SAMEA2622765, study PRJEB7988) | marine metagenome | biome: marine biome (ENVO:00000447); feature: surface water layer (ENVO:00002042); material: "saline water (ENVO:00002010), including plankton (ENVO:xxxxxxxx)" | depth 5 m
CGGATTACACCCGATGCCACCAAATCCCCATGTAGCTTGCTGTATCCTGTGTGGTGGGAGCTCTTACCGCGCCATCTGGGGCTCACTCTTGAGCCTGAGAGAACAACGAACTCCCCATCAGTAAGCACAGCTTTCGCTTCTATACCGTGTTTTGGTGTTCGGAGTTCGAATACTGTATTCGGCTCCTCTGCTGTGGCGGGAGAACCTGAATCGGTTTTAGTCTGTGGTCTGGTCTGAGCCAAAAAACTGTCGATCCTCAAGGCGGGTAACACCATCATGAGGTACTCGAGAAAACTTTCCATATTGGCCTGAGCTGCCTCACTCAATGACGAACGCGGCGGCGTGTTGCCGTTGTCTAAGCGGATTTTTCCAGCCCTGCGAGCCTCTTCAACCAGTCTGGACTCCAAATACTTCGCATGCGCCTTGTTGAGGTTGTTGCCAGAAGTGGTAATCAAAACCGCCGTCGTCCACCAGTCTTTCTTGGTATCGTGGCTTTTTATCCGGTCAGCGATGTCCTCACCTTCGCCTATGTAGGCCAGCAGCCCTTCATCGTCCTCCCCGAATAACAGGTAAACACCGGTATAGCTCGCCTCAGGCCTTTTCAAAGCCGCGCCAAGTCGAGTGCGCGGCGCCATCAGCACGTGGCCTGTCCAATTGAAGACCTCGGCAGTCATCATGCCGTCTGGTTTTCCGTCGATGAAAAAGAGTTCGAGGGACTGTCCCTTGTTACTAATCATCATTCCCTTCCCACATATGGCTTCAACTGAATTCAGGATGCTCTTTTCGGGGATTTCCACTTTTCTGTAGCTGTTCCTTAAATGTAAAAGCCGAAATCAGATACCAATCAAGGACATATTCTCTTCAGCTTAGCTTGATCGAGTAACAGCCTGAACCAACTTTCCAACGTACCCCTCGTCCTCCTCCCGAAACAGAATATTCCAGCTTTCCATAAGCTCCCGAGTGACTGCATTGCCTGTCTTATCCTTCCACTGGCTGACAAGTTGTGAAGAATGGGTTTCTGAAATAAGGAACGCATGCAGCTCGATTCCGGCATTCTCCGGACGTTGCTTGCGAAGGTCTGCCTCAATGTCCTTGATGGTCTCATAGAAGCGGACTTTGGGATCGTCCGGTTTATGATGGCGCAGGCCTTTCGGGTCGACGAAAACCACTTTCTGGGATTGGCCCTTCACCAGCCAAAGGATAAAGTCCGGGTAGAAGCCACCATCAACGAATACGCCCACGGCTCCCTGGCCGGTCTGGTTGCGCAGTAGGTAAACCTCGTAGCCTTCAAAAGCCCCAGTCTTAGTTGCCGCCTGGATGTCGCGAACGAAATCGGCCTCGCCTTTGTTGAGCGATACCGGAGTCACCTGAAAATCCAGCCCCTGGGTGGATGCCAGCAGCGGCTGATAGAAGTGCCGCTCACACCAGATAAACTCCAGTCCTTCTTTAACCGCGCCATTCCAGGTATCCACATCACCCTTTTCGATACTCTCCCTCAAGTTCGAAAGTTGTTTGATCAGGGACTGATGGCGAACCCGGTCAAGGGTGACCATGTAGCTGCCTTCTGGTGTGGCTTCACTCACACCCGGGAGGTACTTCCGATTTTCGGTGATCGGTCTGTACTCCAGCTTGTCCGCTTCCCACTGTTTCCGGCGGAATCCGTAGAACAGCTCGCAGTATTTTCTGAGCAGGGATATCGCCATGTCATGCCATAGCGTCATCTTCTCCAGCCGGCCCAGCAGCATGGCCTCATCCGGGGCATAGAGCCGGTACCAGTCGTACCGGTTATCAGTCAGGAGTTTTTCAACCACATCCGGCGTGATGGTCAGGTTTGACCAGCGCTTGTCCCGCTTGAACGCCAGTAGCTCGAAATAAAGGCGCTGCATATCCAGCAGTGCAATGTGAGTCGGCTTTAGACGCTGAATCTTGGCTCCAGTGTTCTGAACGCCCTTCTTGTCGGTTGCGAACAGTCCAACCTGGGGATAGAAATCCAGACTGACCCTTGGTGGATTGCAAAAGTAGTCAATCTCAGTCGGCTGCAAATCCCCTGGCGCCTTCAGTACCACCTGTTCGGCAAGTTCCTGAAATGCGGTACCGGAACCGCCAATGGCCTTATTGGCAATGCTTTCCTTCACCCGAACGACATGAAGATCCTTACGCAGGTCTTTCATCGGCTTCAACGGAAGCACGAATTCTTCGAGACCCTCGTTAACCGGAATCTCCTCGTCTTCCAGCTCTTTCCGGAACTGAGCAATGTAATCGGCCTTCACCCCGAAAATATTCAGTGTCTCCATGACACCGATGTGCTCAGGCCGCTCTATACCGGCCTCTTTCAATCCGGTTGCCAGCTCGGCAGAACGCTTTAGCGTTGTTTTCCAGCCCTTCAGCCTTACACCGCGACCGAACAGCTGAATGATCTGCGCACCCTCATTCTTGCCAACATTCATCAACGTCATGTTGGAAACGCGCCAACTACTCCAGCCCTCGGTGAACTTTTTCGAGCCCAGCAGGAGGTTGACCGGCGAACCGTCGGTATTGATGCCATGGAACAGGCTTTCGCTAAAACGCGAATCCTGTGTGAATAGGTCGTGCTTCTCGCAGAGTTTGACCAGCTTTGAGTCATCCCCCACGTTGATGACACCGAACGGCGTGTCTGAAGTGCCAGCTCGAAGCGCGATTTCACCGGAAATGCCGGTAATGTTTTCGATGTGGAGACGACCACCACTGCTGTGGAACACCCTGTCTAACAGGTCGTGATAAAGCGCATCCCCACTTTCGCCAAGCTCTTTCAGGTAATTGAATCGGCCATGCAACAGATCGGTACCACCCTTGGCAACCATGCCGCGCTTCAGCAGGTAATCAATTGCAGCAACCGTCTCCTCCTGCTTATGCAATACCTGGTCAATAAACGCCAATACCTGAACCGTATCGGAAGCTTCACCGCTGGATAGCCCGGCACTCACTTTAGAACTGACGAACACCCACAGCGGCCTCTCCAGGTTGAAGGGCTTGAAGCTGGCACCATGATCTTCGAACAATCGCAATTGCTGGTAGTAGCTCAATAACGAGGCAACCAGATATCGGAATTCATCCTGGGCATTGGGATTCGCTTGCAGGTTCAGAATCTGAGACTGCTTACCGTAACCATCCCCGTAGAAATGTCGGTAGGAGTAATCAAACAGAATGGCCTTGGTATAGGTCTGGCGCAGATTCTCGTGTTTGGAGCCTGACTGGGCAAACGTAGCGGAGTATTCGAAGGAAAAACCCAACGAACACAATTTTTGCCGGTATTCGTACCAGCTGCCACCCCCACTGGCCGTGCCTCGGTGGCCCTCGTCCACCAACAACAAGTTGCGAGAGCCGAAAGAGTCGACCGCCACCGTTTTCTTCTTCTCGCTATCGCGGAGCTTGTTGATGTCGATGACAATCACATCCTGAGCAAACAGATCACCGCCACGGGCAGAGAACTCGCTGGCCCTGATTCCTGACTTCTCCAGGTCTCGTAAGTGCTGCTGCGTAAGACCCTCGTTGGGAGTCAGCAAAATGATCTTGTTAATATCCCCAGCTTTGCCATACCGTTGCAGGTAGAAGCGATACTGCAGAATGTTGGCATGCATGATCAGGGTCTTGCCGGAACCGGTCGCGCTCCAATAGGCCACCATGTTGAGCTGCGGCCAAAGATCGTCTTCCGGGTTCAGCAATTCCAGGGGCTTATGCTTAAAGCCCTGTTCCACAATCCAGTGCTCATTCCAACGCTCAATCTGATGGTTAAGCGCTTCCAGTAGCTCATCCGGTTTAGTAAACAGATAGTCGAGGTAGATCTCGGTAAACAACAGCGTCAGGTACTGGAAGTACTTCCATTCAATTGGCTCCTCACCAGAGGCGAGGCGCGCATTATTGATGGTATCCGTCAGCTGCTTTATCCGGCGGTCGTATTCCAGCAGTTGTTCATCACTCAGCTTGGCATTTTCGTTAAGATTCTCCCGGATTCTCTGAATCAGCAGGTGCTCCCCCTCGGCATTACGGCCGCTGGTTTCGCCAATCAGCTGAAAACGGTCCCGGAATGCCTCAAGCGTTGGCGCTTCCCGGTTTCCCAAATCAAACTGCCCACTGAGGGAGTCGAAGCCGAACAGAGAGAACAACCACTGATTCAGCACCAGGTGATGGCGGAAGGGCAACGTCTGCTTGCTTCCCTTGGCGGATTTCCGTGCTGCCATGATATTCCCCTCAGTGAACCGCTTCGGTGTCAGCGAACATCAGCCGATGAAACGCTTCCTCAATCAGCTGGATACGCGCCTGCTCCATGGGTTCACCCTTGCGAGACCGGGGAATACTGATGTTGTGGTCACCGTTTACGTACAGCACGTCGATCTCGTCGTCCTGGCTTTCAGTCAGGCGAATAGAGAGCTTCTCGATCAGTACCGCATCCAGCACGGCATTATCCTTCTGGATGCCATCCGCCTCACCATCAATGACCGACGGTAGGTTTCTCCATACCACCAGCACCTGTTGCCCGGCCCGATTCGTGCCGTAGACGGTTCGGAACCACCACTTGCCGGTTTCACTACGTTTAACCTTAGCCTGCCAGCGGCCATACTCACCTTGGTCCAGTTCAGCATCAAAATAAATGGGAGCGGCAATATGATCTACCGTCATCCCCAGCAAATAATTAAAGGTTTCAAGCAGGTCTACATTGACGGATCTGGTTTCGTAACCACCAACAGCGTGGACATTGAGTTTGTATTGGGTGGGATCGACAAACTGACGGGTATTTAGCAGCGACGGGGAGTTGCGGGTTTCGGCTTCCAACATATAGTTCATAACATACGATTGGCGGGCCTCCGCGCTATTGGACTCTTTCGATTCATTCAGGAGCTGCTGCTGGCCATGATTTCGCTCTAGGGAAAGATTTCCCAAAGCATCGTCATAAGACTCCAAGCGCACATATTTAAAACAATGGCTAGCCGTACTTTCTTGCAGGACAGGGTCACCTGAATCCCAGATTGGCGTGTAGGCAACCTTCATCAATCTCGGCTTAAGTACCGAATTAAAGTGATCTCCCATTTCCACTAACAGAAATTTTCTTTTACCACCATCAATATGATTCTGCGCGAGCACGGCGTGCCCCGCCGTCCCGGAGCCACTGAAAAAATCACAAACGAGTCCGTCATCACCAACATTACTATGCTGAATAAATCGCTGGATCAAAGTAGTCGGTTTTGGAGCAGCAAAACTTCTTGTTCTCCCGAACAAATCAGTAAGCTCCTTCTCACCATCAGAGAAATCAATTATTACGGACTTTGCGACATTGCTCTCTACTTCGTGTAGGAAACGCTTTGTTTGAGGTATTTTATTTTCATCCTCCCCCCATGCAATTCGATGATCTTTTGCCAATTCAGAAAAACAGCTTGTTTGGCGCCCTAAAGGATCAAACGGCCAACTCCAGCCACGCTTTGGAGCGGGGCATGGGTTTCCTGTGATGGGATGTATAGGGTTATAGAATCTGTACGCAGGATGGTCAGGATCTCTGAACTCAGCTTTTTGAGAATCTTCTTTAATTTGTGGCATCGAGGGATTATCTTCCCTCCAAACCCAAATATTAGCGCTCTTGCTTTCCGCGCTTGCCTCGTCTACAAACCGACCGCATTCATCCCGATATTCAGCCCGATTATAATTATATATGCCCTTCCATTCATCAATGGCATCGCCACCACTTTCTTTTATTTTACGCTTATGCTCTCGGTACAGTTCTCTAAGAGCCAGCTCAATTTCTTCAACAGGAGGGAATTCTGGATTCAACTTATCCAGAAGATCCATTATTTCTTTAAATCCAGGCTTGGCCTCACGAAACATCATGAAATCTGACTTAGCTTCGACAATATCTTTGGCATATACCTCTACATACTCGTGGTTTGTCGAGTATGTGGGAGATTGATTCTTAGTTGTATTTTGAGTCCACACAATCTCCTCGACTCTATTACGCTCAGAAAACACGTGATTTAGCGCTTGCTCAAGGTTCGCACGCTCAATATTGTCTATACTCGCAAAAATAACGCCATCATTAGAGAGTAATCCATGAGATGCGGACAGCCTCTCTCGTATCATGGTAAGCCAGGAAGAATGCTGATACCGATCTTTGTAAGCAAAACCGTCGCCGCCAGTATTATAAGGCGGGTCAATATAGATACACTTAACTTTTTCTTTATAACGCTCTTGTAATAAATTTAACGCTTGGAAATTCTCAGAATTAATTATTACTCCCTCACACTGCTGATCCAGACCGTCAATACCAGCCAGTATTTTCGCCTTGTAACTCTCGCCAAAGTTCCCAGTATCTACCATCATATAGCGGTATTTCGGCTTAGCGAGAAGCTCTTTCCAGCTTAGCGACTTGCAATCCTTTTCCAACTGCTCAAGATCAATTCGATATAGCGATTCCCAATCTTTAAGTTGCTTATCGCTATCAAACGCTTCTTTCAATAGGTCGGGCTGATCTTCCAAGCGCCCGACCGTAATGCAATAGTTGGTCTCAGTCACAAACTTCTTTTTCAGCCAAAGCTTTTTCTGGAAATTCTCAAGTTGTGCCAGGAAAGTAATGATTTTTTCTCCAAGCGAACGAATCACTTCAATCTTGCTGAGCAATGGGGCGAGTCTTGCCGAGTCATTTTTTAAAGAGGCTATATCCTCCCAGTCGAGGAGTTCATTCTTGATATAAAAATCGAGCTCCCGGGTCAAAAAGCCACCGAGATCTTTATGGATAAAATAGTCAAACGTGTTCTTTTTAGTGTAGTTGTTCAGTTGCCCTGTCAACATTGAATAATCAGCCCGGTTACCATCAGCCTTGCGGTAAGGCTTTGTAAGCGCACTTTTCCAGGGCTCGGGCAAGTCAGAGGCGGCTCCCAGAAGCCTTTCTTCAGCAATCACCTTGAGCGCATCTTGTGTCGGCGGTTTCTTCTGGGCTGCAGCTGTCGCCTTTCTCTTCTCGGCTTCTGTCCAGTCGCTTTCCGTTGCCGGCCGAAACACGAACCGACATTGCAGTTCGGTGTGCTGGTCACCGTACTCGGTTGGTTCACCGGTGATCAGCTCAAACGGGTTCTCTGCGTCCAGCACGAAGACTCGACGACTATTATCGGATTCTTTGTTGTTGTCTTTGGCACCGGCTTCCGCATCCACCAGCTTGAAATGAACGCGCATGGGGTCTTCACCGGGGCCAGCATCCGGGTTCAGGCGAAAGCTGTAATCCCGCAAGGTTTCACTGCTTTTGATGTAATACTGGTCTTTGTTGGCCCAATGCAGCACCACTTCTTCCCCCTGGTAGGGAATCGCGTAGGTGCCGTCTTTGTAGACCCGGCGTGATAAGAAGTCACCCTCGTTGTAGTAACGACTAAAGAAGGTGACCAATGCGTCGTAGACTTCGCCTTCTTCCCGCGCGAGATCAAATCCACCCTGTAGTTGCTGCTTGAGCTCCTGCACCTTGGGGATCGCGTCCGGGTCCATCCCCAGGCCTTTCGCGCTCTTGATGTGCTCTTCCAGCTCGGCTTCAAGCTGTGCCTGATCCTGGCTGGCGTATTGGCTAAATGCTTCCTGCGTGATTCTCGACAGGTCCTGATCAATAAAGCAATTAATGTCGTCTTTACGGGCATGCATAATGCGATAGAGCCCAAAATCCAGTTCCGGCTGATTGAGCTGGAACATTTCACGCAAAAGGTCGGCAAATTTCTGTCGACGTTGCTGGGCTTTTAACTGCTGTGTCGCGTTACTCATGGTATTCCCTGTTTAAAAATCGAACTTGGCAGGTCAGAAATGCTGAGGATTCTCCCACAAATAGCTGGAAGATTGTTAATCGAACTGACAGCTAAAGATCAGGCTAGGCGCCATCGAATTCGAAACAGGTGATGGGTGCTACTGCTCTGATGCATCTGGCGCTCCAGCGCATCAATTAAGGCATCCCTGCGGGCTTCTATCTCGTCTTCCACATCGAATATTTCCTGTCGCTGCCGGCGCTGCAACTTACTGAGACGCTTGATCTCTTCTTGAGCATGCTTCTGATCTTCAACGCTTTCTGCCAGGCGGGACTGGCGCTTTGCTTCCTTGATCTGAGCTTTTGTGTCCTCGAGCTTTTGCTCTGCACTCAACAATTGATCATCCGCCCAGGCTTCGAGCTTGGTCCGCTCACGCTGGAAGTATTCGTTGTTCTCGTCGAGCAATCGGCTGAGCCGGGCATCCAGTTGCCTGGTAACGGTTTCACTTAGCTGCCGCCCCGGTTGCTGAACGGGGCCGTCAGCGTCATTGCTCAGCACCTCACCCTGCAGCCGGAAAAAGAGTTCGCATTGCTCTTCATCAAGCAGCTGTCCGGCATCCGTGACTGCGGTAAAAACCAAGTGTTCTTCACGCTGAAAGCTTTGCAGCTCGAGCAAATTAAGTTCAAGCCATCCTGATTTTTCCGGCAGATTCTGGAGTGCGGAAAGTTTCGCCTCGTGACCAGTCAGATTGAACACCATTTCCGTTACCGGTGTTTCCAACCTACGGCCAGTGTCCAAAACGTACTCACCGAGGGGGTGGCTTAACCGGTACAGGTGGGCGTGCTCTGACGGTTTCTCGCCCTTTCGGATCAGCTCATATGCACCGGTGGGCACCTTGGTTAACGGACTTTCGTTCAACTCAAATGCCAGGCGCTTCTCATCGAAGGTGGCGAAGGGAGCAAGTTGATGCCTGGTGAGCTGCCAGAATAGGCGACTTACCCGGTCGAGCTGCTGCTCTGCTCTCTCGCGCTGGATCTTCAGCAAGTCGTGGATTTGGGCATCGAAATGCTCCAAAAGCTTTTCCTGAGTCTCTTGCATTCGCCGGTTGATGCTTTCTTCCAGCTCCTTTTGAAGGTCATTGAAGGCCTCTTCGATTTCGGCCTGAGACCGGCAAGTGTCATAAATGGCCGCTATGCGCTTCTCGAAGTCGACACCGGACTCGATTCGGCCCAGCACTTCGTCTGACGCACCAAACAGGCCATCAAACAAGTGAAACTTCTCACTGAGCAGTTCAAGAACTCGCCGATCTGCTTCATTCTTTTGGTTGAGGAAGTTGATGACGACGACATCAAATTTCTGACCATAACGATGACAGCGCCCGATCCTCTGCTCTACCCGCTGGGGGTTCCAGGGCAGATCATAATTAACCACCAGGCTGCAGAACTGAAGGTTCACGCCCTCTGCTGCGGCTTCGGTGGCAATGAGTATTTCTGCATCGTCCCTGAAGTGATCGATAATCGCTGTGCGCCGGTCAACTGCAGGGCTACCGGTAACCTGATCAGAACCTTCGTTACGCGTGAGCCAGCGCTTGTAAATCGCCTGCGTAGTGCTGGAATTATTGGTACCACTAAATGTGGCGACCTTGCCGAGATAGCCATGGCGTTCCAGGTACTTGAGCAGATAATTCTGAGTTCGACGGCTTTCGGTGAAGATGACGGCCTTACGCTCCGCGCCCATTTCCGTCATGTGGCTGAAGCCCTGCTCCAGCGCATTTAGCAGAGCTACAGATTTGGCGTCTTCAGTGATTCTGTGTGCCAGATCCAGATACTGTTCCAGTTCAGCAATTTCTCCACGGAGGCGGTCCAGCTGTATGGGCTCATCCGGTTGTTCAACCTGGTATTCGCCCTCCCCGTCAGCGGCTTCATCGAGGAGGTCCCCTTCTACATCCTCACTACCGATCAGTTTTTCCAGCCAGTTGTCTTCATCTTCTTGAGTTTGCTCCAGCCTTTTCAGCCGCTCGATCATTGTCTCAAGCGTATTGATAATGGCACTCGTTGAAGACGCCAGCAGTTTCCTGACCACCAAAGTGACCAGGTGGCGCTGCCGCTGGGGGACGCCGTAACTGTTCTCACGCTGCAGGTAGGCAGACACAAGATGATAAAGCCGCAGTTCATCTTCCGATGGAGCAAAGGGAATCGTAATGGCACGCCGTTGTGTGTAGCGGATGTACTCAAGAACCTGTTTTCGTAAGGTCCGTTTGGTGAACTCCTGAAGCCGTTCTTTCAGGCCTTCCAGGTCTTCTGCACCGCGCAGATATTGGCGACGGAAACTGAGCGCATCACCAAACAGTTGGCTGTCGATGACCGTCGAAAGACCGTACAGCTCCATCAGGGAATTCTGTAATGGCGTCGCTGTTAGCAGCAGCTTGTTGCAGGCGCCGAACGCTTCTTTGATAGCCTGACCAGTACGGTGACTTTCCCGGTGAGCATTGCGGAGTTTGTGGGCTTCGTCGAATACCACCAGGTCCCACGGTGTGAGCCGTAGTTTCTCCGACATTCTCGCAGCAAAATTGTAAGAAATGACGTTAACACCGGGCTGGTCGAACGGAGCTGCCACACCCTGCTTCCGCAACTCTTTATAGGTTCGAGCGTCCAGAACCTGCGACGGCAGATGAAATTTCTCTGCCAACTCGTTTGCCCACTGCTTACGCAAAGCCGCAGGGCAAACAACAATCAATCTTCGTCTACGTTCTGCCCAGTACTGTGCCAGCACCAGAGCAGCCTCAATGGTCTTACCCAGGCCGACCTCGTCCGCCAGAATCACACCTTTTACCAAGGGGTTCTGCAAAGCAAAGAGCGCTGCATCAATCTGGTGGGGGTTCAGGTCTACTGAGGCATCGAACAGCGACTGGGTCAGACGACCAACGTCACCACCACGACGCTGCCTGGTGAGTTCGTAGGCAAAATACTTGGCGTGGTAGTCCGTTATCGGCATTGGTTACTTCCTTATTTACGACAAGAGTACTCAAACTGTAGCCTGCTAACGGCAGGAATCAATAGTACCGGTCGCTTACCCAGAATCACTGTTGCTGTATGCTCGCTACCAAGCCTTTATAGTGCCCTTCGAACTGAGCGTATCTTTTAACGGCCACTTTCGACCCAGACAAAGCTATCTGCGTCGAGTTTCGCTTCTCCATTAACTTGGTATGCGCAGAGTTTCCCCTTACCCTCTCCGGCAATGCTGTAGTCAAGGCAAGCAACATGCTCACTCAAAGGCTCTGGAGATCCAGACATCCAGTAATGCCCCACGAAAACCGGTTTTTCACCGTCATAGCCCGGAAGCACATCGGATTCGACTGGAGTATGGGGAATCTTGGCGATCTCCGACCCAGGTACCATGGCGAGATCTCGGTAAGTTAATTGCTCTTGCTGCCACCAGCGAGTTCGAATGTCATATCTCGGATTACCATCCTTGTCGTGGAAATGGTGTCCGGGTGGTAACCGGATTTCCAAGCCTTTAAGCAGGGTCTCAACAGCCTCGTACGCCTCTGAGCCCTTTCGACTTGCCTCCTCCCAAGCGGTCGGAAGTAACCGATTTTCTTTATCGGTGTACTTGGCTATGGCCGCAAGATGCTCTGGGTGCCAGCAGGCATGTACTACTCGAAATTCCGGCAAGTCCAGGTACACCGGCAAAGTTTTGAACCACTCAATCATACTGTGGTGCAGTTCGCTCCCCTCACCTACTTGCTCCAGAAAGGCTCTGTGCTGCTTAAGATTCTTATCAATATGGGGGCGAAGATGTTCACCAGGGTTTTGCGGGTCTTCCGTAGCCCAGGCTACTGCGTTGAATTCGTGGTTGCCCATGACCGCCAGGGCGTGGCCCTTTTCGACCATGTTTTGGGCAATGGTTACGACCTCTACCTGTTCCGGGCCGCGGTCTACAAAGTCACCCAGGAAAATGACCTTACGCTCGGGGTGCTGCCACACGCCGTCTGTTTCGCGGTAATCCATCTTGGTGAGGAGGGCTTTGAGTTCAGTGGCGTGGCCGTGAATATCGCCGATCAGGTCGTACATCTTTCGTCCTTGTTTGGTAAATCTCTCTGCGCAGCCGGTCCGCCAAGTTCAGAAAAGTTAGGCTGCGTTGCATTCCGAGTATAAGCAATACTGCTTGAAGTTGGAGCCAATTCCAACAAACGTAACTATTGTTTACATGTTGCAAAGTGTTTTTCGCCAATCACGTCACCTTCAGTCGACAGGACATAGGCGTGGCCTGGCGCCGGGATAAACCAGTAAGATTCAATCTTGCCCCAGACACCGAGAGTGCCGGTGGTCTCGAGCATGTGTTCGCGAATCTTTTCACCCGCTTTGGCCAATTGTTGCTCCAGTGGTAGCCGCCAGAAACCCTTCGGAAAGAACAGGTGGCGGAATGACTCACACGCGGCCAGAGCGAAGATCGGCTGTGTGGTGCGTTTGAAGTTGGTATCTACCCAGAGATAAGGCTTGTATGCATGCCACTCTTCTGAGAGGGGGTGCTCAAGGTGGCTGATCCGTTGGCGAGCCTCCTGCCCCTTAAGACCTGCCACTTTACTCAGTGCCAGCAGAAACTCTGCCGAACTGTATTTCAGGTCAAATCCTCCTCCCTCGAGGCCAAGATGTTTGCTGGCCAGTACGTTCTCCAGGCGCTTGATGTTCGCAGGAGTCGGGTTTCGGTAGCCCATGGCTTTCAGAATGGCGGTATGGGACTTTCCCTTCAATCCGGCTTTCAGGTCGGTTCTAAGTTCACTCATGGTGTCGTCCCTCTTTCTCGAGCCATTCAATGACGGGCCTGATCACAGCGGGTTGCACTGGAGGATCCTCATCATCGTAAAACCAGGCTCCGAGCGCACGGGCAAAAGCATGTTCCAGGGCTTCACCACTCTGTAGATGCTCACTGACGCTCCGGGCCACTGCGTCGTACTCATCGAAGCAGTCATTCTCTGCGCAGCACGTGTGCATAGGATCTGTGTGGAACAATGCACGGGAGATGCTTTCAGGGGTGTAGTGGGTGCTCATTCATCCCTCCTTTGTTGATAAGTTCATTCTAAGGAACATCTGCGACAATATGTGTCGCCCAACTAACCTAGACTGATCGCAGTTGAACTGAACAGGGAGAAAGCGATGAATCGTGCCGAAAAAGAACTGCTCAAGAAGCGCACCGCAGAACGCGAGGGTTTATCCGAGGAGGAGTGCCGAAAGCTGGATGAGCTCAACAAGCTGGTCCACGATGTACA
>CEVF01018442.1_pt1 | contig 13000 bp, 16 predicted proteins | sample 356441 | NCBI WGS metagenome assembly CEVF01 (sample SAMEA2622765, study PRJEB7988) | marine metagenome | biome: marine biome (ENVO:00000447); feature: surface water layer (ENVO:00002042); material: "saline water (ENVO:00002010), including plankton (ENVO:xxxxxxxx)" | depth 5 m
CAAATTCAAGCGATGAACCACCTTTGAAGCGGTAACCCATTCGGTCTGCCTCACTAGCAACCTTCCATGTTTCCTGGAAGAACCTTTCTCCTGAAGCATCTGTAATTCGATGCCAGTAAAGTCCAGGCAGAACTCGAAGTTCAGCGGGGCTTCCAGGAGCCCGTCGAAGTGCTTGCGGCACTCTCGTTCCTTCACTCATGTTTTTAGAAGCTATGCCAATGGGAAGTTCATCACCATTCTCTATGGCCCTACCATCGATACCACCCAATGTGCCGATCGCATAAGTTGAGCGACTGCCAAGAGATTGTGGAGTATCAATACCACCGGCAATGGCGATATAGGCGCGGGCGCCATGTCGAATATAGTCAAAGCTGAGTGTCTGTCCGGCTTTGACAGCAATGGTAGTCCAAGTTTCTTTGACTTCCCCATCGATCTTAGGAGGAAGTTCGCCACCAGTTACGGAAATAATTGCGTCCTCAGTGAACTCAAGTTCGGGGCCCGTGAAGACGGCTTCTAGTCCAGCGGCACCCTCATCATTACCAACTAACATATTGGCTACTCTCAAGGAGAAGCGATCCATAGCTCCCCCAATTGGGATACCGAGATGGAAATAGCCAGGCCGACCCATATCTTGAATGCTCGTCGCGAGCCCTTTGTTTTTGACTTTAACAGGCATATAAGGCCTCCAACAAGTTGGCGTTCGTACCATCAATATCCTCATTGAAGGCTTCGAGATCAAAGGTTACTTCTCTGATTTTTGGCTGATATTTGCCTGTTTCGACATCGGATAAGATTTGATCGTATTCTTCGCGATCGATAGGCCTCCATTTGACGATATCTCCCGGCTTGAAGAACACCATGAAGTCCTTAAGGTATGAGGTCTGCTGAGATGAATCGTAGATTGTCATTGGAGTGATACCGAACATTTGGTATCCACCTGCTCCCCTTACAGAGTAGATACTTGTGAATGAGCCACCAAAACCAATCGTTTGCTTGGGTGTATCGGTACGTGGGGTCAAATATTTAGGTACTTGGATCTGACGGTCACGATCAACCATTTGATACAGAAATGGTAAACCAGCGACGAAACCAACCATACCCACAAACCAAGGAGACCCTGAATGTGCTTGTATGAAATCTTCAACATTTTTGTATCCGTTCACTTTTGCAGCATATTCGATGTCGGTAGAATTTGGATCTTGGTGACGCTCACGAAAACGCATGACAGTCTCATGGGTCCAGGGGTCCTGATAATAAACAGGGACTTCGATAATGCGGGTGTTAAGCTTAGATTCGCCCTGACAAGCACTTTCTTCCATGCTCTTGAGTTCTGACATCAAGTCATTCGGATGAATGATATCGGGATCAAATTTGATCTGATAAGACGCGTTGGCTGGGCAGATTTCTGTTACACCCTTGATAGCAGCATCTCTGATTGCATTGGTCATCGATAGTGATTTGAAGAAGGCTTCTAGCGACATCTCTTCATCTATTTCAACAAGAATGTGCTCATCACCTCCGAAGGTATATCTTGAGCTCATTATGTACCTCCTTTCTGTTTAGTGAGTTTTTCATTATTTAAAGCCATGGCTCCAACTATTTGTTAAGCAAAGCACCCTCCTTTAAATCGACGTAACCTAATAACGAGGGAAATATAAGAGGGTTTGTTTTGAGCTCTGCTGGTTTCAATTCTTTGACTGCTCTGGTGAACCGACTGATTGCCCATCTGCGGGTCTTGTCATAAATAATCCATTCGCCCAAAATAAAGATCTTTAAACTTACACGACGGACATAAAAAGTTTTGATACCGAGATCTGTGGCAACGCGAATACTCCGAACTGCAATTTCATCCTGATTGGCAATTAGTATTTTTGCCATTGACATAACCAAATCCATTCAGCCGTCTATCACGGCCAAAACCTGACCTGGCACTATCACATCTGAGTCATCAACTTCAAAAGAAACGATTGTCCCAGCAGCATCTGCATAAATTTGATTGAATGTTTTCATAACCTCGATGAGCCCAATGACATCACTAGCCTTAACTGTATCACCTACTTCTTTAAAGTTGGGCTCATCTGGTGAAGGCTTACGGTAAAAGATGCCTGGCAGTTGAGAACGAATTTCAATTTTAGCCATGTTAAACTCCTCTAATGTCCTACGGATGGGCGCTAGCCTTCCGAAGCAATTTCGGACAAAGCTTCTTTGACTGCATGTATAACCTCCAAAGCATTTGGTGTGTCCGAGTGAATGCAAATCTTCTGTGCGCGCACAGGATTTTCAACTCCAGAAGCACTGATAACAAAGCCATCGCGCACTGCCCGAATTGTTCTTTCAAGTACTGCTTTCGGGTCTTGGGCTGGGTGCTCTCGCGTAATAATCAGACCACCATTGTCATCGTAATCAAGATCTGCGAAGTATTCGGCCCTGAATTCAAAACCTCGTTTGGTGTAAATTTCTTCGTGCAGTGTTCCCGCCAGACCATAAATTGGTATGTTTAAGTGTTCTGTTGCATCACAGATAGCATGCGCAATGTGTTCCTGTTTTGCAGCCATCCCATATAGAGACCCGTGCGGCTTTAAATGTGAAAGTGACATTCCAGCAATTTTGAGAAACTCGTTCAAAGCACCAACTTGATAGATCACTATGTTTGTCATTTCGTCACGGTCTATTTTCATTTCCCGACGGCCAAAGCCAGCCAAATCTGGTAGTGAGAAATGAGCGCCAACCTTTTTACCATATTTTTTTGCGAGTTCGACTGTCGCTCTCATGTGGTTTGGATCTGATCCATGAAATCCACAAGCGATATTTGCCTCATCGATAAGCGGCATGATCTTTTCATCGTCGCCAAATTTATAGAGACCGAAGCTTTCGCCCATATCGCAGTTAATATCGATTGCCATTCTTATGTTCCTTTTCTTTTGCTGATGCGACATAACCAATTCAGATTTGATCTGCGATCAAGTTTAAAAGAAGCATAGAGCTGAGAATAACTGGCTGCCAATCGGATACCATATGCTCCATTTTAGTGTCGTTCAGATAATCTATTTTGACAGCCCGACTAACGATTTAAGAACTGACGCCCCCATTGTATATTTTGGATCGACCATATTTCCTAATCGAAGTCTACCTGCTTGGGAAAGAAACATATAAGCATCTAATTCTTCAAAACCAAAGTCTGCCGCCAGCCAACGAACAAGTTCCCTGTAAGCCTGCCGAGCAGCATCTTCCATTGGCCTTGCCGACCCAATTGTCATGTAACATTCCTCATTCTCCAGACGTGGCGTTTTGATCGTCCAGTTTTTAATAAGATCCACTTGAATTGAAGTGATGGAGGGCATTTCCACCGCAACACCACTCAATTCTCCATCTCCCTGCACGGCATGGCAGTCTCCCAAGTAAAGGAATGCACCTTCCAAGTTTACCGGTAGATAAATTATCGAGCCTGGTTGCACGTTTGGTAAATCCATATTTCCGCCGTAATAATCTGGAACAAGAGAACTGATTGCTTCTATCTCAGGCGATGTTCCGATGGTTCCGATAAATGGATCGTAGGGAAGCATAATTTTGTCATTCCATTTAACGCCCAAATCAACATCTACATTTAACTTTTTCACTCGCTCCGGTAAAGGCGCATTCAGTAATGCTGTGTCTGAGGTTGCAACTAAACCACCGAATTCAGGCAGCAGCACGGTTGTACCCGAAGGTTCTGGACCTCGTGGAGTTATACTTTTAATATAAACTGCTAATGTATCGCCCTTCTCTGCACCATTTACAAATATTGGACCTGACTGAGGATTTAAATATGGGAAATTAAGAAGCTCTGATGGTGTATCAGACTCACTTTTGATTTTACCTTCAAAGGCATCGTGAGTTTCTACCGTCACAATACTACCGGGATCTATTGAAATTGTAGGATCAACATACCCGCCATAAACATAATGGAATTCTCCTTGATCTTCTATAGAGATATAATGCTTATCAGTTGTTGCTCCACGAGCAACTGCTTTGCGGTTCATAATTGAGGATTCTATCCACGACATTTACATACTCCCATACTTTAGTTTGCTTTATAATTAAGAGTCTAATTTTATACTACTGAATGCTTTCACTTGGTCAACGATTGCTTTTTCTGTGGGTAAGCGCTTAATTAAGCGTGTAACCACAACTCTTTTAACCCTTCGAATACTAAGATAGATAAGTGATAACCAATTACTCTTGGGTTAGTTTTAGGCAAGCAACGTTTGTACCAGAGCCAAAAAATATCTCTTTTATTTACTTTCAAGCAATCGAGTATTCCGATGGTAGACCGACAAGACTTATACTACTAATTTCTTCATCGACAAATGGCACATCCGTTGCTTGAATAAGTATAACAAATATATCTAGCACTATAATGTTTAAGCGTGTTATTTTTTAAAAAGAGGATGTGAAATGGCAAAGATGATTCATTCTATGATCCGGGTTCTTGAAGAGAAAAGGTCTGTAGAATTTTATAAATTAGCGTTCTCACTGGAAGTTGCTGATCGGTTGGACTTTGAAGACTTCGTACTGGTATACCTTAGTAATTCTGATACAGAATTTGAGTTGGAACTGACAATTAACAAATCGCAGACTCAATCATACAGCTTAGGTGACGGCTACGGCCACATGGCTTTTTCAGTGGAAGACGTAGAAGCAGAGCATGAGCGCTTCACCAGCGCAGGATTAAATCCCAGAAAGCTTGTTGATTTCAAAAACAAAGGAGAAAGTGTGGCCAAATTTTTCTTCGTAGCTGACCCAGATGGCTATCAAATAGAAGTTGTACAAAGGGCTGGGCGTTTCAAATAGAATTATTAAAAATTTAAAAATAAACATTATAAATTACTGAGGTTTGAAGTCTTTGATTAAAGGAGTGCAATATGCCTGAGCCGACTAATACAAACATTGAAGAGCGAAAAATGTTAAGTGAAATGTTGAGGGTGTTGTACCCGCATCAATCATTTGGAACAGAAATATATCAAAAAGCAGCTGACGCAGTGATAGCGGCCTCTGAAGCAAGCCCGGCACAAAAACTAACCCTCCAATCAGGTATAAGGGAGCTAGATATAGCTGGTTTTGATAAGATGGATCCTAAAAGCGCAACCAACTATGTGAAAAGTATCGAGGGCAATGCATTTTTTGCAGCCGTTACTGGCCCTGGGTTAGTGGCTTTATACAGCGACCATGATGTATGGAAAATACTGGGCTACGAGGGTGCTAGCCATCATTTGGGTGGCTATGTGAACAGAGGGTTTGATGATCTTGATTGGTTGCCAGAACCAAGAATTACCGAATATGAGGAGGCTCAGTAATCATGAAAAAAATAGAAAATAGCGAAGAAGTAGTTGTTATTGTTGGGTCTGGTGCTGGTGGTGGTACCATGGCATATGAGTTAACAAAGGCAGGAATACCTTGTGTTTTACTAGAAGCTGGTCCGCATCTTACAAATGAAGACTATGTTAATGACGAGTGGGAGGCGTTTGGCCAAATGGCTTGGCTTGACGGTCGAGCCACCAGTGGGTCATGGCGAGTTGCAAAAGATTTTCCTGATTTACCAGCATGGATAGTAAAAGCGGTCGGGGGTACTACCACACACTGGGCTGGAGCCACACCACGGTTTAAAGATTATGAATTCAAAGCTTTATCGACTTATGGAAAATTAGATGGTGCTTCACTTTTAGACTGGCCAATAGACTTGGAAGAGATGGAGCCTTACTACGACAAAGCGGAGAAAGCACTTGGATCTACTCATAGGCATGGGCGACCGCCTCTTCCTGCAAACAACAATTATAAGGTCTTTGCAAACGGGGCAGAGCGAGTTGGGTACAAATTTTATGCTACGGGGCCATACGCCACAAACGCAGAGCCATATGATGGACGACCCGCCTCAGTTCAAGATGGTTTCAATTTCCAAGGCGACAAGCAGAAATCAAAATGGAGTACTCTGGTCCGAGAAATACCTAGAGCCATAGAAACAGGCTTGTGTGAGCTAAGAGCTGATTCCCATGCTGTACAGATCACTCATAACTCGTCTGGTAAGGCCGACGCCGTCCTATACTTAGATGCCGAGGGTAATCTTCATCGACAAGCAGCGAAAGTGGTTTGTGTTGCTGGAAACTCGATTGAGTCACCGCGTCTATTACTTCTCAGTGCCAGCTCGATGTTCCCGGATGGTTTGGCTAATTCATCCGGAGAGGTGGGTTGTAATTACATGAGGCACCTAACCGGATCAATGTACGCGCGCTTCGAAAAACCGGTACACATGTATCGAGGTGAGACCATGGCGGGAATAATTGCTGACGAGCAGCCACACAATCCTTCTAGAGGTTTTGTGGGCGGATATTACATGGAAACACTCGCACTTGGCCCATCGTTTTTAGCAAGCTTTATCGAACCGGGTGCTTGGGGAGAAGATTTCACTGAAATGATGGACGCTTATGCCAATACTGCGGGCATGTGGATTGTTGGTGAAGACATGCCTCAGACATCTAACCGGATAACCCTTTCCGATAGTGTTAAAGACAAATGGGGCCTACCAGTCGCAAATGTGAATTATGACGATCATGCAAACGACATATCTATGCGAACGTATGCTTATGAAAAAGCCGAGGCCTTATATAAGGCGGCAGGTGCAATTGGTGCTCATCGAACACCACCATACCCTTCCACGCACAATTTAGGATCACTCAGGATGAGTGAATTACCAAAAGACGGTGTTTTGAATAGATGGGGCTGCGCACACGATGTGAAAAATCTTTTTGTTTCAGATGGGTCAGTTATGACTACGGGTGGAGCAGCTAATCCAACGCTAACGATCGTTGCTCTTGCAATTCGACAAGCAGAATATATTGCAAAATCTTTAAATGCAGGAGATTTATAGGTACTTAAATTTTAATTGGTCTGGCTTTAGATTTAAGCCAGACTGGTTCCTAGGGCATTGCGCAAAGTGCAGTTATTTCTTTTTTTCAGCCTCATCAAGGATATCAGCTAGCGAGGGTACTTTTATATCAACCTGATTTTTCCAGAGTTCTGAACGCAGCACTGCTTTCGAACACTGAATGTAGACTTCTCTGATTTTAAACACAATTACAGTGGCCGGTAATGTTTCTTTCATAATGAACTCTTGTCTGGTTTTTAGGTCAGCTGTAACTTTTGCAGTACCGTTTATTCGTACTACGGTTGTTACTCCTGGGATCATAAACATTAAAGAAGCGCGACCGTCCAAAATAATATTCCGAAGACTATCTAAACGGTTATTGCCTGGCCAGTCAGGCAAAAGGAGAGTACGGCTGTCAGCAACTTTTACAACTGGCCCCTTTTCTCCTCTGGGACTGTTATCAGTTTTTTCTTCGGTCACCGTTGACAGTATACAAAATCGTGAAGCCTTTACCCATTCTTCATAGAGAGGGGTCAATTCTTTCGAAACCTTTACTAAAGCGGCAGGCACAGGGGGGCCATACAAAGCTAAGAGATCTTTAATAGAACCAACATAATCCATTTTCCTGCTTTTCCCTAAAATTTGAATTTATCTTTCCTACAACCAAAAACTTGAAGGAAAATGGGCCTAAAGGAACTAGCGGTGAGAAACATAAAGTTCTAATTCCTGTGAGGATCATTTTTTGGAAGAATATCTCGGATGTAATCTCTGCCTTTCCACTCCGGTGCAGACGGCATTTCATGCCCGTACCTAGGAATATCATTAGAAACCTCATCGTCCTGTAAGTTTGGGGCATACCGCGGGCAGTTAGGATATATTTCACACGAAATCCTGATAACAAACTTCGCCCCATAGTGTCGAGATATAGTTGGTTCATCATCAAGAACACTAGCGATACCGTTTACTCTAATTCGTCGGCTTCTTCCATCAAAATTAACGAATAATAATGCCACGTTTGGATTCTTGGAAATATTACCAGCTGTTCTATACATCGAATTCCCGTCGTATTCTGGATATTCGATTACCCCACCATCGTAAACTTTTACGAAACCCGGGTCTCCAGACTTAATGTTACAGTCTACATAATTATTCCATGAACTTGCTATAAAAAAAAACTTTGCGCCTTGGATAAGTTCAATTTCGTCATCCCAGAACTCGTAATGCTTCCGGTGTTTTTCTAATGCATCAGCTGTCCGACGCCCATCAAACTTATCCTGAAAATTTCTCATACCCTCATGATAAAATTCCCTATTTTCAGGATAGGACACGTGCTTTACCTCTCTACCAACTTAAATGGATGGTTAGCGGTATCTAGCCATGCCTTTACCGCAACGGCGGCAATCGTAATGTCCTCTTTACCTCCCATGCCTTTATCGTCTAGACCACCTTTGACAACTTCGACATTGACCAATCCGTGCGGCAACGCAGCTGCCACTGCTTCTTTGTCGACCATTTCGGGTTTACAAACAGCTATAGTGACATCCACGCGCATTTCAGAGGCACGGTTATAGGTATAAAAGATTGTCAAAGAGCTGTGGCGAATGGCATCGGAAATCCCCCGCAGCGCTGCTTTAGTATAGTCATGGCCATGAACATCAACACCCATACCAAGTTCGCAAATCAATGGCTTCATTGTAAAACCTCCACATCATATGATACAGTCACAATCGCGTTTGCGATTAATGTTTTTTCACCCATCATTTCCACCTCTAGTCCGCCTTGGACAGCCTCAGCAGTCACAATGCCAACAGGAGCCTCGGCCTTGACAACGTCTAGATCAACTGCGTCTGGGTTGCTGACGCCCACCCGGATATCAACCAACATTGCCTCCAAGGGAAGATCAAATGCAGCCCCCATCGACAAAAAATTGCGATGCAAAGCATCGTGAACAGCTTGGGCAGCGGCTTTTGTATAATCTTGTCCTTTTAAGTCAGTGCCCATACCCATTTCAACGGCAAATTGGACTTTTGGCATAGCATCCTCCTATTGATTAATGCGGTTCATGATCAGGTCATCAACTTTATCAGGTACCGCAAGAGTTATAATATTTTGACCTTGGACTTCGGATTTTTTCGTTTGTAAAATATCGCCAGAGGATGCGCACACCCTCTTCCATGATAACTTCGGCAGTCGATCAGTTGCAATTACCTTAGCATTTTCTGGATACAGTTGTCGGATTTTAACAGGTGCAATTACAACTGTCTTCAAGACATCAGTCATATGCGTTTTCCATCCAAAGTGGCAACTTTCGATTGCCAGGCTGAAATCTTAATTTCTGATCAAACACGTATGCCGTCTTCATCGAACAGGTGAATGCGTCTTTGGTCAAAAGTCACTCGCTGCTTGGAACTTTCTGGAACATCCACCTGACCAGGTGCACGAATTTTCACAATCTGCTCATCTAGTTGCGCGTTTAGGATCGTATACCCTCCGAGAGGTTCAACAGAATTAATCACCAAATCCAAACCGAAGTCGCCATCCTTGGCACCCAGCCAGATATCCTCCGGTCGAACGCCCAGAGTTGCCGTGCCACCTGCTTTGGTCTTGCCTTTGAGTGGAAAGCGTTCATTCAATTTATCACCCTCAAAAAACTTGCCGTCTGATGAGAGTTTCCCTTGAAAAAAATTCATCGGCGGGGAACCGATAACTTCCGCAACTGCTATCGAGTTTGGCCTGCTATAAACATCATCCGGTGTTCCAATCTGGGCAATTTTGCCATCAGCAACAACAGCAACTCGGTCCGAGACTGCCATGACTTCTTCTTCATCATGACTTACATAAACAAAAGTCTGGTTGTTTTCCCTCTGAAGGCGCTTCAGCTCAACGCGCATTTCTTCACGCAGACGAGCATCCAATGCGGCGATTGGTTCGTCCAATAACATTGCACGGCTTGTGGCTGCAAATGCTCGACCGAGGGCAATTCTCTGGCGTTCGCCACCCGACATTTGAGCAGGGTTCTTTTCAAGAATGTGACCGACATGCAGAACCCCTGAAACAAAATCCAGCTGTTTTGAAATCTCGGCCTCTGGTACGCCGCGTTCCTTGAGAGGAAATATGATATTTTCTCGCCCATTCATATGCGGGAAAAGGGCAAGGTTTTGGAAAACCATGGAGATGTCTCGTTCAGCGACACCCATCTCGACGGAGTCCTGACCCGACAAAAGAACCTCGCCTTCATCAGGTTGTAAAAGACCTAAAATCAACTTAAGAATTGACGTTTTCCCCGTTGATGGTGGACCAAATATGCCGAAAAATTCACCTTGCTCTACGCTCATACTAATCGGTCCAAGAGTAAAATTTGGGTAGTTCTTTACAACATTTCTAATTTCGATTGCACTCATTTTGCTGCTCCCCCCAAACGTCGGCCAGAAGTCAAATCGAACGCCATACTTTTTGCTGAAGGTAGATAGAAAGGTACTTTATCACCAACTTTCAATTGGTCCTGATCATCAAAGGCGATAAACCTTGTTTCGGAGACTTGTAAGTAAGCCAGCCGTTTAGGTCCGACACGTTCCAAAACTTCGACAGTGCCATCCATTTTCATATCGGAGTCGGAACGCTGCTTGCCAAAGTAAATATCCTGCGGGCGAATTCCAAATGAACCTTTCTGTACTTTTCCATCGCTGGCAAAATCAGATTTCACTTGGCCCTGCAACTTTATTTCTGCACCGCCATCGCCCATTAGTTTCAGCTGATCTTTTTCTTGGCTAAGCTCCCCATCTATCAAATTCATACGTGGGCTGCCTATGAAATGTGCTACAAAGCGATTATCTGGAGAATTGTAGATATCCAGAGGCGATCCAAATTGCATCAGTTTACCCTCATCGATAATGGCGATTTTATCAGCTAAGCTCATAGCCTCAATCTGGTCATGGGTTACATAAATCATAGTTTGACCAAACTCATGTTGCAGTACTTTCAACTCTGCACGCATATAAGCTCGGAAGCCTGCATCCAAATTAGATAGAGGTTCGTCCAGTAAGAAAATTCGCGGCTCTACAATTGCAGAACGACCGATTGCCAGTTTTTGCATTTCATTTACAGACAGGCTCGCAGCAGGTTGATCCAGACGGTGGGTAATGCTCATGCGATCTGCCATCGCTTTAACCCGCCGTTCAATTTCACCCTGGGCAACTTTCTTGACCTCAAGACCGTAAGATAAATTTTTATAAACACTCAGATGCGTAAAAATGGCATAGTTCTGGAACACAAAACCAATATTGCGATCCTGAATGCGAGTGCCGGACAATTCCTGCTCGTCAAACAAGATTGACCCCTCGGTCAAATCCTCTATACCAGCGATCATATTCATGGTCGTAGTTTTACCGCATCCCGAAGGCCCGAGCAAAGCAGCAAACTCGCCCTCTTCGATGTCTAATGTTAAATTGTCGACGGCGGTGAAGTCACCAAATCGCTTAGTGACATTTCTGATTTGAATTGATGACATTATCTACTTATCCTTCTTAACCATGTAAGATAATCCTTTTGCAGCGATCACACTGAGAACGAAAAGGATCGTTAGGCCAATTGCCGCCACATACGCCCACTCCAACTCGGCGAATGTAAGTTTATACAAGAAGACAGATATGGTTTCAGTTTGAACACCCGGACCACCTTTGGTCATAATGTAAACCAGATCAAAGATTTTGAAGCACTCGACAGCGCGCAAAACCAAAGCGATAATGATCACAGTCTTCATCCGTGGTATTATGATCTTAAGAAAATTCTGCCAGTTTGACCCACCCAAAAGTCGCGCGGCCAGCAATTGATCAGAAGGCACGCCAAGCATCCCTGCCAACAGGATCAGAAACATTAAAGGCGTCCATTGCCAAATATCAGCGATGATAACTGAAATCATCGCACGGTTTACATCCGTCAACCATGAAAAATTTGATGGAAGTCCGAGGTGGTCATTCACCGGACCAGTCCCCTGGAACAACAGATAAAACATTAAACCGACAACGGCAGGAACTATCATCATTGGTGTTAGCATAATGGAATAGAAGACCTTACGACCCGGAAACTTCTCGATGAACAAATACGCCAAGGCCATGCCCAAGAAGAACTGAGCCGGAACGGCTATGATCATAATCAAGACCGTACGCCACAATGCACCCCACATTCGGGGATCACTTAGCTGATACCAATAGTTTTCACCCCAGCTGAAGACCTCCCATGCCATATACCATGGAGTACCTTCTAAGGGGGTCCACCATGTGACTGACAGGTACAGTTGCATGAACAATGGGAAAACAACGATGAAAAGCAATAGTAGCACCGTTGGTAGAACAAACCAAAATCCCATCTTGTTGCCATCTTGCGCAACTTTGGCCCAATAACCAGTTTTGGTCGGGGTATTTGCTGATTTATCACTCATTGTTTCAGCGCTCCAAATGTCAGACCTCGTACAAGGTGTTTTTGAATCATTAGGCCGAATACCACCGGCGGAATTGCGGCGATGATACCCAACGCAGCTTTCATACCGTACATTTGCCCGCCCATCGCAGATGTAAGCGTCGCCATGTAGACCGGAAGTGTGACCCATTCCTTTTGTGTCAGCATAAGTGCTAACAGATAATCAGACCAATTCAGAATAAAAACGAATAAGGCACATGTGGCCAAACCGGGTTTTACGATCGGTAGTGTGATCCGATAGAATACTCGCCAGTATGAGCATCCCGCAACTCTTGCAGCGTCCTCAATCTCCACGGGGACTTCTTCGAAAAAAGTCTTCATTAACCAGAATGCAAAGGGGAGCGTCACAATTCCATATATCAAAGACAACCCCCACCATGTATCCACCGCACCGATAAATGCCCACATTACCATGACTGGGATCATAACGGCCAACGGTGGAAACAGGCGAAGTTGTAAAACTGAAAGAGGTAACATCTGGGCAAGCCCGAAACGAACAACAGCATAAGATGACAGCGTTCCACAAACGAGAGCCACCAACGTTCCGCAAATTGAGGTAACAAGGCTCGCGATAAGGGGGCCAACAATTGTCCGATCAAGGCTGACAACCAAACCTTTGGCCTCTCC
>CEVF01111990.1_pt1 | contig 12993 bp, 12 predicted proteins | sample 356441 | NCBI WGS metagenome assembly CEVF01 (sample SAMEA2622765, study PRJEB7988) | marine metagenome | biome: marine biome (ENVO:00000447); feature: surface water layer (ENVO:00002042); material: "saline water (ENVO:00002010), including plankton (ENVO:xxxxxxxx)" | depth 5 m
AGTCGTGCCAGTTGAGTAAGATTGGTAAAACGGGTCAGAAATACTAGTCGAACCGGTTTTTCCTGATGCATTGCAGCAGCTGATAGCTGGGTCCACCCGATGCCGGAAGGTCTTTCGGAAACGCCCGAGTTGCTAGCGGTGCCTGCGCGCAGTTTCCCCGCAGACGGGCGCGTACAAAAGTCGTGTTTACCTGCAATTACAGCGTGCGGCATACTGGCAAACTCCAGTTCCACCCACCCCACCTGCGTGCCTTGCGGCACCGCTGACTGATGTTCTCTCTTTCGATCAACCAATTGACGACCTACCGCTCCTCGTTCGATGAAGATGTATTTCGCTGTATAGACCGCGGCATCGGTGCCATGGGGATCTGGCGACAGAAAGTTCAGGATTTCGGGCTTGAAAAATCTCGGGAACTGCTGAAGGAGTCCGGAGTCGAGGTATCAAACCTGCTCTGGGCTGGTGGATTCACCGGTAGCGACGGTCGCTCCTACCGGGAAAGTTTATGGGATGCAGCACAAGCGATACGAATGGCAGGTTTTTTGGAATGCCCTGTGCTCGTCATCCACAGTGGTGGCCGAGGCGGACACACGACACGGCACGCTCGTCGGTTACTGACTGATGGTTTGGCTGCGCTGTTGCCGGTTGCAGAGGAGGAGGGCGTGCGGCTTGCCTTAGAACCGATGCATCCGCGGTGCGCTGGGGATTGGACGATCCTTACGTGCATTGAGGAGGCCATTAAGATGATCGATGCGCTGGGACACCCGCTCATAAAAATGGTTGTCGATACGTATCAACTCGCAGAGGCAGTCGATGCAGCCGAGCAGATTGTAAAATGCGGTGAGCGGATCGCCGTGGTGCATCTCGCCGACACGCGGGCCCGTATATCTTCGGAGCAAAATCGTTGTCCGCTGGGGGCGGGGCACGTTGATCTCGAGTCTATCTTGAGTGCACTTTTGCAGATCAATTATCAAGGCTATCTCGATTTGGAATTGTTCGGGGAAGATGTAGAGGGAATCGATTACTCGACGCTTCTTAGCGGTGCGCAGTCGTTTCTCCGTGCGTTTACCCCAAAATGTCCAGTCAATGCCTGAGCGTTACGGTGTTACGTTTTTGTCGGGAATCAATTCGAGGCAGATCAGACGATCGCGACCCCGAACGTATAACAAGCCGTGAGATAGAATGGGTGCGGCCCACGCCGGATACTTAAGGGGCCGACCGGCCTCACCGGGGTCTTCTGAAAGAAGAACCGTTTCGGCCACTTGCTCGAATTCTTCAGGATTCGCTCTCAATAATCTCAGCGTGCCGTACTCCCCGAGGCAGACGAGATGACCATCCGCGTAAAGCAGGCTGCATCGTGCAAGGCCTCTTTTGCTCCATTGCACCTCGCCCGTATCCCAATCGATGCATCTCAATTCCGCATTTGATGAGTTCCGTCCACTCGACCCGTAGAGAAATCCTTCGTGATAGACAGGGGTATTCCAATGGGTCTGCATCGCCTTGCGACGTTTGTCGGGTGAATCACGCCACACGATCTGTACGCTGCCCGGGTGAAATTCAAGCAGGCTGCTTCCTGGCCCGTAGGTTTCAGAGATAAACACCTGATTGCCGATTACCACCGGGTTACTCGCGTTCACGCTTTCCCGGATTTTAGCGCGCCACGGATAATGAAAATCGAGCTCCCCGTTATCGGGATTGAAACCGATCAATCCTCCGCGGGCAAAAACGAAACACCAGTTCCGGCCCCCTGCCCTGGCGAGTGTGGGGGAGGCATAACTTGCCAACTCATCCGAGAGCGAATACACGACTTCGCCCGTGCGTTTGTCGAATGCCACCACGCCTGTCCCGTTGCCGGTGACCGCCGCAGTGGGGCCGCCCGGTGATCTGGCTGTGTCTGCATCGCTTCCACCGATCTGTACGACGAGCAGGTCATCGTGTACCACCGGCGTCGATCCGACACCGAAGAAGTTCGGGACCACACCGAATTTTTGCTCCGTGTCGATTTTCCAGACTAGCTTTCCGTCGGACAGCCGGAGACAGTGCAGCATCCCCTCCGGCCCGAACAGGAAAATAAAATTGCCGTCAATCACCGGAGAGCAGCGGGGACCGTTGCTGTAACCGTACATGTCTTGGTAGTCGGTTTGATAGGCGAAGCTCCATAAAATATCTCCGGTTTCGCTTTGCAGACAGCGAAGACGTGCTTGTTCGCCTACCCGATCAAACAGCAGCAACCGGCCACGCGCGATAACTGGCATCGCGTAACCTTCCCCAATCGGCTGCTCCCAGACTCTCTTAGGTCCCGCGGCCGGCCAGTCGGTCACAATCCCCCGCTCCGGTGATTTACTGTTCCCACTCGGGCCGAGAAAGACAGGCCAATCGACGCCCGACTTGCGCTTTGAGAGATTTTCGGGTGGCTTTTCCAGCTCCACATCACCTGTCAATGCGGCACCGAGAATGAGCGCAAACTTTAATCCATATTCCATCGTCTGCTTTCGACGTTGACACTCTGACTGCGTTGATTACTATACCGTTTGATGCCTGTAATCACAGCCACGCTCTTGATCCCCGACACCGAATTTGAGTGGGGTTTTTCCCGAAGTAGCGGGCCGGGCGGACAGAATGTCAATAAAGTGAGTTCCAAAGCAACGCTCTTCTGGAATGTGGTGAATTCGGCCAGTCTGCCCGAGGAGGTCCGCAAACGTTTTCTAGATGCATTTCCTAATAAGATAAATAAGCAGGGCCAACTGGTAGTTTCGAGCCAGCGGTTCCGTGATCAACCCCGTAACGTTCGGGCGTGCCTAGAAAAATTGCATGAGCTGCTGATGCAGGTTGAAGCGGAGCCTCGACGACGCAAAAAGACTCGGCCATCGCGTGCGGCCACGGAGCGACGGTTAAATAATAAACAGACGCATGCGGAAAAGAAGCAACGTCGTCGACCGCTACGCATGGATCACGGGAGGCTCCGAGATGATTATTAGCCCTGGCTTTTTTGGACGCCGTGGCGCATAGCCCTCGGGACGATATAATCGGCCTGATCTTGATTGTGTGCTTGCAGAATTAGTGTAAACCGGTGGTGCGATGACGAGCAAAAATAAGCGGCTCGGCGACAGCGAGAGCACTCCCATGACGGTGGGGCAACTGACTGGTCAGATTTCGACAGTGCTCGAGTCCAATTTTTCCACCGTCTGGGTAGCCGGGGAGATATCGAACCTGACCCGAGCCGCCTCCGGTCACTGCTATCTGTCGATCAAAGACGAGGATGCACAGATCGGCGCGATTGTCTGGAGAAGCACAGCTGAGCGACTTAACGTTACCATGTCCGACGGCATGTCGGTGGTTTGCCAAGGTGCATTAGACGTCTACGCCCCACGAGGTGCCTATCAGCTAATATTAAAAAAAGTGTTACCGCAGGGTGAGGGAGATTTACAGCGCGTGCTGCGACAGCGGCGTGAACAGCTGGCAGCCGAGGGGTTATTTGATCAAGATCGAAAAAAGCCCCTGCCCCGTTTTCCCAGACGCGTTGCCATGGTCACCAGCCCGACCGGCGCCGCGGTTCAAGATTTTTTAAAAGTACTCGGTCGTCGGTGGCAGCACGTTTCTGTCGTCGTTGTGCCCGCCCGAGTCCAAGGCGACAAGGCCGCTGCTGAAATTGCAAACGGTATTGCCTTGGCGGCACGTTTACAAGAAAAGATTGACGTGGTGGTGGTAGGTCGCGGTGGTGGATCACTTGAGGATCTTTGGGCATTCAATGAGGAGGCTGTTGTGCGCGCAATTGCCGAATGCTCGATTCCTGTGATTTCAGCCGTCGGGCATGAGATTGACGTGAGCCTATCGGATCTGGTTGCCGATGTACGGGCATTAACACCTAGTGAAGCGGCCGAGTTGGTGGTTCCTGATCGCATCGAGTTGGCGGAACAACTAACGGTGCTCAGCGGTCGCCTCGCACGTGCGTTGCGGGGTCGGGCCGCCGAATCCCGTATCCAATTAGAGTCTATGGCATCGACCACCGTATTTCGCAAACCTTTTGAGACCATCCAGCATCTCGCACGCCAATTAGATGACTTAGATCGCCGCGGGAATCGGGCAAGCCGTGCCCGGTTCCAGTTACAGCAACAACGTCTTTCTGGACTCGTTGACCGGTTGGAATCACTGAATCCGCGCGCGGTTCTTGATCGCGGCTACACGTTGACACAGCGATCGATCGATGGCAAGTTGTTGTCATCTGGTGATCAGCTGCAGCTTGGCGATCAATTGATAACGCGGTTTGCAAACGGAAGTGCAACAAGTCGTGTAGAGCAAATTGAACCGGAAGAGTGAATGGAAAGATAAATTGTGGCAAAGAAGAAAAAGAACGACCCAGAGATTAGCTTGAGTTTCGAAGAGGCACTCGGGAAACTGGAGGCGATCGTGCAGTCTCTTGAGGAAGGGAAGGTCGGCCTAGAGGAGTCGCTCTCGCTTTATGAGCAAGGCGCAACCCTCTTAAAGCAGGGGCATCAACTCCTTGCAGAGGCTGAGCATCGGATCGAGCAGGTCAGCGGAATCGATGCGGATGGAAATCCTATTGTGCAACCCTTTCCGGCGTCCACGAGCATTGCAGAACAGCGTGCTGCCGGACGGGCCGCTAAAGCGGCTAATACCAAAGCCACCGCAAGAAAAAGCAGTCGTGAAAAGAAATCATCATCCGACAGCGGTTTGTTCTGACGCCCGGTCGCTAGCTCGGAAAAACGAAATCACGGAGTGACAGTCCGGTCGTTGGCCTATCGTTTCCCCTTTCTTTTCAGCTTTAAGTGGGTAGAATAAAACGGTTAGGATCGGTTCTGTCTGGCCGGTCGACCTGCTATGTCTGTGTCTCTTCCCGACCAATTTTGTCTCATGGTTCCTTGGGAGTTTTAATGGCAGTTTCACCGCCGATGGCTTTTACCGAGCAAGCGAAAATGCTGCACGACCAAATCGATGAGGCGTTGCAGGCCGAACTGAGTTTTTCTCGCGCGTGCCCCTCCCCGCTGAGCGACGCAATCCGATATGCGGGATTGGGACCTGGGAAGCGTTTGCGACCCATTTTGGTGCTGCTTGCGGCAGAGGCCTGCGGGGGCATTCGCGAAGACGCCATGCCCGCTGCAGTCGCAGTCGAGTGTATTCACGCTTATTCTTTGGTGCATGACGACTTACCGGCTATGGATGATGACGATCTCCGCCGCGGCAGGCTGACCTGCCATCGCAAGTTTGACGAACCGACTGCTATTCTTGCCGGGGACGCCCTGCTCACGCGGGCATTCGAGATTCTCGCCACCAGAATTCAGCCAGCCGAGATAGCGATCCAATGCATTACCTTGCTCGCCCGTGCCGCGGGCGCGGAGGGAATGGTCGGTGGTCAGATGCAGGATCTGATGGCAACGGCGCTAGGTCCGCCCAAAATGGGTTCACGATCGGGCACGCAGGCCGTTGCGGTTGACATGGCAGTGGCGGAAAATGAACGAAACCTCGAAGCGATGCACCGCAGTAAAACGGGTGCCCTGTTTGTTGCCTCATTGCAACTGGGGGGCACGATCGCGGGCGCGACCGAATCGGATCAAGGCGTGCTGCGGACGTTTGGAGAAAAAATTGGCTTGGCATTCCAGATTGTTGACGATCTTTTGGATGTGGCTGGCAATGAGCAGCAGATCGGTAAGCGTGTCGGCAAAGACGATGCCCTGGGGAAATTGACATTTCCAGGATTACTGGGTACCGAACAAAGCAAAGAGCGGGCAAAAGAAATGATTTTTGATGCTTGCGGGTTGCTAGAACACTTTGGTCAGCGCGGGACGCCCCTCCGCGAGTTGGCAAATTACATTGTGGAAAGGGATTCTTGATGCATCAGATTCTCTCTCAACTGCAGTCGCCGGCAGAACTCCGCTCGATGGACAACTCAACGCTTGAGCAAGTAGCCGAAGAGATTCGCGACACCTTATGTAATCTGCTTACGCAGCGGGCCGCACATTTTGCCTCGAATTTAGGGGTGGTGGAATTATGCTTGGCATTACATACCGCCTTTGATTTCTCCAAAGACCGTCTGATTTGGGATACGGGTCATCAGATTTATCCGCACAAGATGATCACGGGGCGATACCATCAGTTTGGATCGATACGGACTAAAGGGGGCCTCATGGGGTACCCCAATCCGAAAGAAAGTCCGTACGACCTATTTATGACCGGTCACGCCGGTAGCAGCGTCTCGACTATGTTCGGGCTCCGCAGTGGCGACAAGCTGCTTAGGCCGAATGAGGGTCAGCACGCCGTTGCAGTTATCGGAGACGGTGCGTTTCCATCAGGGATTGTCTACGAGGCGATGAATAATGCCGGTGGTATGAAGGAAAAACTTTTGGTCGTGCTGAATGACAATCGGATGTCGATTTGTCCCAGGGTCGGAGGCTTGGCCGACATGCTCGACCGTATGCGGATCAATCGATCCTACCTTGGGGCGAAAACAGGAATCGCCAGCACTCTCGACAAATTACCATTTGTCGGGCTTCCGATCGAAAAGTTTTTAGGGAATTTTAAAGAAGCGCTTAAGGCAGGATTGCACGGCGGCATGCTGTTTGAGGAATTGGGATTCCGCTACGTGGGCCCCATCGATGGTCACAACATCGCCCAAATGCGAAAATACTTTGAGATGGTCAAGGATCTCGATGGTCCTGTGCTGCTGCATGTGGTCACTGAAAAAGGCCACGGCTTTCGACCCGCTGCCGAAAATCCAGTCTACTTCCATACGCCGGCTCCCTTTACTCTGCAGGAGGAGGGTTGTACGCCGCGTAAGCAGTCTGCCGCGACCTCTTACACGCACCTGGCGGCTCGTGCCATTGAGGATGCGATGCAGCGCTGCTCGAATGTGACTGTTTTGACCGCCGCGATGTGTCAGGGGAACAAGCTCGAATCGATTCGTGATCGATTTCCGGACCGCTTCTTCGACACCGGGATATGTGAGGGGCACGCAGTGGCGTTTGCAGCCGGTCAGGCCAAAGCCGGTTTGCGCCCGATTGTTGATATCTACAGTACCTTCTTGCAGAGAAGTTATGATCAGATTTTCCAAGAGGTGGCTCTGCAGAATTTGCCGGTTACATTCATGCTCGATCGGTCAGGCCTTACTGGTCCTGACGGGCCGACTCACCACGGGGTCTTTGATCTGAGCTACCTCAGGATCTTTCCCAACATGACGGTAATGGCCCCCGGCGATGGTAACGATTTGAAGGCCATGGTTGAATTTGCGATCACCCACGATGGTCCTACCTCGATACGTTACCCAAAAAGCAATGCAACGTTCCTCGAATCCGACAAAGTGTCCCGCGAGCGAGCGGCAATTGAGTTGGGCAAAGCGGAAGTCATTTCTGAGGGAAGAGATGGCACCATTATTTGCTGCGGCACGTTACTCTCGGCGTGCTGTGAAGCCGCCGAGAGGCTGGCGGAGGCGGGCCTGCAAGTAGGCGTTGTGAATGCGAGATTCGCTAAGCCGATTGACGAGTTGCTGATTAAAAAAGTTGCTCAAGAATCAGGCTTTATTGTAACCGTAGAGGAGTCCTCCCTCGCTGGTGGTTTCGGCAGCGCTGTTTTGGAGTGCCTGAATACGATGCAGTTGCCATCTCAACCGCGTGTGATGCGACTGGGTATCCCAGACCGTTTTGTCGAGCATGGAGACACGCATGAGTTACATGCCGAATTGGGCCTGGATGTGGAGGGCATTGTGAGCAGTTGCACACATTTGGCTTGCGAGCGTGGTGTCGAGGGTGCACGAATCGCGCAGCCGACGACTTGACTTATCGCGAGTTCTGATCACCCACACGATCGGCCCCGGCGCATACTGTAGCGAGATCGAACGGGTCGACTGGGGCGGTGATGTTCACATACGAAGATAACAACACGAGGGCAGCTCGATAATGATTCATTCATCCCAGGGCCGGTCCGAACCTCTTAGGATTTTATTTCTAGGGCACGCCGACAACCCACTGGTGCTTGAAACGGCGACATCGCTTCGGCAGGCGATAGAAACGGTCGCGGAAATTGTACTTGAAGATTTTGATGGCTCGGCAGACCTCGCAAGTGCTCATGCCGACTTAGCAGTCGTGCTAGGAGGTGATGGATCCATTTTGCGCGCTGCGAGGCAAATGGGCGAACATCAATTGCCGGTGCTCGGCGTCAATCTGGGAAGACTTGGGTTTCTTGCCGATTTGACTCCGCAGGAACTTCCGAGCGTGCTTTCGGATATCCGAGCGGGCAAATTCACCAGCGTTCCGCATCTGATGTTTCAGTGTGAAGTGATCCGCGAAGATCGAGTGATTGCCCAGTCGCTGGGACTAAATGAGGCAGCCATCATGGCGGGGCCCCCGTTTGCGATCCTGGAAGTCAACTTGCTGGTCGACGGTGAATGGGTGACCGCTTACCGTTGCGACGGATTGATTATCAGCACGCCAATCGGATCGACCGCCCATAGCCTTTCGGCGGGCGGGCCGATTTTGCGGAAAGAGGTACAGGCGTTTGTGGTGACGCCTGTTGCGGCGCATACGCTCACAGTCCGTCCTGTGGTCGACTCGGCGGATCGCGAGTACGTGCTGCAGGTATCACACGGACATCCGGAGACATCATTGGTTGTTGATGGACAACTCCTCTCCCCCCTTGAGTTGGGTGATTCGGTAAGGGTTCGCCGTGCTGAGCCAAAGTTCCAGTTGATTCAGGTCCCGGGACAATCGTATTATCAGACGCTAAGGAAAAAACTTGGATGGGCCGGACGGCTCGGGTCCGGGAAGAACGAGCCCTGAAAAGTGTCCCTCATGCGGGACATCGGGTCAGGGACATGACCATGGGAGGGACCCCACGGATGTCGCATCTTGCAAAGTCGTTTGCTGGTCGTCGACTGACTATTATACTCGCCATTATTCTGCCGTGGTTGTTGCACGCGAAACTTGCCGTGGTCTTCGGTGCAAATAGCGGTAGCGCGGGAGATACTACGCAAGATCAGAGAGAGCACCAACAGTATCTGCTCCGCTATCGTTTCAAGCCAGGCGATCAAGTCCGTACAAAGGTCGTGCACCAGGCTTCGGTGCGGACGACGATTGAGGGGACAAGCCAAACGGCAAAGACCATTAGTGTGTCGGTCAAAAACTGGAAAATTGTGGATGTGGACACGGAGGGAAAGATCACCTTCGAGCATGCGGTCGAATTTGTTGACATGAAAAACGATGTCACGGGTCGAGAAACAGTCAGCTACGACAGCCGAGACGATAGCGATCCACCTGCCGGTTTCGAAGATGTTGTGAATCGTGTCGGTATTCCGTTGACGCGTGTGGTCATGGACGCGACCGGAAAAATTCATCAACGCGAAGAATTAGCCGCAGGATCAACAGCAGCCACGCAACTTGTGCTGCCGCTGCCTGAAGAAAAAATCGCCGTGGGCAGTGCATGGACATTTCCCGACGATGTGGTTGTTCAACTGCGAAGCGGAACTTCACGTAAAATTAAATGCAGGCAACGATTCAAATTGATTTCTGTTGAGAATGAAATCGCCAAAATTAGTATCGCAACGCAAATTCTTACTCCCATTCGTGATTATCCTGAGATCGAAGCCCAATTGGTGCAGCGAGAATCCGAGGGTATTATTCAGTTCGACTTGCGGGCTGGAAGAGTCATTGCACAACAAATTGATCTCGATCGTCGCGTGACCGGTTATCCGAATGCAAAGAGCAGTATGCATTACCGGACCCGATTCAGGGAAACATTGCTCCCCACGCCGCCGCGGACCGCCCAGCGTCGACAATCCGAATAATTACTTTGCTTAGCAGACCCCGGTAGCAGTGGTAGTTCGGGGAGCTGTGCGCAATGCCGTTTTTGTTTCGGATCCCTGCTTTGTTCGCTGAAGAATCTGCATCGCGGGCGCGCGTCTGCGCCGGTCGTAGTGAAAAAACGGGTATGGATTGATCAAATCGCTCAAACCGCATTTATTTGGCGCGCGGTATGCCAAGCCACGCCGTCACAGTTGCCGATAGGATTGAGTGGTGAATGACTCGCCCAAAAAGCTTTGAAACTGGATGTACAGAGCTCATGCGCAGGTTCCTCGTATTTATTTTCTGGTCAGTTGTATTTGTGGCCGTGGGATTTTTTTTCGTTCCCCCAACCGTTCGGCCAACTGTTGTCAGTTTGGCAACGGGAATTTTTCATTCCGATTCCTCGGCTGCACAAAGGTTGCCGCTGCTGGAGATCGATAATCGGGGTACTCCCTCGCCTCATTCGGAGATCACCGCGCAGCGCAACGCGATCCCTGCCGACGGTTGGCGCACAGTATATGGTGAACTGGCCCCCGCTACTCCCCTTGAGCAAGCAATCAGTTTTGAGATGACCATCGAGCAGATTTTAGAAAAATGGCCTCAGGTCTCGACGGGTATAAAGGAAGACAGTCTTTTTGGCTATCGAGTTCCCTTCGTGAGTGGCACAGCAGAAAATGACATCACGGGTGCACTAACATATTTTTTCGGTTCCGATAGGGTTTTGTATCGCATAGATTTTAAGGGGGATACAGGAGACACCCGAAAGTTGATCCTGCATCTGGCAAAAACATTTCAGATGCGAAGACAGAACTCAACAGAACAAGGTGTCTATTTGTTTCAGACCCCCGACGACGCCCAGGCGGTGGGAGAGTTGAGAATTTGCCCTCGCACGATCATTCATGACGCACATCCGCATCAACGATTCGAGCTGTCGCTGCAAATGAGTCGTTTTTTCTCTGATAGCATCGATCCGTAGACGCCTCGGCCAGGGCAGAATCTTTTTGTTTTTTGAGCTATCGTTACAGGATGGAAAAAGAACATGCAGCATCTCTGAAAGTAAAAATGGTATCTGTCGAGGATCGCGCCAGCGTTGCGCGGGTTTGCGGCATTGAGCAGCATGTTTCCTCCACCGACCAAATTGAATACCTGGAGGCATGTGAGGCTGAGCAGGCGGTCGGCTACTTGGCTTTGGTATGGTCCGCCGGCGGAAATGCCTGGCTGCGTGGTCCGAAGATCATGCGACACGGCTCGGTATCGGCATCGAAGATCGCACGTGCTCTGCTCAATCAAGCGGACCACTTATTCGAATTGAAAAACATCAAACTGGCACAGGTGATGCTGAGTCCTACTCAGGATCATAAAGCCTCATGGTATGCGGAATGCGGATATGATACCCAGATCGCGCTGGAGCTGCTCACGCGACCACTCGTCAAAGACCGACCATCGGCACCGGAACCAGAGCTATCGCCCGCCGATGCAAACTGTCACTCCATTGGCTATGCGCCACAATTTCACGCTCGCTTTTCTCAAGTCCTCGCGGCATCCTATGTCGATTCGTCCGATTGCCTAGCAATGCGTCGCCATAGTGATCCGGAGATGGCCCTGGCCGATTTTCGGGATGTCCCTGATTTTGATCCCACGCTGTGGCGGCTGTTTGGATCCAACCGTGAAGATTTCGGTTGCTTACTGCTGCACCATCATCCTGACGAGGCATCACTGGAAATCGCTTATCTGGGATTCAAGCCGCCATTTCGCAGGTGTGGGTGGGGCCATCGAGCGATGGCAACTGTGCTTTCTATCGCAAAGCGACTTGATTGCCAACGAGTCACCGTCGGGGTTGATATTCGTAACAATCCGGCCAGACGCCTGTATGCGAGGTGGGGATTCTGGTGTTTTTCTCGCCAGCAGGTGCTTATTCGGACCGCGAATGCCGAGTTTTGAAAGTCGCAAACCCCCTACACTACCAGCTTGCGCTGCGCCAAAAACAAGGTATCTCAGAATTGATCGTATACTAAACAAGTTATCCACCATTGCCTGACATTACCTTTCAAGATCAATAGGATCCTTGCTGTGATTTGACATCAACTTTTACGGTGTTTCACGCCACTTCGAAGCACGACTGAAAAATTTTTTGAAAGTTGATTGTGGGCGGTTTGACAGGTCTTATTCCGGGCGTAAAATCTCTGGTCCGTGTCGCGTTTGTTCTCAACCGCACACTGCAAAAGTTAAAAAAAGGTTGCTAAGTGGCAAGGAGCGTGCTGTGCTGGCGAGGTGTTCCCGGCGTCGCATATTCCGTTGGCAACCGGCTCTGTCCGGTATTACGGAGCTATGGGTGGCTACTGCTTAGGGTGGCTAAAATTGGATCGTAGCGTGACTCTTTCACGCTTGCGCTAAAAGGAGTGGTTCAGGACGTGACCACCAAGGGTAAGGAAATCGATGTTTCGCTGCGCGATGCTCTCACGGCAGAGCTCGGTAGTGATCGGTACCAACTCTGGTTCGTGGGTAAAACGCGATTCACTTATTCTGATCAAACGCTAACCTGCCATGCCGCGAATGGGTTCTATCAGGATTGGCTGAGATCGAATTTTCGCAAAATCATTGAGTGTGCGGCCGATTCGGTCCTGGGAAATCCTGTAACGCTTCGATTTGCGGTCGACACGAATTTGGCCTCCGCGGAAGTCGCCCAATCGGCCACCAATCAGCCCAAGGGGCATGACGAGAATGATGTAGCGGTAAAGATTCGCGGTGACAAAGGCGAGAGTTTCAATCCGGCGAGGCCACCTCAATCGAGAAATTCAAATACGGATTTGCAATCCCAGCCTATCAATCAGTCCTCGATCGGGCAGAGTACTGTCCGATCCGTTGAACCAGATCTGTACGGTCCGCGTGGGACTGCGAGTTTTAAAAATTTTGTCGTTGGACATGCCAATCGCGTCGCACAGGCTTCGGCCTGCATGGTGACCGAAAGTCCCGGTTGTCTGACGCCGCTCTTTCTTTACGGCAGTACCGGAGTCGGGAAAACCCATCTTCTGGAAAGCATCTGGGGCAGTGCACTAGCGCGGCAACCGACGGTCCGCGGCTTGTTTTTGACGGCTGAGCAGTTTACCAGCCTGTTTCTTGAGGCCCTGCACCACAGCGGGTTACCAAGTTTCCGTCGCAAGTATCGCAATCTGGAATTATTGCTCCTTGATGACATTCAGTTTTTTGG
>CEVF01136936.1_pt1 | contig 12988 bp, 4 predicted proteins | sample 356441 | NCBI WGS metagenome assembly CEVF01 (sample SAMEA2622765, study PRJEB7988) | marine metagenome | biome: marine biome (ENVO:00000447); feature: surface water layer (ENVO:00002042); material: "saline water (ENVO:00002010), including plankton (ENVO:xxxxxxxx)" | depth 5 m
GACTACTATATCGCCACCTCCACCTTCGAATGGTTTCCCGGCGTTCAAATCCATCATTCCAGGGACTTGGTCAACTGGAGGCTTCTAGGACACGCATTGAACGAGACGAGGTTGCTGGATTTGAAAGGAGTGCCCAGTTCCGGAGGGGTTTGGGCCCCTGCCCTCACCCATTGCGACGGCCTGTTTTATCTTTGCTACACGGTCGTCCACCAGCACGAGGCTGCCACCAAGGATACCCCCAACTACCTCATTACAGCCCCTTCCGTCGAGGGTCCCTGGTCGGACCCCGTCTTCGTCAACTCCTCCGGGTTCGACCCTTCCCTCTTTCACGATGAGGACGGTCGGAAGTACTGGCTCAACATGGTCTGGGACCATCGTCCCGAAAAGCATCCCTTTTACGGCATCGTACTGCAGGAGTACGACCCGCAAGCCAAGAACCTCGTCGGCAAGCCCGAGCTGATCTTCAAGGGCAGCTCCATCCAATTGACCGAGGGCCCTCACCTGTACAAAAGAAACGGCTACTATTACCTTCTGACCGCAGAAGGGGGCACCGAGTACGAGCATGCCGTTACCCTGGCCCGCTCGCGTGAGCTTCGGGGCTCCTACGAGGTTCACCCCGAGAATCCCATCCTGACTTCCTCCAGAGACCCTGATCTGGCCCTCCAGAAGGCAGGGCATGCAAGCCTGGTGGAAACGCCAAGCGGGGAATGGTATATGCCTCATCTGTGCGGCCGCACAATTCCCGGGACCAGACGGTGCAACTTGGGCCGGGAAACCGCCATCCAGAAAGTCGAATGGAGGGAAGACGACTGGCTCTACCTATCCTGCGGAGGGAACGAGCCCCAAGCGGAGGTTCCGGCGCCCGATCTCGAACCCCATTCCTTCCCCGAGCTACCGTCCCGACTACCCTTCGACTCTCCCCATTACGCTACGCCCAGGGGGCCCTCCTCATCGGTCGTCCGCAAACCCAACCGCCTCACGCTCGAGGGCAAGGAATCCCTCGAGTCCAACTTCGAGCAGGCCATGCTGGCCAGGCGGCTGACCAGCCAGCGCTCGACGGTCACGACCAGGCTTAGTTTCGAGCCCGAGAGCTTCCAGCAAATGGCCGGTTTGGCCGCCTACTACAACACCTATCTCTTTCACTACCTCTATCTCTCTATGGACGAGGACAAAGGGCTTTGCCTGCAAATCCATAGTTGCGACGACGGCGTTTCCTCATTCCCCCTCGGTTCGGGAATCATTGCGGTATCGACGGGCGAACTCTTCCTCCGTGCAACCTTTGAGGACAAAGACCTGCAATTCCACTTTTCCGAAGACGGCGAAAACTTCCGGGAGGCAGGCCCCGTTCTCGATGCCTCCATCCTTTCCGACGATCACGGCGAGCACTGGGGCTTCACCGGTTCCTTCGTGGCCCTTGCCTGCCAAGACCTGACGGGAAGCAGCTTGCAGGCAAACTTCGATTTCCTTGAACTTTCCAGCTAACGCAAAACCTGAAAACCATGAGCGAAACACGTCTAAAACCAATTGAAAAGATAGGGTACGGATTAGGTGACTTCGGTTCCAACGTCGTCTTCCAAACCATACTTATTCTTTTGCCCGCTTTTTACACCGATGTTTTCGGACTGGCTCCGGCAGCCATGGGACTCATGTTTCTAGCCGTTAGACTGATAGACACCGTGACAGACCCCATCATGGGAATGGTCGCGGACAACACGAACACGCGCTGGGGCAAATTCCGGCCCTACCTTCTTTGGTTCGCAATTCCTTTTGCGGTTGTCTTCGTACTCACCTTCATCACCCCCGACTTCAGCGAAAGCGGCAAACTTGCATATGCATACCTCACTTACGCCCTGCTTATGGTCCTATATACGGTAGTCAACATTCCCTATTGCGCCTTAGGAGGAGTCATGACCTCCGATTCTCAGGAAAGGGTCTCGGCAAATTCGTATCGTTTCTTCATCGCTACCTCTGCGGGGGTTTTGATTTCATTTTTTGGACCCGGCTTGGTCGATCATTTTGGCAATGGAAACCAGCAAGAGGGCTACCCTTATGCGATGTCCGTTTTCGGGGTTCTTGCAATCTTTGCGTTCTTCGGCTGTTTCAAGCTCACCAAGGAGAGAGTGAAGCAAGTGGCTCCAACCAAGGGTTCCTTTGGCCTAGACTTCAAAACCTTGCTGAAAAACGACCAGTGGCTGGTCGTTGCGGCGCTTTTTCTCATCCTGCTGATCCCAATCGTTCTTCGCGGCGCTTCCCAAGTGTATTACGTCAAGTGGTTCATGGAGAAACCCGAACTCATTGCGGCTTTTCTGACCACCGGGACCTTTTGTCAAATGGTGGGCGCGGGGTTTGCCTCTCCGCTAACCCGAAAACTCGGAAAAGTCCCCTCCTACGTCTTGGTCCAAGCCATCATCGTACTTGGTTCGATCGCCTTGTACTTCGTATCCAGCACAAACGTCTGGATGATTTTCATTCTCTTCGGCCTTATTAATTTCTTCGTTCAGATGGGAGCCCCCATCCTCTTCACCATGGCCGCCGATACCGTTGAATACGGCGAGCTTAAAACAGGACGAAGAGTTACCGGTCTTGTCTTTTCAGGCGCTCTCTTCGCCCTTAAGCTCGGCGTTGCGATCGGAGGATGGCTGATTGGCCTGGCCCTCGCCTACTACGGCTATGACGGCCAAGCCGAATCACAAAACCCTTCAGCCGTGAGAGGGATTTTACTTTCCCTCACTCTCTTTCCGGCAATTGGCCATTTTCTCCTCATTCCAATTGTCTGCCTTTACAAGCTCAACAAAAAGCGCTGCGACGAAATCCGGGCCGAACTGGATCAACAAGCTAGCGCATAATCACTAATGAGACCTCTTCTTTTATTCCTTGGCTGCACCCTGCTCTGGGCCAACCTTTCGGCCGACCCTTATGCCGCCCGCTTCACTCCGCCTCCCGGGAAGATCCTCGTCTTCGCCGGGCAGGACAACGAGTCCGTCGGCGGAACCCTCAAGCACCGGGACGGCTACGTCGACAACGTCGAGGTTCCGGCGGGAATCACCCATTACGTATACTTCGCCGAGGGATGGACCAACGACTTCAACCGGACCTTTGCCAAAGGCAAAGTAGATGGCCTAAACTCCGAAACCGAGTGGGCCGCCGGTCCCATGAACCAAAAGGCTTACCTGGACTCCCCCACCCTCGACCGCTGTATTATGCACCTCTCCATCTCGATGGAGGGAAATTCCGAGGACAAGGTAGCGGACGGAAGCTACGATCATTTGATCAAAGAGCTGGTGGACTTTGTGCGCGATCATCCCGACCACCCCTTCCTCATCCGCATCGGCTACGAGTTCGATGGCAACTGGAACGGGTATGACGCGAACAACTTCAAGCTGGCTTTTCAACGAATCGTCAAGGCCCTCCAAGCAGCCAAGCTGTCGAACTACGCAACGGTTTACGCATCCTCCAGCGGCGCCAAACCGGAGCAATTCGTCGAGTACGACCCGGGACCGGAATACTACGACTGGGTAGGGTACTCTTGGTGGGGGGGAGACAAGGACGGACAGGCGGCCATCGATTTCGCCCGGAAGGTCGGCAAGCCGATCTTCATCGCCGAGGCAACTCCACGCGGAATTTTCTTCGATAAACAGGAACACAAGGAAATCTGGAACACCTGGTTCGCGAAGTTCTTCGCCCACATCGAGAAGAACAAGGACGTCGTGCGGGCCATTTCATACATCAACGCGGACTGGGATTCCCAAGACATGTGGGACGGCTGGGGGCAATCCCGCCTCGAGACCGCACCCTATCTGAAGTCCAAGTGGCTGGAAAAGATGGCCGAACCCCGGTTCGTCAACGCGAGCGACAAGCCCTTCGGGTTGATCGGCTTCGGCAAGGGCATTCCCTCTGTTGCCGCCGCACAGCCTATCCAGGCAAAATTCGAGAAAGCATACATGAACCCCAACCTCCCCGTCGAGCTTAGGGTCAAGGATCTGCTCGGCCGCATGACGCTTGAGGAAAAGGTCGCCCAGATCACGGGATGGTGGGACCCAAGTGAGGAAAAGCTCCTCAGCGAGGGGAATATTTTCAAACCCGAATTCTATGCCCAGAAATGTCCGCAGGGCATCGGGGAGCTTGGACCCTTGCACAACCTGACGGTGGAGGACGACGCCAGGCAGTACGCGGCCGTCCAGGACTACTTCCGAAACAACACGCGCCTCGGCATACCTGCTATCCTCCATGACGAGGCGGCCCATGGCTTCATGCGCTTCGAGGCCAACTCCTTCCCCACCCCGATCGGAATTTCCTGTTCCTGGAACCCCGAGCTACTGAAGGAGATTTACTCGCAGGCGGCCCGGGAAGCCCGCTCACGAGGCATCTCCCATATTCTTTCCCCCATCGTCGACGTGGCCCGTGACCTACGCTGGGGGAGGGTCGACGAAACCCTCGGTGAGGACCCCTTTCTGGTAGGCCGCCTGGGCGCCGCCATGGTCGAGGGTCTCCAAGGCTCCACGGACGGTTCGGTCGCTCCCGGTCACGTCGCGGCCACGCTCAAGCATTTCGCAGGCTACGCGGCAACCGAGGGGGGGCGCAACCGGTCTCCATACCTGCACGGACGCAGACAATTGCTCGACACCGAGATCTACCCCTTCCGTCACGTTATCCAAAGCGCCAAGCCTGCCGCCGTAATGGCCGCCTTCAACGAAGTCGAAGGCCTCCCCTGCCACGTCAACCCCTGGGTCCTGACCCACGTCCTGAGAGAGAGAATAGGCTTTCAGGGACTTACCATCGGGGACTACCAGGGAATCGACCTCGTCCGCAAGTACCAGAAGATCGGCTCCTCGGACGCCGAAGCCGCCCGCATGGCACTGGAGGCGGGCCTGCACCTCGAGCTCCCCAACAATTTCGGATTCAAGCACCTCCCTCGCCTGGTGCGGGAAGGGAAAGTAAGGATCGAAACGATCGACCGGGCCGTGCGTCAGGTTCTCAGGCTTAAGTTCCGGCTAGGGCTCTTCGAGGCTCCGGCAACACTTGACCTCGCCAAAGCGAAAGCCCTTTCACGTTCCCCAGAGGCGAGGGCCCTGTCCCGCCGGGCGGCCGTCGAGTCCATCGTCTTGCTCAAGAACGAAGCTGGGCTTCTTCCCCTGCGCAAGGGCCAGCACAAGACCATCGCTGTGATCGGGCCCAACGCCAAGGTCTGCCGGTTGGGCAATTACTCGGGGCGCCCCCTCAGGGCCGTATCACTCTACGAAGGGATTGAAAGCTTCGTGGGTGATTCCTCCAAGCTCCTCTTTGCGGAAGGCTGCAAGATCGCCCATAACGACACCGGAGATTCCTATTCCAACTGGCGCTACGTCAACGAGGTTGATTTCGCCACCCTGGAGGACAACAAGCAGATGATTGAGCAAGCCGTCCAAGTAGCTCGACAGGCAGATCTCGTTATCCTGGCGATCGGGGAAAACGTCCTCCTCAGCCGGGAGGCATGGGGCGGCAACCACGTCGGGGACCGGACGACCATGGACTTGACCGAGTCCCAGCAAGTTCTGGCCCGCAGGATCATCGAGACCGGGAAACCCGTCATCACCTTCCTTAACAACAGCAAGCCGGTTACCCTTGGCGACCTCTTGGACAAGGCGACAACCCTGCTGACGGCCCACTACGCGGGCCAGGAAACGGGCAACGCTGCAGCCGACGTCCTTTTCGGCCAAGCCAACCCCTCCGGTAAGCTAACCTTAAGTTGGCCCCGCTCGGTCGGCAACCTGCCCAGCCATTACAGCCAATACGGGAGCGCCAAGGTCTTCGACTACCTGGATTCGCCCAAGGGGGTGGTCTTTCCCTTCGGCTTCGGGCTCAGCTACACCAAGTTCTCCTACCGAAACCTGAAGATCTCGTCCCCGGAGATTCGGGACGGGCAAACCATTCAGGTCACTTTCGAGCTGACTAATGCGGGGCAGCGAACAGGTACGGAAATCGCCCAACTCTACCTCTCGGGCGAGGGCTTTCCCATCGCCCGCCCCTCACTTGAACTGAAGGGCTTCGCCCGGGTAAGGCTCCAACCCGGAGAGACCAGGCAAGTCAGCCTGGCGCTCCATGCCGAGGACCTTTATTTCCATGACTCCGAACTGAGGCGCGTTCTTTCCAGAGGAACCTACAAGGTTAGCGTCGGAGGGTCTTCACAATCCTTGAGCCAAACCGTGGACCTGAGGGTAAATGGCGGCGGACACGCTGCCGCGACTCAGCCTGGGAAAAGCACCCCGACGCCAACCGATCCGATCGTTCCCGCACAGCTCCCACCCGCTCAGGCAAAGGGCAAGATGAACGTCCTCTTCCTCGCCATCGACGACCTTCGTCCCGAACTGGGGGCCTACGGCTCAAAGGTAAAGACCCCGAACATGGATCGTCTCGCTTCCAGCGGCATGCTCTTCCAGAGAGCCTACTGCCAACAGGCCGTTTGCGGGGCTTCCCGCTTATCGATCATGGGCGGGCTCTACCCCGCCCTCACCGGGGAGCAAACCTTTCACGTGGACGGCTGGCGGGACAGGCACCCCAACCTCAAGACCATCAACCAGCATTTTCGCGAGCAGGGTTTCAGGACCCTTGGCATGGGCAAAATCTACCACGGGCATACCGGGGCGGGCGTGGACCCGATGAACTGGGATCAATGGATCAACGTCAAGGATCCGGGCCATTATGCCAGCCAGGATAGCTTGGAGCAGCTCAGGAAGGCCATCGAGGAAGGCAAGGTGGGCAGCCCTCGCGACCCGCCCAAGGGGCCCATGACGGAGAGCGCCGACGTTCACGACGACACTTACGTCGATGGCAAGAGAGCGGCCCGGGCGGGCGAGGTCATCAAGCAACTCGCCCAGAACAAGGACAAACCCTTCTTTCTCGCGGTTGGCCTGAGCAAGCCCCACCTGCCCTTCGTTGCTCCCGCCAAATACTGGAACCTTTACCAGAGGGAGAGCTTCCGCATGCCGCCCAACGCGGGGATTCCCCCCGGCTACCCCGTTTTTGCGGCCAACCAGAAAGCCCCCGAGATGAAGAAATACAGCGATTTCGAAGGTTTGGGACCCAAGGACTTTTCCATGGCCACCAACCAGCGGCTTCTTCACGGCTATGCAGCCGCAACCAGCTACGTCGATGCCTGCGTGGGCAGGATCCTCGATTCCCTTGAGAGGAACGGTTTGGCCGACAAAACCATCGTGGTTCTCTGGGGAGACCACGGATGGAAGCTCGGCGATCACTCGAGCTGGTGCAAGCACACGAACTTCGAATGCGACGCGAGGGTTCCTCTGATCGTGCGCGACCCGAGGACTCAGGCGGGCAGGACCCCCCGCCTGATCGAGCTCATCGACCTCTATCCCACCCTCTGCGATCTCACCGGCATACCCATCCCCGGGCATTGCCAAGGGAGAAGCTTCCGGGCCGTTTTGGAGGACCCCGAGGCCGGCCATAGGCTGGACGCCTACAGTACCTACCCCGCCCAGAAGCTGATGGGACACAGTATCCACCACAAGCATTACCGCTACACGGAGTGGCGGGACAAGGAGAACCAGACCGTATCGAGTGTACTGACCGACCTCAACGCCGATCCCGGCGAGGTCACCAACGTGAAAAACGAGCCCAAGTACGCCGAGGCCCTCGCCTTGGTCCGCGAGCGCCTTGCGGAACGGATCAAGCTGGCCGCCTACTCAAGCTATCGCAAAGGAACGGCTCCCGCCGGGGCACCCGGGCCCGCCGGCAAACCCATCAGGCGGCAGTCACTCCTCGTCGACCCCTCCCCTGAAAAACTCAGGCAACGTATCGACGGTTTCGGCGGGTCAATCGCCTTCTGGGGAACCAACCCGGACGACGAGGCCATGGGAATCGCCTTTCAGGAGCTTAAGACCACCATCCTACGCGCTCAGGGAGAAGTTACCCGCAAGGGAATCACCGACAAGAACCGGGAAGTCCTGCAAAGAGCCATGAAGCTCAACCCCAACCTCGAGGTCATGCTCACCTTCTGGCAACCCCGCTCGGCTGGGCTCCTCGAGGTCTCCGACTGGCTCGACGTAGTGGAGGAGGAGAGCGGGAAAAAGTACGTCCTCAAGCCCTTCATGGAGGAGAAATGGGCCGAGGAAATCGTCAAGCGAACCAAGCTTTACCTGGACTGGGGCATTAACGTCAAGACGCTGGGCGTGCAGAATGAGACCAACTATTCCAAGATAGGCACCCAGACCTGTATCTGGGATCCGGTCCGGCTCAGGTCCTTTCTCGAGAACCATCTCAAGCCACGCCTCGGCCAGGCCGGCCTCAAGGTCGAGATAACCGCTCCCGACCTCGCTTTCGTCGGCTACAAGGGGTCGGAAGTCGAGCGGTTTCTTCCCACCATCGCGAGCAAGTCGGTAGACCTCGTCGCCTATCACATGTACGACAGCTACAAGGAGGACATGGACGGCAGCCTGAGCGTGCTGCGCGAGAACAGCCGGCAGATCGGAAAAATCCAGAGAGAAAATTTTCCGGGAAAGAGATTTTGGATGACCGAGACCACCGGCGCCCAATGGAACAACGACGTCTGGCACACTTACGGATGGAAACCGGGCATGACCGAATACGACAAGGCCCTGCTCGCGGCCCAGTACATGCACATGACCTTTGCCGACGCCGGGGCCAATGCCTTTCTTTGGTGGGGCTTGGTCTACTCCCTCGCCCCGGACAAGGAGACCAACCCCAAGATACGGCAGAAACACCGCGACGAGGGCCTCGTCCTGGTGGAGGAAAAGACGGGGGGCAACGGCAGGCAAAAGCTGATCGAACGGACTAAGAAGTTCTTTTTCTTCAAGCAATTTGCCAACTTCGCGCTGCCCGGATACCGCAGAGTGGCGGTTTCCTCTAATGAGACGTTCTGGAATAGCTCCTACCGCAGCCCGGACGGAAAGACTCTTGTGGTCGTGGCGATCAACGTTTCGGGCAACCAGCAGATTCTCGAGCCCAAGGTGCTTGGGCAACCGGTTGTCATCTCCGCCTACCAGACCGACCGTTCCAAGAACTGCGAACGGGTCGAGCCCCACACCGCCATTCCCCCCAGGGCCATCCGTACCTTCGTTTACAAGTACTGAATTCTTCCGGCTAGTTGGTTTGGAAGCTTTTGCTGGTGACGACGGCTTGAACGAGATCCCGAAGCCCTTTGCCCGAACCGGCCATCCCCTTGCTGATTTGGTCGATGGTCGGACGATCTCCACTGTTTAGTTGGCGGCCGATCGCGTAAGTGAGAAGTTTCTTGGTCAGGCATCGGACAAAGGTTTCTTCCTGATCAACCACAAGCCGCCTAAACTCGTCCACGGATGAAAAAGTTTGGCCATCAGGTAATTTCCCGGAGGGGTCCACTTCAAGTTTGCGGTCGTATTTCTCACGCCAAGTCCCAATCGCGTCGAAGTTCTCGAGCGCGAAACCAGCAGGGTCGATCTTGTTATGACACTGAGCGCAAGTAGTATCCGCCCGATGCTTGACCAATTGCTCCCTCAAGGTGGTGGCTCCCGTCACGTCGGGCTCGATCTCGGGCACGTCGTCGGGCGGTGGCGGAGGGGTGTAGTCGAGAAGCTTGTTCATCACGTAGATTCCCCGTACCACGGGCGAGGTGTCCACGCCGTTGGCGGAGGCCGTCAAAAAGCTCCCATGACCAAGAAGGCCACCGCGTTGATTACCAGAACCCGAAAGGCTGACTTTTCGAAACTCTTTTCCTTCCAATCCCGGCATACCATAGTGTTCAGCTAATTCCCGGTTCATAAAACTGTAATTCGCCGCAAGCAATTCACGGGGCGGTAAATTTTCCTTGAGAACGTGTTCGAACAGCAGTTCGGTTTCCCTGCGCATTGCATACTCCAGGTTGTCTCGGTAAAAGCTGACGAATTCCTTGGAAGGAGGCATCTTTCCAATGTTATCCAACTCCAACCACACCCGCAGAAAGTTGCTTGTCAGTCGCTTGCTCTTAGGGTCGGCAAGCATTCGGTCCACTTGGTCGGACAGAGTTTCAGGATCCTTCAATTTACCCTGCTCCGCCAGGTCGAATAGTTCGCCATCCGGCATCGAGGACCAAAGGAAATAGGACAGCCTCGATGCGAGAGCATAATCGGCCAGATCGCCCTCCCCTTCTTTCAGGTAAAGAAATCCGGGAGCAGAAAGGATCGTTTCGAACCCAATCTGAAGGGACTGCAAGGGAGATAGCCCTTCTTCGTGCTTGGCACGCGCCATCCCAAGGATGGGTTCCAATTCTCCATCCAACGGGGGACGGCGGAATGCAAGTTTGGCAAACTTGATCAATTGGCCCTCGATCTCCCTCGGGCCGAGGTTTTCAGGCTTCAGATCACCATAGAGAATATCATGTCCCACAGGTGGCCATTCTTCCACGTGCGGACCCTCCACTTGAATTTCCCACACCCTGAGCCTTGGTCCGCGATAGGCCTTGAGAGTACCATGCCATCTCTCCAAACCACCCTTGCCCCCATCCTTCATGTTTGCAAAAGGTTTGAATTCGGGAAATTCATCCGCCTTGTTCAAAAGGAGTCGAACCAAACGCTTGGCGGCCGCCGTACCGTTTCGAAAGCGAACCTCTACCTCGTACCCCTTCTCCAAATATCCCGTCCATTCGAACCATTCCGGTTCTGCGCCAGTAAGTTCGAACGAAGTCAGGGGAACCGATTTCGTGACGTTTCCGATTCCAACCGAAGTGCTTCCCTTCCGGTCCACCGATGCAAACCCCATGACCAAAGGGTCCCCGTTGCGAAAATCATCAAGTATTTTTCCATAGGAATGAGTGCGGGTTACGGCCGACGCCTTTACCCGAATGGTATAGTTTCCACTTTCCGGAATACCTTCCGCCCTGCGCAACGGCAGGAAGCCCAGATGACCACCACGAAAATAACGTCCGTACAAATCCGTGTAAGGGGTTTCCGGAACGAAACGGTACCGATCGACCTGAAAAAGCTTGGGCAGACCCTTGGACTCTTTTCCCTTGAAATAGAATGGGGACTTCTGGGTGTAAAGTTTGCTCCCCGGCTTATCGCCGAAGTTTGTAGCGCGGACGATCGCCTCCTCTGCCGCAGGGAAATATTTTTCCAGCAACAGTCCTGAGGTGACTAATTCGGCTCCGTCATTATCGAACCCATCCACGGTGACGTCCGCAGGAAAATCTGCCGCCGGGTTCCAGGACTCCGTATTCAACCCCAACAGGTCACTGATTGTATTTGAATACTCGAACTTGTTGAGGCGACGCAGGACGGTGTGCCTGCCTTTGCCGGCAAACTTTTCCCGCGAGTCGGCAATGCCTTGCGTGATCTGATCCACCACCGCCAGCTTCTCCCTCTCGCTTGGCTGCCTTTCGTCCTCGGGGGGCATTTCTCCCAAATTGAGCTGGTCGAGGATTTCCTGCCACAATTCCTGCTGCTTGAAATCTTGGACGGATCCAGTCAGGAAATCGAAGCGCCGGTCGGCCTTTTGTTTCTTTTCACCATGACAATCGTAGCAATATTTGCTGAGAAAATCGACGGGCATCGGCTTGGCCGAAATCTGCTGAAAATGGAACCCCAGCAAGGACAATGCAAGGAATGCGTAACGCACCATCACTTATGAAAAGTCCAATCCGGAAAAAGTGCCGGTGCTCTTGCCGAAACCGTCCCGCTCGACACCGAACCATTGGAGGGCCGAAAGCCAAAGGTTACACAGAGGGACTCGTTTATGGTGCTCTTCGGGAGAAACCAGGTGCCCTTGGTGCTTTAGTCCTCCACCGGCCAACAGCACGGGCAGGTCCTTATTGCTGTGCTTTGAACCGTCACTCATCCCGCTGCCCACGATTACCAAGGTATCATCGAAGATCTTAGCCTCCTGCAAACCGTCGAACAATCGGTTGACTTGAGTGAATATGTAGTCCTCGGCCACTTGAAGCTCGGCCAACTTGCCCTCTCCCTTGCTGTGGTGGGAAAGACCGTGATAGCCATAAGAAACCCCGTCCAAATCGGTGGTGGTAAATCCAAGTGGAATTTCAAAAGTGGCCACCCTTGTCGAGTCAGTCTGCAGGGCAAGGGTGAGCAAATCGAAAAAGAGTGGCATCTCCTCAATATCCATGCGCTCCTCATCGGTGATTGGTTGGATCCCCGGTTTCGGTTTCGGCCGGTCCAACCATTCCTTGGACATCTGCAGGCGTCGCTCCACCTCGCGCACTGAAGTCAGGTACTGATCCAGTTTGTCGCGGTCGGTAGGGTTGAGGTCGCCGTGAAGGGATTTGGCGGAACCAAGCAAGGCATCCAGTACGCTACTCCGATGGGTCATTCGTTCACGCTCGGATTTACGCACGGTCTGAGGGGACTGCGTAAACAGAGCGTTGAACAAACGGGCTGGACTGTTGACGGGAGGAATACGCACTCCCGTGCGCGTCCAGCACATATCCGTACCTTCCCCGATTCCTGCCGTAATGGATGGAAAGCGGGCAGCGCTGCCCACGTGTTCGGCCGCAATCTGGTCCAAGGAAACGTTTTTCTCCGGAAAACCATTGGACTCCTGCTTGCGAACACCGCAGAGAAACGCATTGACCCCGCCATGCCCTCCCCCGACGTCATGGTCGAGGTGAGAAAACACCGTAAAATCCTTACGGTGTTTTTCAATATTCCTCAGGGTCGGACTACTAAGGTAATCCACCCCCTCATCTTTCGGAAAGAAAGCTCCGGGATAAAACCCAAGGTGATTTCCAATGGCCAAAATTTTCTTGGCTCGAGATGTCTGACTTGCCGCGACTGCTTGGCTTTCCATAAATGGCAGAGCCAAAGACAACCCCGCGCTCCTAAGAAATTGGCGGCGATCGCATGCTTGTAAGTTCATAATCCAAAGGTTAACAAACTATTTCGTAATTCAAAAGTTTCAATCTCATTGACCTCTTTTCATCGACGAAAGTACAGGCCATGCAAGCACCTACGCATTGGGGGCTACTTGAGGTGCATCAAGTAGTGCAGCAGGTCAAGGAGTTCGTCGC
>CEVF01107924.1_pt1 | contig 12984 bp, 11 predicted proteins | sample 356441 | NCBI WGS metagenome assembly CEVF01 (sample SAMEA2622765, study PRJEB7988) | marine metagenome | biome: marine biome (ENVO:00000447); feature: surface water layer (ENVO:00002042); material: "saline water (ENVO:00002010), including plankton (ENVO:xxxxxxxx)" | depth 5 m
CATGCAATTAATGCTAGCTTTGTCAAGGTTTTGCTCTTTAAGGTAGGCATTTGAGCCTAAAAGTCCTTTTTCTTCACCGCTAAATGCGACTAAAGTATAATTATAACTCTCTTTCTTCTTTTTGAGAATTTTTGCCAACTGAAAAAGAGCAGCTACGCCGCTTGCATTATCATCTGCTCCATTATGGATTGCAGGCTCCCCAATATAACGGGACCCTTCTTTACCCCAACCAATATGGTCATAATGCGCACCAATTATTACCGTCTCTATAGCATTATTGTTGATGTTTGCAATAATGTTTTTACCTTTTAACTTTTGTTCTTTTATTTGTAAACTGAATGTTAATTTTTGATTTAAAATCTTATCCTTTGAGTCGTTTAAAAACAATACTGGAAGCCCCGTATTTTTTAATTTTTTAAATTTTTTTGAAAGTGATTCTGCGTTTTTATCTTGATTAAAAAAAACAATACACTTTACTCCTCTTTTTTTTGCTTCCTCGATTCTTGAAACTATTGAATGATACTGAACATATTTAGAATGAGGATGAATACCATCAGGTGAAGATGTATTTATTAAAACTGCTTTATCTTTTACCTCAATATTTATATAGTCTGAATAATTTTCGCTTGGTGCATGAATACCAAAATTAACATCAACAACGGAAAGATTAAGAACTTCTGAACTGTTAGAATATTTTGTTGGATATAAATTTGATATATCACAAATAAAGTTAACCTCGACATTATCATTAAACTCAAAAGTGTCTACTTTTGTTTGAAGACCAATTTTATCAAATCTTTTTTTTATATAGTCTGCCGCAAGATCCTCTCCTATCGTACCTGTTTCGCGACCTTCAAGCTTATCATTTGATAAATATAACACGTCATTCTCTATTTCTTTTAAAATATTGTTGTTTTGACATGAAAACAAAAAGAGTGTTAATACAAAACTGTAAAAAAAATGTTTTTTAATTTCCATAAATTATGTCACCTTTGTATTCTGTTATTCCTCCAGCTAAATTTATTACGTTTTTAAATCCCATTATTTCTAGTTGCCTTTGTGCTTGTTGAGATCTTCCCCCTAATTTACATTGCATAACTATTGGCAACTCTTTTTGGTTCTCTATTTCATTTACCTTATCATACAACTCAGATAATGGTATTAAAAAATCCACACCATTAATTCTGCTAACATTATATTCATACTCTTCCCTTACATCAACTAACAAAAATTGTAATTTATTGTTTTTTCTTAAATGTAAAAGCTCTTTTAATTCTTCCCCATTAATTTCTTTTTTACTTAGTAGGTCCGTCATCTTTTTAGTTTTTAATCATTTTTCATTTGTGGAAAAAATAGAACATCCTGAATAGATTGTTTATTTGTCAAGAGCATCGTTAATCTATCCATTCCTATACCGATACCTGACGTTGGTGGCATTCCATATTCTAATGCTGTCAAAAACTTGTTGTCTATTAACATGGCCTCATCATCACCCTTTTCATGAAGTCTCATTTGGTCTTCAAAGCTACTTCTTTGTTCAATAGGATTATTTTGTTCTGAATATGCATTAGCAATTTCTTTTGCATTAATAAAGAGTTCAAATCTTTCAGTTAGGCCCTGCTTTGTTCTGTGTTTTTTTGAGAGTGGGGACATCTCAAAAGGATAGTCTGTTATATATGTTGGTTGAATAAGTTGATGTTCGCAAAACTCTCCAAAAATAAGATCATATAGTTTTCCTTTCGCCATAGAACTATCTGTTTTTATATTTTTTTCTTTACAGTAGTCAAAAAGCTCTTTTTCTGTCATTTTTGAAACATCATCTCCAGTTTCATTTTTTATAGCATCAAAAAATGAAATTTTTTTATAAGGCCTTGCAAAACTTATTTCCTTTCCATCAAAACATACTTTATTGCTGCCACATACTTCTATTACCATTTCTTCTAATAATTTTTCTACAAAGGTCATCATCCAATTATAATCCTTGAATGCAACATAAAATTCTAACATCGTAAATTCTGGATTATGAGTTTTATCCATTCCTTCGTTTCTAAAGTCTTTCGCAAACTCAAAAACCCCCTCCCTTCCCCCAACAATTAATCTCTTTAAATATAACTCGTTTGCTATTCTTAAATAAAGAGGCATGTCTAGAGTATTATGATGTGTTACAAATGGCCTCGCTGCAGCCCCCCCAGCAATGGGTTGAAGAATAGGTGTTTCTACCTCTATATAACCCATGTTGTTTAGCCTGCTTCTTATTGCATTGAAAATTTTAGTTCTTGACTCAAACACAGACCAAGCATTGTCATTAACGATTAAGTCTAAGGACCTTTGCCTATACCTTAACTCTGTATCTTTAAATGCATCGTACGTTTTACCATCAGAATCTTTTTTTACGATAGGTAGAGGTTTTATTGATTTAGATAAAACTGTCAGTTTTTTTGCAAAAACACTAATCTCCCCAACCTTTGTAACAAAAACATTTCCCTCAATACCGACTATATCGCCAATATCGAGAAGCTTTTTAAAGACATCATTATACATTGTTTTGTCATCACCTGGACAAAGCTCGTCTCGGTTTAAGTATACTTGAATTCTACCATCAAAATCTTTAAGCTCAATAAAAGAAGCTTTTCCCATTATTCTTCTACTCATTATTCTTCCTGCAATACTAATGTCTTGAAAATTATTCTCTTTTTCTGAATAATTTTGTTTAATCTCTTTGCTGTTAGTCGTTAGAATATATTCATTTGCAGGATAGGGATTAATACCCAGCTCCATTATTTTTTTCAACGATTCTCTTCGAATTTTTTCTTGTTCTGAATAATCCTTTATCATATTCTTATTTTTTTGCAAATATAAAAATTCTATTAGGCTACTATTTCTTATTTTTATACTTATTTTAAAATTATTGAATTATGAAAATGTGTGATTATGTCTCTTCCTACAGCGACCAACTGGAAGAAGCTCTGAATATTGGTAAAAATTCTAATCTAAGGTCCAACTCAAAAAAACTTCAAAACATAGTTGTTTGTGGGCTTGGGGGCTCCGGTATTGGTGGGAATATTGTTAAGGATATTATTGCTAAGGAATCTAGTTTACCATTGCTTTCTGTAAAAAATTATGATATTCCTAAATTTATAGACAGTAATACTTTAGTAATTGCAAGCTCTTATTCTGGAAATACTGAAGAAACTATTTCTGCATTAGAAAAATGTGTTAAAAAAAATGCGGAAATAGCAATTATAACATCTGGAGGAAAGCTGAAAAAATTTGCGGAAAAACATAATTACAACCACATAATCGTTCCTGGAAATCACCCTCCAAGAGCAATGTTCGCATATTCTTTTGTACAGCTTTTTTATGTTCTTTATAATTACAATATTATTAGTGATTCTTTTAAAGAAAACATTAAAAATTCGATATCTCTATTAAACGAAAAGAATAAAAAAATTAAAGAGCAAGCAAAGTTTATTGCTGAAAAGCTATTTAATACGACACCTATTATTTATGTTGCCGATGGTTTCGAGGGTGTTGCAGTTCGATTTAGACAGCAAATTAATGAAAACAGTAAAATGTTGTGTTGGCATCAAGTTATTCCCGAAATGAACCACAATGAACTGCTAGGCTGGAGAACTAATACTGATAATCTTTCTGTTATCTTTTTTCGGAATAAGATAGACAACAAGCGAAACCAGATAAGAATAGATATTAATAAGTCCGTTATTTCAAAATATACCAAAAACATTATTGAGGTTTGGAGTGAGGGTGAAACTCTAATAGAAAACACTTTATATCATATTCACTTAGGAGATTGGGTGAGTTGGTATTTATCAGAAATGAATGAGGTTGATGCTATTGAAATTGATGTTATTAATTATTTGAAAACTGAGCTTGCTAAAATCTAATTAATGAACAAAAAGATTGATTTTATAGATCTTGGTAGAATTGACTATAAAAAGTGTTGGGATTATCAGGATGTTCTTTTCACTGAAATTGTTCAAACCAAGTCAAAAAATAGACGGGAGAACTTAACCCTTCCAACAAAAAATCATTTTATATTTTGTGAACACAACCATGTATATACCATTGGTAAAAGTGGTGACAAAAACAACCTTTTAGTTAGCCAAAAGTTTCTTAAATCTAATAAAACTGAATACTATGTTACAAATAGAGGTGGAGATATAACCTATCACGGGCCAGGACAAATTGTTGGCTACCCAGTACTAGATTTGGATAATTTTTTTTCAGATATTAATAAGTATTTGCGTTTGTTAGAAGAGGTTGTTATTCTAACTTTAAATGACTATGGTGTTTTAGGAGAACGCTCTAAAGGGGAGACAGGGGTTTGGATTGATGTTGGAAAAAAAGAGTCACGTAAAATATGTGCAATTGGTGTAAAAACAAGTAGGTGGGTTACTATGCATGGTTTTGCATTTAATGTTAATACTAACTTATCATATTTTGATAATATCATACCTTGTGGAATTACCAATAAAAGTGTGACTTCACTTGAGAAAGAAATAAATAAAACCTTATGTATTAATGAGGTGAAAACAAAAATTAAAAATCATTTTATTGACCTGTTTAAGGTTTCTAAAAAATAAAAGATAGTTATTTGTGTAGAAGTTTTCATTTTTTAATTTCAAAAGTTTTATTTTTATACTCTAAATAAAATATTTAATGAGTAAAAAATTATTAGAGTTTAAAAATCTTTGTACAGATTTTCATACAGAAGGGACAATTGTAAAAGCTGTAAATGATGTTAGTTTCGTTTTAAATAATGGTGAAACTATTGGTATCGTTGGAGAGTCGGGCTCAGGTAAGTCGGTTACCTCCTTATCTGCTATGAGGCTGATTCCTAGCCCTCCAGGTGTTATTAGTGGTGGTGAAATAATTTTCCATAAAAACAATACTGCGGTAGATTTGTTAAAGCTGTCAGAAGATGAAATGAGAAGTTATCGTGGTAATGATATAGCTATGATTTTTCAAGAACCAATGACATCTCTTAACCCAGTATTTACATGTGGTGATCAAGTTATGGAAGCTATTACCTTACATCAAAATCTTTCTAAAAATGAAGCAAAAAAATTAACCATTAAACTATTTAAAAAAGTACAACTACCTGATCCGGAAAGAATATTTTCAACCTATCCTCATCAAATTTCAGGTGGACAAAAACAAAGGGTGATGATTGCTATGGCTATGAGCTGTGAGCCATCGGTGCTGATTGCGGACGAACCAACAACAGCATTAGATGTAACTGTTCAAAAAACCATTTTAGAATTAATGCAGAAATTACAAAAAGAACAAAACATGGGTATTATGTTTATTACACATGATTTAGGTGTAATTGCAGAACTTGCTGATAAAGTAGTCGTAATGTATAAAGGAAAAATTGTTGAACAAGGAAATGTTTGGGATATATTTACAAACCCTAAACATCCGTACACAAAAGGTTTGTTGGCGTGTAGACCTCCACTTGATAAGCGTTATAAGTTTCTTCCAACAGTTTCTGATTTTATGCAAACAGATGATGATGGAAAAATTATTGATAATAACATCTCTGTTTCTGATTTTACAAAAGATCTTGTTGTTTCAAGTAAAGATAGAAAACTAAGACATGATAAAATTTATTCTAAAGAACCTATCTTAAAAATAACTGATTTAAAAACTTATTTTCCTGTAAGAAATGGCTTTTTTGGAGGAATAACGAACTATGTTAAAGCGGTCGACAACATATCTTTTGATGTTTACGGGGGGGAAACTCTGGGTCTTGTTGGTGAAAGTGGCTGTGGTAAAACGACATGTGGAAGAACTATTTTAAGACTTGAGGAGCCAACTTCTGGAAAAATAATATATAAAGGAAAAGATGTTTCTACTATGAACAATGAAGAATTACGATTATTTCGAAAAGAAGTTCAAATTATTTTTCAAGACCCGTATTCTTCATTAAACCCTAGAATGACTATTGGAAATGCAATCATGGAGCCTATGCAGGTTCATAACATTTTAAAAGACGATAATGCAAGAAAAAAAAGAGTTGAGGAACTTTTAAGTAAGGTTAGTTTAGATCCCACGCATTTTTACAGATATCCACATGAATTTTCTGGTGGACAAAGACAAAGGATTGGAATAGCCAGGGCTTTGGCGGTAAACCCAAAATTTATTATTTGTGATGAATCGGTTTCCGCTCTTGATGTTTCAGTTCAAGCTCAGGTGCTTAATTTGTTAAACAACTTAAAAAATGAATTCGGTTTAACATATATATTTATCTCGCATGATCTCTCTGTAGTAAAATATATGAGTGATCGGATGGTTGTAATGCAAGAGGGGAAAATTGAAGAAATGGGAGATTCAGACAAAATATACACCAACCCTGAAACACCATACACTAAAAAACTTATCGACGCAATTCCTGAAGGAAAAACAGATGATATCAAAAAACATTTAGAACAAAAAGGTGATAGTTTAAAATAACATAAAGTAATAATTAGTTGTTAACTAATTCTTTTTCATAATTTTAAATTTTCATCTCCGGAACATCATCATTTACAATCAAATCTCCTTCTGTTGCTTTTACTATGTAATCAACACTTACGCCGGGAGCTCTTTCTAAAAGCATAAATCCTTTTTTTGTTACTTCAATAACCGCTAAGTTTGTGATAATTTTTTTAACACAAGCAACACCAGTAATTGGCAAAGTACATTTTTTTAGTAGTTTGCTTTTTCCTTTTTTGTTTGTATGCATCATTGCAACAATAATATTTTCAGCAGAAGCAACTAAATCCATGGCCCCACCCATTCCTTTAACCATTTTTTTTGGGATTTTCCAATTAGCAATATCTCCATTTGATGCAACTTCCATTGCACCTAAAACAGTCAGTTGAACATGTTTTCCTCTAATCATTGCAAATGACATTGCCGAATCAAAGAGTGCAGCTCCTGCAAGTGTTGTTATTGTTTGCTTTCCTGCGTTAATTAAATCTGGGTCTTCATCACCCTCAAAAGGAAAGGGTCCCATACCCAAAACACCGTTTTCCGACTGAAACTCCACATCAATTCCTTCAGGTATATAATTCGCTACCAGAGTAGGAATTCCTATGCCTAAATTAACATAAGTATTGTGCTTCAATTCTTTAGCAATTCTTTTTGCAATTTGATTTTTATCTAGGCTCATTTGTTTTTTTTCTAGTTGTTAATTGTTCTATTCGCTTCTCATATAGCTCTCCTTTAAAAATTCGTTGTACGAATATTCCTGGGGTATGTATGTGATTTGGATCAAGCTCTCCAGCGGGAAGCAATTCTTCTACCTCTGCAACTGTAATTTTTCCAGCCATTGCCATAAGGGGGTTAAAATTCCTAGCTGAACCTTTAAAAATTAAGTTACCCGCTACGTCTCCTTTCCATGCTTTAACAAAAGCAAAATCTGCAGTTAAAGCTGTTTCTAAAATATGAGGTTTATCGTCAAAAAACCTTACTTCTTTTCCAATAGCAACTTCTGTTCCATAACCAGCTGGAGTAAAAAAAGCTGGTATTCCTGATCCTCCTGCTCTACACCTTTCTGCCAGTGAACCTTGAGGAATTAAATCAACTTTTAATTCTCCTGATAACATTTGTCTTTCAAATTCAGCGTTTTCACCAACATACGAAGAAATCATTCTATCAATTTGTCTTTTCCTTAACAATAGTCCCAAACCAAAATCATCTACGCCAGCGTTATTTGAAATACATGTTAAATTAAAAATTTCTTTCTTAGATAATTCTCTAATGCTATTTTCAGGAATTCCTGATAAACCAAATCCACCAAACATTAATGTCATGTTACTTTTAACACCATTAATAGCTTCTGAGACATCTTTTACTTTTTTATTTATCATAACTAAAATTCTTCTTCTAAAAATATATCTTTTGTTAATTGTGTTTGTTCACCACAATCCATTTTTACATCAATATATTTTGGAATATTAAACATTGTTGGGTTAATTTTTGAAATGTCTTTATCTTGATATACTCGTTTTAAATACTCGGCAAAAACCGGGAGCGCCATATTTGCTCCTTGGCCATAATAAATATCTCTAAAATGCACGCTTCTATCTTCACATCCAGACCAGACTCCTGTGACAAGATTTGGTGTAATTCCAATAAACCATCCATCAGACTGATTTTGTGTTGTTCCGGTTTTTCCGCCTATATCATTGATAAACTCATATTTATAACGGAGTCTTACACCTGTTCCTCTTGTGGTTTGTGCTTCTGAGCTATAAACCCCATCAACAACACCTTGTAATAATCGAACCATTATCGCTGCCGTCTCTTCGCTCATTGCTTCTTGTGTTTTTGGAGTAAACTCTTCAATAATTACACCATTTTTATCTTCAATTTTAGTAATAAAAACTGGTTCTATCCAAACACCTTTATTAACAAATGTAGAATATGCTCCAACCATCTCATAAACAGACAAATCAAAGGTTCCTAAACATAAAGATGGTACTGCTAAGATTTTAGATTTAATACCTATTTTTTTTGCAAGGTCTACTACAGCCTGTGGACCAAACTGTTTCATAATATATGCAGTTACAGAATTTATTGAATTAGCTAAACCAAATTTCATGGTCAAGGAAAGCCCCTCAAAATCGTCTCCAGAATTTTGTGGGGCCCAATCTTTGTCTAACCCCCATCTTTTTTTATCAAAAACAACTGGTATATTTGACACTTTATAGCAGGGAGAGAACCCTTCTTGAACTGCTAAAGAGTATAAAAAAGGTTTAAATGTAGAGCCAACCTGTCTTTTTCCAATAGTTACATGATCATATTTAAAGTGTTTATAGTTTATTCCACCAACATATGCTTTAACATGTCCATTTGTTGGGTCCATACTCATTAAGCCCGAATGAATAAAAAACTTACAATAATATATTGAATCTATTGGAGATAAAATAGTGTCTATTTCTTTAAACCATGAATAAATTGTGTCTCCAGAATAAAAATAATCATTCACATCATTTTTAGGAAGTGTTCTTTTTATTTTCTTATCCCATGCCAATAATTTCATCGGAACCTTTTTATTAAAAATCTCTTGTATTTTTAATTCTGAAGTTCCGGTTTTTTTTAATTTTATATACCTTTCTGATCTTTTTATCGCTTGATTTAAAATTTCATCTATTTGTTCTTTATCGAAATCCTCAGGAAAGGGGGCGTTAGTATAGCCCTCCCAGTGTCTATAAAAATCATTCTGTAGTTTAAACAAATGTGTTCGCATTGCTTCCTCTGCAAAAAATTGTAGCCTAGAATTAATTGTTGTATATATTTTTAATCCGTCTGTATATAGGTTGTATGTTTTGCCATCTGCTTTTTTGTTTTTTGAACACCATTTTTTCATTTCTGTTCTTAAATATTCTCTAAAATATGGCGCAAGACCTCTATTGTGGCTGGCTTTTTTAAAGTCCAAAATTATTTTTTTCTCAACACTTCGTTTATAAATAGAATCTGTAATAAATTTATATTTCTTCATTTGATATAGCACAACATCTCTTCTAGATTTTGTTAGTTCTATTCTTCTATTTGGATTATAAAGCGAAGGGTTTTTTAACATCCCTACTAACATAGCCGCCTCTTCAACTTCTAAGTCGATAGGGTTTTTATTAAAATAAACCTTTGAAGCAGACTCGATTCCTACGGCATTATTAACCCAATCAAACCTATTTAGATACATTGTTAAAATCTCATTTTTAGTATACCTTTTTTCAAGCTGAACTGAAATTACCCATTCTTTTAGTTTTTGCAAAACTCGTTGCATTCCTGAAGCTGGTTTCTCAGTGAATAACATTTTTGCTAACTGTTGAGTTATTGTGCTAGCTCCACCTGAGCTAATGTCTCCCCTAATTGCCCCTAATATTGCACGAAAAAGAGCCCTTACATCAATTCCAGAGTGGTTTTTAAAACGAATATCTTCAGTTGCTATTAGAGCGTTGATTAGGTTATTTGAAATCTCCTCGAACTCAACTTTTGTTCTGTTTTCAAAAAAATATTTACCAAGCACCACTCCATCTTCTGAAATAATTTCAGTGGCAAGATTGCTTTTAGGATTCTCTAATTGTTGTAGGCTTGGTAAGGGTCCAAAAAACCCAAAGGATGCTAGTTGAACTAAAAAAAATAAAGATAAAAACGGACTAAGTATAATTATCCAAATGAAAAAAACTAATCTTTTAGTCATTGTGTTTTTTAATTATAATTCCTAAAGAATAAATATGTTGCAAATTATTTATTTTCTCTTTATCTCCGTACCTCATCGCTTGCTCAAAACTTACGTTGCTTGAATTTATAATTTTATTATTATTAATATTAGAAATATCTACGGTGACCTCCTTAATATCGCCCCATCCTTTTCCATACCATTTTCCTGCATTGTCACATAAATATATTTCTAAAGTATCTTTATTGCAATCTGTTTTTGAGAACATAAATATATTTTGATATTTATATTCGACACCGTGTCTTATGTTTAAAAACACCTTATAATTAAAGGCTGTGTCTAAATTTGTTAATTCAAAATTAATTAATGAATCTGTATTCCATGTATTTTTAGGAACATCAAAAAAATTTTGATAAACATTTTTTTTATTACACGAAGTAAAAAAAAACACTATTATGAAAAAAACTATATTTTTCATTTTATCCGCTTATTAAACAGCTTTTTTTTCTTTTTATTATCAAAACGATTAACAGATGCTTTTCCACCTCCATCTTTAAAGCTTATATCGTTGTTCTCTTCAAGTATTGCAAAATCCTCTAGTTTTTCAGGGCATTTTCCTGACTTGTTTAGCTCAACAACTTGTTTAACGCTACTTATGTGTAGTTCAAATATATCAATTGGTGAGTTAATATAAAAATAATACATCTTTTGTTTAAATACATCTAGTTTAGCAAACTTAGCTTCTCCTGTTTTAAATTTTAATTTTATTTTTGAGCTTGGAAACTCTTTAATAGCATCAGTATATGTTTCTAACTCAAAATTCAAACAGCATTTTAATCTTCCACATTGGCCAGAAATTTTTTGAGGATTAATCGATAATTGTTGATATCTAGCCGCAGATGTTGACACTGAAGGGAATTCTGTCATCCATGTTGAACAACAAAGTTCTCTTCCACAAGATCCTAGTCCACCTATTTTAGCTGCCTCTTGTCTAACGCCTATTTGCTTCATTTCTATTCTAATCTTAAACTCTTTTGAGTAATCCTTTATTAAATTTCTAAAATCTACTCTTTTATCTGCAGTGTAAAAAAATGTTGCTTTAGTGTTGTCTGCTTGAAACTCAATATCTGAAAGTTTCATGTCCAGTTTATGTTTTTGAATAATTCTATTAGCAGATTCTAGAATTTCGGTTTCTTTTTTAATCAGTTCGGTCCATTTTTTTAACTCTTTTTCGTCTACTATTCTATAAATTTTTCTAAGAGGTTCCTTTTTTACATCTCTATTTTTTCTTTTAATCTGTAATTGAACTAATTCACCTATCATTGTAATTTTCCCAATGTCATGGCCTGATTTTTCAGCTTGAACAGCAATCCAATCTCCTACTGAAATCTCAAGCCCCTCTGAATTAGTAAAAAAATCTTTTCTGTCTCCTTTAAATTGTACTTCAACCAACTTTTTGTTGTTTTCGTCAATACTTTCTATTTGATATAACCAATCAAACACCGAGCTAGTTCCACAGCCTCTTTTTTCCGAAACATCACACGTATTGCAATTTCCACAAGCCATATTAAAATTAAAATTTATTCGTCTTTAAAGTTAATAATTTTATACACTCTAATGATAAGTTAAAAAATAAAATTTTTGAATTTGCATTTCTACGAACAGCGTAAATTGTTTCCTCTAGCTTGTGTACAATAATTAAAATATTCTCCTCATTTAAATACGGGGAAAACTTTTTTATAAACTCTTGTTCTTCTTGTTTTAGGAATGTCTTTGTTTGTATCTTGATTTTGTACATTAAACATGCCCTAATAATGTTAATAGAATAATTACAAAATTCTATTTGGTTTTTTCTACCGATGCTTGATATTTTTTCGTTCCAATCAACTATTTTGCAAATATCTTTCTTATACAAAAACCTCATCCAATTTGCAAAAAGCTGAAAAAAACTTATGTCTGAGTCTTGATTTTTTAAAGTCTTTATTATGTCTCCTAAATCATAGTTTAAAGCCTCCACCTGGTCACATGCTAATTTATATTGATCGCTGTCCAAATAATCAAAATAGCTTAAAACGTCGTCTTTTTTAAAATTTGAAACATTTGTGATTTGTAATCTTGAAAGCACTGTTTTAATAAGACTGTTTTTGCTGTTAGTAGTAAGTAAAAAAAGTGTTTTTTGAGGTGGCTCTTCAATAAGTTTTAGCAGCTTGTTTGCGGCGTCTTTATTCATTAGCTCTGCACACCATATAAGTACAACCTTGTAATTCGACTCATAACTTTTTAACTTTAGTTTTTCGCTTATACTTTTGGCTTGATCTTTATATATCATTCCTGTTTGACCCATTTTATTCTCTCCTTTAAATTCTTCAGCCCAATCATGAATAGATAAATATGCATTGTCTAAAACAAGGTTTCTCCATTCATTTAAATAGTGATCGCTAATAGTGTTTTTAATTTTTGTTGTTTTTATTACAGGAAACACCAAATGAAGGTCTGGATGTTCAAGGTTGTTATATTTTTTGCAACTTGAGCAAGACCCACAAGAATCTTTAGGCCGTTTGTTTTGACAGCTTACATATCTTGCGTAAGAAAGGGCTAGTGCTAATTTAGCGTTTCCATTTGGACCACAAAATAACTGCGCATGCGCAATTCTACCATTAATTACACTATTTATTAGTTTTTCTTTTATATTGTAATTACCCGGAATATCTTTGAAAAGCATTTTTTTTGTTCTCGTTCAAAATTAAAAAAATTATGTTTTTATTTTTGTAAAATGAAAAAAATTAAAACTA
>CEVF01141573.1_pt1 | contig 12981 bp, 8 predicted proteins | sample 356441 | NCBI WGS metagenome assembly CEVF01 (sample SAMEA2622765, study PRJEB7988) | marine metagenome | biome: marine biome (ENVO:00000447); feature: surface water layer (ENVO:00002042); material: "saline water (ENVO:00002010), including plankton (ENVO:xxxxxxxx)" | depth 5 m
CCAGCATCAGGACCGTAGGAAGCTAATATTTTCTCGTCAGGTAGAGCCAGATTCAAGACAGCCCTGCGGCCGTAAGCGAGTTGGTATTCCATCGATTTATGATAGGTGGCTGGCCGGCACAGCGTCAAGCTTCGCCACTGCCTCCGTATCTAACGATCGATTGAGGGATCCTGCCACATGGGAATACCCTCAGCTTTCTTTTGTTCCGCATAGCGTTGGTGAAAAGGGCGAATGGAGGAAAGGGATACCCCTTCATTCACCATTTTTTCCCGTGTCATCTTCCACCAGGCATCATAGGCCAGAAGCATGCGATCCGCTTCGGCCCGATGCACGCCGATCACATTTTCGGTCTGCGATGGGTCACGGATTATGTCATAAAGTGCGTCTTTACCAACCAGCCGAAATCGCGACCCACGCACGGCGAAATGCTTCCATTGGCAGGTATCCGGATTGGTGCCCACCGGCCAACGTCCTCGATGCGTGAAGAGGTACCTCGGTGGCGGCGATCCCTGCTTCAAAAACGGGAGCAAATTTTTGCCCTCGACCTGTTCGATCGGCACCGCAATTCCGGCGAGCGATGCGAGCGTCGGAAACACATCAATATGGGCAGCAGGAAAATCCAGATTTCGATCGGCAGTGATGTGACCGTCCCAGCGGATGAAGAAGGGAACTCGTACACCACCCTCATCGGTACTTCCCTTTAGTCCCTTCATGCCTGCGTTAAAACAGCGCAGTGGCGTCCCGTCGGGTTGGACTCCCAGTTGCTTGCCCGGGCCCCCGGCACCGCTACCCGCCATTCCGTTATCAGACATGAAGATGATGCACGTATCGTTAAGTAAATTCCAGTCGCCAAGTTTTTTGGCTAAGAGTCCTATGTTCTCATCGATATTTTCGATCATGCCGTAGTAGCCGGCGTGATTTTTTTTAAATCCAAGGCGTTCAAACCGCTTGCGATTCTTTTCCGGTGCAATGAACGGACCGTGCGGGGCGTTGGTGGCGATGTATGCGAAAAATGGTTCCTCGCGATCCCTTGCCTGGTTGATCCAACCCAAGGCTGCAAGAAAGAAGACGTCGGTGCAAAATCCTTGCGTTTTAACGAACTTGCCGTTGTGTCGAATCACCGGGTTGTGATAGCTGTTCCCGGGCGCATCGGCACAACTGCAATCGTACGCCTGCCCGATACCGCCCGCGCCATGAATAAACGCCTCGCTAAAACCCCGTCGGTGCGGTTGATAGGGTTCCTCATCTCCCAAGTGCCACTTGCCGAAAATGCCCGTTTGGTACCCTGACCGCTGCAGCAGCTCAGCAAGCGTGACTGCATCGAGCGCCATCCTTTCACGCTCGAAAATGGTATGCGTGACCCCATTTTGCATGGGATGCCGTCCGGTCATAAGGGCAGCGCGGGTCGGCGAGCAGGTTGGGCTCACCAAAAATCGTCGCAAGCGCGTACTTTTATCGTAAAGTGCATTGAGGTGCGGTGTGCGGATCCATGGATGCCCATGGCGACCGATCGGTGCGTATCCCTGATCGTCAGTAATGATAAGAATCACATTCGGACGTGACCCTTCAAGAAATTTTTCCGCAGCCAAAGTGCCGGTCGATAAAAAACCACCCACAAGGCAAAGCAGGCAGCTAAAAATAAAAACGACAGTCAAATATCGCATCGCGGTTCTCGTTAATCGGCACCAGCGGCATTATTCTCTGCCGATCCGATCAGCTGGTCACATCTGATTGTAAGTGCTGGACCCATGCCGGCGGTACATTGAGCAGGATACTCTCGCGCCGTACGCGATGTCCACTGATGTGCCTCTCCATCACCGTATTGACCTCTCGGATTCGTTGGCGATCGCTCCCCAGAGTTACCATTTTCCGGATCGGCCGCACGTACATATATTCAAAGTAACTGAGCATTCCTCCCGGTTTTAGTAGGTTGAAATACGCAGCGGTGATTGCCTCGACCATCGCTGTCGGGAAGTTAACATGGGGCAGCCCAGAGATGATAAAATCGTATTTTTCCTTAGGCTCGAAATCTTGAAGTGGAAGTTGATAAATTTCTGACATCTCGGCAGCCTGCTGCCAGTGTGGTTCATGTGCGAAACGCTCGTGGAGTACCTCGACGAAGTGTTCATTTAATTCGACAAGATGGTAGGCATCACCCGGTGTTAGTAGGCGGACAATACGATCAGTGAAGGGCCCTGTTCCAGGTCCACATTCCAACACTCGGATGGCAGCATCGTCTCGCTGCTGAACGTAGCGAGTAATAGCACGCGCCAAGAAACGACTGCTCGGGATCAAGGAGCCAGTCGTCTCGAATCGAGAGCCAAATTGTTTGACAAATGTAGCTTGCTGACGCAACTTACTTCGCATAGGGCACCGATCTCAGGCGTGAAACGCAGGAAGTTAGATTTTCAGCCCTGCCCGACCGATCGTATCCCGTTCACTGCACCAACACAAGGTAAAGCCGCGTGCGGATCCAGCGAGTTTTCAGTTCCGAAGGTCTCTACAGATGCAATAACGTACGTGGTAAGTTGATTCGCTCATCGATTATTAGCTAGAGCCGAAGAGGGGGAAGATTCCAGTGGCAAAACAAACGATTGCGGATATTCCGCTCAACGGTAAAACGGTATTGGTGCGAGTCGATTTCAATGTGCCGCTTGATGAATCGCAGCAAATTACTGACGACCGAAGAATTCGTATGGCGTTGCCCACGATCGAAAAAATTCTCACCGGGGGCGGGCGGGCGGTATTAATAAGCCACTTAGGTCGTCCAGAGGGAAATGGTCAGGATGAAAAATTCAGTCTGCAACCCGCAGCGGATCGGTTGAGCGAACTACTCGACCGACCGGTCGCCTTTGCCAAAGATACGATTGGTGTCGATGCTCGTCAAAAGGTGGACAGCAATGCCGAAGTAGTCGTGCTTGAAAATTTACGATTCAATGCGGGTGAGAAAACGGGCGACATAAATTTCGCAGAGCACTTGGCAGGGTTTGCCGATGTTTATTGCAACGATGCCTTCGGGACTTGCCACCGCACTGATGCATCGATGGTTGCCGTGCCAAAAGCAATGCAGGGAAAACGCCGCGTTGTCGGATTCCTGGTAGCTCGTGAAATTGAATATCTTTCCGATATTCTGGCTGATCCGGCACGCCCGTTCGTGGCGATTCTTGGTGGAGCAAAGGTGTCTGATAAAATTGGTGTGATCGAAAATTTACTCGGCATTTGCGATCATGTGCTTATCGGTGGAGCGATGGCTTACACTTTTGCACTTGCCCGTGGAGGCCACGTAGGCGACAGCCTGGTTGAGCCCGACAAAGTCGAATTGGCGAAGCAGCTTTTGCAAGATGGTGGCGAAAAACTCATATTACCGGTCGACACGCATTGTGGCGATACTTTCGCAGCCGATTGCAACAAGCAGGTCTTTGTAGCAGGCGAAATCCCGGCCGGTTTCATGGGACTTGATATCGGACCGCAGACAGCTAGTCACTACGCAAACTTAGTTGCGGATGCCAAGACGGTCGTCTGGAATGGACCGATGGGCGTCTTTGAAATGCCCCCGTTTGACGCGGGGACCCGCGCAGTCGCCGAAGCGATTGCCGACAGCGATGCAATTAGCATTATCGGGGGTGGAGACAGTGCAGCCGCAATCGAACAGTTGGGATTCGCCGATCAGGTTTCCCACGTGAGCACTGGGGGCGGTGCCAGTCTGGCTATGCTCGAAGGGAAAAACTTTGCCGCCGTTGAAATGCTCGACCAGGTCGATTGAAAATGTGTAGCGATAGGAGAGATTAACGCTCTTGACGTAAAAAAACCTGGTTTTAACACTTTCCCGCTACCATCCATACTGTCGGATTTCAAATGACGGCGTTATGCTGGAGGATCCCGATTACATCCCCCAAAACGGCGCTTCTCGCCGAAAGAAGTACACATCATGCAATCTTCGTCTGCTGCCGATCCGGTTAACTTTTCTACCACCACATTCGAGGTCGGTGGTCGCGAGTATCGCCCGCCGGCATCGCCAGTCGCCGTACTCTGCATCGACGGTTGTGGTTGTGAATACCTGGATATCACGATGGCCCATGGCCGTATGCCGAACGTCATGGCGATGGTTGCCAATGGATATCGAGGTTTGGTGCGGGCGGCATTACCAACTTTTACAAACGTGAATAATGCTGCGATTGCCACGGGGCTCCCGCCAAGCGAAACGGGTATCAGTGGTAATTTTTTCCTCAATCCGGAGACGGGCGAGGAGGTCATGATGAACTCGAAAGAGTTCCTCAGGGCGGATACCATCTTTTCGGCTGCTGCAAAGGCGGGACGGAAGATCGGAATTGTTACCGCGAAAGAAAAATTACGTGATATGCTTTCGGCGGGGCTTGAGATTGGCGTGCCCGGAGGCGCGATTGCCTTCTCGAGCGAAAAAGCAGATCAGGCACAGTCTGTCACGCACGGGATTGAGAATGTGGAAACAGTGGTGGGTGAAAAGACTCCGAAAATTTATAGCGCGGAGGCAAGTCTGTTTGCTTTGCGGGCCGGAGTGGCGTTACTTCAACAGCAGAAGGCTGATTTCCTCTATCTTTCACTGACCGATTATATGCAACACAAATATCCACCCGAAGCAGAAGAATCGCTTGCCTTCTATGAGGGGATGGATCATGAAATCGGCCGTTTACTTGAGCTCGGTGCTGTGGTCGGGGCCACGGCTGACCACGGAATGAATGCCAAGTGCAATGCCGATGGAGCTGTGAATGTGCTTTATCTGGAAACCGAAATCAATAAAGCATTCGGCACAGGACACCGAGTGATTTGTCCGATTACTGACCCGTATGTGGTGCATCATGGGGCTTTAGGATCTTTGGTCATGGTGCATTTGGCGCCGGGTAGTGATGCCGATGCGATCTCCAGATGGATTCTTGCCCAGGACGGTGTGACCGAGGTCTTTGACCGCAATACGGCCGCCAACAAATGCGAATTGCCGCCGGAACGGATTGGCGATCTGGTGGTACTGGCGGGTCGCGATTATGTAATCGGCCGTACACCCGGTGACCATGACCTTTCACAATTGGGTGGCATGCTGCGTTCGCACGGCGGTAGGTACGAAGAGATGGTTCCCATGCTCTTGTCAGAACCGCTTAATCATGCCTACTACGCAAAGGCAGCGGGCGATCCGCGTAATTTTGATATTTTTCAGTTCACATGCAATGGAGTTCAGCGATGAGTGCGACTGCACCGACCGAGAGTGCTTTAGAATTACCGTGTTACGTGGCCGGGGAGCCAGTTCTTGGCAGCAGTAAATTGGAGGTGCATTACCCCTACACTGGCGAGGTGTCAGGTGTGGTGCCGATGCTCGGCCGTGCTGAACTCGATGCATCTATCGATGCCGCGTTACATTATAAATCTCAACTCACGCGTTATCACCGCTACGAAATTTTGGAGCGCGCAAGGGCCTTGCTCTCAGAGCGGGCTGAGGAATTTGCTCACCTGATCCGAAGTGAAGCCGGCCTTTGCATGCGAGAGACACACTATGAGGTGGGTCGCGCACAGGATGTGCTGCAGTTTGCTGCCATGGAATCGCTTAAGGATGATGGCCAGATTTTTTCCTGCGATGTGTCGCCGCAGGGAAAAGCACGAAAGATTTTTACGCTGCGCGAGCCACTCAATTTGGTTGCAGCAATTACGCCCTTCAACCATCCGCTCAATCAGGTAGCGCATAAACTTGCTCCGGCGATTGCTGCTGGGGTGCCGGTCGTACTGAAGCCTTCGAATAAAACGCCGCTGACAGCAATTCGGTTTGTGGAACTGCTATACGAAGCAGGACTTCCCGGACCAATGCTTAGTGTACTGCTCGGGTCTGTCGATGATCTCATTGAGCCGATGGTGGCCGATGAGCGTGTTGATCTGGTGACCTTTACGGGCAGCACGCATGTTGGCAAGCAATTGCCGAAGGTCGCGGGCTATAAAAAACTTTGCCTGGAATTAGGCGGTAACGCACCGCTAATTATTTTGGACGACGCGAAGCTTGATCTAGCGGTAACGCTTGCGGCTGAGGGTTGCTTCCGTAACTCCGGTCAACGTTGCACGGCGGTGAAACGGCTTTTAGTTCACGAAAATATTCTTGCTGATTTCACTGGGCGTTTCCTCGAAAAAGTGAAAGAATATCCGGCAGGCGACCCGGCGGATGAGGCAACGCGGGTTGGTACGGTGATCGATGAGCCGGCTGCGGTAGAACTGGAAGATCGCGTGAAAGCCGCGGTTGCTCAAGGTGCTAAAGTCTTGGCAGGTGGAAATCGTGAAGGTGCGCTTCTGGAGCCGACCGTCATTGCCGACGTGCCACGGGATGCCAAGATGGTGGTCGAGGAATCGTTCGGTCCGCTTGCCCCGATTCTCTCAGTAAAAGACCTTGATGATGCCCTTGCTGTGGCCAATAGTTCGCAGTTTGGCCTCTCCAGTGGTATCGTCACAGAAAGTATGGATTCAGCGCTGACGGCGGTGAAGGGGATCCGCAGCGGTACGGTGAACGTTAACCAGGTTCCCGGTTACCGCATCGAGTGCTCTCCATTTGGTGGAGTGAAAGATTCAGGACTGGGGATCAAAGAGGGTGTCATTGAGGCGATCAAGTTCATGACAACAGTCAAAACCTTTTCATTGCCCTGGTAGGCGATCTGACTTATGTTATCTGCTTCCCCTGACCAGGTGCGACCGGTGTTGCTGCGGACCGACGCTGAATTGGAAATGGGCGGCCACGTGCTCTCGGAACTCCAGTCGCTCTACCGGATCAAAACAGCCTCGAGCGACGCCGAAGAAACACTGATTCGGGAGGTCGCTAATGCAGATCTGATCTACACCTGCTACGCGCCGATCACGGCTAATGTGATTGAATCTGCTCCTGCGCTGCGAGGCATTGTCAAATATGGCGTGGGTGTCGACAACATCGATTTGAAGGCAGCGGCCACGCGGGGCATTCCGGTGGTGCATGCCCCTGACTACGGCACCGAGACGGTGGCCGATCAGGCTTTTGCCCTGCTGATCGCCGTGGCTCGTCAGACATCGCGGATTGATCGCGATTTGAAGTCAAGCGGTTGGCTCTGGCCGGAAAAAAAGTACCAGGGAGTCGATCTGGCGGGCAAAACAATCGGCATTGTCGGTTACGGCCGCATCGGGCGAGCGATGGCCCGACGCGCAGGTGGATTCGGGATGCGACGGCTCATTTACGATCCGCATGTCCCCGCTCCTGCGCATCTAGAGGAACTTGAGTTTGTCTCGCTTGGGCGGCTCATTGAGCAGTCGGATTTTCTTTCGTTGCACTGTGTGCTGACCGACGAGACGCGGGAGATCATCGGCGCTGCGGAGCTCGACAAGATGAAACCCTCGGCGATTCTGGTTAATGTTTCGCGAGGACCGCTGATCGAGGAACATGCGCTCGTCGCAGCGCTTGAGCAGGGCAGGATTGCCGGTGCAGGACTCGATGTTTTCGCGCGCGAGCCGCTCGCTGCCGACCACCCGCTTCTAAAAATGGATCAGGTAATTCTTTCACCGCACTTTGCCTTTTACACACGCGAGGCTTATGAGCGTTTAGAGGCAGACTGTCTGGAGAAAATTCGGCTGCTTACCGAAGGCAAGCTTCCCCGCGACGTCAAGAATGCTGATCTCTTGGCAAACGCTGCAGGGCAACTGCACCATGCAGCCGATGGGGCTAAATTGCCGAGTTATCAGCCCGACTTGAGCGAGGGCGATGTGAATACCTCACCACACCGCGAAGCCTGGCAACAGCAGACCGGCGAGGCGAACCGGCAGCTATTGGCCCGAGACGCGCAAGCGTTTGTGCACCAAGCCCTCTCAACCCCATGCCTGAGTGGTCTGGTGGCAACAGACGGGGTGTTTCTGGAGGATCTAGATGGTCGCCGATATTTTGACTTCCACGGCAACAGCGCACACCAAATCGGCTACGGACATCCGCACATTAAAGCTGCCGTCCAACAACAACTCGATCAGCTTCCCTTCTGTCCGCGTCGATACACCAACGAAACGGCGGTTCGTCTGGCGGAGAAATTAATCGAGATTGCACCGATCGGTTTAAATCGAGTACTCTTTGCACCCGGCGGTGCAGAGGCGGTGGGGATGGCGATGAAACTTGCCCGCTATGCGACTGGCCGGCACAAAACGGTTTCAATGTGGGATTCCTTCCATGGAGCCACACTCGAGACGATTTCCATTGGTGGTGAATCCCACTTTCGCGAGGGTCTCGGACCACTTTTGCCGGGCACGCTGCATGTGCCTTGGCCTCACGCAATAGAGGATGCCGGCGTGCTGGAGCGGTTGCTTTGCGAACAGGGTGACATCGGAGCGGTGATCGCCGAGCCGATCCGTTGCACGACACTTGAAATGCCACCGGCCGCCTACTGGCAAGCGATACGAAAGCTATGCGATCAATATGGAGCCCTGCTTATCTTTGATGAGATTCCGATCGCTCTGGGGCGAACGGGAAGCTGGTTTTATTGTGAACAGCTTGAGGTCGTTCCCGATATGATTGTGCTGGGCAAAGGTCTCGGAGGTAGCCTTTTTCCGCTCGCGGCGGTGCTGGTGCGCGAGGAACTTGCCGATGTATCTCAGCGATCGGTGGGGCACTACACGCACGAAAAAAGTCCGCTTGCCGCGGCGGCCGGTCTAGCTACGCTTGAGGTGATCGAGCAGGAAAATTTGCTCGCCAAGTCGAAATTGCTTGGTCGCCAAATGCGAGAGCAATTACAGCAACTCGCTTCAAACGAACCGATCATCAAGCAGGTACGTGGTGTTGGTCTCGCGGTTGCGGTGGAAATTGCGACTGATGGAGCCGGCGGTAGCGACGCGGCAGAGCGGATTATGTTCGAGTGTCTCCGTCGCGGACTAAGTTTTAAGGTGTCGGCGGGCTGTGTCCTCACGCTCACTCCGCCGTTGACGATAAGCGAGGAGCAACTCGGCGAGGCGCTGGCGATCTTGAAACAATCGATTGTGGCGGTGGCAAGGCAAGTCAAAAGCGTTTCGACCGGAGCCCCCCTGCGACAAACCGAGTCAATTGCCTAAAACCATAATGCGACGAAAAAAAGAAACACTGATAACGGAGATACCGCATGGATTCCTTGCCTAAAGACAAACCGCTGTTCACCCCTGGACCGCTGACAACAAGTCTGAGTGTCAAGCAAGCTATGCTTCGCGACATCGGTTCGCGTGACAACGAGTTTATCGGTGCCGTCCGCGAGTTGCGTGATGAACTACTTCGAGTCGGTGGCGTTTCTCAGCAAGACGGTTACGAGGCTATTCTTATGCAGGGGAGCGGTACTTTCAGTGTCGAGGCAGTTATCGTTTCTGCCATGCCACCTTCCGGCAAGCTTTTGGCAGTGGTGAACGGTGCCTATGGCGATCGGATTGTCAAAATCGCTCAAGTCCACGGAATCGAAACGGTGGTGCAGAGGTATCGAGAAAATGAGATGCCCTCGGTCGAGGCTGTTGACGAGGCATTGGCTGCCGATTCGGAAATCAAAATGGTGGTTGCCGTACACTGCGAAACGACCTCGGGTATCATCAATCCAATCGAAGCAATCGGTAAGCGGGTGGCGAAATATGAACGTTGCTACTTCGTCGATTCCATGAGCGCATTTGGCGCTGTGCCGCTCGACCTGGAGGCAGCGAAAATTGATTTTCTTGTCTCGTCGGCCAATAAGTGCATTGAAGGAGTTCCCGGATTCGGCTTTTGTATTTGTCGCCGAGAGGCGTTGCTTGCGACCCGTGGTTGGTCTCGAACACTCAGCCTGGATCTGCTGGCGCAATGGGAGGGGCTGGAGAAGAATGGCCAGTTCCGGTTTACACCACCTACCCATACGATTCTTGCATTCCGCCAGGCGTTGCGGGAACTTGAGGCGGAAGGGGGTGTGGCGGGTCGCGCGGCACGTTACGAGGAAAACTATCGCACGCTTTTAGCCGGCATGCGTTCGCTGGGGTTTGTCGAATATGTCGATCCTGACTTGCAAGGGTACATTATTACCTCGTTTCGGTATCCTGAAGATCCAAATTTTCAGTTCCAAAAATTTTATGATCTTCTCAACGAAGCGGGGTTTGTAATCTACCCCGGCAAGGTGAGCGATGCCGATTGTTTCCGCATCGGCAATATCGGGCGACTGAATAAGAGTGATGTCGAAGCGTTACTCTTAGCCATTCGGCAGGTCCTCGAGACGATGCGGGTCACGCCTGCCGTCGGGGCCGGCAACTAGCAGTAGGTCAAATGAAGGGCATGTGCGTGGATCTCATCGCAACCACGACGATGGGGCTCGAGGCGGTGGTCTCGCGCGAACTGAGTGCGCTAGGCTACGATAACCGAATCGTCGATACAGGGCAGGTCTCATTTGAGGGTGAGATCGGTTCGATCTGTCGTACGAATCTGTGGCTGCGGACGGCCGGCCGAGTGCTGCTACAAATCGGCACGTTTGAGGCGACCGATTTCGATCAACTCTTTGAGCGGACGCGATCGATCGATTGGGAGGAGTGGTTGCCAGCCGATGCGGCCTTTCCGGTCAGCGGTCGCAGTCGCAAATCGAAACTCACTAGCGTTCCGGCCTGTCAGCGGACGGTCAAGAAAGCGATTGTAGAAAAATTGTGTGCGGCGCACGCGGTCACCACCCTGTCAGAAACAGGCCCTACTTTCGAGGTGGAGGTGAGGTTACTGGAGGATAATGTGCAGCTGCTGATCAACACGAGTGGGCCGGGACTACACAAACGGGGATACCGTCCGCTTCGGGGTACGGCACCATTGCGGGAGACGCTTGCGGCCGGGCTGGTTCTGTTAAGTTTTTGGAAAGCGGGTCGACCTTTTGTTGATCCCTTCTGTGGCAGCGGCACGATTCCGATCGAAGCTGCAATGATTGGTCGCAACCTTGCTCCCGGTCGTAACCGAAAGTTTGCGGCAGAATCGTGGCCGCAGTGTCACGGTTACTGGGAACAGGCCCGCAGCGAAGCGGCCGATCTGGCCGAAGCAACGCTCGAAGAAGGGGTGATCGGCCAGGATATCAGCGGCGAGGCGATTTCGCAGGCACGGCATCATGCGAGCCTTGCCCAGGTCGCGAGTGATGTCCACTTCCAACGGCGTGCATTTTCCGAACTGTCCAGCAAGCGGCAGTACGGATGTCTGATCACCAACCCGCCGTACGCCCGCCAGGTGGGAACCGATCGTGAGGTGACCGCCATCTATCGTTCATTGCCGGAGGTGCTTCGACGGATGCCCACCTGGTCACACTCTGTTTTGACCGCTTATCCAGACTTTGAAACATTAGTGGGACAGCCGGCAGATCGTCGGCGCAAACTTTACAATAGCCGTATCGAGTGCACCTACTACCAGTTTCACGGGCCGCGACAACCCAAACCGGGTGTCGAATTATCACCGTTGCCCGCGCAGGCGTTTGGTGGATTGTCGAAACAGGCAGAGGGGCAGGCTGAAATTTTCCGTAATCGACTAGCGAAACGTGCACGACATCTGCGGCGATGGCCAACTCGCAGAGGCATCGGTTGTTATCGGCTCTACGATCGAGATATCCCCGAGGTACCGCTGGTGGTTGATCGTTATGAGGACTACCTCCACATCACGGAGTATGAGCGGCCCCACACGCACACCATCGCTGAGCACGCGGACTGGCTTGATTTGATGAAACGAACTGCAGCCTCGGTATTAGAGGTTCCACTGCAGCACATTTACCTGAAAAAACGTTTGCGACAGCGTGGAGACAGACAGCATGAGGTGGTCGCCACCGAGAAAAAAATTGTGACCATCGAAGAGGGAAAACTGAAGTTTCAAGTGAATTTGTCAGATTACGTCGATACCGGTTTATTCCTTGACCATAGGATCACCCGCGATCTCGTGCGGTCGCAGGCAGCAGGCTGTCGATTTTTAAATTTGTTCGGATACACTGGTGCGTTCACGGTATACGCCATCGATGGAGGTGCGACCAAGACTACCACGGTCGATCTCTCACAGACCTATCTCGACTGGACGGCTCGAAACCTCGCACTCAACCACATGCAGGGACCGGCACATCGTATGATGCGCAGCGATGCAAAGACATTTTTAGATGGTTTGCCGCTCGATGCGTGTTTCGATCTTGCGGTTGTAGATCCGCCGACATTTTCCAATAGCAAGCGGACCGAAAACTTTTGGGAAGTCCAGCGAGACCATGTTGAACTTCTTAACGCGGTCATCGCGAGGATGGTCCCCGGAGGAACGATCTATTTTTCAACCAATTTTCGCCGTTTTAAATTTGACGAAAGCTCTCTGCAGCAGGTCTCGATTCGAGAGATCAGTCGACAAACAGTCCCCGAGGATTTCCGCAATAAGCGCGTCCATCGCTGCTGGCGAATAATTCGCTGTGAGATGACCTGACCCTAAAACAACGACAGTGTCTGTTGTTCACAGGGTGGTAAAGTAACCTAAAGGTCGTTTACGCGGCAGAGGGAAATTTCGTCGCGGGCATCGTAACTCAGGAACAAGGCGTCGGGACGCCCGCATCGTTTGATGATCGCGCGAAAGAAGTCGTGTTCGTCCGGCCAGGGAAACCCGTACACCAGATCAAAATCGGTCAGATCCATATCAATCGCATCGTAAGCCGGCGGCATATCGATGACCGTGCGGTTGATCGCATATTCTTCAGAAAAACTGATATCAAATTGCTCCGGGATGAAACTCCCGTGCGCAAATTGAGCGTCGCTTCCATGCCGCTCCGCTAAATCATTTGCATGATCAATTAGGACCGGTTCGGTCTCAATTCCATAGGATTCAAATCCCATGCGACTGGCCATGATCGTGAGCACACCCAAACCTGATCCCCACTCCAGAAAAGTCCAAACTTGGCCATGAAGTTTTTTCAGCACTTGATACAGCGCGGCGTAATCCCCACTAACATAGCCTTCAAACGGCGGCGTCAATCGGTGGCGTTCCCAGATTTGGTGGGCTTCCTGCCAGAGATC
>CEVF01015998.1_pt1 | contig 12949 bp, 11 predicted proteins | sample 356441 | NCBI WGS metagenome assembly CEVF01 (sample SAMEA2622765, study PRJEB7988) | marine metagenome | biome: marine biome (ENVO:00000447); feature: surface water layer (ENVO:00002042); material: "saline water (ENVO:00002010), including plankton (ENVO:xxxxxxxx)" | depth 5 m
GTTTTTTTAACACTCACAAGATACCCGATCATTGTCACCTCTTTTTGACGGTTGTTTTTCATGTCCGTAGCGTTTATATACAATGTTGGCTTTTCGTTTATTATATCAAAGGGTGAACATAAAGTAAAGCCAAGCAATTCCAATTCGTCAAATGCATCTTCATGTTGATGATATTCTAAAGCCGGAATGGAATATTTTTTCATGTTTTTTAAAAATAGTATTGGTGAATCTTTAGGCTTTGATTCATTATTATTTAAACAACTTTCCCAGAGAAGTTCTTTTTTAGTTCTTTTCGTAAACTTGAAAGCGCCTGAACGTATTAATAAGTTTAGCTGTTTCATCGAGATTGACACTTTATTTATAAAATCATCAAAGTTTTCAAACGGACCTGTTTTACTTTTAATTTGCTCGATTTTATGAATAACATCACTTTCAAGTTCACGAATCATATTTAAACCTAGAAATATTTCTTTGTTGTAAATTTGTGTATCCCCTTTACTGTTATTTACACAAGGACCGTGAATGTTTCCTCCCTTTATTTTTGCCTCATTTATATAGGTTTCAGCGGTATAAAATCCTCCACCGTTATTGAGTGCTGCAACAATGTGCTCCAGAGGATAGTACGCTTTAATGTATAAGCTTTGATAACTTTCAACGGCATAGGATGCAGAATGTCCTTTTGAGAAAGCATAGTTTCCAAAACTTTCAATTTGACTCCATACTTCATTAGTGATTTTTTGGGAGTAACCGTATTTTTTACAGTTCCTAAAAAATTTATTTTTTATCAATTTAAATTCATTATTTTCTCTGAATTTCCAAGACATACCTCTTCTTAAAACATCCGACTCTTCTAAGGTTAAACCTGCAAAAAAGTGAGCCACTTTTAAGACATCCTCTTGATAAACCATTACCCCGTAAGTTTCTTTCATAAGTTCAGCCAGTTTAGGGTGGGTATATTTTCGCTTTTCAGGGTTTCGAAATCGTTTAATGTATTCTTTCATCATTCCTGATTTAGAAACACCCGGTCGAATAATAGAGCTTGCGGCCACCAAACGCTTATAGTCACTTGCTTTTAGTTTTTTTAGTAACATTCTCATTCCAGGAGACTCTATGTAAAAACATCCAATTGTATTTCCTTTTCTTAATTGCGCTTTAATTTTTGAGTCATTTTTTAGGAATTCTATATTTTGAATCGTTTTTGAAACATCTATATTTTGGTTTTTTTTTATAATTTGGATAGAGTCTTTAATTTTCCCTAAACCTCGTTGACTTAGGATATCGAATTTATGCAAACCAATGTTGTCGGCTTCCTCCATACTGAATTGAGTTGTGAGAAATCCTTTAGGGGGAAGATGTTGTGCTGTGTAGTAATTTATCGGTAAATCGGATATAATGATTCCTCCTGCATGAATGCCTAGATAATTGGGGAAGTATTCAATTGCTTTACTATATTTCCATGTTAATTGAGCAAGTGAATCTTGATGTTTAGTCTTGTAATAAATTATTGATTCAATTTCTTTTTTAGGAAGTCCAAAAACCTTCCCTAGTTCTCTAACTGCTGATTTATATTTGAACGTATTGTATGTTGCCAGTAAGGCTGTATTTCTTGAATTATATTTATTAAAGAGATAATTAATGATGTCGTCTCGTTCGTTCCACGAAAAATCTAAATCGAAATCTGGAGGTGATTTACGATATTCATTAATGAAACGCTCAAAATAAAGATTCAACTCGATAGGATCTACATTTGTAATATACAAGCAATAGGCAACCATACTGTTTGCTCCACTTCCTCTTCCTACATAATAATATCCTTTTTTACGAGCATATTGTATGATGTCCCAATTGATTAAAAAATAAGCAGTAAAGCCTAGATTTTTAATACTACTGAGTTCTTTTTCTAATCGTTTTTCGGACTCTTTGTTTGGATGGGAATATCGTTCTCTATAACCTAAATAACTGAGGTATTGAAGCTGTATAAAGTCTTCCTCCTCTGAGTTTCCTATTACTTTTTTGTTTTTTGAGGATTTAAAGGTGAACTCAATATGTGCAGTATTAAGAATAAAGGCAGTATTTTCTATGAGTTTTGGATGTTGAGTAAATTTCTTTAGCAGTTCTTCCCAGCTCAGGAATACGTCGCAATATGAAGATTGTTCAGTTAAAGGTAGCTTACTAAGTAAGCTGTTATTGTCGATTGCTCGAAGCAACCTATGGGTGTTAAAGTCTCGCTTATGTCTAAATGTTCCTGTTTGTAAAGCAACTAATCTATGATCTGGAATGTATTTATTCCTAATGCACTTTAGGAACAACTGATGATGTTTTACGCCAACATATTCCCAAGGCTTTAGAGGAAATCCTGTGAATTTATCGATAGGATAAATAATAAAACAATCCTCAAAAGAGGGTGCTTTCAATGGAAATTTTTTTCCCTGTTTTAGGTGTTCAGTTAAAAATTGATTAAGCTGTAAAAAGCCATTGTTGTTTTGAGCAATCCCTATAAAATTTTGGTCCATTCCGTTACGAAAGTCTATCCCTACAATAGGTTTTATTTTATAAGCAGGGGCGGATTGTATAAAGCTTAATGCCGCAGATGTGTTATTTATATCTGTAAGTACTAAATTTCCCCAGCCAAATTCATCACGAAAAATACTTTTAGAAGCGTGTTCCAAAAGTTCTTTAACGGATAAACATCCATAACGCAGGCTGTAGTAAGTATGGTTGTTAAGCATTGTCTTTTTTATTTCTGTTATGAATAGGATTTGGTTCTTTAGAGTGTACTATACTACCAGCTCTCTTTATTGCACCGTATCCAAATTGCTTATTTACCTTATCGATTGCTTTGTATAGGTTAATCATCGCCAGTGAGTCCTCAAAAAGATTAATTTGATAATTACCATGTACTAAATGACTGAATTTCACTCCTATTAATCGAATAAGCATTCTTCTATTGTATAGTTTGTTAAATAACTCTTTAACACACTTGATTAATATATGATCGCATGAAGTGTAGCTAATTCGCATTTGTTGTGTATGTGTATCAAAATTTGAGTATCTAATTTTAATGCTTATACAAGCCGTCAATTTTTGTTCTTTACGCAGTTTTCCTGCGAGCTTTTCAGTCATTCCTAGTAAAATGGAATTGAGTTTATACACATCAATGGTGTCTTGATGAAATGTTTTCTCGGAAGAAATTGATTTTCGTTCTGAGTAAGGACGTACCGGTGAGTCGTCTATTCCATTTGCTCTTTTCCATAATCCTAATCCATTTTTTCCCAGCAGTTGATGAAAAGCTTCTGGTGGCATTTCTTGAATGGTTTTAATATATTCCACCCCCATTTGTTTTAATAAGTTTCCTGTTTTTTTTCCTACATATGGAATTTTAGTAATCGATAATGGAGCTAGAAATGATTTTTCATAGCCGTATTCAACTTTTTTTTCTCCATTAGGTTTACCTTCGTTGGTAGCTATTTTAGCTACTGTTTTATTTGTGGATAGTCCAAATGATATGGGAAGACCGGTTTCATTGATTATCTTTTTTCTAAGCTTTTTACTGAATGCATAGGTGCCGAAAAATTTATCCATTCCGGTCAGGTCGATATAAAATTCGTCAATTGATGTTTTTTCGTATTGAGGTACGTCTTCTGAAATAATATCCGTGATAATTGTAGAGTAGTAACTGTATTGGTCCATGTCTCCACGTATTTGAATGAGTTCTGGACACAATTGACGAGCTGTTTTCATTGGCATTCCTGATCGAACACCAAAAATTCTAGCTTCGTAGCTGCATGAACTGACAACACCTCGATCACCTTGTCCTCCTAGTGCAATGGGTTTCTTTTTTAAAGAGCTGTTTTTAAGTGTTTCTACAGAAACAAAAAAACTATCCAGGTCAAAGTGCACAATAGATCTTTCTTTCAATTTTGACAATTTTTTTGTCAAAAATTATAAAAAAAACAGATTTTTAACAACTTTTTTTGACAATTTTTTTGTCAAAAAATAAGGGTAACCAATTTCAATACTCTACGTAGAACATCGAAATTATTTGTTATGAGGAAAACGGTTTTTACTCTCTTATTACTTACTTCTTTTGGTGTTTCTGCACAATATATTAACTCATTTGGTGTGAGAGGAGGATTAAGAGGGGTGGGATTAACATACAAGCATTACTTAGCCCCTAAATTATTTTTAAATGTAGATGGGGTGGGAACATATTCTCAAGAACTTCAGGGTGGGGAAGTGTTTGCTATGATGAACATAAGAAATAAAATTCATAATACTTTTTTCCAATCGAAGGAATTGACTTGGAGCTATGGGGGTGGGTTGCATGCTGGATATTATCAAGACCCCGATAATACTAATTATGAAAGTAATATTGTATTGGGTCCCGATTTACGTCTTGGTGCAGAATATTTATTCCGTCAAAAAATTTGTATCGGTGCAGACGCTAATTTGTTTTATAATGTTATGCCCGTTGAAAAAATTGACGGCATGGATGAAAAATACTATCAGTTCTTTAGTGTAGGTGTTTTTCTTCGCTATGTCCTTAACTAGACTTATAAATTTCATTAAGAATTTTAGAGTTCTCACGGGCTTCTTTTACAATTACTCGGACAACACTATATGCAGGAATAGCAACCATCATTCCTATTATTCCATAGGAATTCCCAGCGATTAAAATCACTAAAAATATTTCTAATGGATGGGCATTTACACTGTTGGAATAGATATAAGGTTGGAAAATAAAATTATCCAGTAATTGAGTTCCAATCATGACTCCCCCTGTATAACCCAGTAAGGGCAGGAGTTGGTTAAAGTCCAATGTATAGTTCGTAGTTACTACGATAATTATTCCAAACAAAATACCAATTAACGGTCCGATATAGGGGATTACATTTATAATACCAGCAAACAATGCGATGATTAGGCAGTTTTCAATACCAATTGAATAAAGGCCAATTGCGTTAAATGCAAAAACGAGTAATACTTCGATAAATAAACCAATAAAATAGCGCGTTAGTTTCGATTTTACCTGAGTAAGAACATCATCGGTTTCATCTCGTAATTCAAAAGGAATTATTTTATAAATATTTCCAATGATAACTTTCGAATCCTTTAAGAAAAAAAAGGAAATGAAAGTAATTGCGAAAAAAGAAATGAAAAGATTTCCTGTAAATGCAGTTAGCGTATTAACCCAGCTTGATATTGAAGAAACGTTGATTAAAGAAGTTGCTTTTTCAGTTAAATAATCTTGTAAAGAGATGGATTGTCCCGTAAATCTATTCAAAGCAGTCTCAGCACTTTTTAGTGGTTCTTGAACGGCCTTCAGTGCTTCATTTGGATTGATTTGAGTAATTATCTTGGCTTCTTGAGCAACCGCAGGAATGAAAATCATAATCAGAGCAAAAATAACACAGTAAAATCCGAAAATTGAAGCCAAGGCAGCGAGTGCAGGAGAAACGTTAAATTTACCTATACTCACACGTTTCAGTCTTTTAAATACAGGTCTGGTAATGAGAGCAAGTACTGCCGATATTAAAATGTAAGAAAGTACACTTTTGAAAACAACAAATGTTAAAATAACCAATCCTAGAGTGAATAAAGGAAGTATCCATTTCTTCTTAAGCATATTGCTAAAATATTAATAGTTTAACACAAGTTAACAAATAAAAGAAAATACTTTAAAACAATTTACGTTTTCATTTTCGGTATAAAATGAGTCCCGTTATGAAGTGTATCTCGATAAAAGACAAGCTGTTTTTAGTGTTATTTACAATATCTTGCTCAACTATAAGTTATTCTGTTTATAAGGTTTTAGGAGTTAAGTATGGAGTGGATACAATCAGTTTGGTTGAGCAATTAAAAGTTGCAATGAACAATCTTATAAGTTAAAAACATATTTGGAAAGTTCATTGGAAGTATAAAAATGATTCCCACTATGAAATACAGGGTTTAAATGAGGGTGCTTTTTAAAAAAAGTCATCCATAAATCCGTTGAAGCAAATTGATCGTTCTCTCCGATGTAAAATTCAGGATTTTGTTTATTTATAAACCCGTTAATATTTGCTGCAATTGAATCGGGAATGTTTCCACTCCAGAAGATTAAACGTTGGACTTTTATTTGATGTTTTTCAATCCATCTTGCAGCGACAGGAGCCCCTTGACTAAAAGCGAAAATATTAATTTTCTTTTCATTTAATTTATATTCTTTAAAAATCTTATTGATGTAATTGTATTGATCAATAATTTCTTTATTTCTGTCCTCTGAAGTCATCCAACTTGCTCCTACTTTACCAAAAATTCCCTTTTGATAAAAACGTGAAATTCCCTCCGGAATAATAAAAGCATGTTTGGTTTTTAATTTCTTAAAAGGTTCAAAGAAAGAATTAATATCTTGCCCATATCCATGAAACAAAAGCCATATTTCCTCGGCTTTTTTTACGTTTCCAGCAGAAAAAACTCTAACATGTTTTTTAATGACTATGTTTTTAGTTCTTAGCATTGCCTATTTTTGTAAAATGATTTCAGTTGAAAATATAGCAATTTCTTTCAATGGAAACTTTTTATTTAAAAAAGTTTCTTTTCAATTGAAGAATGGAGCTAAGGTGGGTTTAGCAGGAAAAAATGGTGCAGGAAAATCTACTTTATTAAAACTCTTAACAGGAGAAGTGGAATACGATGAAGGAAATTTAGTCCTTCCTAAAGGATATAAAATCGGCTATTTAAGGCAGGATTTGGTTCAACAGGGAAATAATTCTGTTCGAGAAGAAGCAATGAAAGCATTTTCTGATCAAGCGGATATGGAGAATGAATATGAACGAATATCCAAAGAACTGGAAACCAGAACGGATTATGAAAGTGATGAGTATTCTGAGTTGATTCAAAAAATATCGGATATAGGCGCTCAATTGGAAATGAGTGATTCTTCACAAAATGTTGGAGATGTTGATAAAATACTTCTGGGGTTAGGATTTACACAATCTGAATTGAGTAGAAATATTCGAGAATTTAGTGGCGGTTGGAGAATGCGAGTTGAACTGGCTAAAATTATATTGCAACAACCAGAAGCTCTACTGCTGGATGAACCTACTAATCATTTGGATATCGAATCGATAGATTGGTTGGAAAACTATTTGAAAAATTATCCGGGAATATTGGTCTTGATTTCTCATGATCAAGAGTTTTTAGACAATGTGACTTCTAGAACGCTGGAAATCAACAGAGGAAGAATATATGATTTTAAATGTGGATATACTCAATACCTGGTTCAACGAGAGGAGTTGTTTGATTTACAAAGAGCTGCAAAAGCAAATCAAGACCGTCAAATAGAACAGTTGGAAAGATTTATAGAACGTTTTAGAGCACAGGCTACCAAAGCCAGTGCTGTCCAAAACAAAATAAAGCAGTTAGAAAAAATCGATAGAATTGAAGTGGATGAGCGCATTGTGGAGTCTATGAAAATTCGTTTTGCAGAGCCACCAAGAGGTGGACAACAAGTAGTAACGCTCAGCAAATGCTCAAAATCCTATGATAACAAAATGATTTTAAAGGAGATTGATTTTATTGTCGGTAGGCAAGAGAAGATTGCTTTTGTTGGTAGGAATGGAGAAGGAAAATCTACGTTGGCAAAAATGATTGTTGGTGCGGTGAAAGGTGAAGGAAATATTGAAATAGGTCACAATATTAATTTGGGCTATTTTGCCCAGAATCAAGCTGAAGAACTCAACTCTGAAAAAACAGTTTTTGAAACCATAGACGACATAGCAAGAGGAGAGATCAGGACAAAGATTAGAGATTTATTGGGCTCTTTTTTATTCCGTGGTGAAGACATTGAAAAAAAGGTGAAAGTACTTTCAGGAGGAGAGAAGGGACGATTAGCCCTTTGTAAATTGTTACTCGAACCTTATAATTTATTGGTTCTTGATGAACCTACCAATCATTTGGATATTCCTTCAAAACAAATACTAAAGGATGCTTTGTTGAACTATTCGGGAACTCTTATTGTAGTATCTCATGATCGAGAGTTTTTAAGAGGTCTGGTAGGTAAGGTGTATGAGTTTAAAAGTCAGTCGATAAAGGAGTATGCGGGAGGCATTGATTTTTTCCTGGAGCAAAGAAAGATTAACCAGTTGAACGACTTGAATCAAGTAAAATCAAGGACTGGTAAAATAAATAAGTCATCGAAATCAAATGATTATACATCAAAAAAGGAACTTGATGCATTAATTAAAAAAGCGTCTAATAAAGTTGCTATTGCTGAAAGGAAGGTGAGTGATTTAGAAGAAAGAAAGACGAAGATTGAAACTAAAATGAGTGACCCTAAGTTTGCATCGGATACTCATTTATTTACCGATTTTAATCACGTTGAAAAGGAATTAATTTTAAAAATGGAGGAGTGGGAACAGGCTACGGAAGAACTCGAAAAATTAGAAAAAAGGAGGGGTTGATTCATTTTTTGGATTTAAAAAAAGGGTTAAGGGTTTATTTACAACAATTATTAAACGTAAGACTTTAACCTTTAAACTTATTGTTGTATCTTTGTCGTCCGAATTTTCGGAAGTACATATTTAATAACCAAATTGTTTAACAAATGAATCAATACGAAACTATTTTTGTGATGACTCCGGTTCTTTCTGACGAGCAGTTAAAAGAAACGGTTAACGATTACAAAACCTTTTTAAAAGAAAAAGGTGCCGAGATAGTGAATGAAGACAATTGGGGGCTTAAAAAATTAGCTTATCCAATTAAGAAGAAATCAACAGGTTTCTATCATTTATTCGAATTTAAAGCTCCAGGAAATGCGATTGGAGAGTTAGAAATTGCTTACAACAGAGATGAAAGATTATTACGCTTTCTAACTGTAAAATTAGATAAGCATGCTATCGATTTTAATAAGAAAGGAAAAAACGCTAAAACTTCTAAAGCTTAATAGTTATGGCAGATGATGTAAGATATTTAACACCTCCTTCGATTGAGGTTAAGAAATCAAAGTACTGTAGATTTAAAAAGCAAAAAATCAAGCATATTGATTATAAGAATCCAGATTTCTTATTAAGATTTTTGAATGAGCAAGGTAAAATTCTTCCAAGAAGAATTACTGGAACTTCATTAAAATTTCAGAGAAAAGTGTCAACCGCAGTTAAAAGAGCTCGACAGTTAGGTTTATTGCCATATGTTGCGGATAATTTAAAATAATTTGAACCATGGAAGTAATTTTAAAGAAAGATATGCAGCCGTTGGGGTTTAAGGATGAAATTGTATCTGTTAAAAATGGGTACGGTAGAAATTACCTAATTCCTCAAGGTATTGCCATTTTAGCTACGGAATCGGCTAAAAAGATGCATGAAGAAACCATTAAGCAAAGAGCCAAAAAAGATGCTAAATTGAAAGCAGATGCTGAGGCTGTTGCTGCTAAGATTGCTGAGTTAACTTTAAAAGTTTCAGCTAAGGTAGGAGAATCCAAAAAGATTTTTGGTTCTGTAAACAACATTCAGGTTGCCGAAGCACTTGGAGCTTCTGGAGTTGAAGTTGATAGAAAAGCAATTAAAATTTTAGGAGGTAATCCTTCTGAGTTGGGAACTTATGAAGCTGAAATTAAGCTTCACAAAGAAGTTTCAGCTGCATTTAATTTTGAAATTGTAGCGGGGTAACTATCTCAGAGATAAAGGAAATCAAAAAGCTCAACATTTGTTGAGCTTTTTTTTTGAAAATACTATAATAATTTAATTGATGCATTTTTTGTTGGAAATCCCTCGTAATTTATTATTTAATCTCTTTTATTTACTATGATAAAGTAACGACATCAGATAGATTCATTCAAAATAAGCATTAAAGGTTGATTTCCTAGGTATTCCTTTGATACTAAGGGTGAGTATTTTGTATCTTTGGCAGACTTTGATACAATTTTACTAAACCCCATTGACTTATGGCTTTTGAATTATATAAAGAATACTTGCAAGAAATAGAAACTCGAAAAGGAGAAGGTTTACATCCAAAACCCATTGACGGTTCCGATTTACTAAATGAAGTTATCGCTCAAATTAAAGAAGGCGGTTCAAGTAAAGAACAGTGTTTAAAATTTTTCATTTTCAACACCTTACCAGGTACGACAAGTGCTGCGGGTGTTAAGGCTCAATTTTTAAAAGAGATTATTTTAGGAGAATTTTCTCTTGAAGAAATATCTGTTGAGTTTGCATTTGAGCTGCTGTCTCATATGAAAGGAGGACCATCAATTAAAGTGTTAATTGATTTGGCTCTTGGTTCTGATGATTTAATTTCTAAACAAGCGGTAAAAGTATTAAAAACACAGGTTTTTCTTTACGATGCGGATACAAATCGATTAGAAGAGGCCTATAAAAATGGAAGTGCAGTTGCAAAAGAATTATTACAGAGTTATGTCAACGCAGAGTTTTTTACCGAACTTCCAGAAGTAGATGAAGAAATCGATGTGGTTACGTTTATAGCAGGGACGGGTGATATTTCAACGGATTTGTTATCGCCTGGTGCTGATGCACATTCAAGATCGGATAGAGAGCTTCATGGTCAGTGTATTTTTGAGCACAATAAGGAAATGCAGGAGGAACTTTTGGAGTTGAAAGCCAAACATCCAGACAAGAGAGTAATGTTAATTGCCGAAAAAGGAACAATGGGTGTTGGTTCCTCGAGAATGTCTGGAGTTAATAATGTCGCATTATGGACGGGTATCCCAGGTTCTCCTTATGTTCCCTTTGTTAACATAGCACCAATCATTGCCGGTACAAATGGTATTGCTCCTATTTTTTTAACAACAGTAGGTGTAACAGGCGGAATAGGAGTTGATTTGAAAAATTGGGTCAAAAAGAAAGATGCAGAAGGTAATATTGTTTTGGATGCAAATGGTGATCCAGAGTTGGAACAAGTTTACTCGGTTGAAACGGGAACGGTATTGACTATAAATACGAAAGAAAAGAAATTATACAATGGAGACAAAGAGTTGAAAGATATCTCTACTGCTTTAACTCCGCAAAAAGTTGAATTTATAAAAGCAGGTGGTTCATATGCTGTTGTATTTGGGAAAAAATTACAAACTACTGCCGCTAAAATCCTAGGTGTAGAAGCTCCTCAGGTTTATGCTGCCTCTAAAGAAATTTCTCATGAGGGACAAGGGTTAACAGCCGTTGAAAAAATATTCAATCGAAATGCAGTAGGAACTACTCCGGGAAAAACATTGCACGCCGGATCCAACGTAAGAGTAGAAGTCAACATTGTTGGTTCTCAAGATACTACAGGATTAATGACCTCTCAGGAGTTGGAGGCTATGGCAGCAACTGTCATATCACCAATTGTCGATGGAGCTTACCAGTCGGGTTGTCATACCGCTTCAGTTTGGGATAAAAAAGCACAAGCGAATATTCCAAAACTTATGAAATTTATGAACGATTTTGGATTGATAACTGCTCGTGATCCAAAGGGAGAATATCATGCGATGACCGATGTAATTCACAAGGTTTTAAATGATATTACAATTGATGATTGGGCAATTATAATTGGAGGTGATTCGCATACAAGGATGTCAAAAGGTGTTGCCTTTGGTGCGGATTCAGGAACCGTTGCTCTCGCATTGGCAACTGGGGAAGCAGCAATGCCAATTCCAGAGTCCGTCAAAGTAACTTTTGAAGGAGAAATGGCTCCATATATGGATTTCCGAGATATTGTTCACGGAACTCAAGCCCAGATGCTTTCGCAATTTGCTGGAGAAAATGTTTTTCAAGGGCGAGTTATCGAAGTGCACATTGGTACTTTAACAGCCGATCAAGCATTTACATTCACAGACTGGACGGCTGAAATGAAAGCAAAAGCATCTGTTTGTATTTCGGAGGATCAAACTTTAATTGAGTCGTTGGAAATTGCAAAATCTAGAATTCAGATTATGATTGATAAGGGCATGGACAACAACAAAAATGTTCTTCAAGGGTTAATAGATTTAGCTAATAAAAGAATTCAGGAGGTAAGTTCAGGTGAAAAATCTGCACTTCGACCAGACACAAATGCAAAGTATTATGCTGAGGTAGTCGTTGATTTAGACAAGTTATCCGAACCAATGATTGCCGATCCAGATGTAAACAATGTGGATGTTTCTAAACGATATACCCATGATACCATTCGTCCTTTATCTTATTATGGAGGAGATAAAGCTGTTGATCTTGGTTTCATAGGGTCTTGTATGGTACACAAAGGCGACATGAAGATTTTAGCAGCAATGTTAAAAAATATTGAAGAAAGTGAAGGTAAGGTTGAGTTTAAGGCGCCTTTAGTAGTTGCTCCTCCTACTTACAATATCGTTGATGAATTAAAAGAAGAGGGAGACTGGGAAGTTTTGCAAAAGTATTCTGGTTTTGAGTTTGATGATAACAACCCTAAAGATAGTGCAAGAACACGTTATGAAAACATGTTGTATTTGGAACGTCCAGGTTGTAATCTTTGTATGGGTAATCAGGAAAAGGCTGAACCAGGAGATACTGTAATGGCTACTTCAACGCGTTTATTCAAAGGAAGAGTCGTAAAAGACTCTGGAGAGAAAAAAGGAGAATCTTTATTGACTTCAACACCTGTAGTTGTTTTATCAACCGTATTGGGCAGAACTCCGAATATTGATGAATATAAAGCAGCTGTTAAAGGGATTAACTTAACAACTTTTACACCTCCAAACAGGAAGTTAGTAAGATAAAAGAACATAATTTATATTTCAAAATCCCATGACTTTTCATGGGATTTTTTTGTTAAAAAGAATGCAATTATTTTATGAAGAAAAATTTTACTTGATTAACTTTATTTTATGGATTCAATTACAGTAATGTTGGATGGTGCAGACGTACCTAATTTGAGACTGTTTTTTAAAGAAATGGTTAAAGAGTTACAGTTCCCTCGATATACCAACAATATTCAAACTTTTGACGAGCAAATTAATGATTTG
>CEVF01034561.1_pt1 | contig 12948 bp, 10 predicted proteins | sample 356441 | NCBI WGS metagenome assembly CEVF01 (sample SAMEA2622765, study PRJEB7988) | marine metagenome | biome: marine biome (ENVO:00000447); feature: surface water layer (ENVO:00002042); material: "saline water (ENVO:00002010), including plankton (ENVO:xxxxxxxx)" | depth 5 m
CCAAGATAATTGTTATCTATTAACGGTTTTTTTACTATCATATTTTTGGGTAAAAAATATGCAACATACATTACTAAGTGAAATAGTAACCACCATGGCCTAAAATAAAGCCAATGTTTTAGTTTATTATCAGCATAATATTTAGGTGGATTTGGTTTAAAAATTCTACAAAATCCTTTTAGGAATATTAGTTGTTTTTCAGAATAGGATTTGTGGACAACATTTAATGAAATATTAGACTTATTGTAATTTGAGTTTGTGTATTCAGAAATTTTAGTTAAATAAGAATGAGGATTTATTTTTAGCTCATCAAAATTTAGAACTAACGGATCATATTTAGAGTATTTTTTTATAATATTAATTTTATCAATATAAATCATGTCTTCATTTTTCCAATATCCTGAATTGGTATTATTATAAAAATCTTCAAATTTAAAATGATATCCATTTTTTGAAAATCTTTTAAATTGAGATGATATCCATTTTTCATGTTCTCTAAATACAATAATTATTTTAGTTTCAGGAAAATGATTTAGTATTTTTTTTACCTCACCTTCTAGTTGTCTGTCAAATTCTCTAGATATTAAATAAGAATCATAATTTGTATTATTTATTATATCAATACATCTTCTGTATTTATGGGTACTTATATATTTTATGTTCTGAAGTTTAGGAAAAAAGTTATTTTGAAGAAATGTTGAGCCTGTTTTTGCTAAACCTACATGAAAGTAAATATTTTTAATATTCATACTAAATATTTTAGTAATTAGAAAAAATTATGTATTTTTACTAATATTAATAGTAAATATGGTTAATGTAAACGAAAATATAAGGTTTCTTCGTAAGAAAAAAGGTTGGACACAAGAAAAGTTTTCTCAAAAAATTAGTATAAAAAGATCACTAGTAGGTGCATATGAAGAAGGCAGATCTGACCCCAGGCTTAATAATCTTCTTAAAATGTGTGATGTTTTTTCAATTTCTCTAGATAATATCTTAAAAAAAGATGTAAGTCAATTGTCTGAAGATCAATATCTTAAATCAGAAGATCAAAACGTAAAAGTTCTTTCAATCACAGTTGATAAATTTGGTGAGGAAAATATTGAACTAATTAATCAAAAAGCATCAGCCGGTTATCTAAATTCGTATTCTGATTTTGAATTTATTGAGAGCTTACCAAAATTTCAATTACCTTTTCTGAACTTTAGTGGAACACATAGAGCTTTTGAAATAAAAGGTGATTCAATGTTGCCATTAACATCTGGAAGTATTGTTATTGGAAAATTTATTGAAGATATATCCTACGTTAAAGATGGTAAAACCTATATATTACTTACAAAAGAAGATGGTATTGTTTATAAAAGAGTTGAGGTTCAAGACAATTCTTTTAAACTAATTTCTGATAATAAAGAATATGATCCATATCTTCTTTCAAATGATGATATTCTTGAAATTTGGGAAGGGATTGCTTTTTTCAGTCTCGATTTTCCAAACCCTAATACTGAATTTTCTTCTATTAAAAATCATATCAACAATTTATATTCTAATTTGGATGATATTAAGAAAAAGTTGTGATGTTTTTTTTATAATTTTGACAAATGTCAAAAATCACAATATTATCCGAAATTAAACGTGATAAGCCCTTTCTAGAAAAAGTACCTAAAATCAATTCAAAAGAGTTTGATAAGGTTATAAATTCTAGAAGAAGTATTAGGGTATTCACAAATGATCCAATTCCAAAAGAAGTAATTGAAAAATCATTGGATAATTCATTAAAAGCACCAACATCATCAAATCTACAAACATGGGAGATTTACTGGGTTAAATCAAAAGATATAAAAAATAAAGTTGTTGAGGCTTGTTTGTCTCAACCTGCAGCAAAAACAGCTAGAGAACTTTTTGTATTTGTTTCAAGACCTGATTACTGGAAAAGAAATAATCAGATGATGTTAGATTATTTAAATAATAAAGAAAATCCACCTGTATCAGTTTTAAAATATTATAATAAAATTACAAAATTAGCTTATAGTCAAGGTTTCATGAATATTTTTGGTTTTTTAAAAAAAATATATGTCTCTATTGTAGGTATTTATAGAGTAATTCCTCGTGAACCTACTTCATTTAATGACATGAAAGTTTGGTCTCAAAAAACTACTGCTTTGGCTTGTCAAAATTTTATGTTATCAATGAGAGCATATGGTTTTGATACATGCCCTATGGAAGGATTTGACTCATCAAGACTTAAAAAAATACTTAAATTACCTAAGAAAGCTCAAATTTGTATGACTATAGGTGCTGGAAAAAGAGATCCAAGTGGTGTTTATGGTAAACAATTTAGGTTTGATAATGATATATTTATAAAAGAAATATAAAATGTCTAAGATCAAAATAACTTTTCCTGATTCATCCTCTAAAGAATATAATTCTGGAATATCCTGTTTAGATATTGTAAAATCTATTAGTAACAGTTTAGCTAAAAAGGTATTAGTAGTTTCTTATAATGATAAACTGATAGATATATCTACTCAATTATTTGATGATGGAAGTATAAAATTTTTAACGTGGGATGATGACGAAGGAAAATCAACATTTTGGCATTCTTCTGCTCATATTTTAGCTGAAGCTGTAGAGTCAATATATCCTGGAGTTAAATTTGGAATAGGTCCCCCTATATCTAATGGTTTTTATTATGATATTGATTTTGTAGATTATGATATATCAAAAATAAATCTAGATAAAATAGAAAATAAATTCAATCAACTTGTTTCATCTAATTTGATCTTTGAAAGATCAGATGTTAGTAAAAAAGATGCAATAAAATTTTTTAATGAAAAAAAAGATCCCTATAAACTAGAATTAATTAAAGACCTAGAAGATGGTAATATATCTTTTTATAAACAGGGAAATTTTACTGATTTATGTAAAGGTCCACATATTCCATCTACCAAATTTATAAAGTCATTTAAAATTTTAAATATTGCTGGAGCTTATTGGAGAGGGGATGAAAATAATAAACAGCTGACCAGATTATATGCTGTTTCATTTCCAAATCAAAATCTTTTAGATGAACATTTACATAAACTAGAAGAAGCAAAGAAAAGAGATCACAGAAAATTAGGTAAAGAATTAGAATTATTTTTCTTCAGTGAAAATGTTGGAGCTGGTTTACCAATTTGGTTACCTAATGGACATATAGTTAGAGAAAATCTTATTGAATTTATGAGGAAAGAGCAAATAAAACAAGGCTATAAACACGTAACGTCTCCTCATATTGGTTCAAAAAATTTATATGTGACCTCAGGCCACTATGATAAATATGGTGAATCTTCATTTCAGCCAATACAAGTCCCTTCTGATAATGAAGAGTATTTATTAAAGCCTATGAATTGTCCTCATCATTGTGAGATATTTAAATTTAAACCACATTCATATAAAGAATTACCTGTACGAATAGCTGAATTTGGTACAGTATACAGATATGAACAAAGTGGAGAACTTCATGGAATGACTAGAGTCAGAGGTTTTACTCAAGATGATGCTCATATTTTTTGTTCAATTGATCAAGTTGGTGATGAAGTTTTAGGTGTTATAGATTTAATTTTAAAGGTATTTAAATCATTATCATTTAAAGATTATAAAGTACAAATATCATTAAGAGATGAAAATGATTCTTCAAAATACATAGGAGAATCTTCATTGTGGGATAGAGCAGAAAACGATTTGATAGAAGCAGTTAAAAGAAAAAAAATTCAAGCTGAAATAGTACATGGAGAAGCAGCGTTTTATGGACCAAAAATTGACTTTATGGTTAAAGACTCTCTTGATAGAGAGTGGCAATTAGGTACTATTCAAGTGGATTATCAATTACCAAAAAGATTCAACTTAGAGTATGTAGATAAAGATAACACTAAAAAAACACCAGTTATCATTCATAGAGCTCCATTTGGTTCCATGGAAAGGTTTATAGCTATAATTACGGAACATTGTGAAGGAAATTTCCCTTTGTGGTTAGCTCCAAATCAAGTCATAATTTTACCTATTAATGAAAATGTAAATGATTATGCTACCGAGATAAAGAATAAATTAGAAAGTTTAGATTTTAGAACCGAAATAGATATAAGATTTGAAAAAATTTCTAAGAAAATAAGAGATGCTGAGGTTAAAAAGATACCATATATGTTGGTAATTGGTGATAATGAAATGAAATCATCAACATTATCTGTAAGAAAAAAGCATGAGGGCGATATTGGTAAGATGTCATTAGATGGGTTAATTAAGATCTTAAATGAAGAATTAAATTCAAATTGAAATTAATTTAAAAATGCTTTTATTTATTTAAATATTTGAGATATTTGCAAAAAATTTTTTAAAAAAAGGAGGGTAAAATTAATAGAATAAGAAAAAGAAGAAACTGGAAGAAACCAGAAGAACAACACAGGATTAATAATAGAATTACTTCTAATATGGTAAGAGTTGTTGGAGAAAATGTTGAGAGTAATATTTACCCACTTTATAAGGCTCAAGAAATGGCACAAAAACAAGGTTTAGATTTAGTTGAGATTTCACCAAACTCTGATCCACCAGTTTGTAAAATTATTGATTACTCTAAGTTTAAATACATCCAAAAAAAGAAACAAAAATCTATCAGATCTAATGCACAAAAAACTGTTTTAAAAGAAATTAGATTCGGTCCCAATACTGATGAACATGATTTTAATTTTAAATTAAAACATGCAATTAAGTTTTTAGAAAGTGGAGCTAAAGTAAAAGCTTATGTTCATTTCTATGGAAGAACAATTGTTTTTAAAGAAAGGGGAGAGATATTGTTACTAAAATTAGCTCAATCATTAGAAGATTATGCTAATGTTGAAGAATTACCTAAATTAGAGGGAAAAAGAATGTTTTTAATGTTATCACCAAAAAAATAAATTATGCCAAAAGTAAAAACAAAGTCAGGAGCTAAAAAAAGATTTAAGTTAACTGGTACAGGAAAGATTAAAAGAAAAAACGCTTTTAAAAATCATATTTTAACAAAAAAGGAAACTAAACAAAAAAGAAACCTTACAAAGACTTCTATAGTAAATAAGTCTGATGAAAAGAATATTAAAAGAATGATTTAAATTTGTAATTATGCCAAGATCAAGAAATAATGTTGCTTCAAAAGCAAGAAAGAAAAAAATTTTAAAACAAGCTAAAGGTTACTTTGGCAGAAGAAAAAATGTATGGACTGTAGCTAAAAATGCTGTAGAAAAAGCTCTTCAGTATTCATATATTCATAGGAAAACGAAAAAAAGAGAAATTAGAAGCCTTTGGATTCAAAGAATTAATGCTGCCGTTAGAATTTCCGGATTATCGTATTCTGATTTTATGGATAAGCTAAAAAAGTCGAAAATTGAACTAAATAGAAAGGTTCTTGCAGATATTGCAATGAATGATCCAGAATCATTTAAGCAAATTGTAAAGTCTGTATCCTAACAAAAGTTTAAAATATGTTTAATAACTCTTTATTAAACAAATTTAATTCTTTAAAAACCCCCTTTTATTATTATGATTTAGATATTTTAAAAAATAATATATCTGAATTAATTTCCTCTTTAGAAAAAAATAATAAAGTTCATTTTGCTTTAAAATCAAACTCAAATAAAAAATTATTAGAACTAATAAAATTATCAGGTATAGGAATTGATGCAGTTAGCTCAAATGAAATAAAAAGAGCAATAGAGGTTGGTTTTTTAACTAGGGATATTGTATTTGCAGGTGTTGGTAAATCTGATGAAGAAATACATTTTGCATTACAAAATGAAATATCATATTTAAACTGTGAATCTTTCGAAGAAATTGAAGTAATTAATGAAATTTCTAAAAAAATAAATAAGAAAGCAGAAATATCAATTAGAATTAATCCCAGTATAAAAACAGGCACTCATAGGAATATTGAAACTGGGAACAAAAACAATAAATTTGGAATTGATTTAAATGATATTGGTGAAATTCTTAAAAGAATTAAGGTTTTAAATAATATTTCAGTTATTGGGTTCCATTTTCATTTAGGTTCTCAAATAGAGTCAGATATCCCATTTCTTAAGTTGTGTGACGTCGCTAACGAGATGAACGATTTATTTTATGATAATAGCTTAAATGTTAAGTATATTAATGTTGGAGGTGGTTTATCAATAGATTATAAAGACCCAATAAATAATCAGGTTTCTAACTTTAAAAGCTTTTTTAAAATATTTAATAAAAATCTGAGATTAAAAGAAAAACAAAATATTCATTTTGAACTAGGTAGATCAATAATTGGTCAATGTGGATTTTTAGTATCAAAAGTTCTATTTAATAAGAAATCATTTGGAAGAAATTATTTGATTCTTGACGCTGGAATGAATGATTTGATGAGGCCAGCTTTGTATAATAGTTATCACAAAATACTTAATATTTCAACTAAAAATCAGGATTTTGATAAATATGATGTAGTTGGTCCAGTCTGTGAGTCATCTGATGTATTTGCTACTAATTATAATTTACCAATTTCATTAAGAAATGATATTATTGTAATTTGCTCCACTGGTGCCTATGGTGAATCCATGTCTTCTAACTATAACTTAAGAAATTCTATTAAATCTTATTTTTCAAATTCAATTTGATATATTTGGATAGTATGGATTTTAAAAAAATATATTTTAAAGTATTTCTAACTTTAATTTCATATATACTTCTTCTGGTTTTATATACCATAATTTAATAATATGTCAAATATTGACTTTATAGTGTTTTCATCTATTTTAATAACTATAGCGGTATACGGTGCTATAAAAAATAGACAAAATAAAAATTTAAAATCTTATATTCTTGGTGATAAATCAGTTAAATGGTCAACTATTGGCCTATCAGTTATGGCAACTCAAGCTAGTGCAATTACATTTTTATCAACTCCAGGTCAGGGATATAAAGAGGGAATGAGTTTTATCCAAATATATCTTGGATTACCATTAGCATTAATAGTAGTTTCTGCTGTTTTTGTTCCAATTTACTATAAATCAAAAGTATTTACTGCATATCAATATTTAGAAGAAAGATTTGATGTAAAAGTAAGGGCACTAACATCATTCTTTTTCTTATTACAAAGAGGGCTTCAGTGTGGGATTACAATATATGCTCCATCAATTATATTGACAACTATTTTAGGATGGGATATGACACCTACTGTAATCTTTGTTGGTCTTTTGGTAATATTTTATACAGTTATCGGAGGAAGTAAGGCTGTAAGTTATACTCATAAATATCAAATGATTCTAATTTTATCGGGTTTAGTTATTGTTTTTTTTTATTTACTTAGTTATATAAATGAATACTTATCTATAAATGAATCTTTCAATTTGATTAAAGTATTTGATAAAAATAATGCAATTAGTTTTTCAACTGATATTGAAGAAAAATACACTATATGGACAGGTTTATTAGGAGGGTTTTTTCTATCTCTTTCATATTTTGGAACTGATCAATCACAGGTATCAAGGTATATTAATGCTAAAAATATTGAGGAAAGTAGAATTGGTTTGATATTTAATGCTATTCTTAAAATTCCATTACAATTTTTTATTTTACTAATTGGAACATTATTATTTGTTTTTTACAGTCTATATCAACCGCCAATCAATTTTAATGATAATTTAGTTTCATATCAAAAAGAAAATAATTTTGAGCTTTATGATAATACAAAAAAAGAGGCTAATAATTTATTCGAAGAAAAAAAGAATTTAATTGTTAATAGCTTAAATAATAATAAATCTGATATTATAGCAAAAAATAAACAAATAGAACAATTAAGAAAAGAGTTAGAAAATGATGCAATTCAAAATGGATTTGATTACGAAAAGGCTGAATCTGATTTTATTTTTCTGCATTTTATTTTAAACTATTTACCAGTTGGATTAATAGGTTTAATTATAGCTTTAATTTTGTCTGCTGCTATGAGCTCAACATCAGCAGAAATTAGTGCATTATCTGCAATTTCAACAATTGATATCTACAAAAGATTTATCAGTAAAGTGGATAACCCTAAAAAAGATGTGTTGATCTCAAAATTTTTCAATTTAGGGTGGGGAATAATTGCTATTCTGTTTTCATTATTTTTTGCTCAAGAAGAAAACTTAATAGAGTCAATTAATATTATAGCTTCTTTGTTATATGGAAATGTTTTAGGAATATTTCTTGTTGCTTTTTTTATTAAAAATGTTCGATCAAATAATATTTTTTATGCAGCTATAATATCTCAATTTTTAGTTTTTGTCCTTTTTAACTTTTACGAAGACAATATAAGCTATCTATGGTTCAATTTTATTGGTACTTTTTTAACATCATCTATTTCTGTAATATTAAGTTTTATTAATAAAAGACAATGAATTTAGCAATAATAGCGCCTAAAACAGATATAAATTCATGGGTGAAACAGTTTAATAGTATTTCTAAAGATATTAATATTTTTATCTGGCCAGATATACCAAATTATGATATAATTGATTGTGTATGTTTATGGAAGCATCCTAAAGGATCATTAGCTAAATTCAATAACTTAAAACTTATATATTCTATGGGAGCTGGAGTAGATCATATAGTTTATGACGATTCACTACCTAAAAATATACCTATATGTAGAATTTCAGATGAAAAATTAGCATTTTCTATGACTAACTACATAATAACTGCTGTAATGTATTATCATAGAAGATTACTAAAGTATAATGAGGATAAGAAAAATAAAGTTTGGGATAATGATACCCATCCAGAAATACCGGTAAAAATTGGTATTTTAGGTTATGGATCTCTTGGCTCAGATGCAGGTGACAAATTAAAATATTTAGGTTTTGATGTTATTGGTTATTCACTTAACAAAAAACAAATAGATACTACTAAAATTTATTATGGAGATCAAATTGATGAGTTTTTAAATAAAATAAATATTTTAATTTGTACGGTACCATATACTTCAAAAACAAATAATTTGTTAAGTTCTGATTTGTTTAAAAAACTAAATGATGATACATATTTGATAAATGTTTCAAGAGGAAAAGTTCAAAATGAATCTGATATTATTAAATATTTAGAAAATGGTAAACTTTCTGGTGCATTTTTAGATGTTTTTGAAGAAGAACCATTACCTATTTCAAGTAAGTTGTGGAATCATGAAAAAGTACAAATAACACCTCATAACGCAAGTATTACCAATCAAGAAGCAGCAGTTCCTCAAATTATTGAAAATTATAAAAGAGTTATTTCTGGTAAAAAATTATTAAATCAAGTTGACATTGATAATGAGTACTAGATTATTTTTTTCATTATTTTTAATTTTATCATATTCAGATATAATTTCCCAATCATTTGAAAATATTTCTTTGATAAATAACAATATTGTTTCCTATTCATTAAATGAAGCTAATGCATACTTAAGTGCAGATGGAAACACCATGTATTTTAATAGTTCTAAGAATTCAAATAATATAGGTGGTTTAGCTGATATGAATGATGTATGGTACAGAAATAAAGATAATAATGTTTGGGGATCTCCAATAAACTTGAGTGTTGTAAATACAAGTGATAATGAGGTTATTTTAGGATTATATGATGGATCATTAATTATTTTAAGTAATAACTTAATTAGTTATTACGATGTGGATGATAATTTTAAGTTAATCAAAAATGAAGCTTTAGATGGATTCTCTCCCAACTATAATTTACTATCAGGTTCATTAAATAAATCTTTAGATATGATTTTTCTTTCTTTTGAAGGATATGGTACATATGGTGTTGAAGATATTTATGTTTCTAAAAAAAATAATGGTGAATGGGGTAGGTTGACTAATATTGGATCTATTGTTAATAGCCAATATCAGGATCTATCTCCATTTCTATTAGATGGTGATACACTTACTTTTATTTCGAATAGAAATGAGGTAGGGTATGAACTTTTTTATACAGTGTTTTATAATAATACATGGGCTGATCCTATTAAAATGAATTCTCTAAATACATCTAAATCTGAGGTTTCATTAACTTATGATTATAATTCAACTAAATTTTTATTATCTGCAACCTCAGACAATAAGACAAACTCTGATATATTTTTCTATGGAAATAATAAATCTAAAATTAATCTTACATTTAATTTAAATGCTAATGCAACAAATGGAATTCTATATCTAAAAGAAGATTCTATATTATTTAATTCTAATGTATTTAGTATTCCAATAGATAATACTAATAATTATAGATTTAAATTTATAGTAGATAATTTCTTTATTAAAGATACAGTCATTAATATTAATGATTCAAAAGAGATCTATATTAATTTAGATCCGATAGAACCTGGAACTAGAGTAGTTTTAAAAAATTTAATATTTAAACAATCATCATCTGATTTAGTTGAGGAATCTGTTTCACATTTGAAGAATTTATTACATCTATTTAAAGTTAATTCTAATATTAAAATTACTATTGAAGGTCATACTGATAATAGGGGAGACTTTAAGTCAAATATTAAATTGTCTAAAGAAAGATCAGAATCTATACGGGATTATTTGGTTATTAATGGAATTAAAAAAAATCTGATTAAAGTTAAGGGATTGGGGTCAACAAAACCTAGGTATAGCAATGAATCAGAAGCTTCTAGAAAACTTAATAGAAGAGTTGAAATATATATAAATTAATAACCTAAAGCAGTATTATCACCTCTTTTATCTGCTCCGCCATCTAATGAACCGTCTTCATTAACAAGTATACAATCCATTCTTCCCAATGAAGATCTATTTACTATTTTATGACCAATATCAGTTAACTCCTTATTTAACTCATCAGATAAAGTTTTTTCTTCAACCACTAAAACATCAGGTAACCATTGATGATGAAATTTTTTAGAATCTACAGCTTCCTGCATACCCATACCATAATCAATTACATTAAGAATTGTCTGAAAAACAGAAGTGATAATTGTTGATCCACCTGGGGTTCCTAAAACCATATATAAATTATTATCTTTTTCTATAATTGTAGGGGTCATTGATGATAACATTCTCTTATTTGGTTCAATTGCATTTGCCTCTCCACCAACTAATCCAAACATATTAGGGTAGCCTGGTTTAACACTAAAGTCATCCATTTCGTTATTTAATAGGAAGCCTGCTCCCTCTACAACAACTTTTGATCCATAAGCACCATTTATAGTAGTTGTTATTGAAACAGCATTACCAAACTTATCTACTATTGAAAAATGGGTAGTCTCGTTAGATTCATTAATATTGAAAGATCCTTCCTTTATTTCGGATGAAGGAGTTTTAATAGTACTTTTAATTTCATTAAATCTATTAAACAAATAATCTTTATTTAATAATGATTCTTGAGGAACATTATAATAATCAGGATCACCAAGATGTGTCGCTCTATCAGCATAAACCCTACTTTCTATTTCAGTTACAGTGTTTATATATTCCAATGAGTTATGATTATATTTTTTGGTTTCAAGTTGTTCGGCACCATTTAGTAATTGGACTAATGCTATTCCACCACTTGAAGGAGGTCCCATAGATATTATTTTATGATTTTTAAAATAACCAATTATTGGATCTCTCCATATTGAACTATAATTATCTAAATCAGTTTGTGAGATTATTCCTGTTCCTGAATTCATCTCATTTATTATTAATTGGGCAACTTTTCCTTTATAAAAACCATCTCTTTTTGAAGATTTAATTTCCTCTAATGTTAGAGCTAAATTTTCTTGAACTAAAAGATTACCCTCTTCCCACTCTGTTTCTTTTACAAAGGATAACGAATGATCATTTGCAGATAATAGTGATTCTTTCACATTATTTAATCCTCTAGCTTGTTTTTTAGTAACCATAAATCCATTTCTAGCTACTTTTATTGACGGATCAATTAGTTCATCCCAATTTATGGTTCCGAATTTTTCATATATTTTAACCATTCCATCCACAGAACCTGGTACACCTGAAGCTAAATGACCAATTTTACTTCTCTTGTCATCAACTATTGATTCACCATCTACATTATCTATGTACATGTCTCTATACGATTTTTCAGGTGCTTTTTCTCTAAAATCTAATGTACCAACTTCTCCATTATCTAATCTATATACAAGAAATCCACCACCACCGATATTTCCTGCATTTGGATAGACAACTGATAATGCAAAGTGCACTGCAATAGCAGCATCAAATGCATTTCCACCTTGTTTAAGTATATCAATGCCAATTTTTGAAGCTATAGGATGTGCTGATGAGACCATGCCATTTTTATATAATGTGCTTCTATTTGCTTTATTACATGAAAAAACTATAAATAATGGTATTAATAAAATATAGAAAATTGAAAATTTGAATTTATATTGCATCCTTATTTTAAGTTAATGTGTGGAATAGTTGCAATTTACAATAATCAAATAAAATTTGATAAAGATATGAGATCAAAGTCTCTTTCAATGTCAAAAAAGGTTAGACATAGAGGTCCTGATTGGTCAGGGATATATACTTCAGATCATGCAATTCTTGCTCATGAACGTTTATCAATAGTAGATGTTAAATCTGGAAAACAACCTATTATATCTAATAATGATGAAATAATACTGGCAGTTAATGGAGAAATTTATAATCATAAATTAATAAGGGAAGATTCTAAGTTTAATTATGATTATAAAACTGAATCTGATTGTGAAGTAATTATTCCTTTATATGATAAAATAAAAAATAACTTATTAAATGAGCTAAGTGGAATTTTTGCCTTTTTTTTATATGATAAAAAGAATAATAGTTTTCTTGTAGGAAGAGATCCTATTGGGGTTATCCCTCTCTATATGGGTGAGGGAAGTGATGGAAACAAATATTTTGCATCTGAGATGAAATGTTTAGTGGGGATGTGTAAAAATATTAAAGAGTTTCCACC
>CEVF01125308.1_pt1 | contig 12933 bp, 15 predicted proteins | sample 356441 | NCBI WGS metagenome assembly CEVF01 (sample SAMEA2622765, study PRJEB7988) | marine metagenome | biome: marine biome (ENVO:00000447); feature: surface water layer (ENVO:00002042); material: "saline water (ENVO:00002010), including plankton (ENVO:xxxxxxxx)" | depth 5 m
AGCTGCAACAAGACAGTGACTGGGCACACCATGCCGACAATGTGCTGCTGATTGGTCCCAGCGGCACCGGCAAAACCCATATTGCCAATGCCCTGGGCCATCAACTCACCGAACAGGGCGTGCGTTGCATACTGTTCCCGGCCATAGCGCTGGTCCAGCACTTACAACAAGCCAAACGCGACCTCGACTTGATGACGGCCATGACACGGCTGGATAAATATCGAGTCATCATCATCGACGACATCGGTTATGTGAAAAAGACGGATGCAGAAACCCAGGTGCTGTTCGAGTTCATCGCCCACCGCTATGAGAGTGGCAGCTTGATCGTCACCGCCAACCAGCCATTCAGCGAATGGGATCAAATCTTCCCGGACAGCATGATGACCGTAGCGGCCGTAGACCGGCTGATACACCACGCCACCATTATCGAATTAGAGGGGGAAAGCTACCGACGACAGCAACAACTGAAGCAGGCTGGAAAGAGTAAAAAGTAAGACCACCAAACCGGTCATCATAGTTGTCGCGGACCGGACAAGATAGTTGACGCCAGTCACGTTGATAGGGTGACCCTCAAATTCAAGCTCTTCTTCTGTTGTGAAAATCCGGGCTGACAAGTTTCCGGGGCTACCACTCAGACATATCCATTCGAACTGTCGCATTTCCTGGGTAAGGACAAGCATCTCCTGCTCATTCAACGGTTCAAAATCACAAAAGCGTGGGCCGGTTTCTACGGAATTTCTCCCGGGCAAATACGTCTACTCATCGGCACTTCATAACCGGATACCTCTTACATTTGGGTCTATCGTGTATCTGCTCCAATCAGGCGTTGCGTCGTCCTGCTCTGGCCAAAGCAAACAAAGCTCTTCCGAACACGAAGTGCTCAATACCATGATTAAAATCAGGAATCAGGAATCAGGGCGTGGCAATATGGCTGAGTTTGGGGCGTCGACGCCACGATAACGGGTTATGGGGCCGATGGTTTAAAACGTTAAATGTCTGAGTAAGCCTTGATTTCAGCGCTCTGTTTATCCGCAAACCAGCCTTCTAGAAACTCTATACACTGAACAAGTTTTGCCGGTACAAGATGTCGAGCAGGATATAAAGCATAGAGTGTTAGGTTGGTTTTTTTCGAATCCGGCAGCACTTCAATAACCTCGCCTTTCATCAGTGCTGCTCGACAGACAAAGTCCGGGACAAAGCCAATGCCGAGGCCATTTTTAATTGCCTCCATCATAAAGATCGTACTGTTAACACGCAGTGTACCTTGTATGGGTATACCATCTTCTATCGGCCAGACATTCTTGCCCTGAAAATAGCTGTATACAAAGCAATTATGATCTTTCAAGTCTCGCGGTAGGGTAATTGCCGGGTGCGTTTCAAGATACTGGGGCGAGGCAAGAACCCGGTAGTTAAAATCGATCAGTGGTCTGCCAACATAGTTCGAATCAACCGGACGGCTCGATGCTCGGAAGCCTAAATCAAAACCCTCCTTCACCAAGTCAACGCTCTCATCATCGAGATGAATATCCAATTCAATGTCGGGATATACCCGCATGAAATCTGCAAACAAGGATGATAGGTGAGTAATACCTAGCGCCATAGGTGCGTTTATCTTTAGTTTGCCACGCGGGTGCTGCTGGATGTCTTCTACAAAATTGTCAGCGTCATCGAGCTTTGCCACTATCTCCCTAGCCCGTTGTAAATAACCTTCTCCAACATGAGTCAGTCGGATATTACGGGTTGAGCGATGCAGCAAGCGCGCGCCCAGCTCGTCTTCGAGACGGCTGATCTCTTTGCTGACCATGGATTTCGAACCATTGATCTGCTCAGCTACCCGGGTAAAGCTCCCTAGGTCTGCAAGCCTGACAAACAAGCTAATCGCTCGTAGCTTATCCATCAATGAAGTCCCCTGTCCGATTGAAACACCGAGTGATAGGTGAGGTGCGCAATCATATATGTTTCCATTTTCAGAACAGTAAACTTTTATTATAGTCGCTTATAGCGACAGCAAAAGGATCTACAGTTCATTCATCGCAGCTAGCAAGTTCAGGGCAAAGTCTATTGTAAACACCCCTGTTTCAGTTGCTCCTCTGGTTAGAGTTTTCCGCCCGTTGGTGTTTAGCCGGGTATTCCCTTGGCGCCAGGTCTTCCAGTAAATCGTGGGGGCGCTCATCGTTGTATTCCGTCACCCAGGATTCGGTCAGTTCTCGGACTTCGGTGAGGTTCCGGAAGATATACAGGCTCAGCGTACACCTGCTTTAAACGCCGGTTTTCCTCTTCAAGCTCCTTCAGGCACTTCACATCAGAGGCCTCCATACCGCCGTACTTGGACTTCCCCCGATAACCATGCCAAGCCCTGAGGGCTCACAAAAATGGATCTTGACTTGAGTTCCGCACGAGGTTTTCAAGAATTTCTTCCGCTCTTTTATCCTTATCCTCTTCGCGCAAAGGCCTAGCGAGAAACTTTCGCTTTTCCCAAAGGCCAAGTCCGCCAATGGCTAGCAGGAGCATTCCGCTGATCATCACTACGACCACACACATCAGCTTTCTCTGACAGGCGACGCAGCCAAAGAACGCTTCGTCATATACAGGTAGCACAACCTGACGAGAAGGAGTGTAATCAGCACCCTTCCGCCCAAAACCACCCAAATATTGGCACCAAGCGCAACAATCAGCGCTGTATCTTCAATCAGACCATGACAGAGCGACAACCAAATAAGAGCCAGCACACGCCCCTGATAAGAAATTTGGTTTCGCCCTGTCTCCTCGATAATCAGAGCGCCGCCATAGCTCAGTCCGAGTAACACCCCGATTGTTGTGACAGGCGCAACATTTTGTTCCAGTCCTGAAAACCGTAGTATTGGCGCCAAGACTTGGTTAAACCGTCGTGTTAGACCGACTCTATCCATGAACTCCAACAAACACATCAAGCCTGCAATCACCAGAAAGGTCGCGGCCAAAGAATAAGTTGTGGTAATCAACCAATCTGAAAGATTAAAGACTGTGTCAGTAGAAGAAAGAGAAGGTGCCCCGAGCCATTCGAAAGAAACGGCGTCTTGACCTAAATTTAGCCAATATGCTCCCCAGCCAACAACGGTGCCAGCTACTATGGCCACAGCAGCACGCAATCCTGTGGTGAGCCAGACAGGACCACCGGCACGACGAACGATTGCCTGCTCAACCGGCAGAGCGTGTGCAAAAAGCATCATGATGCCAAGCGCCGTCATCTGACCGGTGTTTAAGTCCAAGACAGGAGCAAGAGTAATGATGGCACCAATCGCTCCATAAAGGTTCGTGACCATGCCCGTCGCCCAAATGATGCCCGCTTCAGGTGGTAGTCTGATGCTCCCCATTATCGGCTCTAGGAGGTACCCGAGGACTTCGACCGCCCCTAGCTGAACCCCTACCTGCACTAGAATCATGACAGGCACCATCACCTTACACAGTATCCAGAATGCGCGGGTGCTGCGTCGCACTAGACTCCATACCAGATCACGCATTATCACACCCCTTTTTTCGAGCATTCGCATCCAGAACAATGTGAATTTCAGATACACATAGTCCGAGAAAGGCCCACAGATAAAGCCAACACAAATGGTTCAGTAACGAGGGGATTACCGGTGATTGATCCAGGAAATCAATACAGCTGGCAGGCGAGCCTGTAAAAGGCTCAATTACAAAGCCTGATTCCGACTCGAGGCTAGAGAGGAGTTTGTCATTGGCAAGTACAATAAATAACGAATGCCATGAACCAATATTGCTGCCAGACCGTAACCAAGCGCGGTTTAGCTCGTTACAGCTTGTTAGTGGTTTTGATAATCGACTTAAAAACCAGACATCAGGCACGGCCATCACTCCAATTGGGACGGCGTGCCGCTGCCTTAAGTGTCGGCAGCGGCGATGCCGTTAAGTTCCTTTAATCGATGCCCAACACCTACAATTGCTTCTATAGCCGGCTTCAACTCTTGTCCTAGAGGCGACAAACGATACTCCACACTCGGTGGTGAAGTTGGCTCTACGCGGCGCTCAACTACACCGTCTGCTTCTAGACGCTTCAACCTCGCCGTCAACATTTTCGCTGAAATACCTGGGATGTCCGCTTTCAGCTCAGTGAATCGCCGTGGGTGTTGGCTCAAGTACCAAATAATATTAGGTGTCCAAGCGCCTCCGATGATGCTGAGACACTCATTAAGTGGACACCGTTCAGGGGGTTCCTCAACTCGGTTTTTTCTTCGTGGGAGCACGTGCAGATCTCCTTGATCGGGCGGGAAACTCCGCCCTCAGCAGAATCACATTTCGTAACTAGCCCTACTATAGTAACCGATCCTTATGAACCCCTGCATGTTCAAATAGTATTTCTCACCCGGGTCTGGGCGCTCCGCAATCTGCTTTAAGGAAAACAACCCTCGTCGCAGTATCAAAACTTCTTTAGAAACCAAACTGTCACGTAATTTCCATAATCCCCTTTTACTGTCTTATTGTAATTACGTCAGTAACACACCATCACAATAGCAAGGTACATTCACCTTTGGCAATGGTAATTAACTGCTCAGCTGCACTCGATCTCAGCACCGAACAAAGCAGATCGAGCAGCTTAGGGGGCATCGGGCGCGCCGTCCCCCAGTTGTTCACCGGTTATCTGGTTACCAAGAGGTAACCGCTAGATTTGGTATCTTTACGCTACTTTGTATACAAGAGTAACTACCTTATCTAGACTCGATTTCAGAAAGCAATTTGATAAGGACACACCGCATGTGGAAAGACACGAGAATGACTCAGCGCTTGGGGATTGACCTCCCCATTATTCAAGGCCCATTTGGTGGAGGCCCTTCTACCCCTGAATTGACGGCTGCTGTATCCAACGCCGGAGGCTTGGGCTCATATGGGGCTCATAATTTGTCACCGTCTCAGATCGAAGATGTCGCCAAAAGCATCCGCCAACTGACCGATCGACCTTTTGCATTGAACCTCTGGGTGGAACAACCTCACATTGACCAAGATTTTTTATCGGCTGTTGATGAGACAGATTACCTACGCCAGATGGCACCTTTGTTTCAGGAATCTGGACTTGCCATTCCGAAGCAGTCCAGCAATGAGGAGCATGATTTCAACGCGCAGGTGGAAGCGGTCCTCGCTGCCAGGCCAGCTGTGTTCAGTTTCGTCTTTGGAATCCCTTCACCCGACATCATTGAAGAGTGCCGCGCACGCGACATTTTGACAGTTGGTGCCGCAACTACGGTTGAGGAGGCCATTGCGATTGAGGAGGCTGGAATCGACATGGTCGTGGCCACTGGATTGGAAGCTGGCGGCCACAGGCCAGCGTTCCAACATACGCCCGATCCACGCATGTTGTTGGGAACTTTTTCGCTTCTACCGCAAATATGCGATGCAGTCACGGTGCCAGTTATTGCCGCAGGAGGTATTGCCGACGGTCGAGGGTTGCTAGCAGCCCAGATATTGGGGGCTGAAGCGGTTCAAATCGGCACGGCGTTCCTGGCCTGTGAGGAATCAGGGGCGAGCGAGCCGCATCGCGAAGCTCTGTTGAGCAAAAATGTTCCTCCGACCATCCTTTCCCGAGTCTACTCAGGGCGCCTTGCACGATATTTACGCAACTCACTGATAGAAACAGCAGAGGCATGGCCCGTCACGGCTTTGCCTTTCCCGAACCAAAGCGGGCTGATGCGACCTCTAAAAACCGCTGCGGTAGCTCAGAAAAATCGCGAGATGATGTCCATGGCGGCCGGTCAATCGGCACCACTGGTAACTCACACTCACGCCTCTGAGTTAATTGAGTCGATTGCCAGGGATGTTGAGCAATTGATGCGCACTAAACTTTACCTTTAAAGCCAAAGGAGGCTGTTATGTACACCCTTTACTATATGCCCGGGGCCTGCTCCAGGGCCATTAACGCGCTGCTGAACGAACTCGGCCAACCCGCGGAACTCGCAGATCGCAATCAAACCGAAAGCTTCGATGATATTAATCCCTTGGGTCAGGTTCCCGTGCTCATTGATGGCGACCTGGTTCTCCGCGAGGGCGTCGCAATTATCCTGCATCTGCTCGAAAAACATCAAAGTGAGATGCTTCCTAAACAGGAACCGGAACGCGCGCGCTTTCTGCAGCAGCTATTGTTTGCCAATGCCACGATGCACCCTGCTTATGGCCGCCTTTTCTTTATTGCCCAGGCAATCGAAGATAAAGCAGCTCAGCAAGCTGCCTATGAAAAGGCCAGCGGTATGATTTCTGATCTGTGGGCAAAGGTAAACGAACATTTGAAACAAAATCGTTACATGTGCGGCGACAAATTAACCGTCGTCGATATGATGCTAGCAGTGTACGCAAACTGGGGCAGCATGTTCCCTGTGGATATACAGCTTGGCTCACACGTCGAAGCTTTGATTGAGAAGGTTAAAACGTATCCGGCCTTCGAGCGTGCCGTTGAAGCCGAAGAAGCACGTCAAACCGCCTAGCCCCAGCGTCCTGTAACTTTTCCAAACCCACGTGGCGCTTCAGTTTTACTGGAGCGCCTTTTTGAAGAGGATTAATCATGCCCTACGTAAATATTCGCGTCACTGATACCGGCGTTACCAAAGAACAGAAGGCGAGGCTAATTGAAGGCACCACCCAATTATTGCTTGATGTGCTCGACAAGAGCCCGGATAAAACATTCGTGGTGATTGATGAAGTCAACACTGATAACTGGGGAGTCTCCGGGAAGCCCGTATCCAAGCCCGGACGCCCTGAATAGAAGAGAGGGCCTTGAGCCCTCTTCAAAAAGGGCGAACTGATAGCCCGACGTTAATTAGCGGAGGCAATTACTATGCGCATCGTTGAGGACATTTCCATATCGGCGATCAATGCGGGTTTTATTACGGTACTCGTAGGTTTTACCAGTTCAGCGGTGATCGTATTTCAAGGCGCTCAAGCTCTGGGCGCTACGCCCGAACAGATAAGCTCCTGGATGTTGGCATTGGGCATTGGAATGGGGGCAACCGGCATTGGCTTGTCACTCTATTACAAAATGCCCATCGCGACAGCTTGGTCCACTTCCGGGGCTGCCATGCTTATTACCAGTGCTTCGGGTGTCACCATGAGCGATGCCATCGGCGCCTTTCTCATATCTGGACTCCTGATTGCTTTGTGCGGGTTTACTGGCTGGTTTGAGAGAGCAATGGATCGGATACCCATGTCTATCGCCGCCGGTATGCTTGCGGGCATCCTGCTACAGTTTGGACTGGATGCGTTTGCCTCATTAAATACTGAGTTCATCATGGTGCTAGCCATGTTTGCCTCCTACCTGATTGCACGACGACTGCTCCCTCGCTATGCCATTTTGGCCCCTCTGGTGCTTGGAGCGGGAATAGCAGGTATCCAAGGAACTTTAGACTTCGAAAACGTAAACCTGGCACTAGCTACGCCCGTATTTGTAGCTCCGACATTTTCGTGGAACGCCACCATTGGCGTGGCGCTGCCATTATTCGCAGTTACAATGGCGTCACAGAATGTGCCAGGTCTGACTGTGTTGAGAGCCTCAGGTTACAAGGCACCAATTTCACCACTGGTGGGATGGACGGGGGCTACGACAACAATCCTCGCCCCGTTTGGTTGTTATGCCCTCAACCTGGCCACGATTACTGCGGCCATTTGTGTCGGCAAAGAGGCCCATGAAGATCCTTCCAAACGTTACGTTGCGGGAGTAGCTGCCGGAGTTTTTTACACAATTGTGGGATTGTTTGGAGCTACCGTAGGCGCCCTATTTGCGGCGTTTCCCAAAGAGTTCATTTTGGCTATTGCAGGTCTCGCGCTCATCGGAACAATTGGCAACGGTTTAGCCTCAGCCCTTCAAAAGGAAGCTGATCGGGAGCCTGCGCTGATTACTTTTCTTGTTACGGCCTCAGGTGTCACATTATTTGATGTAGGTTCGGCATTCTGGGGCATGGTTGCCGGGGTACTGTCCATGTTTATTCTTAAATACCGCCCCCAGACAATCCGATCTGCAGATTCGACCTCAACCGAGAGTGTTCCGGATGTTCAAAAGTAACCACCGGATCACCGGTCAGAGAAGATGCTTGAGGCAATCATGTATCACGTGACCCAGTCGCTTGTCTGAACGAAAGGAAATTAGGGATGATTCATTACTACAGTTGGGACACATCAAATAGTCGAAAAGCCGCCATTTTGCTTGAGGAGCTGGAGTTACAATATCGATACGTGCCAATCAATTTACATAAGGGTGAGCACCGCAGTGCATGGTTCTCCAAGCTAAATATAAACCGGAAGATCCCGGTCCTGATCGATGATAATGGCCCTGACGGCCGCCCCATCCAAGTATCGGAGTCTGGAGCCATATTGCTCTATCTGGCCGAACGGTATGAATCCAGTTTGCTTCCGAAAGATCCATTCGAGCGCGCAATTGTCTTCCAGTGGCTTATGTTTCAAATGTCGGGCGTTGGCCCCATGTTCGGACAAGCCCTTCATTTTTACAGAGATGCAGAAGAGATCCATCCTTATAGCCTTACGAGGTATATGGATGAGGTACATCGACTCTTCGAGGTTATGGAGTCCCACTTGATGGAAAGTCGCTACTTCGCCTCACACTACTCAATAGCCGATATAGCCATTTATCCCTGGGTGGCTCGCCATGAACGGTTCGATGTCAATCTAGACCAGTACCCTAACCTTCACCAGTGGTACGTTGAACTCGGTAAAAGACCACAAGTCGCCAGAGGCATGCAGGCGCTAAAAGCCATAACCAAGCCCTCACATGCTTCTTCACAAGGGCTTGTCTCCTGATGAATTCGCAAGCCGACTTGCCTATTGGCGTTTATGACTCCGGTATAGGAGGACTCTCGATAGCGCTGGCTATCCGGCGTCACCTTCCCCATGAACGCTTGATTTACTTCGCTGACTCTGCGTTTGCGCCTTACGGGTGTCGTGGGGATGATTGGTTGGTTAACAGGGTGATGTCCATTTCACACTTTTTGGCCTGTCAACCCGTGAAAGCCATCGTTTTGGCTTGTAATACAGCCACCACCAATGCAATCAATACAGTCAGAGCTAATTTGGATATTCCTGTAATTGGGACGGAGCCCGCAATCCGGGTCGCGGCTCAGCATTCAAAACAACGCCGCATTGCCCTTATGGCGACGCAGAGAACCATTGCGAGCCGGCGGGTGCGGGAGCTTCATCAAATGTATGGATCAACACTAAACATGCATTTGCAAGGGTGCCCGGGTCTTGCCGACAGCGTAGAACGCGGGGAACTGAACACACCTCACACTCGCTCCCTGGTAAACACCTTTGTAAGTCAAGCATTGAGTCACAACCCCGATGTGTTGCTGTTGGGTTGCACCCATTACCGTTTTTTGGTGCCCCATATTCAATATGTTGCAGGGCCGTCAGTTCAACTTATCTGGCCGGAACATGCGATTGCCAAACAACTTGCGAGACGATTGTACGAGACCCAAACTCTGAAACTTAATTGTCATTCAGGGGGATTGGCTTTGGTAAGCAGCGGCTGCTTACCGACCACACGACGATTAGCTCGGATGCTCACTCGCAGTGCTTGGACTATTTCCGCTCCTTGTTGAGTCACTTCAAGCTTGATCACAAATTTGCTTTCACACGCTGCTCTATTCCGCGAACTATGTCGCCAATGGAAACTCGCGCTAACTCGCTCTCCATAGCGCTCAGAGCGCGACCCAGAACGTTTTCAAGAACAGGCTGAATATAACGACCCACCGCACAGCCTTTATCAGGCTCTGAGCGGTGGAGCGTAAACAGTGTTTCATTCTCTGTAATTCGGTAAATCGATAATAACGTGACGTCTTCAGGGTTTTTGACTAGCAATGTGCCACCTCCATTGCCCAACAAAGTGCGGGTTACCCCAGCTGACGTGAGGACAGAAACAAGTCGACGAATAACCGCTGGATTGGTGTTCGCACTCTTCGCAAGCGTTTCCGAGGTTTGGGGCTGCCCATTGCGGGTTGCTAGCTCTGTCAAGATATGGACTGCGACCGCAAATCGACTGCTTGTAGGCATAATATCTGTTCCGTGTCTAATCGTTGCTGTAGGAAATATACACATATTCGAGAGAGATAAGCCAAATGGCAACCAACATATTTTAGCTAGACTCAACGCTCCAGCCCTACAACGTTTACAGGATGGAGATCTCTAGATCCACTTTGAGAAAGTAGATTAAGAGTAGGAGTTTGTGACCCAGATAACATTTCTTGCCGCTGAAATTTCTCAGCACTGAAGCTAATTTCACGTAAATGTAATCAATCCCAGTGTAGCATCCACTTAAAGTAGGTAACAGCGTCAGTTACACACACACATTAAGCAGCCCAATGAAACTGCTCATCACTACGACAAGGAGTCTGTTATGACTAACTACAGCCAATCGGATAAGCTTTTTGCACACGGGCAGCAGTTTATCCCCGACGGCGTATCCTCACCCATGCGCGCCTTTCCTCTGGTAGACGGAAACCCTCTCTGTGTTGCTTCAGCAAGGGGTTCGCGTATTACCGATGTCGACGGCAACAATTACGTAGACTTCCTGAATGCTTTCGGTGCTCTGATATTGGGCCATGCGCCTGATGCCGTAGTCCGAGCGGTTCAAGAACAAATGTCTGCTGGCAGCATATTTGGCCTATCCACAGAGTTGGAATACCAGGTAGCTCAGGCAATTGTTGAAAGTACGCCGGAAATTGAGAAGCTCCGATTCGTATGCAGCGGCACAGAAGCCGTGATGACGGCAACACGCATTGCTCGAGCTCACACCGATCGCACGATGCTAGTCAAGTTTAACGGCTCCTACCACGGTCATGCCGACCCGTTGCTCGCGGCACCATCAGATGTCAAAAAATCCAAAGGCGTCACGAAGGGCATTCCTGAAGCACTAAATAAAGGGGTCATACATTGCGATTACAACGATCTCGAGCAGCTGACGGCGGTATTCCAAGCACATGGTGATGAAATCGCTGCCGTAGTTGTGGAACCTTATGCCACTAACATGGGCCTGGTGAAACCCCAACCGGAATTCCTCAGCACAATAAGGCAGCTATGTGACAAGTACGGTGCGCTGTTTATATTTGATGAAGTAGTCACAGGCTTTCGTTTCCGCTTTGGCGGTGCCTGCACCCAACTGGGCATCGATCCAGATTTAGTAACGTTTGGAAAAATCATAGGCGGAGGCCTTCCTATTGGCGCTTTCGCGGGCAAAGCGAAATACATGCGCCATGTCGAAATCGGTCAATCTGTATTTCAGTCCGGCACTTTTGCTGCTAACCCTCTCACTCTTGCCGCTTCTCGAGCCGCTCTTAATCTCTTATCTGCGCCTGGATTTTACGACTCGATGGCCGAGAAAAGCGCGCACCTTGCAGCCGAGATCACGCAACACTTCAGGGCTCACGACGTGCCCTATTTATTTACCCATCACGGCGCATTGGGGGGGGTTTCCTTCAGGAACAGCAACAACCCTATGAAGTCCTATCAGGACGTTAAATCTCAGGAATATGACGTATTCCGTCGGGTACATCGCACTATGCTCGAGCGGAACTTCTTGATGCCGCCATCGCTGGAAGAGCCAATTTTCTTATCGCACGCCCACAATAAGGCAGATCTATCCTCATTTGCTGCGACCTTGGCCCGATCTATTGCCGAGTCGCGTGATCAGGTGTTGGGAGCAAAAACTAATCGTACCGCGACAGTCTAGCGGATACCCCCCAACAGTTAAAACACGCCTCAACTGAACAAAGGAGAATTCCATGTCTACTGCAACTGCAACTCGTACAACCAATCCTGGCCCGATCGATAAATGGTACGCCAATGCCACTGTCCGTCAGAGCCCTCGAATCATTGTTCCGGACGATTCCAAAGGAGAATATCTGTTTCCAAAATCTCGTCAGATCCTGAGTGACCATCCACTGGTCGCGGCCAAGGGTGTTGATGTCGTCAATTACGTCCTCGCACAATCAGCCTACCAGTATATGTATGAGATCGGTCTGTTAGAAACACGCTTCGTCATCGACTGTGGACTCAACATCGTCAATAACGTGATTCAAGGTGCCACCGAATCCGAAAAATTGGACGCTCTCACCATTGTTATAGACGAAGGTTATCATGCTCACGTCGCACTAGACTTCATTATTCAAATGAAGACTATAACGAACATCAACCCCATTGAAGTACCTGAAACTAACGGCAACCTAAGCGCAGTCCATCGGGCAATGGAGCGGCTGCCGACTAATGTACGCGACGACTTTCAGCTGATCTCGGTCACCATTGCCGAACACACGTTGACAAAAGACCTGATTAGCATTGGCAAGGAAAAGGACGCCACACGCACCTTTACCCAGGTGATGACAGATCATGTATCTGATGAGGGCCGCCATGCCAACTACTTCGCTCGTCTTATGTCGGCGCACTGGGAACGAATGCCTGAAGAGCATCGAGTGACCATAGGCACCATGCTACCCGCTTACCTGGATGACTATCTGGCTGGCGATGAGAACCGCGAATTCGACCGCAAAATTCTCAGTGCGGCCGGATTTTCTGAAACCGAGATTGCTGAAGTAATTGCGGATACCAACACACAGTACCTCGAAAACCTGCGCAGCTACGTCACGGTCACGAAAAAAAATCTGGTTCGGTTGCTAAAGCGCATAGGAGTCCTTGATCACCAGCCTACTCAGTCAGCATTTATCGAACACGGTATAGCGCTGTAGTCCAAAGCCATTCAATGAAGGCAACCCCATCCAGGGAGGAATCAAACCATGCTGGCTAACCACATCAAGGCCATAAGATCGACTACCCCAGATGCCTTCGCGGTGATCGCGGAGGACGGAGCTTTGACCTATCAAGAGTTAGACGACAAATCTGATCGAACGGCAGCTGCGCTGGTGCGACTGGGTATCAAGAAAGGTCAACTGG
>CEVF01008508.1_pt1 | contig 12918 bp, 12 predicted proteins | sample 356441 | NCBI WGS metagenome assembly CEVF01 (sample SAMEA2622765, study PRJEB7988) | marine metagenome | biome: marine biome (ENVO:00000447); feature: surface water layer (ENVO:00002042); material: "saline water (ENVO:00002010), including plankton (ENVO:xxxxxxxx)" | depth 5 m
TGTTCCGGAGGCTCCTCGAGCGTCTTGAGCAGCGCATTGAAAGCCTCGCGGGTCAGCATGTGCACTTCGTCGATGATATAGATTTTAAATCGCGCTCGACTCGGTCGGATGTTGGCATTCGATCGGAGTTGGCGGATTTCCTCGATGCCACGGTTGCTGGCACCATCAATTTCAAGCACATCGACATCTTCGCCGCCGTTTACTCCCTGGCAGATCTCACAATGATTGCAGGGCGTGACCGTCGGTCCTTCAGTGCAATCGAGTGCCTTGGCCAGAATTCGCGCGGCAGATGTTTTGCCGACGCCGCGGGCACCTGTGAATAGATAGGCATGCCCCACGCGACCGGTCTGAATGGCCGCCTCGAGAGATTCGGCCACGTGCTGTTGCCCAATCAAATCAACGAAGGTTTGGGGCCGATAGCGTCGGGCCACAACTACGTAGTCGTCCGGCAAGTTCCCGTCCGACAATCCTGAAGATTCGGCCGACTTATCAGGCATGAGCGTCCTGCAAAACAGCAAGTAAAAAAAGATTAACTGGTCATCAAGTGAGAGGCCCACCGCACAAGAAGATGTCTGTTTATGGCTGCTGACTTTCGTCCCTGACCAGGTTCGCAGGTCTCCCTCGCAGGGGCCCCTCACTCGATGAACAGTTCGTCTCAGATAATCCCAATCGGATGCTTATTTTTAAACCTTTGAACCGACTTCGTCAAATCGGATCGCCCACCGCACAAGATGACGAAAACAGCCCTTAGCTTGGTGTCACAAAAATTTTTGAGGCGGCAGCGATTCCCATTGTGGTTTGCTTTCCTTGAACCGATACGGTCAGCACACCCGCCTCGAAATGGATCCGTGAAACGGTGCCCTCAGCGCCGAGCGCGAGCCCTGTCTTGCTTAGATATCGTAAAAATGGAGGTGATTGATCGATGACTCGAATGAGGCAAAAACGTTCCCCCTCGTTGCACGTCGAGAGCGATCGTCCCACGGGTGTTTCCAGAGCCCCGTCTTTCCTGGGAATGGGGTCGCCATGCGGATCGACCTGTGAGTAACCAAAGAAATTTTCCAATCTCGCGATCAACTCATCGCTCACCGCATGTTCCATTTTCTCGGCTTCAGCGTGCGCTTCATCCCAGGTCATCCCAAGTGATTGGGCCAGAAAGAGTTCTATCAATCGGTGGCGTCGCAAGATTTTGAGGGCCAGTTGTTGTCCTGTCTCGGTTAACTTAACACCTTCGTAGGGCGTGTAGGTTGCCAGTCCATTTTCGCTGAGGGTCTTGAGCATGCTGGTGACCGTTCCCGGTAACACGTCGAGTGCCACCGCGATTTTTCCGGTTGATGCCGGTTCGCCGTTTGTGTCGACCGAAAGCTGATAGATTATCTTGATGTAGTTTTCGACCGTGAGGCTGGGCATGGGCGATCCGGCACAAGCGATAAAGATCCGAAGCACCTATCATCTGTCCACGTGGCGATGCAGGAGCAAATATCGTTATGTCATTATTTTAAATTCCATGTCGAGACTGGAACAGTCCCGCGATCTTTTGCATTTCAGGCATGCAAGAAGTTTGAATGATGTGTGAGGTATACATTGCCGTTGGCCATTGCGTTGGGTGTCGCTGATTGCGAAGATATACGGTTTCCCGGCCCAAACTCATTCCTGGCATGACGCATCGTGCAGCTTAACCGACTCGCATTGCAGGCAAGCCAGCGTCTTTTTGACGCGGCCGAATTACTCAGGATCGAGCAGCACCGAATTGGTGGCGCTTGTGTGCTGGATTGTGGAATTGACGTGCCAGGTAGTGTTGAAGCGGGTCGGCTCCTTTCTCTGGTAACGCTTTCCGGCTTGGGTCGTGTCGAGGTGGTGCCGGGTCCGCCAACGATTGCGGGTGGGCCGTTCGTGCAGGTTACCACGGACCAACCAGTGGCCGGGTGCATGGCGTCTCAATACGCGGGGTGGGAAATCCGAGAGGGAGATTTTTTTGCGATGGGCTCAGGTCCGATGCGTGCCGCTGCGAACCGAGAGAAAATATTTGAGGACATCGGTTACGCGGAAAAGCCAAACTGTGCGGTTGGCGTGCTAGAGACTGGCAGGTTTCCTGGCGCTGATGTCGTGCAGTCGATTGCAGCGGCCTGCCACGTGAAACCGGTTGATCTTGTGTTGCTGTTGGCACCGACAGCAAGTCAGGCGGGCACACTGCAGGTGGTTGCCCGCAGTGTTGAAACTGCGTTGCATAAGCTTTACGAATTGGGATTTGATCTCGACCGTATCGAAAGCGGCTGGGGTCTCGCGCCGCTGCCACCGGTTGCACCCGATGATCTGTCGGCCATCGGTCGAACCAACGATGCTATCCTATACGGCGGTCAGGTGACGCTCTGGGTAAGAGGTGATGACGCCAGTCTTGAAGCGATCGGTCCGCAGATCCCAAGTTGCTCATCGTCAGACCATGGACAGACCTTCGCGGAGATTTTTGCCCGCTACGAACATGATTTCTACAAAATCGATCCCCATCTGTTCAGCCCGGCTCGGATAAGACTAGTGAATCTCGACTCGGGTCAGAGCTTTTCCTTTGGAGATACCCTGCCGGGCGTGTTGCAAAGTTCGTTCGGGGACTAATCTGGTACACGGGCTCGGTAGAGAGCCCCCGTAGAGAGCGAGAGTGTCACGATATGCAAGTTGCCGTACTGAGCAATCCGGATAGCTGGTATTTCAAAGATTTGCAGCGGGCTGCAGGTTCAGAGCATACGCTCCGCTGTTTCGCATTCCGGCGACTCAGAGCAAGTTCGGGATCGGGCACGCAAGTCATGGTGGAGGATGCCTCGCTCTTGGCATACGATGCGGTGCTCGTGCGGAGCATGCCACCTGGTACGCTCGAGCAGGTTGTTTTTCGTATGGACCTGCTCGGGCGGTTGCAGTCATGCGGCGCAGTAGTTTGTAACCCTCCGCGCTCCCTGGAGGTGGCGATAGACAAATATCTGGCAACCGAGAAATTGCAGGAAGCAGGCCTTGAGGTGCCAGAGACGATTGTTTGTCAGGACTCCGAGTCGGCGATGGAGGGGTTCGAGCGTCTCGGCGGTCGTGCGGTGATTAAACCGCTTTTTGGCGGGGAGGGGCGAGGCATCACGGCAGTCAATGATCCAGCATTGGCACTGCGTGCCTTTCGGATGCTCGAACAACTCGGAGCGGTGATCTATCTTCAAGAATTTATAGACCATCCGGGATACGATCTGAGGTTGCTCACACTCGGTGACGAGGTGTTCGGGATTCGCCGCAGCAATCCTCATGACTGGAGGACCAATGTTAGTCGTGGTGCCCGAACAGAGCCGATCGAGATCACTGAATCATTGCGGGAGTATGCTCGGCGGGCGAGCTCGGCAATCGGGGCGACTTTCGCTGGAGTCGATTTGCTTCCCGCCGCTGACGGGCGAATTTTTGCCTTGGAGGTGAATGCGGTTCCCGGTTGGCGAGCGCTTGCCCGCACGCTGCAGGTCGATATCGCGGATCGTGTGCTCCAGTTTCTTTCTCGACAAGCCGCAGAACGGGATGCAACATGTCTGGCCAAGGGGTAATCAACGATTCGGCCAAGGCCGCCCAAAATGTTGCTTCGCAACTGGCTCGCCATGCTCGGGAGCGTCCCCATCAAGCGGCAGTGATCGAACACGCGAAAGGGTCGCGAGAAGATTATATTTGCGTGGTCGATTTGCCCTCAGAAGAAAACGCGAAAATTTTAAACCGGGTCCTCGCCTATCAGAGTATCTCTTACGCCAGGCTGCACTCAGAGAGCATGAAGGTGGCTGCCGGGTTGGTTGCTCTTGGCGTCCAGCCCGGAGATCGAATTGCGTTGATGGTTCGTCCGGGCATTGACTTTGTGATGCTGGTTTTTGCGATTTTCCAGTCGGGTGCTGTAGCTATCCTAATCGATCCAGGAATGGGACGTAAAAATCTTCTGGCTTGTCTCAGCGAGGCGAAACCCGACGGATTTATAGCTCTGCCAATCGTCCATGCGATCCGACTGCTTTACAGGAGCCGATTTCCGCAGGCACGTTTTTTAGTTACGGTCGGTCGCCGATACGGTTGGGGTGGCTTGACGTTACGGAGACTGCGAAAGTTGGGTGCAGGTAGAGTGCATACTGTGACGGCGGGCGGCGATGACCCGGCAGCTATTATTTTTACTACCGGCAGTACCGGAGTTCCAAAGGGCGTGTTGTACGCGCATCGTCAATTTGTGGCGCAAGTGGAACAACTCAGGCAGCACTATCACCTGCAGCCGGGCGGCGTCGATCTCGCGGGTTTCCCCCTGTTCGGGCTGTTTAACAGTGGTCTGGGCGTGACAACCGTTGTGCCGGACATGGATGCCACGCGACCGGCCGACATTGATCCACAAAAATTTTTGGAAGACATCGATCGCTGGAAGGTCTCTCAGTCGTTCGGTTCCCCAGCACTCTGGAATACCGTCACCGAGTATTGTGCTGAGCACGATCTTCCAATTCGGCATGTGCAGCAAGTTTTTTCGGCCGGTGCCCCGGTTCCGGGAAGAGTCCTTGAAAGACTTCAATCACAGCTTCCCCCGGGAGCGCAGGTTCATACGCCTTACGGCGCAACCGAAGCGCTGCCGGTCGCCTCGATTACTGCCACAGAAATTCTACGCGAAACGCAAATGCAGACAGATCTTGGTGCTGGGGTTTGTGTCGGAAAACGTTTTGCAGACATCCGCTGGCGAGTGATCCCAATTCTTGATGCACCGATTGAGTGTTTGCCGAGATCGCTGCCGGTCGGGCAGATCGGGGAGTTGGTGGTGTCCGGCCCAGTGGTGACATCTCGCTATGTCACGCGACAAGATATGAATCGTTGGGCAAAGATTGATGTGAATGGAACAATCTGGCACCGGATGGGAGATGTGGGCTATCTCGACGCTTCAGATCGTTTTTGGTTTTGTGGTCGAATGACGCATCGCGTACAGACCGAGAAAGACACTTTGTTTACTGTGCCTTGTGAAGCGGTTTTCAATACGCATCAGGATGTTTACCGCTCGGCGTTAATCGGGTTGGGTCCCGCGGGTCGTCAACGACCGGTGCTGGTTGTCGAACCGTTTTCTCATGCATTTCCTGACAATGACCGTGATCGGCAGAAATTTGTAGCGGCGCTTTCCGCGATCGCCGTAAAATTTTCGCACACTACATCGATCGAGGATTTTCTCTTTCATCCAGATTTGCCGGTCGATATCCGCCACAACGCAAAAATTTTCAGAGAGAAGCTGGTGCCTTGGGTAGAAAGGAAACTGAAATGGCGGGAGTAACCCTTGTCACTGGGGCTCGAGGATTTCTGGGACGCGCTGTTTGTAAGGCTGCACTGGCAGAGGGGCTACCGGTCCGTGCCTTCTGTCGTAAGCCCGATGCTGAGCTGGCCGATCTTGGCGCGGAGATTGTCCTCGGGGATCTCCGTAATCAGAAGGCTGTGGCGGCTGCATGTCGCAATGTTGAATGTGTACATCATGTGGCAGGAATTGCGGGCATCTGGGGCCGGTGGCAAAAATACTACACAGTCAACACGCTGGCAACCGAACATTTACTCGCCGCCAGTCGTGCGGCTGGTGTCACCCGGTTTGTTTATACGAGCAGCCCGAGCGTCACTTTTGAAGGTAACAATCAGAACGGAATTGATGAGCGGGCGCCTTATGCGTCGCGATGGTTATGCCATTATCCGCACAGCAAGGCGCTCGCCGAGGCAGCGGTTCTAGCACAAGACCAGAAACGGATGCAGACATGTGCGCTGCGGCCTCACTTGATCTGGGGTCCGGGAGACCGTCATCTTGTGGGTCGTCTGATCCAGCGCAGTCGACAAGGTCGACTAAGGCGAGTTGGAGACGGAACCAACCGCATTGACATGGTCTACATAGACAATGCAGCAACGGCGCATCTCCAGGCCGCAGCCGCATTGCGTCCGGGTGGGGCAAGCTGCGGGCGGGCCTATTTCATCAGCCAGGGCGAACCGGTCAACTGTTGGGACTGGATTAATCAGTTGCTTGCTCTCGCCGGTCAACCGCCGGTCACGCGGTCGATTTCCTGCCGGCGAGCCTGGCAACTCGGCCACGTTTTTGAATTCGTTTATCGGACACTCGGTATTTCCCGGGAACCCCCGATGACCCGCTTCCTCGCAGCGCAACTGGGAACTTCGCACTTCTTCGACATCCAAAATGCAACCCGTGATTTCGGTTATCGGCCAGCCATCTCGACCGAAGAGGGCATGCGGAGACTGGCTAGCGATTTAGCCTGTTAGGGCGTGTGAAAAAAGCCGACATCTGCGCGACTGGGCTTTGCCGAGTCCTTGTAAATTCTGCCGAAAACCGATAGGCTCATACGGTTTGCGGTGGACCCTCCCCCCCGGCACCAGGCCTGCTTCATGATATCGCTCCCGGCGGATGAACAACGGATTGTAATTACCGGCATTGGTCTCACTGCGCCCAACGGTAATGACTTGGGCGAATTCCGTGAAAGTCTGCTCGAGGGACGTAGCGGTGTCGTGCCCTACGAAATCCGTTACGTCGGTAAAACGCTGGCAGGAATTTGTCAATTCGACGAGCTACGCTACCAGAAACGCAAAGAAGTCCGTCGGGGTACGCGGGCGGGAAGCGTAGGTATTTATTGTGCCCAGGAGGCAGTGAAGGATTCGGGCGTTGATTGGGAAAATACCGATCGCTCGCGAGTCGGAATCTACGTCGGCGTGACTGAGCACGGCAACGTGGAAACCGAGAACGAGGTCTACGAACTGAAGGGCTACGACTATGACACACAGTTCTGGTCGCATCACCACAACCCGCGGACCGTCGCCAATAATCCGGCGGGAGAGATATCCCTGAACATGGGTATCACCGGACCGCACTATTCTATCGGTGCCGCGTGTGCGGCGGGGAATGCCGGGTTGATTCAGGGAGCTCAGATGCTCCGCCTTGGCGATTGTGATCTGGCAATTTGTGGGGGCGTTTCGGAGAGTGTGCACACGTTCGGTATTTTTGCCAGTTTCAAGAGCCAAGGAGCACTGGCCGAGCATGAGGATGCGACCCGCGCATCGCGACCATTTGATGTGGACCGCAATGGAATCGTTGTTGCCGAGGGTGGTTGTCTGTACGTGCTTGAGAGATTTTCCGATGCTCGTAAACGAGGCGCAAAAGTTTACGGCGAGCTGGCTGGTTATGCAATTAATAGTGATGCGAGTGATTTCGTGCTTCCAAATCCCGATCGCCAAGCTCAGTGTGTCGACTTAGCATTGCAGCGAGCTGGTTTAAGACCGGAGCAAATTGACATCGTCAGCACCCACGCAACCGGAACGAGTAGTGGCGATGCCCAGGAGTGTGCAGCACTACGGCGGGTATTCGAAACAAGTGATCGAACTCACTTCAATAACACAAAAAGTTTTATTGGCCACGCTATGGGTGCAGCCGGTTCTTTGGAACTGAGCGGTAATCTTCCCGCGTTTCATGATCGGATCTGCCATCCCACAATCAATGTAGATGAACTGGACCCCGAATGTGCGATCGATCAATTGATCTGCGGTGAGCCCCGCGAACTTGAATCGGTCGACTATATACTGAATAATTCATTTGGCATGCTTGGCATTAATTCAGCGGTGATTATCAAGAGAATGTAACACAGCGACGGTGCAGGGCGCACTGATGACGCTGAGTGACGCGGGCCTTTGCGGGCCCGTGCGAGGATAGGATCGAGAAGAACAGCGGAGAAGACGGATGACGAGCGAAGAGATTCGGGAGGTGATTATCGATATTCTTGGCGACATTGCGCCGGATGAGGAATTAGGTGATTTGAAGGATGAAATCGCCTTCCGCGATCAATTAGAACTTGACAGTATGGATTTTCTCGACATCGTCATGGAACTTCGCAAGCGATATCGTGTTCAGGTGCCGGAAGAAGACTATGGCGAGTTAGCAAGCATGCAGAGCACGGTCACCTATCTCGAACCTAAAATGCAGGATGTCGAGAAGGCCTGATTCGTTCTCAGGGACTCCGCCTCATGTACGACACGGTCATTATCGGCGCGGGAATGTCCGGGCTCGCAGCGGGTATCCGTCTTGCGCACTACGATCAAAGGGTGTGTATCCTTGAACGGCATACCACGATTGGTGGTTTGAATTCCTTCTACCGTCTTGGTGGACGCGATTTTGATGTAGGTCTCCATGCGGTGACGAATTTCACCCCCAAAGGTGCCCGCAAAGGTCCGCTCGCCCGCTTGCTGCGACAATTGCGTTTTCGATGGGATGATTTCGCACTCGCGCCTCAAATAGGTTCGGAAATTGCATTTCCACAGGAGCGGCTCCAATTCGGGAACGGGATTGAGTTGCTCGAAAGTGAGGTGGCCCGGGCCTTCCCAGCCGAACGTGATGCTTTTGCCAACCTGATGGAAAAAATCGTCGATTACGATGATTTGAATCAAGAACTTTTCGAGATTTCTACCCGTGAGATTCTGGCAGAGACCATTCGGGATCCATTGTTGATTGAAATGCTCCTCTGTCCCTTAATGTGGTATGGCAACGCCCGCGAGGGCGACATGGATTTTGGCCAATTCTGCATAATGTTCCGCAGCATTTTTTGCGAAGGTTTCGGTCGACCCTTTGCCGGCGTCCGATTGATTTTGAAAAATTTAATCCGAAAGTTCCGCCGACTCGGTGGTGAATTGAAAACGCGTGCCGGAGTCGATCATATTCATGTAGAAAACGGACGGGCCATCGGTCTGGTACTAGAAAATGGCCAGGAGATTGAAGCAGCACAGATTATCTCCTCGGCCGGGCTGGTCGAAACTATGCGGCTCTGCGACGACGTCTCCCAGGTGGATACGACCCATGCGGGTCGTCTCTCATTTATGGAAGCCATTTCAGTGATTGATGTCGAGCCACAGGATGTGGGTTTAGAGAAGACCGTGGTATTTTTCAATGACTCTGAGTCTTTTTGCTGGGAGCGACCGGATACGCTGATTGACGCCCGAACCGGGGTCATCTGCTCGCCAAATAACTACGCCTACACGGGGCAAGGCGAAACATTTCCAGAGGGGATGATTCGCATTACCGCGCAGGCAAATTTTGATCGCTGGCACGCACTCGATGAATCCTCCTATCAACAAGAAAAAACAAAAAGTTATAACGAGCTAGTCGCTTCTGCCGTTCGATTTATTCCCGACTTTCGGCATCGCGTAATTGCCACGGATATATTCACGCCAACGACGATCCGCAGATTTACCGGGCACGATCAGGGGACCGTCTATGGCGCAACCCATAAGATTCTTGACGGACATACACATCTCCCGAATCTGCACCTCTGCGGGACGGATCAGGGTTTTATCGGCATTGTCGGTTCCATGATGGGTGGGATTTCGATTGCGAATCACTGCCTTAGTGGGGTGCATTCTAGCGATTCCCCGATTCTGGAAGGTGGTTCCTAAAATGCCAATGGATTTTCTAAAAGGCGTCTCTGGAGAATACGATGTCACGGTAATCGGCAGCGGTCTCGCAGGCATGACAGTGGCAAACGCGCTGGCCCGCAGCGGGCACCGCGTGCTGTTGCTTGAGCAGCACTACAAACTCGGGGGCATGGCCACGTGGTTCAAGCGGAAGGGGGGGCACATTTTTGATGTTTCCCTCCACGGATTTCCAGTCGGGATGATCAAAAGTTGTCGCCGCTATTGGACTCGTGAAATCGCAGATTCGATTGTCCAACTGAAGCATGTGCGGTTTGACAATCCGATGTTCTCGCTGACCACGCGTTATCACCGTGAGGACTTTACACGACTGTTGACCGAAAAATTCGGCGTATCTCAATCTCAAGTCGATGCCTTCTTCGATGCGGCTCGAGGGATGAACTTTTATGATGATCAACAGTTGACGGTCGGGGAATTTTTCGACCAATATTTTCCGGGGCGGGGCGATATCGTGCGTCTGCTTATGGAACCGATTACCTATGCAAATGGTTCCACGCTTGAGGATCCAGCCATCACGTATGGAATCGTATTTTCCAATTTCATGTCGAAGGGAGTTTATACCTTCGAGGGCGGAACCGATCGGCTCATTCAACTGATGCAAAAAGATCTAATCAAAAGTGGTGTCGATGTGCGACTCCGAGTCGATGTAGAGAAGATCCACGTGGAAAAAGGCCGAGTGACTGGGGTGACGGCAAACGGTCAATTCATTAACACCCGAGTGGTCGTCTCCAATGCAAACATTAAAAACACGATCTTGAATCTAGTCGGACGAGACAACTTCAGCTCAGAGTTTGTCGACGAGACGGAAAAAATTCGCCTCAATAACTCCAGCACCCAGGTTTACATGGCGTTAAAGCCGGACGAGCAGATCGATGAGGAAACCGGCGATTTATTGTTCAGTTCAACCGCGCCCGCCTTCCAGACTGACCTGCTGCTAAGTCGTGACATTACCAGCCGAACGTTTAGCTTCTATTATCCTCGAACTCGGCCACAAGGCCGACCGCGCTCCCTGGTGGTTTCCAGTACCAATGCTAGGTATGAAGACTGGGCGGAGCTTTCAGACGAGGCATATGAGGCGAGCAAACAAGATCTGATTGAAACGACGCTGGAAAGTCTCGATCGTTATGTTCCCGGAATCCGTAAAAAACTCGATCATGCTGAGGCGGCGACCCCCCGAACGTTCCAGTATTACACGCGGCATGCACTGGGTGCGAGTTTCGGCACGAAGTTCGAGGGCTTGGCGGTGAGCCGAGGACTTTCTTCGCAGGTAAATGGCCTGTTTCATGCGGGGAGTGTCGGGATTATTATGTCGGGTTGGCTAGGAGCAATTAACTACGGGGTGATCGTTGCTAACGAAGTCGATGCCCTATTGCTCTCTAAAAATACTGCCCAGGTCGGTTAAGGATGCAATTAGAATGAGTCTTGAGGCGATTGAAGCGGCGATTCCGCACCGCGATCCATTTTTGCTCATCGATACCGTGGTGGAGCAGGATGAAAATCGGATTGTCTGTCGGAAAACGTTAGGCGGCGATGAATTCTGGTTTGCCGGACACTACCCTGATTTTCCGTTGATGCCGGGTGTCTTGCTCTGCGAGGCGGCGATGCAGGCTGGTGCCGTCCTATTATCGTCACATGCGGGCGGAAACGGTGTGCCGGTTGCCACTCGGATGCGCGATGTCCGTTTCAAGCGGATGGTGCGACCCGGCGAGACGATGACGCTGGAGGTCACATTAGATGAGACGGTCAGTCAAGCTTTTTTTCTTACCGCAAGAGTGACCGTCGCGGACGAATTAGCGATGCGTATGCAATTTGCGTGCACGCTCACCGAAGTTACCGATTAGACCAAGCATCGATCCGGGCATAAAACTTGAGGCTCATTGCGACCAAGGATGTATTTTAGTGAAGGAGAAGCGGGTGGATTTTCTGGCACTCAAAGATAAAACAATTTTGATCTTTGGTCTTGCAAATCGTAAAAGTGTTGCCTGGCATGTCGGTCGCGTACTCGCCGACGTCGGCTGTGAGGTGCTGTGGGTTGTAAGGAGCGAGATGCGACGTGACGAAGTGCGTAAACTCGTCGGGGAGGCGCCCGTATTCGTTTGTGATGTGGAACATGCGGATCAGATTGAAAATCTCCAACGAGAGGTAGCTGCAAGTCACCCGCAACTCGATGGCCTAGTACACTCGATCGCCTTTGCAGAATATGAGGGGGGTGTTAAGCCGTTTCATGAGACTACCAAGCGCGAGTTTCTGCGGGCGGTGGATATTTCGTGCTATTCGCTAATGGCAATCTCGCGTGCTTTCCAGGAGTTGCTCACAAGCGAGGCTTCTGTGGTCACCATTTCCATCTCCACAACGCGGATGGCGAGCGAAAGCTATGGCTACATGGCACCTATTAAAGCGGCACTCGATTCCTCGCTTGCCTTTCTTGCCAAATCCTTCAGCCGGTTTTCGCGTATCCGCTTTAATGCCGTCGCCCCCGGCTTACTTAAGACCAGTGCTTCCGCTGGCATTCCCGGATATGTCGACTCTTACCTCTATGCGGAGCGCGTGATTCCACGGGGAGAGGCAGTGCAAACCGAGGAGGTCGCCAATACGGTTGCCTTTTTACTTAGTTCTCGCTCAAGTGGGATCAATGCTCAACAACTCGTCATTGATGCCGGAATGAGCATTAACTATTTTGATCGAGATCTCATTTCCCCGTCTGACTCCTAGTCCCCGGGTAGCGTGACGCAGATAGCATCTTTAATTATGGAGATACCAACGATCGGAAATTTTCAAAAAAACGAGCTTATTTTTTGAAAAATTTTTCCATTGCACCGCATACTCAGCTTTTCGTCCTTTGTCGGATAGTTCCGGTGTCTTTGTCTTGATCTGCTCCAACATGCCGAGCAATCGTGCCGCGTGCTCTTTGGCGAAGGTGCGGGCCAGTTCCTCCAGTGACCGATTTTTGCGCATTTGGGCCAGTTCCTCAGGCACCGGAAGGCGACTTAGAAATGTTTCATATTTTTTTTCTTCCAGCAGCGTAATCCCTTCAGCAATTGTGGTCTCTAGGGACGGGGGTGTCTCAGCACTGCCTGTATTCCCGTTCAATAGTAGGCAACTCAGCAGGCCTACAAGGCACCACCGGTAGCGTTTCAAGTGCGACCGAATTCCGCTGTTGTGCAATCGAATTTTGGTAGATTTCATTCTTCTACCACCCAGATGTTACGGAAGCGTACTGGATTACTGTGATCCTGCAGGTGCAAAAATCCGTCTTCCGGGCCTTCGCCCAACGGGCCACCTGCGGTGCGCTGCGGCAGTTCCAGATCCTCATGGATGATGACTCCATTGTGCCGAACTGTTGCTCGTGCATTCTCGATTTTTTCCCCAGAGTCGTTGTAGCGAGCTGCACGAAAATGAATGTCATATGTCTGCCAGGCGCCGGGCGGAAAACACATGTTGATA
>CEVF01044768.1_pt1 | contig 12914 bp, 11 predicted proteins | sample 356441 | NCBI WGS metagenome assembly CEVF01 (sample SAMEA2622765, study PRJEB7988) | marine metagenome | biome: marine biome (ENVO:00000447); feature: surface water layer (ENVO:00002042); material: "saline water (ENVO:00002010), including plankton (ENVO:xxxxxxxx)" | depth 5 m
AGAATATTCAGATTCACGTATTGAAGGTGCTTCCGTAGGTAGATTTTCTATTTCTTCGATAATTTCAGTGATAGGCCCCCAGTCTTCTGATCTGTTTAATAAGTTAACAACATCTGTTAAATTATGAGTTCCCATTACAACATCAACCCAAGGAGCTTTCTCCCTTACAAGTTCTTTATCTTTTTGAGCTGCACACCCACCAACAAGTAATCTTCTATTATTTCTTTCAGACTTCCATTGTTTTAGATGACCTAAAGTTCCATAAAGTTTATCGTCAGCATTTTCTCTGATAGTACATGTATTTACGAATAGAATATCAGCAAATTCTTCTGATGAAGCTTTTGACATACCATCAAGTTCGAACATACCAGATATTCTTTCTGAATCATGTTCATTCATCTGGCAACCAAAAGTTTTAATGAAATATTTTTTACCAACCCTTGATGGGTTAATTTGTATTTTTGATTTTATTTCAACTAATTGGTCCACATTTAGATTATAAAATTAAAATGTAATTAAATTTTAAATTTATTACTCAGTTGTAGTATCTTCAGCTACTTCTTTTGGTGTATCTTCTGTTGAATCAGATTCAATTAATCCTACTGCCTTATAAACATCCGTTTCTAATTGAAGTGCAATATCAGCATTCTCTCTAAGGAATCGTTTAGAATTTTCTTTACCTTGTCCGAGTTGGACTTCATCGTATGTAAACCATGCTCCTGCTTTTCTAACAATCCCATGGTCAACACCGACATCTAATAATGATCCTTCTCTTGATATTCCTTGACCAAACATTATGTCAAATTGAGCTTCTTTGAATGGTGGTGCAACTTTGTTTTTTACAATTTTTGCTCTTACTCTATTTCCAATCATCTCAGCACCAATTTTAAGAGTTTCTATCCTGCGAATATCAATACGAACTGATGCGTAAAATTTTAATGCTCTACCTCCACTTGTTGTTTCAGGTGATCCCCACATAACACCAATTTTTTCCCTTATTTGATTAATGAATATAACTGTTGTTTGAGTCTTATTTATAGAAGAAGTTAATTTTCTCAATGCTTGGGACATTAATCTTGCTTGTAATCCAACATGTGATTGACCCATTTCACCATCAATTTCTGCCTGTGGAACTAATGCAGCTACTGAATCAATAACTACTACATCTACACCTTCTGAATCAATAAGCATATTTGCAATTTCTAAAGCTTGTTCTCCGGTATCAGGCTGTGAGACTAAAAGTTCGTCTACATCGACTCCTAAAGAACTTGCATAAATAGGATCTAAAGCGTGCTCAGCATCAATAAAGGCTGCGACTCCACCAGCTTTTTGTGCTTCAGCTGCTATGTGTAATGACAGTGTTGTTTTACCAGAACTTTCCGGTCCATAAATCTCGATTACTCGTCCTTTAGGAACACCGCCTATGCCCAATGCGAGATCTATTGATAATGCCCCCGTAGAAATTGCAGGTATCTTTTTAACTTGATCGGAACCTAGTTTCATAAGGGATCCTTCTCCGAATTGCTTTTCAATTTGAGAAAATACCGTATCTAATTTTTTTGCCCTGTCTTTATCCATTTTTAGCTCCTTTAATAACAATAATTAATATTTATTAAAACATCTTACTATGACATATTTTAGTCGAACATTTGTTCGAATACAATTATTTTATGAAATTAATTAAGTCCCATATGGCATTATTTACTGATCTTGCAATTATATCTTCTCTACTGCCTCTTAACTTATGATTAAAAGTAACTGTTTCTTTTTTATTTGAGATAGCTATAAATATTTCTCCAATTTTATATTCACTTGATGGAATAGGTCCTGCTTCTCCAAGAATAGCTAAAGAAATTGAAGAATTATATTTCTCTAGTGATTTTTCCGCAAGTTGTTTAGACAATGCATCCCAATTATCTGAAATATTACTTGAGAGGTATTCTTTTTTAGCTTCATTTGAATAAAGCGTATTCGCAGCTAATAACACCGAACTTGCGCCAGGAAAATTTATTATTTCTGAGGATAAGTTACCTCCTGTAATACTTTCAACTAATGATAGAGTTAATTTTTTTTCTTTAAGTAAATTAAATAAAGCTTTAGAAGCGGGAATATTTTCATAGCTAATAATTGAATCTTTGAATCCCGTATCTAGTTGATTTAAGAATTTATTAAGTTTAACTTCATTTACTGAATTTTTATCATATCTGAGTTTAATTATTCCTTTACTTGCTAAGTAGGCAATGTCTATTCCTTCAGGTTTAAATTTATTAATTTCATCAGCTAGCGATGATTCAGCTTGATTGAAAAATAAAACAAACTCATAATCCTTATTAGTTTTTGGAAAGTTTTCTTTTAACAGAGGGACTACTTGATCCATTACTAAAGGATTAAATTCTCTAGGAGGGCCAGGAAGAATAAAAATATATTTTCCTGAGTGATTTATAAGTATTCCTGGTGCAGTTCCTTGGGAGTTGTTTAATTTTTTTGATCCAACAGGAATTTCAGCTTGTTTTATGTTTGTTTCTGGCATAGATAAACCCCTTGATTCCCATCTTGATTTCATCCATGATAGGTGTTCATCATCAACTTCCAAATTTATATTTAATGAACTGCAAATAACTTCTTTCGTAAAATCATCTTCTGTTGGGCCAATTCCACCACAAGTAATTATGACATCATTATTTTTGAGTAATTTTAAAAACTCATCTTTAATATTTTCTTTATTGTCTGGAACTGTAATTTCAGAGGATAATATAAAACCATTGCTGTATAGAATTTGACCTAGAGATGATAGATTTGTATTAATCGTATCACCTAATAACAATTCTGTACCAACGCTTAACAGTGCTATATTCACAGTATTTACATTAGCAAAGTTATTATTCAATCATATTATGATTATTTCATGAAAAGATTCATTTTGCTTTTTTTAGTTTTAGTGGCTTGTTCTCAGAGTGCTGAAGTTGAGACTGTTGAATCCATAAATGTAGTTTCAGATACAACATTTTCATTTATTAATACAAATCTTGTTGAAGATTCTGAAAACTTTACTAATAAAAAAACTATAGTTGTTTTTTGGGCAGATTACTGAAGTGTTTGTAGACGGGAGTTGCCTGTCTTGGAAGCTGAACTAAAAAATTTACAAGATGATTACGATGTTATTGCACTTGCACACAGTGAGTACGGCCCAACATTAGAGTGGGTAAATGAAAACTTGAACGGAACACTAAAAATTGGATTCTCCACACCTCAATTGAGAGACTATTTCAAAGTAGTTGGTCAACCTATAACTTTGGTTTTAGATCTAAATGGTGAAGTTATTTTAAGAGAATTTGGTGAAATAAATTTTTCAAATTTTTAACTTATTTAAAGAACCTTGAATTCTAAATATGTAATATAAGATTATAAGCTAGCGGAGGATAATGATGAAAAAATCATTTCTAATTCTACTCTGTCTTGCATTAGTAGCTACTGCTTGTGGTGGCTCTGCTGAAGAAACTGTAGAAGAACCCGTTGCTACGGAGGAAGTCGAAACTTTAGAGGCTCCAGCAACTACTGCTGCGCCGACTCTTGATAAAATTGTTTTTGGCTTTGTACCTAGCGCGGAACAAGCCGAATTATTAGACAACATTCAACCAATGATGAAAGTTTTGACTGATGGTTTGGGTATTGAAGTTGAGGGATTTGTAACAAGTGACTATTCAGGTCTGCTTGTCGCAATGGGATCTGGCCAAGCTGACGTTGGTGCTTTTGCAACTTTAGGATATGTAACAGCAATGGAAGCATTTCCAAGAAGATTTGAAGCAATAGCTAAGTCCGTTAGGTATGGCTCAGGTTCATATCATGGTACATTCTGGACAACAGATGCAAGTATCTGTAATTCAACCCCAGTAATAGGTGCATTTGAAAATATAAACGGTGTTCCTACTTTAGTTACTGGATCAGAAACTACACCACCTGATGTAAAAGCACTTCAGGTAGGTTGGGGATTCGGAGACAGTGGGTTAATACCAGAAGTTCGTGATGGCGTTACTACAAGCCCAGGACTTGCTTGTGAAGCTGATCTATCTGTTATGTTGGGAGAAGAAGTTCTTTTTGTTGAAGAGGGTTCAACTTCTGGGTATTTATATCCATCTCTTCAACTTAAAAAAGCAGGTATAGATTATACAAGTGATATAACTCAAAGATTTGCTGGTTCACATGATGGTGTTATTGCTGGACTTTATAATGGTGACGCGAAATTTGGTGTTACTTATGATGATGCAAGAAGAACATTAAGAAAAACTAATGCTGATGTAGGTGAAAAAGTTATAGCATTTGCAATTACTGAAGAAATCCCAAATGATGTTATTGCAGTTAGAACTGACTTACCTGAAGATATAAAGCAGCAAATTTATGATATTTTAGCTGAATATATTGCTACTGAAGAAGGAAGAGCCATAATGGATGAAATTTATGGATGGACTGATTTAGTGCCTGCAGAAAACTCAGAGTTTGATGTTGTTAGAGAAGCAGCTGAAGAATTTGGTCTGTACGACGACTAATTAATATAAAACTAGGGCAGTTATTACTGCCCTAGTTTTTTTTTGAAAAATATGATTGAATTTAAAAATGTAAGTGTGACATATCCAGGTGGAGTTAAAGCATTAAACAATGTTTCATTAGATATTCCCGAAGGTGATTTTGTAATTATTGTAGGAATGTCTGGAGCAGGTAAGTCGACTTTATTAAGAACTGTTAATAATTTAGTTAAGCCAACTGAAGGTAATGTGATTGTTGATTCACGCAATGTAACTAATGCATCAAAAAAAGAATTAAAAATTATTAGATCTGATATAGGTATGATATTTCAAACTTTTAATTTAGTAAATCGGTCATCTGTATTAAAAAACGTTTTAACTGGAAGATTAAGCCAAGTTTCATCAATACGTTCTATATTTGGACTATGGCCAAAAGATGATAAAGAGATTGCTTTTGAATCATTAAATAAAGTTGAAATATTAGAAAAAGCATATGTTAGGGGGTCAAATTTATCAGGAGGGCAACAACAAAGAGTAGGTATAGCTAGAGCACTCGCACAAAAACCAAAAGTAATGTTAGCTGATGAGCCTGTAGCTTCATTGGACCCTATTACTTCAAGGGTTGTTATGAAATACCTTAAAGAAATAAACCAAGAGCTTGGAATTACGACAGTTGTAAACTTGCATTTCTTAGATCTTGCAAAAGAATTTGGTGAAAGATTAATAGGACTTAAAGATGGTGAACTCGTATATGACGGAAAAGTGAACGATGTTAGCGATAAAGATTTTGAGAATATTTATGGCCGAGCAATAAAATCTTCAGATTTACTAGGAGAAGATGATTAAAGTACCCAAGAAGCCTTTACCTTCTTTATTAACAATTTTTGGATATCCATTCGCCATTGCCTTGACTATTTTTTCTTTTTTTCAGGTAGGTTTTAATTTAGAAGATTTTAAAAGAAATTGGGAAAACAGAAAACTTGTTACAGATACATTATTTAATCCTAAGTGGGAGTGGGCAATCGAAAATGCATCTCAAGCATTACTGGAAACTATACAAATTGCAATTCTCGCAAGCATTCTTGGTTGCTTTATAGCTTTACCTCTTTCCTTCTATGCATCTAGAGCAACAAATCAAACAACAATTACATATCTTATATACAAATCTTTTCTAAATTTTATTAGAACTATCCCTGACTTATTTTGGGCAATGCTGTTTACAGTTGCGGTTGGATTAGGGCCCTTTGCTGGAGTACTTGCCTTGATAATGTTTTCAATGGCAATTATGGGAAAATTACTATCTGAAACAATTGATAGTATCGATCTGGGTCCTTTAGAGGCTGCCAAGGCAAGTGGGGCTAAACACAATCAAGCGGTCTTTACTTCAGCCCTTCCACAGATTCTTCCAAACTTTACAGCTTATTTTTTATATATTTTTGAACTTTGTATTAGAGCATCCGTTATTTTAGGGCTAGTTGGTGCAGGAGGAGTTGGAAGAATAATTGAAACCCAGAGAATTTTCTTAAGGTTTGATAGAATATCTCCAATCATTGTTCTAATACTTGCAGCGGTCATAGCTATTGAACAATTCAGCGTTTGGTTGAGAAGAAAAATATTATGAATATACCTAAACAACCAGTTAATCAAAGAGTATTAAAATATTTAATAACAGTTCTGATAGTTGTAGGATCTATATGGTCTGCTTCTGGTCTTGAAATTACACCAGAAAGATTTTTAACGGCTCCAAGCAAAGTATGGATACTTATAACTGCAATGTTCCCATTAGATTTGTCACAAGAAGCTATTGATAGAATAGTGCCAAAAGTTGGTGAGTCACTTTTTATTGCTTGGGCTGGTACTGTTATTGGTGCTATATTTAGTTTCCCTATATCATTTTTAGCAGCTAATAATGTTTCTTTAAACTCTTTCAGTAGAGCAACGAAACAGGTGCTGAATGTTATCAGGGCTTTTCCTGAATTGATATTAGCATTTGTGCTTTTGCCTATAACAGGACTTGGTCCATTGACAGGAACATTAGCTGTTGGAATACATTCAATTGGCACATTAGGAAAATTATCTTCTGAAGTTATTGAAGGAATTGATGAAGGTCCTCTTGAGTCAATAAAATCTTCTGGGGGAACAAAATTAAATGAACTTTTTTTTGGTGTAATACCGCAAGTTATGCCAACAATTACATCGTATTGGCTCTATAGATTTGAAATTAATTTGAGAGCATCTGCAGTGTTAGGTGTAGTTGGTGCAGGAGGAGTTGGAGCAGAATTAATTAATCAGCTACGTTTTAGAGATTTTCCGCGTGCAGGCACAGTATTAGTTGTAACAATACTTATGGTATTAATCGTTGACACAATATCTGCGGCAATTAGAAGAAGAATAATTAAAGGTAGAGAAATTAAAGTCTAATTACTCATACCAAGATTCATCATCTTCAGATTCTTTATTATCAGTAGATGTATCTTGATTGTTTTCTTGTTCATTAATAGAGGATAAATTATCTGTTTCAAATTCTTCAACTGTAATCAAAACCTCTCGTGCTTTTGATCCTTCAGAGGGACCAACTATACCTTGAGCTTCCAGAATATCCATCAATCTTCCAGCTCTTGCAAAACCAACCCTTAGCTTTCTTTGAAGCATTGATGTTGATCCTAATTGAGATCTAATAACAAGTTCTTTGGCTGTTGAAATTAATTCTTCGTCTTCACCAAAGTCCTCTTGAGTAGTTGTACCTGATTTTTTTTGCTCTTCTGTTACAGCTGGATTATATTGTGCTTCTTTCTGTCCTTTCACCCATGAAACAACATCTTTGATTTCTCCTTCAGTTACCCAAGCACCTTGGATTCTTTCTAATCTAGGATTTGAAGCAGTTACAACTAGCATATCACCTAATCCAATAAGCTTCTCAGCACCTGATTGATCAAGGATAACTCTTGAATCAGTTGTCGATGCAACAGAAAAAGCTAATCTTGACGGGATGTTTGCCTTCATGACACCAGTAATTACATCTACAGAAGGTCTTTGTGTTGCCACTACTAAGTGTATACCAATTGCTCTAGCCATTTGTGCTAATCGAACAATTGCTGATTCAACTTCTCTTCCAGCAACCATCATTAGATCATTTAATTCGTCTATAAACAGAACTATATATGGGAATCTATCAAATTTTTCTTCATCGAGTAAGCCTGCATCAAATTTTTCGTGATAACCATTTATATCTCTAACCTGTCCGTCTGCAAGTAAGTCATATCTTCTATCCATTTCAGCTACAGCCCAACTAAGAGCATCAACTGCTTTTTTTGGATTAGTAATAACTTTTGTAAGTAGGTGAGGTACGTCATTGTATTGACCCAACTCAACTCTCTTAGGATCAACCATTACCATTTTGACATCATCAGGATTTGTTCGAATCAAAAGTGATGTAACTATAGAATTAATACAAGACGATTTTCCAGCACCTGTTTGGCCTGCAATCAATACGTGAGGTAATTCAGAAAGGTTTAAAAACCTTGGTTTACCAGCAATGTCTAAACCTAGTCCAACATTAAGAGGATGGGTTAATTTACTGGCATCAGTAGAGGACAATACATCTCCAAGTGATACAAGTTTTCTTTGTCTGTTAGGAATTTCAATCCCGATAGCACTCCTTCCAGGAATAGGTGCAAGCAATCGAACATCTGGAGTGGCTAAAGCATAAGCAATGTCATGAGAAAGTGAGGTAACTTTTGAAACTTTAACACCTGGAGCAAGTTCAATTTCATAACGAGTTACAGTAGGCCCGGGAACAACATTAGTCAGTTCTGCTTCTACTCCATGTTCGTTAAGCAATTGAGTTAGATCCTTAGCAGTTTCTTGGAGTAATTTTTTTGAAGTTGATAATGAAGAACCATGCTTTAATAAACTAACAGGAGGCAATTTATATTCATTTGAAGATTTAGACTTATTATTTACTTTTGAAGTTGATTTAACTTTCTTTTGTTTTAAGTCTGTAATATTTGATACATTTTTAACTTTGTCATTTAGTTTATTTTTTCCAACTCTATTATTTTTAACTGGTTCAGTGTTATTTGATATTTTCTCAGAATCCAAAATATTTTCAATTTGTAAATTATTTGCTTCTTTTCTTGCCAAAAAGAAAGCATAAATAAATTTATAAATATATTTAAATACTGCTTGAACTCCTCCAATAAGATCTTTTAATTCAATATCAGTCATATACAAAACTGACATTACTAATGAAATTAAAAGTAAAGTATGGGTCATTTCCAAACCAAAAAAATTTGTTAATGGATGAACTATAAAAGCTGAAATATGTCCACCAGATTTAGTTATCAATTCTGAACCAGCACTTATTGGAACTGGATCTGAATGAATGAGCGAATGAAAAGCAGCTGATGAGATTATTTGTACCCAGAAAGTTCCTATTAGGACTTTCTGTGATTTTATTATCTCTTTGTCTCGTATCAATATTGCAGCTCCATATAAGAAAAGTACAGGCATTGCATAAATTCCATAGCCAAAACACCATTCAAAAGTCTTGTAAACAATTTCTCCAACAGGTCCCCCCTTTTGGAAAATTGATAAAGCAATTAGCACAGAGAATGTAAACATAAATATTGCTACTGCTTGATAGGATTGGACGAATTTAGTTAGATTACTAGAAGTTGTAGATTTAAGTGTAGTTACTGCCCTGTCTACATTTATTAACTTGTTTTGTTTAGACACCCGCTTTCGCCCATTTACCCTTTTGCGAGTGGATGTCTTTACAGCCACGAATGAATTATACCATAAATAAAGGGATGAAAAGCTTAATTATTCTTAATTTTTTGGAAATTATCCAGTAATTTGGACCCTAAATCAGCAGAAACATTAGTAATAGGCATTAAAGGAGCTCCTACATCTTCCCAAGTTTCTGTAAGAAGATATTTAATTGGACCTGGACTAGGTTCTTCAAATAGTAAATCAAACATAGGTAATAATTGACTATGTAGGCTTTCAGCCAATTTAATCTCATTATTTGCGACAAAATTTATTAAATTATATATTTCATTTCCGACAATATGTGAGGCAACTGAAACTACTCCTTTTCCACCCATCTTTAAAAACTCTATAGTTTCAGAATCATTTCCAGAGTAAATATCTACTTTGTCTTTCAATACTTCAAATTCAGTTTTTGTAAATGCCAAGTCTCCTACAGCATCTTTAATAGAATGAATACCCACTTCGTCTACTAGTTTTTCTAATGTATCAATTTCTATAAGCGTAGCAGTCCTGCCAGGGATATTATAAGCCATAATAGGTAGTTCAGTATTTTTAGAAATCTCTTCAAAATGTTTCATAATTCCAAGTTGAGATGGTTTTGAGTAATAAGGTGTAACAATCATAATTCCATCAACACCAAGGTCGTTTGCCATTTTTGTATACTCTATCGATTCTTTAGTTGAATAAGTACCAGTACCTGCAATTATATTTACCTTATCCCCTACTGAATCTTTTGCTGTAGAGTAAATTATCTCTCTATCATCTTTTGATAAATTAGGAGATTCACCGGTAGTTCCTGATAAAACTAAGCCATCTGATTTCTCATGAACTAACTTTCGACAAAGCCTCCACAAAGTATCAGTACTTAATACTCCATTATTATCAAAGGGAGTAACAACTGCCGTTAATAGTTTGCCGAAATCACTCATAGTTAGATATTAATCTTCTTAGCTATTATATTTTCTAAACCCAGATTAAAACCTTCCAAATCATTGTAAAGATCAAGAACAACTTTTATTCCATACAGATATGCTTTCCTGTCATATACTTTGTGATCTAAATTAAAAGATTCATATTCATTTACAAAATCTACCTCTTGTTCAGCTAAAAATTTATCATCTCTTAATGAATAAATATTTTTTTTGTTTACATTATTAATTTGATAAAAATCTCCATCTTTTTCGTGAGAGTTTATATTTAATGGCAAAGTATTTGCCAAATCTATAGCAGTGCCGGAAGGTGCATCTTGTTTCTTACTATGATGTTTCTCAGTAATATTTACTGAATAAAAATTTTCTGAAAGTGTTGTTGAGAAAAGCTTTTGATAAGCAGAGCCTATTGAAAAGTTTGGAATGACAATTATTTTTCTATCTGTTTTTGTTTTTAATTTTGATATCATTTCTGAACTCACTCCAGATGATCCAATTATTAAATTTGCATTTGAATTAAGTAGTAATTCTATATTTTCATTTATTACCGAGGCAGGTGAAAACTCTATGACAATATCTTCATCTATGTTTGTCAAAGTTTTATAGGTTTTATATTCTTGTCCTTCGTAATTCGGATCATGAATTGCTGTCATAGTAAAATCGTCTCTAGAGTTAATATAATCTGTAACAAGTTGTCCCATTGAGCCTGCACCACCAGATATCAAAACAGTATGTTGTGCAATTTCATTCATCTTTGATAACTCCTTATACTTATAGTTGTTAATGATAATAATAATTAAATGAATTCAAAGAAAAAAAACATTGAAGCTCAAATAGTTGAAGATTTTGAAAAGATTAGACCAGCTATTACGAGACTATTACAAACACAAATGAAAAATGATGATTTATCACTTCGGTATGGAAGATCAAGATCAAACAGCAAAAATGATATTGTAATAAATCCATCAATACTCGTAAATACAATTTCAAAAACAAATCTTGATAGAGATGAAGTCATGATAGGTACAGTTGTACACGAAGCAATACATGCATCTAATAATTACTTTGTAGACTCTGAATCTTTAAATGATTTGTTTCCAGACGAACTCGATGATGTTGAAGATGTTGATGATGTTCTTGAAATTCTCACAGGTCCCTTTGGAAAATATGTTTTTGACATCCTAATTCATTCAATTGAAGAAAAAATTTTTGTAAAACAATATGAAGGTTTAAATTCTATTCTTGAGGATATTTATACTGAGTCATTTTCAGAAATTAAAAAGCTTGGAAATTTTAGTCAATATCTTTCATTATTATTTCACTCAATAACTTCTTATATAGATGTTAAGTTTGAAATCTATAAAAAACCTGTAGTAAGTTCATTGAATGAATCTTTGCATATTTTAAAAACTTTAAATTATGAAGATGTGAATGTTTCTCAATTAATAGAAGCAACAGTTCAAATGGTTGATATTTGTAAAAGGTACAATATTCTCCCCGACTTAGACAACTATACACTTGGAGAACAAAAAGAAATTGAAGAATCACTTGATGAAAGTGTTGTGAATGATTTGAGTAAGGTTCTTATACCTTCCTCAAACAACGTAACAACAGGTAATACATTGCAGAAATTTCTCGGTCAAACAGAGTCTAAATCAACTGATGATAAATTAAATCTGATGGATGATCATATATCTAAAGTAGGGGCATCAACTACAATTTATTTTCCCTCAGGAAATATTGCAAAAGTAGTAGAAAATAAAATTCCGCATAATTTCAAAAATTTATATAAAAATGGTCTGGAAACATATGAATCTTTATTGCAGCAATGGAATTTACCTATTTACAAAGTAACAAACAAGATAAAACCCTACTTTATTCACAACCAAAAAAGACAGAGGATTAGTGGATTTGATCAAGGAGATTTATCTCCACATGTTCCAATCATGCTTGCGTCTGGCAGGTACGAAAGGATGTTTGAGCAAAAACAGCGACTATCCAATAAATCATATGCCATATCGCTTTTAATTGATGGAAGTGGTTCGATGATTGAGAAAAATAAAGATGAACTTCATCCTTGGTCTTTAGCCTCAGCATTGATTGGTGCTAGTTATTTATCCCAGATATGTTTTGAACTTGATATAGATTTTGAAGTTTCTATATTTAACAGAGCCTTTGCCTCTGAACATGCTGAAAATGATGAAACTTATAATAAAAGAAAATTTGCAGTTTCATCAATGTTAAATAGATCTTACGGTTCTTCAGCTCAGGAGCTTTACAACACAGCAAATCATTATTTTATTAAAGAATTCAAAGATTCATGGAGGGAGAACTATCAACAATTTATTGGTCTAATTGAATTTTCAAGAAACTTAAGAGATTCAATTGATATCGGAATAAGTGAAGAATCAATTCCACCAGTAAGTATGTTCGAAAAAGGTACAAACATCGATGAGATAAATATCATGCACGCAACAAAAAGATTGTTAAATCATCCCTCAAATAAAAAGATGTTGGTTGTACTGTCTGATGGGATGACTAGAGGGTCATTGAATGAACTTCAAAGTAGTATAAACTTTGCTACTAAAAATGGTGTAGATGTAATAGGAATAGGAATTGGCAGTAGAGGTTCTTGGAGAGAATACATTAATAATGTACAAATTGAAAAACCCGAACAGTTAATTCATTCCAT
>CEVF01045824.1_pt1 | contig 12887 bp, 4 predicted proteins | sample 356441 | NCBI WGS metagenome assembly CEVF01 (sample SAMEA2622765, study PRJEB7988) | marine metagenome | biome: marine biome (ENVO:00000447); feature: surface water layer (ENVO:00002042); material: "saline water (ENVO:00002010), including plankton (ENVO:xxxxxxxx)" | depth 5 m
CCTCGCTATGGGATTTGTTGAACTTTTTGGAATAGCTGCGAAAACGTGTGGCCGTTTCTTTCTTTACCGTGATATTGGAATAACCACCGGTTCCTTTCTTTGTCTTACCATTTGTTGATTGCCTTTTCATAGGTCCATTTTTGCTTTTTCGTCAAATTGCGTCAATTTTTTCGTCAAAAATTTCCAGTGTTTACTGGGCTTCCCAAAGGGTTTACTGTAGATTTCGGAAAAGTTTACTGTAGCCCCTGATTTTGTACAGTATTCCAAAATCAGTTCAATTGACTGGTTTTCAACCTGTTGAAGACCCAAAAACAACCGTGATGGCGCAATTTGCGCATCACCCTCTTGCTATTCCGAACAACTCCCATTCAGTCGTAGTTCTGAATACCCTTTTCAATCCCCGATTGCCTTTTTATGTTCCTTTTGGTTCATATGGTCAATCAAGTTCTGCATGTCCTTACCTATCTTATGCTCCAGTACCCTTGCATAGATCTGGGTAGTGGACAGTTTGGTATGGCCGAGCATTTTTGAAACGGTTTCAATTGGTACACCATTGGAAAGGGTTACCGTTGTTGCAAAAGTGTGCCTGGCTGAATGAAAGGATATGGTTTTGTAAATACCACAGGCCTTTGCAATTTCCTTTAGATATTTGTTTGTCTTCTGGTTGGAAAGCACAGGTAGTATTTTTGTATCGGTCTCTGGACTGTCCCAATACTTTTCAATGATTTTTTTTGCTTTGGGCAATAAGGGCAGTTTTACACTTTCCGAAGTTTTTTCCCTTTTGGTATAGATCCATTGGTTTCCATCAATACCAAGTACCAGTTGATTCTTTTCAAGTTCCCGGACATCGATATAGGATAGCCCGGTATAACAGGAAAAAAGAAAGGTGTCCTTGACCTTTTCATAGCCTGCTCCAGTGAAGTCCGTTTCTTCAATGAGCCTAAGTTCCCTTTCCGTTAGATAACTACGTTCAGTTTTATGAAACCGGAGCTTATAGTTAATGAAAGGGTCTTTGTCCAACCATTCCAACTTGACGCCCAGCTTGACCATTTTCATTAAACGCTCCAAGTGTTTCATCGCCCCATTATTGGTACACTTCTTTCCCTTTTGCAATTCAGGGCCGTTCAGTAGATAATGTTCAAAATCGGTAATGAACTTATAGTTCAATTGTTTCAAACGGATGTCGGGGAGTTTGTAATTGGATTCCAAAAAACGAAGGAGATACTTTTTGGTCCCATAATAGTTCTTCATCGTTCCAGGGCGGAGTACACTCTTTTGTGTTTTGTTATGATACTCGATAAGTTCAAGCAGGGTATTATGTTGCTCGTCCTGTCCTAGATAACGGGCCTTAATGGCCTGTGCTGTGATTACTTTTTCCTCCCGCAACAATACCTTGTGGGTGTCCATGATTGCAGCATACACCTCATCAAGATAGCTGTTCAATAAACGGGCCTTGTGGGTCAGACCATGGAGCCTTCCCTTATTTTCATCCCATTCATTCACCGAAACATATCGTTTAAGACTTATCTCGGCCCTCTTCCCATTGACGGTGATACGGGCATAAATGGTCAGCTTTTGGGGATTATTTGAAATGTCCCGCGTGAAAAGAAGTACTTTTAAAGTGTTGGAATTGCGCATAATACATAACTTTTGGGTTTGACAAAACAGGTTTGCAAAACACCCATGAACAGCGTCAAGCTGTAGCTAAATTATGCACAAGGAACGTACCGAACCATTCACCGAACTCTACACCTTTTATATGTATTTAAATGATATCAAATGAATGCATAAAAAACAAAAAGCACTGTCAATCAGTCAGTTGACAGTGCTTTGATACCACTTGATTAGTGGTTCGTCGGGATGACTGGATTCGAACCAGCGACCACACGCACCCCATGCGTGTACGCTACCAGACTGCGCCACATCCCGAAAATGGATTGCAAAAATATAAATTTTGACGATATTTCAACCTAGAGCAGGTAAAAGTTTTGCCCAATGGCCAAAGCAGATTTTATTTTATTGGTATTGACATATACCTAACTTATTCCCGGTACAAAGTAAAATGCCCCACAAACTGCTGTTTTTCATTGTCATTGGCATTTACCACATACCAATAATCACCCGTGGGTAGAGGTTTTCCGTCATAGGTTCCATCCCATTTTTTTACCTGGTCCAAACGGGCCACTACCCTTCCGTACCTATCGTAGATGATAACATCGATATAGGGGAAATACTCCCTATTCTTTGGATACCAATAATCGTTCAAGTTGTCACCATCCGGAGTAAAGAAATTCGGCATTTCCGGCATCCCTTCAAAATCAAAGGGCATTACCAAAGTGGCTTCGCAACCGTTTTGATCACGCACCATAATGTTAATATTGGAATCCACATTTATACTGAATGTATTGACCTCTCCATAGGATTCTCCTTGGAAGAAATATTCATACCCTCCAAAACCACCTGTGGCTACGGCAGTAACTTCACCTGGACCTGATTTCACAGCTTCCAAGGTAAGTGGTTCATAAGCTTCGATTTCAAATTCCACAAAGGTTGCACATCCGTTGGCATGATAAATATATACTGTATGTTCTCCAGCAGGCAAATCACCAAACGTTCGTTGATTTGTTGCCAGTGCAATATCATCCACATCCAAAGAAAACAGTAAATCGGATAGCTGGGACTGATCTTCAACCGAGATGGTCACCGTGCTATTAGGGAATATCCCTTCGCATCCGTACTCAACAACAGGTTCCGCAACAATATCTACTCCCACACCTATTTCTGCAATCACATTGGTCTGGCAACCATTCGCATCCCGTACAAAGACCACATAGGTTTCACCTCCTTGAAGGTTATCAAAGAAAAGGCTATCGTTTTGTACAAAATCGGCGTCATCGGCAGAATTTATACTGGTGTAATACGGAGCCGTACCACCGGTAACTTCAAGCGTCATGGTTCCATCGGCGTCGCCCATACAGGTTTCTGGTGTGGTCTGCGCAACGCCTGCTACCAATTCCATGGGTTGGGTAATTTCTACCGTCCTTGTTATGGTACAACCTAAATCATCTTGGATAATAATATCATAGGTTCTAGGTGCCAGGTCCGTAAAGGTTTTTCTATTAGGATTAGCAGGGTCGTCACCTTCAAAAAATTCACTCAATGTATCAGAAATGGAATATCTGATCTGCCCTGTTCCTCCACTGGCCTCAATTATGATCTGTCCGTTCATATCGCCAGCACAAACCACTGGGACCGCTTCCAGATAATCCAACACTAATGGGTCTTTGGGCTCAATAACAATCGGGTCGGATATGGCCTCACAACCACCACTCTCAGCATAAACGTAGTATGTTCCCGGGTTCAAATCCCTGAATATACCTGAGTTTTGGGCAGGACGAACAATTGTTGCCGCAGATGGCGGCAGTGTATTTGAATTCACCAAAGTGTACACATAATTGCCTATACCCCCAAAAGCTTCAGATCGGATAATTCCTGTCGCTTCTCCCGCACAGTTTATGGTTGCGTTGGTCAAATCCAAAGCTATCACCAAAGGTGCCGCTGGATCCAACGAAATTTGATTGGACTTTTCGAAAGGACATCCATTCGAATTTTGAACATCGTATTGGAATGGTCCTGGGTCTATGGTAATATCTTCCGCGATTTCAATGCTCGTCATTCCTGCCCCAAAAGGAACAAATGGGTCCGTAGTTCCCGATCTTCTATAGAAATAATCCACTCCTGGCTCGGGATTGGTCACCATAAGTTGCATTCTTCCCAAGTCTCCACAACCGGGTGGTTGTAGCTCTACCAATTCGGCCACCACAATTTCGGGATCTTGTATTTCAATTGGTGCAGTAGTAAAACTACAGTTCCAACCATCAAAAATGGTAATGGTGTATTCTCCTGCGGATAAATTTGCAAAAGTTGCCGTAGTCTGGAGACCACTGTTTGTACCGTCCGTAATTCTGTTCAATTGATATAGATAGTTTCCTGCGCCCTGTCCACCCGATACATTGAAAGCCTCTATAACCGCATCATTGTCGTTGTTACAGGCCAATGGGCTCACTATCTGAATATCTGCTGTAATGGGTGTAGGCAATGGCAGGTCAATATCCACTGTTGATTCGCATCCTCTCAAATCCCTAACATTTACGGTATAGGTATCTGTTGATAGATTTTCAAAAACTGGATTGGTATTGGGATAATCCACTATGATGGTACCATCCGATGCCACCAATTGATACTCATAAGTTCCCCATCCACCGTCTCCAGTGGCCGTAATTTCACCAAAACCGGGAACATTACAAGTAACAGGTGAGGTCTGAACCGCATCCACCGTTAATGCCCTATCGGGGGAGCGAACTGTTGTAACATTACTTACAGTATCACAATAAGGGGTATCCAATGCCTCAATGTGAACTACCAAATTACCTGCGGGTACGTTATGAATAATCTCGGGTGAACCAATGGGCGCATTGGTATCAAAAGTACCGGTCACACCTGTAGATGTTTCTACCCCGGTATTGTCCCGGGTAAATACTTCATAATTATATACCCCACTATAATTGTTTATTTCCAAACTGATGGAACCATCGCTTCCTCCAAAACAGGTCACAGGGTTCACTTCGGCAATAACGGCCTCAATATTGTTGTATTCGGGCATATTGATAGTAGAAGTTAAATAGGTACAGCCTCCACTGCCCACATCGGTAACGGCAAAAATGTAATCACCGGGCGTGGCTATATCCCAAGTAACCGTGTCAGTGCCTCCCGAGCTTCGAGGCGGTTCCGACCCCAAAGGCAAAATTTCCACTTCGTAATCCCCAGGCCCTTCGTTCACAATAATATCTATAGATCCCGGACTTACCCCTGCTCCTGAAGCATCACATGTAATTTGATTTACATTATAACTAAATGTAATGTCCGTTGGGGTATTTATGGTCACTGTCGAAGTCTCTTCACAGCCATTTTGATCCCTTGCGGTCAGAACAATGGTTTGGTCTGTTCCGTTATCAATTACTTCAAACGTATTGCTGGTCTGGAAATTGGTACCATCAAATTGAGGGGTCCCATCATTCATACTATAGGTATAAGGACCTGTTCCCGTCAACGTACCGGTTCCGTCTCCATTGTCATCCGTGTAAATAGTGATGGTTGCCGTACTGAATTGATTACTGGACGGATTACAGCTAAACTCCGTACTAACGGCATTTACCATTAATTCTGTGGGCTCATCTATGATGATATCGCCAGAACGATCGGTACAACCTCTATCCGATACAACTTCTACTTGGTAGGTGCCCGGCTGAAGGTTATCAAACACAGGGGAACCTTGTGGTCCAGCAACTATGGTGGACGTTGAACCTTGATATAAAATATAGTTAATAGGTGTATCCGTATCACTGCCCGGTTGAAGCTCTACAGAAATGGTTCCGTTGTCGGCTCCAAAACAGGTAACATCGCTACTGGGCGTTGCCGTAATCACTGGAGTATTTACTGTGGAAACATTAACAATGGCCTCATCCGAACACAATGGTGTTGTATTCGAATCCAAATCGGTTACCAAAATATTGTAATCCCCTGGCAGTACATTCGTGAAAACATTGGTGCTCTGCGCCGGACCAATATTGGTCAATGTGGCCGCATCCCTCAATTGATATTCAAAATGACCGCTACCTCCGGTAGTATGTACGGTAATCTCACCATCCCCTGCGTTACAGGTTGGATAGGATGTAGCATCCGCAGAGATTGCAAAGAAATCGAACACCTCTGCCGTTACCGTATTGGTACATCCATTGCCATCCCTAACCGTGATAACGTAGCTACCTGGATTTGGCACAATAAAGGTGGTTCCGGTCTGGAATCCACTACCAATATCATACTGAAAAGTTTCTTCCGGTAATCCTGAACCCGTTGAAATAGGCGAAACCATATCAATTTGATATCCACTTGTGGCAGTACATTGATTGACCACATCGATAACTGGATCGGGAACACCGGCTTCTTGAGTAACCTCCAACGTTGTATACGCGGTACATCCATTGGCATCCCGGACATAAAAATCATAAAATTCTGGATATGGTCCTGGTATCTCAAACGTAGTTTCCGAGGTAAATGTTGATGGAGCGGGGTCACCTTTGGGCACGTAAGCATAACTATAAGGTCCTGTACTACCAAAACCTCTTACGGTGACCAAGGCCCCAACATTACAAGTGGCCTCCACGAAATTATCAATGGCAATGGATACCGAGCTAATATCAATAAAAGCCAAGGTACTTCCACTACATCCATTGGTATCGTCGGTAACGATAATTTGATAGTTCCCTGGTGCCAATCCGGTCAAAGTGCCGTTGTAGGGAATAGTTTCGCCAGTATAAGCTGTTGTAGATATTGTTGCTCCGGTATCGGTATTCTGTACTGTCATGGTGAAATCACCTGATGCTGAGATTCCTGAAACCTCATAATCAATGGAACCACTACCTGCCACATTGCAGGAGGCTGCCAAAGATGTTGCGGTAACGGCCACGGGATTAATGGGGCCTATGGGGTCTATTTCTTCAATATAGGTACAGCCATTGTCGTCCCTTACTTCTACAAAATAGGTTACCCCGGGCACTACTAGACCTGTTACATCGAAAATATCATTGCCAGCACCTGTTCCCGGCGTCCATGTTGGTTCACCCACCAATCTAAATTCATACGGTGCCGTTCCTCCTGATGCCTGAACTCTGTATGGGAACGCAGTATCGGAACACAAAGCCGGGTCTGCATCAAGGGGAGTCAAATCCAACTGATTTTGGTCAATGACCACTTGATCGCGGTCCTCACAGCCAGTGGCATCTGTCGTAATCACGGTATAGTTACCCAAAGGCAGATCAGGGAAATTTGCGATGGTACTGAATGTTCCTATTGATGAGGCAACCACACCTCCAAATTCATCTACCAAAACATAATCAAATGGGGCAACGCCATTGCTTATGGTGGCAGAAATGGAACCGTTCACAGCGCCTGCAGAACAAACGGCGTCCGTTGGTGTCACCGTGGTGTCCAAAGGATCACTTGTTCCTATGGTTACAGTATAGGCCGGACTCACACATCCTCTGCTATCACGAATTACAAACCCACCATGGGTTCCCGGCCCATAGCCTGAAAATATATTCTGGGTGCTGAAGGTTGCTCCATTATCATTACTAAATTCATAGGGAGGGACACCTTGTGTTGTGTCCGGAATCAACTCCACTGCCCCACTTGTGTTGTCCCCACATTGGGTATCTATGGCCACCGCGGTACCAGCGATGGTCTCCGGTGGCGAAATAGTAACGGTGTTGGTTTCCGTGGTACACCCCCTAGCATCGGTAATCAAGAACTGGAAGGTGGTGTCCGAAATTATGGAACCATCGTTGGGAATGCTGTACACAAAAGAATTTCCTGTTATATTGTTGTTATCTGAAGTATATGGGGCACCATTGATACTCACTTCATATATATCGTAATCTCCAGAAGAGGTATATCCATTGCTGATATTCACCTGAATCTGACCGGGAGGCCCTGCACAATCCAATTCCTGGATAGTGGTTGCATTGGCCATTACTTGTGGCTCAATAGTCGCTGTTACGGTATCCCTACAATCGTTGGCATCTATCACTTCAATGGTATACGTTCCAGGAGTAAGTCCTGTAAAACTATTGCTTGCTCCCAATGTGCCGCCATTGATTCGATATTGATATGGTGCCAAACCACCTGAGGCATTTACTACAAGGGTTGCAGCGGTAAAGTTATCGTAACAAAAATCAGAGGCTGCATTGTCCAGAGTCAAGGTTGGCGTATCCAGACGAGTCAAGGTAAAACTATCGGTCACCGTGCATCCATTGGCATCGGTCACACTTACCTGATAAGTCCCATCCAGAGATAGGTTTGAGAATGTACTTCCATTTTTGGGACCTCTTGTGGATCCATCGGGCTGGATCAAGGTATATCGGTTACCACCCCATCCTCCTACGGTATTGACACGAACAGCCCCAATGTTTCCATTTTGACAGCTCATGTCCGTAACATCAAGACTAGAAATCGCGAAAGGAGTTGAAGGCTCTTCTATCACCAAGGTTGCGGTATCTGTACAATTAGTTTCCTCATCGGTCACGGAAATCACGTAACTTCCTGCTGCCAGCCCAGTAAGGGGAATAATACTATTGTTCTGGCCTGAGGAAACTGGACCTCCATCAATACTGTAGCTATAGGTTGTATTGAATCCGTCCACCAAAAACCGTCCCTCACCATCGGAACCGCCAACACAGGTAACCACCTTGGTCTGTTGTGCCTGTACCCCAATGGAACTAATATCGGTGATAGCGTAATTTTCATCATAGGAGCAACCTTCATCATCGGTTACCCTGAAGGTATAGGTTCCCAATCCCAAACCGGTAAACGTACTGTTACTTCCGTTGTTTACGGCACTTGTGGCAGGAGCTATAATTTCATAGGTATACGTTCCAGAGCCGCCGGTAACGGTCAAATCCACAGAAGCTGTTGTCGTAATACAATCCAGACTCGAAATACTGAAATCCAGATCTGTGGGCTTGTTCAAATTATTGAAAACGATGTCCGGAAGTGTTTGAACACATCCATTGGCATCACGAATCATTGGGGTATAGGTTCCGACCCCCAAACCTGGAAATACGGGATTTGTGCTAAAGCCGGCTCCAACACTGTACTCGTACGGCGCTGTTCCTCCGGAAACCCCCGAAATTGTTATTTGCCCCCCATTTTCATCCAAACAGGTAGGCACACTATCGGGTGAAGCGGTTGCCGTAATTGTGGAAGGTGTACCTATAGTTGCGGTCAATGGTGTGGTTGTACAACTAAAGGAATCTTGCTCATAGCGCAAGACTACATCGTAATTGCCCGGGGCCAGATTGGAAAATACATTGCTAATTTGAAAGTTTGCGCCATTATCAACACTATAAAGGATTTCGTAACCATATCCGCTGGTTACGTTTACAGTGATCTTACCGTCGTTGGCTCCCCCACAATTGGCATCCTCTTCTGTTATATTAAATATGGGCGGTGGAATGTTTTCCACATCTACCGCAGCGGTTCGTTGGCATCCGTTGGCGTCCTCCACCAAAATATTATAGGTTCCTGCTGTTGATACAGAAAAGGTAGCACTGCTGGAGTACGTTGAACTAAACGGACCTCCATCCACACTAAATCGATAGGGGGCTGTTCCTCCGCTGGTGGCCACATTGACATCCACGGAAGTGGCACCACATCCGAAACTGTCCGAAGCCGTTGCTGAAACAGCCAATGGGCTTATTCCTCCTCCGATTACTATGGGGTCACCATCAATATCGGTTGTAATGGTTTCTGAACAACTATTGGTTTCTACACGAATACTGTATGTACCGGGACCAACATTGGCAAAGGTATAATTATCAGCTGCGTTGGGACCGAAAGTATCCACGGTAACCCCACTTTTAACCAACCTATAGGTATAAAAACCTGGAACCCCAGATACTTGAACATCAATACTGCCCAACTCACCACTACATAAAATATCGTTTGCGGTAACATCAACATTAATATCAAGATCATCCACAGTCAGCATGTTGGATGGAAAAACACAAGCTGTTGCGGAAACATTCTTTAATCTAACATAAACACGATAATCCCCGGGAGCGGTGATATCAAAAAATGGATCATCTTGGTAAGGTCCGGTAGGACTGTTCAAACTATATTCGTAGCCAGCAGGAACATTGGTGACCTCCACCCTTCCCGGATTACCACAAATGATATCTTCTTTGATCAATTGCGGATCCAAAGGGTTGAGTGTAGCTTTAAAATAATAATATTGACCAGAATCCACACGTACCCTAAACTCACCTGAAGTGGACAAGTTAAAGGTTGATCCTGTACCTACGGTATTCCATGTGCAGGCACTATTTATTGTGGGGCAATCCTCCATTACGGTAGGGGCACATGAGCTGGGGTCCAACTGTTGCCATTGATAAGAACTACCGGATTGGCTCAAGGTAACTGTTCTAACATCACTCGTACCACACAAAAAGAACTTAGCCAAGGTACTACCATCATTTGGGCAAGTCACCTCCTCGTTCGCCCCATTTATTATGGTAGCGAACATCGTACTTGTTGCGAACAAATCAATTTCTTCGTTAGATGTTTCCGTGACGGCAGAACCAGAGATCTCATTTTGTGTATTGGACTCTGTTGTATCGGACACTAAATTTGCCAGTATCCTTGTTACTTGTGCTTTTGCTAATACCGTGGAACCGAAGATTGATATGAACACCAACAACACGACATATAGCAAATGCCTTGTTTTTTTTGGGAGCATAGGTCAAGTCTTGTTAAATAGAATATTCAGATTTGGGTCTTCAGTATTCTTTTATAGTAATTTTCTGTTCTTATAAAAATTCTCTTTATCTTAATCACACAACCATCAAAAAGAGCCGTTTATCTATTAAAACTGTTATTTCAACGTAAAATTATGCAATTTAGTCTCTTATTACCCTATTTTTTCGTTGTACTGCTTAGTACGTCCTGTGCCCAAACTTCAGATAAAGGGTTAAAAACGCCCGAAACCATTGATTTTACAGTAGAACTCGTATTTGGGGACATCCAAAACCCTTGGGGCATGGTTTTCCTTTCAAACAACACCATTTTAGCCTCAGAAAAGTCTGGAAAACTGATACTTATAAAATCCGGAAAGGCCATTGAAATCGAAAATCCACCACAAGTTTACAATAGAGGTCAGGGTGGTTTAATGGATATTGAGCTACACCCCGATTATGATGAAAATGGTTGGATCTATTTCTCCTATGCCTCTATGGACGGTGAAGGAAAAGGGGGGAATACCGCTATAATGCGTGCAAAACTCTCGGACAACAAACTTGTGGACCAAGAGTTGCTATACAAGGCCACCCCCAATAGTACCAGAGGACAACATTTTGGGTCCAGAATAGAATTTGATAAAGAAGGATACCTATTCTTTTCCATCGGGGAAAGAGGCAACAGGGATGTGAACCCCCAAGACATTACCCGAGACGGCGGAAAAATATACCGACTGCATGATGATGGCAAGATTCCCAGCGATAACCCTTTTGTGGGCGAAACCGGTGCCAAAAAGGCCATATACAGCTACGGGCACAGAAATCCACAAGGCTTGGCCCTTCACCCAGAAACAGGAATGTTATGGGAACATGAGCACGGACCCAGAGGTGGAGATGAAATCAATATCATACAAAAAGGTAAAAATTACGGATGGCCGGTAATCACTTACGGTATTAATTACAGTGGCACCAAAATTACCGATGAAACAGCCAAACCAGGGATGGAACAGCCAATTTATCAATGGACACCGTCTATTGCTCCTTCGGGAATGTGCTTTGTCACTTCCGATAAATATCCCAAATGGAAGGGCAATTTATTAGTGGGGTCCCTGGCTTTTCAATATTTGGAACGCTTGGAAATGGATAACAACAAAGTTGCCTATCGTGAAAAGTTACTGGATGGAATGGGACGTGTACGCAATGTACGCCAAGGTCCGGACGGGTTTATCTATGTTGGTATTGAAGGCAAGGGAATTTACCGATTGGTTCCAAAATAATACCCGCCCTCCACTATTTTAAAGCATCAATGGCCAACTTGACCGAACCATATTTTTTGAGGACCTTTTCCGCTTCCTCGTAATTAAGCCCAAGTTCCTCCATAATGTAGCGGGTCCCTCTATCCACCAATTTGGTATTGCTCAATTGCATATTGACCATTTTATTTCCCTTTACCCTGCCTACGCGTATCATCAAAGCAGTGGAAATCATATTGAGCACCAGTTTTTGACTGGTTCCACTTTTCATCCGGGTACTTCCTGTCAAAAATTCGGGACCCACATTAATTTCTATTGGTATATCAACAGATTGCGCCAAAGGTGACCCAGGGTTGTTAGTGATTCCCACGGTAAGAACACCATGGGCTTTGGCATCGGAGATTCCACCCAAAACATAAGGTGTGGTGCCCGAGGCTGCAATTCCCACCAAAACATCATTTTCATTTATATCGTATTCCTGAAGATCTTTCCAAGCTTGTTCGGTATCGTCCTCAGCAAATTCCACAGCTTTTCGTATAGCCTGATCTCCCCCAGCTATAAGCCCGATCACCTTGTCATAGGGCATTCCAAAAGTTGGTGGTATTTCAGAAGCATCAAGTATACCCAACCTACCACTGGTTCCTGCACCTATATAAAATAACCTCCCACCTTTTTGAAAACGTTTGGTTGTCTCATCGACCACTTTGGCGACTTGCGGTAAAACCAACGCTACGGCATCCGCAATCTTTTTGTCTTCTTTATTGATATTGGTCACAATCTCCAAAGTATCCATTTCATCCAATCCATCATAATTGGATGGTTCCTCAGTAATCTTAATGTGCTTTTCTATCACTATATTATAATATTTGTATGTTCAAATTTTTAAAGGCCTCCAACTTCATGTCCCAAGGCTCCAATTCCGTGATCATTACATCAATTTCTTCCACCCCACATATTCTATAACGTTGAAATGACCCAATTTTTTCTGAAATACAAGGGGAGACCACTTTTCTGGAGCTATGGATCATCGCTTTTTTCATTTGAACTATTTCCCAATCAAATTCCGTTACTCCCTCGACTGGATGAATAGAGTTGGTCCCTAAAAAACAAATATCCACTTTAATTTCAGAAAGCATGTTAATTGCGCTTCCACCAACGGTAATCTGAGAATCTCTGGACAATCGCCCTCCAATAAAAATCACCTCAATGTTATCTTTGGTCAAAAGCTGCACAGCGATGGGTAGACTTGGCGTGAAACACGTAAGCTTCATTTTAGGCGGTAACTTTC
>CEVF01048186.1_pt1 | contig 12867 bp, 12 predicted proteins | sample 356441 | NCBI WGS metagenome assembly CEVF01 (sample SAMEA2622765, study PRJEB7988) | marine metagenome | biome: marine biome (ENVO:00000447); feature: surface water layer (ENVO:00002042); material: "saline water (ENVO:00002010), including plankton (ENVO:xxxxxxxx)" | depth 5 m
GCTGCATCGGGCTGCGTCGTTGCGCCAGAATTGCCGCGGGCGGCTGCCAGTTTCTCGGCAATCGTCATCTCGCTGGGATCTTTTGCGGATGCACCGGCCGCGGTTGCCTCGGTTTGCGTCGCTGCATCGGGCTGCGTCGTTGCGCCAGAATTGCCGCGGGCGGCTGCTAGTTTCTCGGCAATACTCATCGCTCCAGAGGCGGTCGATTCCGCAGACGCCGTGGTCCCGGAGTCTTGCATGCGGGCCATCTCCAGTGGAGAAGGTTTTTTGTCTGCTGCTTTTGACGCAGGCGGTGCTTTTGCCGGTGACTTTTTGGCCGTGGGCCGATCCGTCTTGGCCGCCTTCTCGTCCTTGACCACAGGACGATCAATCACTTTGAGATAATCGACATCGATGTCGAACCAACCGATATTAGAATAGTGGTCGAATTCGACTAGTGCCCGTCCATTCATATTTACCGTTTTGACCCGACCGGTCTGTCCTTTAAATCGCGCGAGTTCTGCACATCGGTCGTCGACCAGCACGAATTTATCCGTGTAATCTCGCTTCAGTTTTTCGATATGCTCAAAAACGGTCATGATCAGTCCTCTGACACAGTCATAGAGTTAGCCATTTTCTCAATTTCCGGGTCCTAAAACAAGGACCACAAAGATCTGACTTTTACTCGATGCTACAAGCGTATGTCGTTGAATCGAACGTTTACGATTTTGCAATTTCAATTGCCTCGCAGTTCCATTATCTTGTGAACGTTTTCACCGTGGTGGCTGGTGCCTTCTGGATTGCTAAGGACATTCGAAACCGCCTTCGCAGACAATTTTTCACGATAAATTTGCAGGGAAAAGCGATGGGCGCTCAAAAACGCATTCTCGTCACCGGAGGTGCCGGTTTTTTAGGCGCTTTTCTATGCGAACGGATGGTGACCGAGGGGCACGATGTAATCTGCCTCGACAACTTTTTCACCAGCCAGAAAAGCAATATTGTTGACCTGTTAGAACAACCAAATTTTGAATTTGTCCGGCACGACATCACGCATCCGATCTGGTTGGAAGTTGACGAGATATACAATCTGGCGTGCCCCGCAGCACCGGGGCATTACCAGTTCAACCCAATAAAAACACTGAAGACGTCCGTGCTCGGAGCCATCAATGCCCTCGGCATCGCCAAGCGATGTCATGCGAAAATTCTTCAGGCCTCAACCAGCGAGGTTTATGGCGATCCCGAAGTACATCCGCAGCCGGAATCGTACCGTGGTTCAGTCAATCCGGTTGGACCGCGAGCCTGTTACGATGAGGGAAAACGAGCCGCCGAGACGCTGTTCATGGAATATAACCGCATGAATAACGTAAACGTTCGCATCGTTCGTATCTTCAACACATATGGTCCGCGGATGCACCCTTATGATGGTCGCGTGGTATCGAACTTCATCGGACAGGCGATCCGGGGGGAGGACATCACCGTCTTTGGCGACGGCAATCAAACACGCTCTTTCTGCTACCGTGATGATTTGGTTGAGGGCATGGTGCGGATGATGAACGGACCGGATGATTTTATTGGACCGGTCAACCTGGGGAACGCAGGAGAGTTCACTGTCCTGGAACTGGCAGAGCTCGTTATTGAGATGACCGGCAGCAACTCTAAAATAGTACACAAGGCTCTGCCCGCAGATGATCCACTCCGTCGTCAGCCCGATGCAACGCTTGCCGAGGAAAAGTTGGGCTGGAAACCGATCGTCTCTTTGCGTGAGGGGCTTGAAAAAACAATCGCTTGGTTTCAGCAGATCGACTGGGCAAACTATCGCCCGCCCACTCCCAACTTCTAAATACGCGTTATGGCTGATTCTGATGCTCGCCACCTTTGCGCAACCGGAATCCTTGCTGCAATCGTAACGCGAAACTCGCCTCCGGACCGCTTAAAGTTGAAGATCGAAATAGCGATTCATTGTCTCGGACTGCGAAACACAGTACCCTAATGGAATAGGGATCCTGCGGAAAAATTGGCTGTTCTCTGCATGGGTTGGCCCTTTTTTTACCAGTTCCATCGTAGCGCGAGCGTGTGGACAGGAGAGGCAATGTCTGGCGAATCTACATCGGTTGATGCACAGTACGTCCAAGCGACCAAGCAGCAAGTTCGCAACATGGTTGCAGAAATTGCCCAGTTGGCGAAATCAGATGCCGATGCCGCGCAGTTTTATGAGGCACTGCTTACCCGCGCTGTCTCTGCGCTTGTGGCAACCGGCGGTGCGATTTGGATGCTCGATGAGGAGCAGCGGTTGCAACTTAAATACCAGATCAATTTACAAGGCACAGGCCTAGCTGAAAGCGAGGACGCCCAACTGAAACACCACCGCCTGCTGCAACACAGTTTAACGAAGGCGGAGGGTATGCTTGTCGCGCCCCAATCAGGGGGTGAGGGTGAAGAGGAGGGTGCAAACCCTACCGACTGGCTGCTCGTGCTGGGGCCGGTGATGAGTGATCGTGCAGTCCGCGGTGTGATCGAAATTTTCCAACGACCGGGTGCCGGACCGGTCACCCAGCGGGGCTATTTGAGATTTCTTCTGCAACTATGCGAATTGGCAGGTAACTACCTTGCTTCCCAAAAACTCCGCAGCTTTGAAGATCGACAAACACTCTGGGGCCAACTGGAACATTTTACCAAAGCGGTGCATGCGAGTCTCGATCCGCTTCGCACGGCCTACACAGTAGTCAACGAGGGCCGTCGGTTGATTGAGTGCGATCGTGTAAGTTTAGCCATCGCCCGGGGTCGCAAGTGTCGGATCGACGCAATCAGCCACCAAGACACGATCGATCGACGATCGAATATCGCTGTGTTGCTCTCGCAACTAGCAACGCGAGTGGTCGCCACCGGCGAACCGCTTTGGTATGCCGGCAATACGGAAGACATGCCACCGCAGGTGGAGGAGGCCATTCACCATTACGTAGATGAATCGCACGCTAAAGTGGTGGGCGTCCTGCCGCTTTTGAAACCTGCCGAGGAAAAATCTGAAGCGGAGGAAGCGGATGCCGAACCACAAGACACAGTCGTGGGGGCACTGATCGTCGAACAATTCGACCAGTCAAGCCTGACCGATCGGGTCCGCAAACGAGTCGAGGTGGTGAAAGATCATGCCGCCTCGGCCATGACCAATGCCCTGGAACACGACGGCATTTTTCTTATGCCAGTTTGGCGAACAATCGGAAAGTATCGCTGGATAGTGCAGGCGAAAACGCTTCCCAAGACGGCGGCGATCGCCGCACTGGTTGGGTTGGTTATCCTTGCTCTGATTGTGATTCCCATCGACTTTGAAATTGAAGCACGCGGTCAACTTCAACCAGCGGATCGACAAGACATTTTTGTTGAGGAAGGCGGCCTGATAGACAAGATATATCCGAACATTCAGCACGGCAGCCGAGTCGAGAAGGGGCAACCATTGCTGAAGCTCAGCAGCCTCGACCTGGAGGGGCAACTGACAGACGTTCAAGGGCAACTCAACGCTACCGGCGAACAGATGCGATGGATCAACAACTCGTTGGCGGGTGGCACGGATGATCTTCCGCTCAGCGAGCGGCATCGTCTTCGTGGTCAGCTGATGCAGCTTAAGAAAACCTCCCAATCCTTACGAAAACAATTAGATGTGCTAGATGAAAAGGAAAAGCGCCTCATCATCAAAAGCCCGATCAGCGGGGAAATTGTAACGTGGGATGTCCGCCAACGTCTGTACGGTCGAACCGTAGAGCCTGGGCAAATCGTATTGAGTGTGGCACAACCGGAAAACGACTGGGAGTTAGAGCTGGAGGTTCCCGACGACAAAATCGGTTTCATTTCGGAGCGCGAGGTAGAACTCGCAGCGGAGAAACCCCCGCAAACGATTCCGGTAGCGTACATTCTGGCAACTGAACCGGACCACGAGATGGAAGGCACGGTCAAAGAAATCCAACAAACAGCAGAAGTTCGACAAGACCAAGACAACACGGTACTCATTTTGGTGAATATTGACCGAGACTCGATCGATCCCCAGCAATTGCGAATGGGCACGAGCGTAACAGGAAAACTTGATTGTGGTCGTCGTTCAATCGGCTTTGTGCTTTTTCACGACCTAATCGCCTGGATCCAGACAAAAATATTATTCCGGCTGTGAGTGTCCGCCAATTAATTGTGGCTCGAAACGCTTTTACTCTGGAGAAAATTGATGACCCAGCGCCTTACCCATAATTGCCACGTTAAACCAGGCCTCGGTCAGTTGTGCCTTGCCGTCGCAGGCTGTATCACCATGGCCGCATTCTTGCCCCATCGATGCCTGGCAGAAGATATTTTAGTCGAAGATTGCTACGTTTCGCCCCTGAACGATGTCGACGTTCCGGCCGAAGCGCAGGGCGTTATTCGTATTCTCAAAGTCGATGAGGGGCACACGGTAGTTTCCGGTGAAACGTTGGCAACAATCGATGATCGTGAGGCCCAGATCAACAAGGACCTGGCAAAAATCGAGTTGGAAAAAGCGGCTGAACAGGCCGCCAATGACGTGCGCATCCGTTACGCTAGGGAAGATGCCAAGGTCTCAGCCTCAGAGCTTGATGCGGCCAGAACCGCCAATCAGCGACAACCGGGCACATTCGGCGAAGCGGAGATGCGGAAAATGCGACTGCAACTCTCTCGCTCGACGCTTGGAATCGAGCAGGCGGAACTCGACCAGAAGGATTACATCTACGCCCGCGAAAGCAACAAGGTGAAACTGAGAGCCGCCGAGGAGGAGATTGGGCGGCGGAATATTGAAGCTCCGTTTGCAGGCGTGATTGTGGACATTCAGACGCATAAAGGAGAGTGGGTCAATCCGGGCGATCCGCTGCTTAGACTGGTGCAAATGGACCGCCTGAGCATCGATGGTTTTCTCAACGTCAAGGAGGACCGAGGCCGTGTCCAGAATGGCATGCCGGTGATCGCCACGGTGGATACGGGCGCCGAAAAACTTGAGACCCGAGGAAAGGTTTCGTTCATCAGTCCGCTCGTCCAGGCCGGAGGGAATTTCCGCGTCCGCGTGGAAGTCGAGAACACCAAGAAGAATGGTCAGTGGATGCTGCGCCCCGGGTTGCCCGCGACATTCCGCATTCCCGTGCAATAACCGATGGTCACACTCACCGACAGCCTCGTATCGGCCTCTTCTCGACCGCTGACGGTGCGTTGCCGGCCGGATTTAACAAGTCGCAAACAACTCTATCACGGCAGTCCATACTGGATTGTTAAAGAACCAGTCGGGTTGAATTACTATCGCTTCCAAGAGGAAGAGTTTGCCATCCTGCAAATGCTCGACGGCAAAACCAGCCTTGACGACATCAAAGAGCAGTATGAAGCCCGTTTTCCGCCGGGCAAGATCAGCGTGGAGGAAATTGCACGCTTCGTCGGAAATTTATTTCAGAGTGGCCTGCTTATGGCGGATGTTGAGGGGCAAGGCAAACAACTGATAATTCGGAAAGAAGAGCGGCAGCACAAACAACTCATGGCCACTCTCTCCAACGTGCTTGCTATCCGTTTTAAGGGCATCGACCCAGAGCGATTACTGAACTGGCTCTATCCAAAAACGCGGTGGTTCTTTACCACGACTGCCGTCACCATCTGTCTTACCCTCGGCCTCGCCGCTTTACTGCTGGTGGGAGTACAGTGGGAAACCTTTCAGGCCAAACTGCCCTCATTCCACACTTTTTTTGCAGGAAAAAACTGGATCTGGCTGGGACTCACACTAGCCATCACCAAGGTGCTTCATGAGTTCGGACACGGCCTTTCTTGTAAACACTTCGGGGGCGAATGCCATGAGATGGGTGTAATGATCCTCGTGCTCACGCCTTGCCTCTACTGCAATGTATCCGACTCCTGGATGCTACCCAACAAATGGCATCGCGCCGCGATCGGCGCGGCCGGCATGTATGTGGAGGTGGTGATCGCTTCATTGGCGACCTTTTGTTGGTGGTTTACCGAACCGAATACGATCATCAATCAGGTTTCACTCAGCATTATGTTTGTCTGCTCGGTTAGCACGCTGTTATTCAACGGTAATCCACTGCTGCGTTACGATGGTTATTACATTCTTTCTGACATTCTGGAGATCCCAAATCTGCGGCAGAAATCAAGCTCGATTCTCAACCGCAAGCTTGGTTCCATCTGCCTTGGAATCGAGGCGGCAGAGGATCCTTTCTTACCGCAAAAGAAACAGGGACTGTTTGCCCTCTACAGCATCGCGGCAGTAATCTATCGCTGGCTGATCGTCATCGGGATCGTATTTTTCCTCTACAAGATTTTTGAGGGAACAGGTTTTGAAATCATCGGTCAGCTGATCGCTACCTTTTCACTTTATGGCCTTATCGTTCAGCCTGTCTGGAAGCTCGGAAAATACTTATCAGTTCCTGGGAGAATCCATAGCATGAAAACCCCCAATCTTCTCGGCACGGTTGGAGTCATCGCGGTGTTATTAGCGATATTTCTTTTCGTGCCGCTGCCCCACCACGTGATCTGCCCCTTAGAAATACAGCCTCACCAGGCAGCTAGAGTCTATGTTGAGGTGCCCGGGATTCTGACCAAAACTTACGTCAAATCGGGCTCGATCGTAAAAAAAGGTGCCAAACTGGCCGAACTCAACAATCTCGACATCGCCCTAGAGACAGTGCGGCTTGAGGGCGAACTTTCAGTGCTGGAGGAAGAAATTGCTCACCTCCATTTCGAGCGCAATCAAACACGGGGCGAGGCGGCACGAAGGGCCAACAATGAGTTACTCGCTGCCGAAGAGCGAAAAACAAGCGCTCAAACACGACTCGACCAACAGCAAGAAGACTTGACCCGACTCACTCTCACCGCGCCGCGGGCAGGTTACGTTTTCCCTCCCCCCTTCCGATCGGGACAGGCAACGGTCGACGGGCTTCTTCCAACATGGTCAGGCACACCTCTTCAACACAAAAACGAAGGTGCCATGCTGCAAACAAGCGAGTTGTTTTGTCAAATTGGCGACCCAAAGGAAATGGAGGCTGTGCTGGCAATCGATCAATCAAATCGTAATTTCGTCGCGCAAGGGCAGCCGGTGGAAATCATCATCAACCATCTTCCCGATCTCACTTTTGATTCGACTATTGAGCAGATCGCCACGACCGAAATGACCGAGCCACCCCGCCGGCTCACCGAACGAGCGGGTGGCGAATTGCTAACGCAAACCGACCCGACGGGTCGAGAGCAGCTTATGAGCACCACCTATCAGGCACGAGTCCTTCTTGCCGATCCAGAGCATCTGCTAAGGGTGGGGCTTCGGGGCCAGGCGAAAATTCACACTGCGCCACGTACCCTGGCAAGTCGTCTTTGGAGACTGATTACCGAAACATTCAATTTCAAGCTTTGAGATCCGACATCTTCCGCCTCACGATCAAATCCAAAATTTTTTTCGCCGCATTCTTACAACAACACTCGGGACCCTTGGCGGGCCGCCGCGTAAACGCTCAGAATGAGCTGCAGTGTTTGTCGCGCCAGCGCCGGTGATCCATGGTGTGGCAAACGGTCTGTCTGGATTGCCTCGACATAATCGGCTAGGCAGCGCTTGAGGCTTTCCTGCCGCCCCAGCGGACTCGGGCTATCGAGCACCATAGTTTTCGATCCGCCCACATGCAGTTGCAACGACGCGTCGCAAGAGACAACCCACTCGAGTGTCGCTTCACTACCGGCGACCAAGCCCAGTCGCGGTTGCAACGGATCGGCAGCCAAAGTCCAAGCGTGGGAAGCATTTATGCGCAAAGGCTCATCAAAACCCACGGTGTAAGATACGAAGTCCTCGCCCTGCGAAGCCACTTGTGTCCCATCTCTGGAAACATGAAGCTGCGCTGCGGACGCATTAACCCATATCGGGGTGGCTATGTCGGCCAGCCAATGGAGGTGCTTGTATACCATGTGGTAACCGCCGTCGATCAACACACCGCCACCGGAAAGATCGACGCGGGTCCGCCAACCGCTCTGACGATAACTGGCTGCATGGGCTGCGAAATTATTTTCCACCAGCAGAAAGGGGCGGCCGACCGCGCCGGAACGGATCACCTGATCGATCCGCTGAACCGAAGGGTCGTAAAGTTGATTTTGAATAACCAAAAAACGGCGATCCGCCTGGGTGGACTGGGCTTGCAGCGTGTCCCAATCATCGAGCGTTAGGCTACCTGGTTTTTCGCAGATAACGTGCGCTCCGATCGCAATCGCAGCGGTCGCCACCGGATGATGCAAATGGTGTGGCAGAACGATGTCAACGAGATCAATTTCAGCATGATGGAGAGCAGCTTGCCAACTACCGACAAAAACCCTTGTGCCTGGATAGTCCGAGGCCAGGGATTCAACAGCTTGTCGGTTCCGACCGGCCAAGGTAATTTTATTGACCGATCGGATATTACGAAGAATATCCAAATGGATACGCGACCATTTTCCGCTGCCGATAATGAGCACATGCATGTCTTAAAACTAGCTCTAGAAGACTGCCATCGTGAGACTCTACACGCCAAAATTATGCAGCTATCGCAGCTGTGTGCGGACAAAATCGTGGCCAATCGCACGAAAGCGACCCCAGTCTCCACTTCCAGCCTGATCATCTGGCAATGCCCGTAACGCGGTGGCGACATTTTCAAGCTGATCGACCTCAATCCATCGGAAACCGGAAATCCCCTCTGATTCATCCTCCGTCACAGGTTCTCCCACAACATCGGGAACTTCAAAGACATAAGATACGAAGTAAACGTCCGGTTCGTGCTGATCCTGATCCAAAACGTGGAAACGATATTGGATTATCCCGAGAAACCGCTCCTTTTTCACCTCGAACTTAGTTTCCTCGCGTACCTCGCGTCGGAGGGAGTCTGGCACCGGCTCGCCCCAATCGATGCCTCCGCCCGGGATCCGGTACAGGTCGGGTGGATATTTGTGCTTGGTATGCAGCAGTATCTCGCCTCCAGTACGACGAAGAACGAAGAGGATCTCGCCACGTCGATTTTCAAAGGCCTCTCGGTAAAATCGGACCGATCGCGCTGACATCTCCAGATCGACATGCTCGATCGGAAACTGGCCATAGCGATTTTCGAGCCCTTTGAGTTCCTCAGCAGCGATACGGCGGTCATGATCGGTTGGCATCGAACGGGACCTTTCTTAATGGAAGCTGTTAAAATCAGAAAATCTTGCAGAAAAATCGGTTTTAATCGATCCTCAAATGGCCTGACAAGGTATTTACAAGACCATTGAGACCCCGAAATCCAACGCCCCGACATTGGGCAGACGACGTCGCGATGGGTTGGTGGCACCGAATGTAATCACGGCACACCGCGACTGCAGGGTTTTATTTCGAAACTCTCGACGACGGCCCCTTTACAGGATGCCGTAAGACTCATAAATTCAACCGTTTAGCAGAATTCCAGTCCTCTTGGTTGGTCGCCCAATCGGCGGCAAACAGGTGGGGTGTAATCGAGTTGAGTCGCGTAGTTGATCCACTTCGGTTGGGCAGATGGTTCGGACCTGGAGCGGATCCCCGATCAATTTTGCACAGAGCAGTAGTCGGCGTTCTGCTGCAATGCGTACGCGGTAACGAAAAACAATAACGGCGGAAACGGAAAGTAGCGTGGCAAAGTCGCAAGAAATCATTCGCATCCGGATGGAGGCCTATGACCACTCGGTTCTGGACCAGAGTGCGGTTGAAATTGTCGATACGGCGAAACGGACGAACTCTGAGGTTCACGGCCCGATACCGCTGCCCACGCGTATTGAGCGGTATACGGTTATCTCGGGACCACACGTCCATAAAAAATCACGTCAGCAATTCGAAATCCGCACACACAAGCGGTTGATCGACATTGTGGAAGCAACGGCGAAAACGATTGAGTCGTTAAACAAGTTGAGTTTACCGGCAGGAGTAGAAATAAAAATTAAAGCATCGAGCCGTTGAGTAGTGAGTAGTGAGTAGTGAGTAGTGAGTAGTGAGTAAAGTGGGGTAAATCGCGTCTGACAGGCCGCGTTAGGAAACAGCAGTAATACAGTTAAGAACAGAACGAGACCGCAAGGCCAGATTGAAATATGTTTTGGAAGCACGGCGGGTAAACTGCAGCCAGCAATAGGCTGAGTAGCATGTTCCCGCCTGCGAACGCACGTGAAAAAGGTAGAGCCATGGCAATTGGATTACTCGGCCGCAAGGTCGGTATGACACAAATATATGACGCGGATTCGGGTGTTGTGGTGCCGGTCACCGTCATGCAGGCTGGTCCTTGTCACGTGCTACAGGTGCGAAGTCAGGATTGCGACGGTTACGATGCGGTTCAGCTTGGCTATCTCGACAAACCTCGTCGCTTGGCTCGTCGAAGTGAACGGGGCCACGTGGCTAAACTGGACAGTAAGCGAACGAAAGCACGAAGTCAGGCAGGCGTTGATGTCGTGCCAAAGGCGAACTGCGAGCCGAAACGATTCGTGCGAGAATTTCGTGGACCAACCGCTGATGTGAGTGTCGGCGACGCGGTCAGCGTTGAAAGCTTCGCAGAAGTTGCAACGGTTGATGTGGTGGGGACCACGAAGGGTCGGGGATTTGCCGGGGCCATGAAGCGGCACAACTTCGCCGGTCAGCGGGCATCGCACGGTGTGAAAAAGTGTCACCGGCATGCCGGGGGAACCGGTTGTAGCGCCTACCCGTCACGGTTATTCAAAGGGAAACGAATGGCGGGACAGTATGGTAACGCCCGCTGCACGGTGCGGAACCTCAAGGTCGTCCAAGTCGATGCTGAGAACGAGTTATTAATTGTGCGGGGAGCCGTCCCGGGTCCCAATGGTGGATATGTGATGATCCGTGAGACCAACAAGCTCTGAAGAAGCGGGTGTTTAACATGGCTGAATTGCCAGTATACGACAAAGCGGGCAAGAAGGTTGGTACCTACGCTATTGATGCAAGTGAGGTTGCGCCGAAAATTAACCGGCAGTTACTCCACGATGCAGTTGTGATGTATCAAGCGAATCACCGGCAGGGAACTTTCCGAACCAAGAGTCGGGGCGAGGTGAGCGGGTCGACAAAAAAGATGTATCGTCAAAAAGGAACAGGAAACGCGCGGGCCGGATCACGGAGAAGTGGCGTTCGACGGGGAGGCGGGCACATTTTTGCTCGTCGTCCTCGCGATTATTCTTACCGGTTACCACGTAAAGCGGTCCAGTTGGCGACGCGGATGGCAATTGCTTCGAAAATCCTCGATGACCAGGTCGTGGTGATCGATCAATTCGATTTTGACACGCCTGCGACCAGAGCAATGGCGGCGATCCTGAAGTCGCTGCAGTGTGATGGACAAACGGTGCTGGTTACGACCGAGCAGCTCGATAACAACGTTTACAAAAGTGCGAGAAACATTACCGATGTCTCCGTTTCGCCGGTGAGTGACCTCAATGCACTAAGCGTATTAAAGCCGAAAAAAATGTTGGTCACCCGCGCAGCTTTGGATCGGATCAGGGAGCGGTCAAAAGGAGAGAGCGCAAGCTAACGGGGTACGTGAACTTACCGGCAACAACGATTCCCTGGAAATAAACAAGGACCTTTTGAGCTGAATTGTGGTGTAGGCGATGGCGACAAAAAAAGTAAAGCAACAGTCAATAAAGCAAAATCCAAAGGGGCAGACGAAGCTGCAACTAGAGCCGCATCAGGTTTTGCTGCGTCCTCTTGTCACGGAAAAAGGGATGCACCGCAGCACGCGATTCAATGCATATTCTTTTGAGATTAATCGCTTAGCGACCAAGGAAGATGTACGGGCAGCGGTAGAAAAAATGTTTGATGTGAAGGTTGTCGACGTACGAACGCAAAACCGCAAAGGTAAGCCGCGTCGCAGCCGTTTTCGCTACGGATATACCAAAGACTGGAAAAAGGCAATTGTTAAATTGGATCCGGAATATCGCATCGACTTCTTTTAATTGATTCATTGATACATCTGGGTTTCATCTACCGGGAATAAAAACATGGGCATCAGGCGATATAAACCAACGACGCCAGGACGGCGGGGAGCGAGCGTCAGCGATTTTGCGGACGTGACGGCTGGAAGCAAATCGCCGAAGAAGTTGCTCAAGAGCAAGCGGAAGACCGGGGGCCGGAACAACCAGGGGAAGATTACCGCGCGGCATCGTGGCGGCGGTCATAAACAGCGTTATCGACTAATAGATTTTCGCCGTAACAAGGATGGAATTCCGGCCAAGGTCCACGCGATACACTATGACCCGAACCGCTCGGCGCGGATTGCTCTATTGCATTACGTGGACGGTGAAAAACGATATATTCTCGCGCCGCAGGGCCTGGAGGTGGGGATGCGGGTTGAGAGTGGTGCAGAAGCGGCACCCACCGTTGGCAACTGCCTTCCTTTGCGGAATGTGCCGCTCGGGATGGCTGTTCATAACATTGAATTACAACCTGGTCGAGGCGGGGTGCTTTGTCGCTCGGCTGGTGCTAGTGCCGTACTGGCGGCTCGGGAGGCAGATTGGGCTCAAATCAATTTGCCGAGCGGCGAAATTCGCCGCGTGCCGGCTAACTGCCGGGCCACGGTAGGCTCGATCGGTAATGCAGACCATATGAACGTGGTGCTCGGCAAGGCGGGCCGAAAGCGTTGGCTCGGTCGTCGCCCGCACGTTCGTGGCACGGCAATGAATCCAATCGACCACCCGCATGGTGGTGGTGAAGGCCGCACCAAGGGGGGGCGCCATCCGGTAAGTCCGACCGGAAAACCGGCCAAAGGAGGGGCGACCCGCTACCGTCGCAAAGCGTCCAACAAAGCGATTGTGCGAAGACGAAAGACAAAACGTTACGGACAACTGAAATTGAATAAGTAACTTTAAAAAGCGAACCGAAGCAAACACGCTTTGAAGATG
>CEVF01053823.1_pt1 | contig 12866 bp, 11 predicted proteins | sample 356441 | NCBI WGS metagenome assembly CEVF01 (sample SAMEA2622765, study PRJEB7988) | marine metagenome | biome: marine biome (ENVO:00000447); feature: surface water layer (ENVO:00002042); material: "saline water (ENVO:00002010), including plankton (ENVO:xxxxxxxx)" | depth 5 m
AGCTGCTCCAAGCGCTCGTCATATTTTTCATTCGCGTCGCGCCCCATTTTGCTGCGCGCCTCTTCGAGCTTCTGCTTTGCTTGTTCTGGCGTGATTTCGCCTGCTTCGACAGCTGCGCGCAGTTGCTTGCTTAGGTGCATATATCGCTGTCTGTGGCGAACGCCTTCGGCGATTTCTTCTATCGTGCTGTTGGGTTTGAGCTCGAGTATGGCTGCTTTGATTCTGTCTGACCACTCGCTAGGATCCTGTGCCATGGCGGCGGCCCAAATGCGTTTTTCTCGCTCTTTTTCCGCATTCTTTTGCTTTTTATCTCGCGCCCACTGTGCAAATTGCTCGATGGTCGCGCCGGGGCGCAATTTGAGTATGAGCGCCTGCAGCCGCTCGGGCCACTGGTCAGGATCCATGCTCAGGGCCGCTTTCCATACAACATCGCTGTGCGCCTGCCGCAGTTTCTCCTCTCCCTCCTTCGGTGTCAGACGGCCCTTTGCAACGGCTGCATCAATGCGCTCGGAGATCGACGCTAGTGACGCATCAATGCGCTTGAGAATCGATTCCACATCGCTTTCTGTCATGCGGTCGTGCGTTTGGGCTACGCTTGTAGAAGGCATCGTTGCCAAGCCAACACCGTAAAACAGTAGAATCAATGGGGCGCGAGAACACGTAGCTATACGCTGTTTTAAGTCAGACCATACGGCAACTAAAATATCCATGGTGCGATTCTCTCTAGTTTGGTGTGTCTCCAGCTAGTCGAATATAAAAGACGGTGCATAAGTGTATACTTGCTATGGGAAAACAACAAATCCAAATGAGTCGACCGCGGCAGAGGCAAACAGGCCGATGCCGTTTTCGACGTGGAACAGTGGACGTTGAAAGCCCTGTCCTGCTTCGCCGGCGCCTCGATCTGCGTTCACGTTGTCTGTGCGAACCAAGTCAAACCAGTTTTGGTCTACGGCGAAGAGCTTGACCTTGTGGCGCCCGGCGTAGTTGATCCCCTCCCAGGGCATGTAAATCTGGTCATCTTGGGCGCGTATCAACGGTGACGTCGCGCGCCGTTCAGGTTTATCCTCTTCGTTTTCTTCATCGTCAAACAGGTTAAATAACAACTCGCTATCCCGTTCTAAATTGAGCATGCTAAATTGGTGCGAAACGGATTGCTTTTCGGATTGTATCTGCACCACTAAGGCTCCAGCGATATACTCGAGCTGGTTTTCAGGTGCACTGTAGGGGTCACCGGAGGAAAAAAGCTTCAAGCGGCGCAGTTCGCGGTCTAAATTATCGTAGTCGACCAACGCAATATGGTCAATATGAATCCGTGCTGGCGTCGTGGTAGTGGCCCGCACAGTGGGTTCGTTGTTTAAGATAACTTCTAGGTTGTACGCCGTATTGGGTGCTACGCTAGGCGAGCCTGCCGGAGGAATGTAGCGGCCAGGTTGAGCGGGATCATCCGAATACGCAAAAACGGCATCTCCCTGCAGGATAGAAACGTGTGCACTAGGTAGCGTGAAGTCCGTCCGATCATATGTCTCATCAGGTGCAGCCGTGCGTCTCAGATTGATGTGCGGTAAAGGTGATCCTACGATCAGTACGGCCTCAACTACAATGGTGTTATTTTCACTAGGGCCGAACAGATCTTCGGTCTTGCGCTCGGCTTTTAACGGTCCAGGCGCGTCGCAGGCTGAAATACATAAGAAGATCAACAACAGAGCGGTTCGTATCATTTAAAACCTGAAGTCAAAGCCAAAGGTGGGAATTACGGGTAGCATGCGCACTATTTGAGGCGGTTTTTCGGAGTCTTCTGAATGATATTGTATGAACCATTCATTGCGTCGATTGTAAGCATTGACGATCTGCAGATAGATTTCCGCGTGCTCTCCAAAGAGTGTTAGTGTGCGGCGGATACCCAGATCTAAGCGATGATAGGGTAGTAGGCGGCTGCTGTTACGTCGAGCGGCTAGCAGACGGTCCACAGGTTCTTCCGCCGCTGGGTCGGTTAGCGTGTAACGCGCTGCTGCTGAGGTATAGGCCTGACCCGTCCCGTAGACAAAATTTGTCGTTAGAATCCAATGTCCGCATGTACTACAGGCGGGTGCAAAGCGATAGGTTGCTGTTAGAGAAAGGTCATGACGGCGGTCGTACTTAGGCGGATAAGACCGCCCGTAGTCTATTTGGTCGAACGTGCGTCGAGTCCATCCTAAAGTGTAGCCTAGCCAGCCCGTTAGTTGTCCTGAACGTTTTTCGAGAAAAAACTCTAACCCTGTGGCGTACCCTGTGCCCCCCGTGTGAAATAATTCTTTTGAGGTCAAATCTTCGCGGTTTTCTTCGGCATCTTGGTTGACTAATACGAGATTGGATAAGTCTGTGTAGTAGGCTTCTGTACTCAGGCTGTAGCTTTTTGAAGCATCCCATTCAAGACCCGTAATCACTTGCCATGAACGTCCAGGATCTACGGTGTCGTCTAGAGGGACCCAGGTGTCAGCGCCGCTAAATCCCTCGGATGATACGAGCTGCAAATACTGTCGATATGTGCCACCCGCTAGCTTGATCCGCAAATTGTCCTGTAGGAAATGACGCAGGGAAAAACGTGGATTTACGGCTAGGTCAGATCCATCGCTGTAATAGGCCGCGCGGACGCCTAACTGAGCCTCAGTTAGCGAAGAAAGCTGCCAGTCGTCTTGAATATAAGAATTTAAGAGATAGGGTTTTGTAGATAACGTGCTTTTATACTCGTCAAACTGAGAGCCATAGTTGAAACGGTAAAAGCTCAGGTCTGCGCCAGATCGAAGGGTATGACGGTCAGAGGCGAAATAGTCGAAATCGCTCTTTAACGTGACTTCGCGGACCTTGTTGCGAATGGCCAAGGGTAGGTCAAGCAGGTCTACCGTTATGCGACTGTGGTATTCGGAGTAGAGCGCAATTAGCCGACTGAATAACTGCGGAGAAAAAACGTGCGTCCATCGTCCCGTTACGGTTTGATTACCCCACAGCATACCAAAAGATAACCGATCGTCTCCTTCTTGAATGGCTACATTGAGGTCGTCCTCCCCACCATAGAAGCTGATCATCAAATTGTCACGGTCTGTTAGCTGAGTATTTATTTTTCCATTTACGTCATAAAAGTGATATCCCAGTCCCTTGAGTTCGTCGGCTCTCTTTCGGACTGCTCTGAGCAATGGATCAATATAGGTTCGACGGCCGGCCAGCATCCACGAACCCGATCCCAGAGGACCTTCTGCCAACAGTCGGCTGGAAATCAGACTAATGCCGCCGCTTGTGCTGAATCTACGCCGGTTTCCGTCGCGGTTTTGCACGTCTAAGACCGCGCCTAAATTACCACCATACTGCGCTGGATAGGCCCCTTTGTACAAGGTTACATCTTTTACAGCATCGGGGTTAAAAGTGGAAAAAAGACCGAAGGCATGAGACGGATTATATAGGCGCGCCTGATCTAAAAAAATGCCCGTTTGATCCGGCCCTCCACCCCGCACATACAAACCGCTGCTGAAATCTGAAGCGCTTTGTACGCCAGGCAATAACTGCAGGCCGCGCAGCAGATCGGGCTCACCCATGGCTGCTATCTGCTTTATGTCGCGCACCTTGAGGGAGGCAATGCTGGGACGCACGTTGAGGTTGTTTTTAGAACTGCTATTTAGGTCTGTTTCGACAAGGATTTCGCCGAGTTGTAAGGCGGTGCGTTTCAACTCGATATCTACACGCACATTGTTTCTGTTGGCTATCTGTAGCGTATCGCGGAAGGTCTCGTAGCCGATATAAGAAGCGATGATGACGCAGAAGTCTTCTGTGATACCCGGTATGGCGTAATAGCCTTCTGCATTACTCAGCGTGCCGAGCCTGTGTTGACCGTCTCCGTTTAGCACGACTATGGTTGCGTTAGACAGCTGCTCGCCGTCGCTACGATCAACTATGAAGCCGCTGATTGTGGACTCTACGGCATCGACGTTTGAAGCAGGTACAATGACGAGCTGTCCCTGTTCCGTCGTAAAGAGCGTAGTTTGCGTCTCGTCCATAACGTGCCGTAGCGCGTCCAGCGCACGCACGTGTTCTAACTGGACAGTTATTGTCGCATCAATTGGTATGCGGCTGCGGTTGTAGTTGAGCGGAAAACCGCCCTTTTCCGCAATATGACTCAAGGCTGTCTCTAAGGGGACCTCCACTAAATCAACGGAGATTATGGTGAGAATTGGGGCGGGTAGATCGCGTTCGGTTGACGGAATTTCAGCGAGGGAGGAGCCAATAAAGACCAGCGGCAGAACGACTGACAGCAGGCCGATCCATTTGCGATATTGGGGCATAGTAATGTCGATTTTTAAGGCGTCTGTTCGGAGATCAGTGTTATGTGGTCACCCACGCGTTCATACTGCAGGCCGGTCAATGTTGTAATGAGGTGCAGCGCGTCGTCTAAGGAGTGTCCGTCCAATTGAACAGTCAGTAGCTCTTGGGCAACGGATGCGTTCTCGAGAACGCATTGCACGTTATACCATCGTTCGAGCTGAGACAGAATATCGCGCAGCGGCACATTGTCAAAATACGCTTTTCTTTGTATCCAGGCAGCATGTCTTAGTACGTTGGTCGGACGCGGCGTGGAAGGAGAGCTATTAACGGCAATGCTGCTGGTGTGCCCCGGGTTGATAGAGACGGCACTCGACGCATCCTTTTTAGCGGCTAGGATGACTTGTCCCTCTGCCACTGAGACGATCATTTTTTGCTCGTTGGGCCATGCGCGAACGTTAAACGCTGTGCCGGTTACGGTGATCTGTCCGTATTCTGCTTGGACCAAAAAAGGCTTAGACGGGTCAGAGGCCACGTCAAAATAGGCCTCGCCGCTGAGTAAAACGCTGCGCGTATCGCCTGTGAAATTGGTTGGATAGCGCAGGGTGCTGCCGGCATCCAGCCAAACCGTTGTGCCGTCGCTTAGTGTGTATTGGGCATGTTCACCGTACTGCGTCTGTAGTGCGACCCATTCACTTGCTGTATGTGTGCTGCTCAGCCCGTAATAGGTGGCGAAACATGCGATGAGGAATACGGCTACTGCGGCGTAGCGTCGAATGGCAGAGAAAAGAGGCACGATGCGTCTATTCAACGTGCCTTGATCGGCTGGGCTCGTCCCGATCCCCGTCCGTTGGGCGATCTGATACCATAGCCCGTCCAAGTCGCTTGCCTGCTCACGCATGGGGCTAGTGTGCCAGACGGTGCGCAGTTGGCCGACCCTGCGCTGTAGCGCAGGGTCGGCCGCAAGGGCATCTTCTACCTGCTTCCGCTCTTCAGCAGAGCATTCGTCAGATAGATAACGTGCTAGCAGGTTCGAATCCACAGGTTCACTCACAAAAAGGCGTTTCTATACAGGTTTTTAGAAGCGGAGAGATAAGTGGGCGCCTAGCTGGCCGCGCGTGACGTCTATATTCGGTTGTATATTCAGGGAGAGGCCCATGCGCTTTCCATACTTAAAGCGCACGGCGTCTCGTTTGCGTTCAATGGTCTTTATGCCGCCAATTAAATCGTGTATAAACTGTCCAACGAGCAGACCGGCACCCAATACGATCAAAGCACCTCCCCCGCCTTCCTCTTTACGCTCTAACTTATCATACCGATAGATGATCGCGCCGTTCTCTTCGCCGATGGGCACTTTCTCATAGCGCGTGACCTTACCACTTTGCCCGACGATATCTGTGGTCTCAAATTTCGATCTTTTCCAACTGTCTTTTTCATCAATGAGTGCTGCGCCTGCAATGATCGATGTAAGGCCTAGCGCAGCTGCGCCGACGTGTTTCCACCCAGCCCTGCGCTCACCGGCGTAAAAGTGCAATGAGCCGGGCAGAGGCACGGACATCAGTAATAGGCCAACGCTTAAACGTCGATTGGCATCGGTGTATTCTTCTAAAGTCATTTCCTTCGGAATGGGCCAAATGGGGGTCTCACTCAACAGTTCGCCCTGGGTCACGTTCGTCTGGGCATGCGCGTGGGCACACAAGAGAGAGACGATAATCGCTATGCGCATGGTCATAAAAACCTCCTAGCTAGTGTATGCTTTGTGTATAAATACCCCCGTGAGGCACTATACCCTTACAAGATGGATGGAATTTTTGCTTGAACACGTGTTACCCGTTTAGCTTACTCTTCCTCGAATAGTGTACGACGCAGAACATGTAGTGCGCGCCCCATCTGCGATTCTACCGTCTTGACGGATATCCCGAGCACCTCTGCGATTTCGGCATACTTTAAGTGGTCAAACCGGTTCATTTCAAAAACTAGGCGGCATTTTTCTGGAAGCGCTTCAATGGCTCGCCCAATAGCTGTCACCGTTTCGTCGTGGCTTAGCAGGTCATCAGGTGTGGAAGGAGCGACCGAGTAAGGGTCTATTTTCTCTCTGTTTTTACGCATTACCTCTTCGTGCCTAAGGTGCTTTAAAGCACGATTTTTAGTGGCGGTGTACAAATAAGATTTTATGCTGCGATCGGGATTGAGTGTTGCCCTCTTTTCCCAGACGGCTACGAATACATCCTGTACTAGGTTTTCGGCAATAGAAAGGTCGCGCACGTAGTTATGAGCGAAGTGGACGAGCGCTTGTCCGTAGTGACGAAAAAGCTGCTCGAAAGCGCTTTCGTTCCCATCGCGAATCCTACGGATCCGCTCTGTATCGTGCTTCCTATCTGCGTTCAATCTGCATCTGCTGTATCTGACTTGGGCTTTGTATTGGTAGATGGATTACCTGTCGCAGACGGACTCATTCTCAGGATAAGTTCCACTGCATCCTCAAGTTTGCCAATAGGTAGAGAGCGGGTTAGGCTGATAACGCACGTCGAGGTGGGGTGTTTCTATGCGGGTTTGTCCCTCATGCATGCTGTCGACACCAGCGCTGGTCAGGCCCGTTGTCAGCAGCGTCCGCTCAATTGGGTAAGAAGCCTTTCTCGTCAGAAACATCTGTTCAATATTATTAACCTGCGGAGAAAAGAAGTTGGCCAGTGTCGCGGGGTTAGGAGGCATGGGTAGGTGCATATAGGTCGACAGCGGATCCTCGCGCCCATTGACGTCGGCGGCAAAGGCCCAGCTGCCGCCGAATAAGCCGTTCATAGCAATCATCGTGCAAACCAGTCCATCGCGATGCTTATACTGGTAGGCCCACGGTTCCTTGACCAACCTTTTCATCTCATTGATCGTTGGAAACGTGTTGTTAAATCCGGAACGCGCGGGCGTTAACTGGTGACCGCGACACAGACAGGCATCAAACAGTGCGCGCGACCACTGTTCTTCGTGCAGGGCGTTCCAAAACTTTTCGCCGCGAAATCCCTCAATCCATTCAACGCCTGATTCGCCCCCTTTGCGTCGCTCGACCATGCTTTGGATGACTTCAAATCCGTGAAAGTCACCGCCGTCGCTCCAACCACAGCCTACGCACATCGCTTCCCTTACTTCGGCGCCTAGCGGCATCTCTACGTCCGGCGTGCGCCAAGTAACAGGAAGTGAAGAGCCCGCCATAAAGGGGAAGCCGAGCTCGATGGATGCGTCATACATTTCCTTGGCCCAGTCCCATCGCCACGATAGATGTTTGTCATTAAAGACTGGTACGCTTCGGCCGCTGCCGCGAAAAACGGCCAACATTTGCTTAAAGAACTCATAGCGTGGCCAAAGGGTTTGGCCTTTCTCATTGTCCGGATAATCGCCGTGTTCCGCTATGATCAGCACGCCGTCTACGTCGAGCGAATCGGTGCCGCGCATCAGTGCATCGGCAACTGTCGGATAGCATTTCAGCAGCGGGAAGCGCTCGGCTCGCTCGCGGCTCAAATCGTAACGGGCTCCGTCTTCTGGCTCGGCAGGGGCCTTGTTCACTTGGTCGACGTAGAGGGAGACTACGTCTATTTCTGGGCGGTGGTGACGACTTTCCCAGCCGTAGCCTTCTAAAAAGCGATCGACTATGTGCTGGGCATGGGCGTAGCGATGGTAGATGGATACGAGGGCGGCAATACGTGGTCGGTTGCTCATGGTGTTTTCTACTCGCTGTAGGGTGGAGTGAAGCGCAAAAAAAGGGTTATAGTTGTGCTATGAGCAAGAGCTGTTGTCTGCGCTCCGCTACTGCAGGCCATTTTTCCAGACGATTAAGAAGACAATGTGAATCATCAAACCCAGTTGTTAGTGCAGGGTTTAATCTGCGCGTTGTGTCGGACAAAGTGCTCTGCAAGCGCTAAGAGGTAGAGAGCCACATCACAATTCTGCACGGCGACGTAGCGAACCGGAAGACTAAGAGTCATGAAAGCGCATGGTTGAGCAGTACTGTCGTGAGTTGGAAGATATTTTAGAAAAAACGGGTATCGAAATGTTCGTTGGAATAAATGGCTCAACAGACGGACAGGTCTAATGCTTGCTCGTTCCCATACGCAATATTACCTCCTCTATAGCATTTCGATGTATGACCAAGGGATTCTTTCTCAAGAGGCTTCCCATATGTTTATCAGGCGTGCGACTACGCCTTTCTGTATTCCGCGCACGGCGGGCTGCTCTAATTCATATAAGTCGTCTGAGATCAGATGACGGTGCGATTCTATGGGCAAAGCGCCGTGTGATCCCTCGTCTACGTAACGATTGAACACGGTGTAGCGAGGCGTGTCCAACGTCCAGCGACGCGCTCCGTGCATCAGGGCTTCGGTGAATATCACCGCGTCGCCAGCGCAGACCGGCACGTTAATCACCGTGGGTGGGCCGTCGTAAATAGATAGTTCCGGTGGATCAAAATTGCGTTTGTGGCTACCGGGCAGACATACGAAGCCGGTGTCTTCTGGCACGTCCACCAGCGATATACCGGCATTTAAAAATCCAGCGCGCGGCTCTCCTTGAACGATACTGTAGTCCTTGCCCGCCGCGTGAAACGAGATGTCATCCGAGGTGCAGTAGTTTTTTGTCAGTGCGCAATCGACCAGGCACGGCGATCCCTGCGTTAGTGCGATGATAACTCGCATGATGTTTGCGTTGAGCGCAAGGCGTTGGAATACGGCATCGCCATACTGTACGTGGTTAATCCAATGGGCTATGTTCGGTTTATGTTGCCCGCTACGGGAAGTAGAGGCGAGCGGCGGGGGCAGCTCATTTAGCGCCATATCGTGCCAGATATCGGCTAGCTCAATCATGTGCGTAAGGTCGTCTGGCGGCACAACCCCACGAAGGTGGATGAACCCGTGGTGGTCAAAAAACCACTTCTCTTCCAGAGTGAGCATAAGCGCCATCCTCTCAGTTAAAAAGGGCACGTGACGTCGCTTGCGTTAGCCCTCTCTTGTGGAAGTCAGAAACTTTGACGTTTCCCTGAAAAAAGAGTAACCTATTGCTGCCCATTATTCAAACACGAGGAGCGCGTTTCATGAGTGCAGCGACTAGTTCGTTGAAAGAACAGTTTGATCGCGATGGCTATGCTATCTACGAAAACGTAATCGACGCTGATTTAGTGCGGGAGGCCAGCGAGCACGTCGACTGGCTCTTGCGGAAAAACCCGGACCTTCGTCCCGAACAGTTGCACAACAACCTGATGACAGACGATCCGTTTTGGGTGCGGCTTGTCGGTGACGAGCGATTGCTCGATATCGCCCAGCAGTATATTGGTTCCAATATTGCGCTCTTTGCGTCCCATTACATCTCCAAGCCACCCGGAGACGGTCAGCCCGTGCTCTGGCACCAAGACGGCTCTTATTGGCCTTTGGATCCCATGGAGGTCGTGACTCTGTGGCTAGCCGTTGACGATTCGCTGCCGGAAAATGGCTGCATGCGCGTGATTCCCGGCACGCAGCACATGCAGCTACACGAGATGAAGCGACATACGGAAGAGGCTAACGTGCTCTCCTCGCGCTTGGATCCCGAATTGGTAGAAGAAGATCGAGCCGTTGACATTGTCGTGCCGGCTGGTAGCGTGTCCGTGCATCATCCCAATATCGTGCACGGCTCAAACGCCAACACCTCCGACAGGAGACGCTGTGGTTTGACTATTCGTTACATTCCCACGACGACCCAAATTGTGAGCGAGGGACAGTGGTCGAGCGCTTTTTTGCTGCGTGGCGAAGCAGTGGAGGGCGTAAATGAATATTTGCCGAAGCCGCGCTACCGGACGGATGTGCACATGGCGTTCGAGGGGTGTGACGCGTGGAAGTAACATAATCATCATATAAACAATATTTTATGACAAAATGATCCCGGTGCTCCCGGGGCATTCAGTCTAGTGTTTCCCAGTCTTGTGCGTCCAGTCCGAGATTGATATCGGCCTGTTGAATGCGTCCCCAGGTCGTGTAGTCGATGGGAATACCCGCCCGCTTGCGTTCCTCGGCTGAGCGATACTCGGGGTCGCCGGGCAGTAAGATTTCTCCCACGTATCGGACCAATCCGGCTGCTGCGCACCCCTGGCCGCTGAGGACTTCTCTCAAGATTTCCACGATAAAGTTCAGACATTAGCCCTTGTAAGCGACCGGGCCGCCCAGCGGCAAAAGCGATGGGATTTGTGCTGAGCTTGCCGTCAAGGCCCCACTGTAAGGTGCAATCTGCCGGCCCAGATGGCCCGCATCGCAGAATACGACGCCTACGAGTCCAGCGCGTGCAACCTGCAGCGGATAGGCTCCAACGCGGCCTACGTGACTGGTGTTACGGCGCATTTCGTCGGCGTCTACTTTGTGCATCGGTAATCTAATCGGGGGATTGTGTTTTTTTAGGACGTTGCCAACGTGCGCGCTACTTCCACGTCCCATGCGCCGTCCACCTGCACGCCGTACTCGCGTAGACCGCCAGTGGCGTTCGGTCCGGAGATGAGCGGCTTTTCATCTGCCATGTTTGCTTGTGGCACATAGTCGCAGTGTAGAAAATGAAAGGCCATGCCGGCGCGCTCGTGTTTGGTTAGGTTGGCCTTGGTGCAGTGGGCGGTTCCGTAACAAAAGAAAGCGACGCCGCCGGCGGCTAGTTCGATCGGTACAGCGTTTTCTTCGGTCACCCGGCAGTGAATGTGGTGGTCGGAGTTGGGATCTCGGCTGTGTTCGTACTGTTCGCGATGCGAGCCTGGTACGACGTGTATCGTGCCGTTGGCGATTGTCGCGTCGTGAATTGCCACCCACATGGCGGTGCCCTTAAGTGGGTCTGCGATTTTGAAATAGGCGTTGTCTTGGTGCCAGTCTGTGCCCGTTCCGTGGCGGCCAGGTTTTAGAAACATCTGGTCTAAGTGCAGTATGGCTGGTGTGCCAATTAGCTGAGCGATCGCTTCGCGAACGCGCGCAACAAAGGGCAGAGCGCGGATAAGGTTACTTTTGTCGTACAGTGGGATCAGCTGCAGGTTCACTCGTTCTGTAGAGGGTGTCTGACCATCGCCGTCGGTGGACACGTTGCGCACGAGGCCTTTGCGCTTAAAGCGATTTACCTCACTTTGAAGCGCCTCTACTTCGCGTGCGTCAAAGAAGTGTGGAACCGACGTGTAGCCTTCCCGTTGAAACTGCGCGGTATGCTGGTCGTTTAGCGTCATGCGGTTTGTAGCTCCGGATAAGTGAATGGGCGGAGATCAGATCGAACGTTGATAGCCAATGCTAAGACACTGCTCCCAGTTCGTGCAAGAGAGCTGCTGAGGTGCGCATGCCGCGGTGAAAGTTTCGAAGCGCAAAGCGCTCGTTGGGACCATGCCAGTTGTCGGTAATTTGACCCAAGCCTACCAAAAGAACGGGCGCCGCGGTGCGCGCAGCAATGTCGACGACAATGGGAATTGAACCACCTTCTCGCGTGACTAATGCCTCGCAGTTAAAGCCTTGCTTGATGGCGCTGAGCGTCGGGGCTACAAGCGGGTGATCGATGTCTAAATGATAGGCGGGGGAACTGTGTGGACGGCTAAATTCGACACGCGCGCCCTGCGGTATGCGTGCGCTAATACACTCTTGTAGCAGCGACTCTATGCACGCTGGATTTTGGCCTGGGACTAGGCGAGCTGAGATGGCTGCGTGCGCCATGGAGGGAATGACCGTGCGCGGGCTACCCCCGCTCAGATAGTTGATCTCCAGTGTAGGGCGCGTCCAGCGCTGCTCTAGTAGTGAATAGCCAACTTCACGTCGGAGAGCCGGCACGCCCAGTTCTTGCATATAATCCTGCTCGGGTGCGTGAAGGGCTTCGTAGTGACGTTTCTCTCTCGCAGACAGTGGCTCAATGCCGTTGTAAAAGCCCGGCACGGCAATCTGTCCATCGGCATTGTACAGACCGGCTAGAGCCTGTACGAGCACGGCATTGGGGTTGTGCACAATGCCGCCAAAAAGGCCTGAATGGACGTCCTGCTTGGGTCCCCGTACGCTGATTTCGAAATAGGATATTCCGCGCAGGCCCAGAGTCAGTGAAGGACGATCGGGGCCATACATGCTTGTGTCGGAGATGACGGTGCACAGAAAGGGAGCGTATTCGTCTAATCCGCCGTTTTGCACAAAGGTTTCCAGAGCTTGACTGCCGCATTCTTCTTCTCCCTCAATGACAAAGAGTAGGTCGACGGGCAACGGTCTACCTGCTTGTAGCATGGTTTCCACCGCTTTGATATGGGCAAACGTCGGACCTTTGTTATCGCTGGCTCCGCGCGCAATCATATAACCGTCGCGTTGTTCGGCGGCAAACGGATCAACTGTCCAAGCTGCGCGCGGGTTGTCGACCCCCTGCACATCGTAATGCCCATAGATCATGACGGTGGGGCGCGCGCTGGAAAATCCGGGACTGCGTGCGATCACTAGAGGATTAGTTTTGGCGCCAATCTGCGCCTTTTGCACCGCGAAGTTCATGCGGGTAAACTGGCTGACGAGAAAGTTAGCCGCCTCCTGTATGGCCTGGCTGCTGTCGACGTTAGCCCCTGCACTTATGCTGGGAATGCGGAC
>CEVF01036911.1_pt1 | contig 12851 bp, 12 predicted proteins | sample 356441 | NCBI WGS metagenome assembly CEVF01 (sample SAMEA2622765, study PRJEB7988) | marine metagenome | biome: marine biome (ENVO:00000447); feature: surface water layer (ENVO:00002042); material: "saline water (ENVO:00002010), including plankton (ENVO:xxxxxxxx)" | depth 5 m
TCAACCAGGGCTGCCTCGATGGATTCCCTGTCGTCTTCGACCAACCTCCTTTCGACCTCCCATTCAGAAGTCAATGCCTCCTCTAGGAAACCCTCTATCGCAGGGCCGCTTAGGTCATTGTACTCTCCCTTACTGGCTCGATCGGAGGCTGTTAGCACGCCGAATCTGCAAGTCTCTGGGTTGTTCATTGGTATTGCGCGAGGGTATCCTAAGAAAACGCCGTCGGTGGCCCCGGAATTTCATGGGCACGTTCAAAGACCGCCGATTCGAAAGCGAGTTTCCGGAGGTAATGAGGTGCCGAGTCTTCCCCAACACGCATCGACAATCGTTTCCCCAGCAACGTCATGTCTGGTGCATTTCTGCCCCAATGAGTCGTTGGTTGAAATAGTCTCGAAGCCCCATCTCTGATACGGGTGAGAGTTATGAGTGACCTGACAACATACGCAAACCAGATAGAAGTAGTGAAGCAAGAGTGCCCAGATGCAAATGATGAAGAGATAGGCAAGGAGTTCCAGAGATATGAAACTGACTTCCTCATCCCTCCCGAAGACGCCCTTAGGTCTGTGATCAGGAAGTTCCAAGCGGCGACTGGTGTTGAAGTGACTTCCGGATTGGCCACCCAAGTACGCGAGGAGAAAAAGGTTCAGAGGTTCTCGGAACTAGGTTCAGACGATAGGAACGTCTCAGTCGAAGTCGCTGTAATATCATACACCCCAAGGACTCAGATGGTTAGGGGAGAGGAGAAGCAGATTGCATTCGGATGGATAGAGGATAACCCTTGGGAAGCCAGCTCCGAGAGGATTAGGTGGGACTACAAAGACTGGGGAAATAAGGGAGAAGCAATGGTTCCCGGTTCGATTGTCAGGCTCGAGGGAGCCTCGGTGAACGAATGGAACGATAAGAGGTCCCTGAATATCAACAGGACAACCAGGGTAACAGTACTGAAGGAGGGAGGCGGTTCCGCCCCTCCCACAAGAAACGATCCCTTGACTATAGCCAGAGCATCGGAGGTTGAGGGTTTCGTCAACGTCGTTGGTAGAGTCATTTCAGCAAAGCCAGACGTGATAGTCAGGAAGGATGGGAGTGGAGAGTTGAACGTGGTTAGAGGGAGGATCGCAGACTCCTCCGGTAGTATCGGCTTCCTGTCATGGAAGGAGTTCGACCATGAGGAGGGTTCTCTGGTGAAGATAGTGGGGGCATCAATCAGGAAATTCCGCGATACCCCGGAAATACAAATCAACGACGGTACGGTCATCGAGACATACAGAGATACTTCTTTCCCGGAGGTAGCCGAGTTAGCGGAATCTGAGAAGGTCAGCATTTCAGACCTCAGAGATGGAATGAGAGATGTATCAATCACCCTACAGGTTGAGAACTGGAATCAGAGGACATTCGAGACGAAGGATGGGGATTCCAGAATTGTGAGGAGTGGCGATGTCATGGACCCCACTGGTAGGTGCAGACTAACTGCCTGGTGCGAATTCGATCCCAAACCCGGAGACACCATCAGGTTAGAAGGAGGGAGGGTCCAGTCATGGCAGGGATCTCCGGATATGGTGATTGACAACTTAGAACAGGTGGAGATACTCGCAGACACTCCTTGGGAGAAAATCGATCCAGACAACCACTGGGTAGACGTAGACCTGGACAGTCTAAGGAAGGGGGGATCCAGAAGAGGCATCTCTACTAGAGGAGTTATTGTAGCCATCATGCCGGGTTCAGGTATTATCGAGAGATGTCCGGAATGTAGAACAATACTCAGAGATGGCTCATGTCCGGAGCATGGACCGCAGAGAGGAGAGGAAGATCTCAGGCTCCGATTCGTTTTGGATAATGGCGTCTCGAACGCGAATCTGATGATGTTTAGAGAGGGGAGTGAGTCGTTCCTAGGAATGAGCATGGATGAAGTAAAGAGCAAGATTTCCAGTGTAGGATATGAAGCGTTCGTGTCCAATCTTAGGAGTCGGGTTCTCTCCCGGAAGGTAGCAGTTCATGGCAGATGCGTGGTTGACGATCGAGGGGCCATGGTATTCGCCGATCAAATGGAAGTGATGGAGCCGAAACCTGCTGAGGAGGCCGAAGAGGTAATGCAGAGGTGGGGGGTGGTAATTTGATGTCAGGATCGAGTACCTTCAGAGGAAGGCAAAGTGCAGTCAGAATCTTCGCACAGGAGTACTCGGAGTCATCCCTCATCGAGAGGGGAGTAGGCGAGTATGATCCGAGCTTCGTAATCACAAAGCTCGGGGCCAAGGTAAACCGTTGTCTGGTCTGTGGAGGTCTAGAGAGGATGGAGAGGAGGGACGGAGACTCAGGCCCATTCTACAGAGGGCAAGTAAGAGACCCCTCGGGGACTCACTACTTCGATGTAGCACCATTCCAGCCCGAATTGCATCCAGACGCAGAAGAGCTCCTAGCTAGATTCGAATCCGGCGACTCTGTGCTAGTTTCTATCGTAGGAAGGCAGAAGTCTAACGAGTCCGAAGACGGAGGGATATTCACATCACTTAGAGCCGAGAGTTTTACTGAAGTCGGATTAGATGACTACAAGTCATGGATGGTGGATACCGCGGACGCCACGCTCAGGAGACTCGAAGCATACGACTCGTCACAAGGAGAGGAATTGAGCGAGGAATCAATGAGAAAGGCAGGAGTTCCTGAGGACCTCGTGGACGGCCTAATCAAGTCGAAGGAGCACTATGCAGAGTTCGATACTGAGGCCTATCGAGTCTGGATCCTCAAGGCTTTCTCTAGGGCTCTGGGCGGTTCTGAAGAAGACATGGATACAGACTTGGAACCAGTGGGAATAGAAACAGCTCCTGTCGAGCAAAATGAGGTACAAAGTACTGGCGGAGGGGACCCCAGAGAGGTTATTCTAGGGATTCTTGGCTCCAACGGGGGGGAGTTGGTTGAATATGAGGATCTCGTAGGGGCCTGCGTATCTGCCGGAACCTCCAGAGAGGATGCGGAGAATGCAGTTATGAGTCTGAAGGATGACACAATGGAGATTTCTGAACCAAAATTCGGATTTTTCTCGATTTCTGGGTAGACTTTTCGCGGGTCTAGTCTAATGAGGAGAGTTTTGATCTGATTCTCTCAATGGCCGATTCTACATCCTCCATCGCTAGGATTCTATTCTCGTCTGACTCCATCGAAGCTCCCTTGATCTCTGCGATATTAGTAGCCACCATCAAGATCCTGTGTCTTACGAATTGCTCATCTATTGGCCAACCCCTCCTATCTACAAGCCTCAACAACAGATCCTTTTCGGCTTCTCCCCAAGAGCCTCCGTGGCTCCTAAGAATAGTCCCGACCATCCTCTCGAGATCCCCCACTCGGGCGTGAATAGTGAGGAGGTCCCCTTGGACATGGCTGGACTGATTGTCGATACCGATTAGGATCGAGTCTCCAGCATCCTCGAGAAGTGCTTGTGAGGGAATGGCCTGGAAATCCTCTGAAGGAACCTCAATCGAAGCCTGTTCGGCATCCTTTTCCTCTTTTTCGATTTTCGTCTGAGAGGAGGTTCGGATTCCATTCCTTCTGAGGCTGCGCTTTATTCTCCCCCATCCCCTCATCTGGCTAGTAAGGACTCCAGCCACCCTGCCCATTAGTACTGTCCTATTCCCCGTAAGTTCGAGCTCAAGGCTCTTGCACATCTCGTGCAGATCGTCTCTGTTCATCTCTGCTAGGTTCTCGATAGTCATCCTCCTCGAGTCGTAGTTCAGATGGAGCCAAAGGCGCTGACGCCTCTCTTTGTGGGAACCGGAGGACTTGATGCCGAAGACCTTCAGGACTTCGCCCATCTCCTTGTGGGACATGGACTGTATTCCCTCCCAAGAAAGGTCCATGTCGGACAAAACTAGGTTGGAGATTAGCCTGGCCCTGAGAACCTCGACTGACCCGGACTTCGAGATTCCGCTTTCCTCCGCCCTGCCCCTGAGGTTCTGGAGCCTCCCCGTGTATATGGAACTCAGTAAATCGGTGTCTACCCTCATGGCAATACGAGCGCCTCGTGATGCTACCTTAGTTATCGGTTGCCCCGGTATCTTTGTCAGGGAGAGGTTTTCGAAACATTTCTAGATTGGCCACAGTTACAAGAGGAACGAAGGTGCATCAACATCACTTGGGTGGTCTTTCGGCACCTCTCTGGAGGACTCCCTGACCATTTTTTCCCAGTCCATCATTAGGGCGACTATTGCTCTCTGATATTCGCTCATTGCGACCAACCTCTCCAATGAGAGGGTCTTCCTGCCGTCGGGCGAGAGGGTCTCCAATCGAACCTCGACTCTGACCTCGTCATGATATATCTCCCCGTCTGGATCGTGACAGGCCTGCTCTAGGACGAGGTCTCGATTCTCCTCCGCTTGCCTGAGAATTGCTCCGACCTGGCGATGCCTTACCTCCAGGCCCACACAATCTCGCAATGACTCATCCATGCTCCCCATAATCCTGCTCTGGACCCAGAGGACAGTGTTTCCCTCTGGCTCAGTTATCTTCGATGATAGGGCGTTTGGGAATCCGGCCCTGCAGACGATAGCGATTAGGTCAGAATAAGGTGGTGGTATGAAGTGGGGTGCACCCCTGACTTTAGGCTGGGACATCAGCGTATGCCTTCTCTCTGTTTGTCCGGTGTACTCATACTCCGACCTGGAGGAGATGTATCCGTCTATCTCCTCTCTGTCTAGCATCCCTGCCAGCCAAGTCGCCCTTTCGGCTGAGTCTAGGGGTACATCTTCAGGACATGCGGAAACCTGATCGGTACTGTGTACCTGAATATCAGGGCGAGCCCTGAGAAGCTGCCTGCGGATAAGTTCGGAATCCGAGACGATTATTGCCGACTTTGGTTGGTACATCAGTCTGTTTGGCGAGACTAGGATTGGGGATGGTCTTCGAGGAGTTCTAGCTCCGACGATCTGGCACCCAGTACCTACCAACTCAGCCTCATTACCGATGATTTCGGAAGCAGGGACGGCTAGGACATCGATTTCACCCTCAGACAACGATTCTAGTGCGGATGAGACTGCTTTTAGTGAAGTTACGGACTGCTCCAGTCCCTCGTAGTCTATCGTATCTAAGTGACCGGAGACGATATCAGAAATTTTCCATGAAGATGAGTCCAGTGCACCGACAATCAGCCTGTTTTCCATCGCATCCACCTCTAGGGAGGGAGCACTCCTCATGCTCAATATGAGCGACGTGGACACCCGTTGATATATGCGACCCCTAGGCTAGCGTGCTATGGAATCGGAGAATATCGGGTCTATGGACCTTGAATCTCTGAAGAATCTGGTTGAGGAGCGTATAGAGGATTTGGTTCTGGAGAAGATGAGTTCCTCACTTGACCGCCCAATAATGTCGATTGCCAGGGAAGTCCTCCTGGGCGGAGGAAAGAGGTACAGACCGATATTGGTTATAATGGCCTACAAAGCTGCTGGGGGGTCGGACTACAAAGAGGCGGTAGATCTGGCTCTATCCTCAGAGCTGATCCATACCGCCACTTTGGTCCATGACGATGTCTACGACCAGTCAAAGATGCGTAGGGGTAAGCCCACCATTCACTCCACCCATGGTATCTCCCACGCCATTATTGCGGGAGACTACCTATTCTCATTGGGTTTCCAATTCGGGGCCAAGTATGATGAGAGGGTGATAGGCAAGGTCAGGGACGCCTGTGCAGGAATTGCCTCGGGGGAGATTCTGCAGTTTGAGCATATTCACGACCTGAATACCAGGCCCGAGGACTACTATGCCATAATTGACGGTAAGACCGCTGGGCCATTCGCATCTAGTTGCTCTAGCGCGGGCATGGTTGCAGGTGCCAGACAGGAAATCGTTGATGCTCTGTGGGAGTACGGGATTGAGCTGGGCAGAGCCTTCCAGTTGGTTGATGATATTCTAGATCTGGAGGGAGACGAAAGGATAGGGAAGCCCCGTGGGACAGATGTTCATGAAGGCAAAATGACGCTACCGATCATTTACGCATTGACAATGCTCCACGGACAGGAAAGGGAGCATCTGAAGGATGTTCTGACTAACTTCGGAGATGACAGGCTACATGAGCTAGTTCAGCTTCTTGAGACTGCGGGATCCTTCGAGTATTCGCGGGTTTTGGTCTCGAACCACGTTGAAAGGGCTCTGGAGCATCTTCAGGCTCTGCCCGATTCAGACGAGAAGATCCTATTGAGCGAGATGGCACTAATCTCGGAGGCTAGAACTAACTAACGGAGGAATCCCCCTGTCCGAGGAAAAATACTGGGATGCTATCGTCATAGGAGGGGGGCCTGCTGGTAGCACTGTCGCAAGGTACGCAGCGGAAGGTGGTCTCAGCGTCCTAGTCGTGGACGGGAGGGACCCTATAGGAACCCCCCTACAATGCGGAGAGCTGGTTCCGACAAATGAAGAGATGAAGAGACTGTGCCCCGATGTGCCAGAAGTTGACGATCTATTCAGGACTCCCGATGAAGCCGTCTCTAGTACATCGGACAAGATGAGGATTGTCAAGCCAAATGGTAAGGGAATGGATTTCAAATTCGAAGGAATGGTTCTGGATAGAGTGGCTCATGATGAGGCCTTGGTCAACCTTGCCGCATCAAGTGGCGCAGAGTTCCTTCCCGGAAGTAGGGTGAAGCGAGTAGATGACGAGTCTGTTCACTTATCTGACGGTACTGTCCTGAAGGGAAAAATAATAGTGGGAGCGGGTGGTTATAATGATCCGATCAGAAAGGAGTACTGGAATGAGAAATCACTGAATATTCCTGTGAAATTTGTACTCAAGGAGGGCCAACACTCTGATGCTTTGGAATTGCACTTCGGATCAGTCGCCCCGGGGGGATACGCATGGGTTTTCCCAAAGGAGTCGGTTGCCAACATAGGCCTCGGCGTTCAGAGGAAGATGTCGAGAGGGAGGAGTCTGGAGTCTTACGCGAATGAGTTCATCGAACGCTACGAGGGGGAGGAGTCATTCAGAGGAGCCGGTTATCTCCCTATGTCTGGGACAATAGGGGAATTCGTCAAGGGAAACTATGTCCTGGTCGGTGACTCGGCGGGAATGGTTCTCCCATCCAACGGAGCAGGCATTACAATAGCAATGATCGGTGGTAGAATAGCCGGTCAGGTAATTTCTGAGCACATCAATGACGGTGTGGAACTAGAGGAGTACCAGAGGAGGTGGGAGGCGCAAATGGGGAAGGTTATGAGGAACTCCAAGAGATCCTTCAAGATAGGCAGCCTACTATTCAGATTCCCTGATTGGTTCCTAAATATGGCATTCAACCCCCTTACTAGGGGATTCATCTGGAGGGCGGTTACCTGCAGGAAGATGTTCTGGGTATTCTAAGGAGAACGTGCTGACCAGATGGTTGCCATTCCAGGGAAAATTACTCGCGCTTCGACATCGATGAAACCAACGTTTTGCAACATGGACACATAATCTCTTGTGTTTCCAAACTCTTCGTATGTCTTAGTAAGCCATTTCCACGGATGATCCCGCACACCACAAACAATTCTGGCATAGCTACCCACCCATACCTTCATCCAAAGCGCGCCAAGAATTCCGTGAAGACGGTTCATCTTTGCAGGATCGATTATGATAATGGGGGCGCCGGGCTTTAGGACTCTTAGGGATTCGGATAGTCCTGCCTTTTTGTCATACCAATCCCTAAAGGAAAATAGTGAGCAAATGGCATCGAAGGATTCATTCTCGAACGGGAGTTCTTCAGCGGTCGCCTCTACGAATTCAGCAGGCGGTTCCCCACGTTCTGCCCTTGCTAAATTGACCCTTTTCTCGGCTGTAGTGAGCATTTCCGGAATAGGGTCTACGCACACCAGATCCCTGCCAGCCACATCCTCTGCGAAACTACCGGGGCCACAGCCAATTTCGAGAACTCTGCCCTGGGGCAACTTATCTCTGACCTTTTTCCTCCATCTAGACACCTGTCCCAGGGTTGCGAACCTGTTTATCCGGTCATAAACCGGGATTGTTGCCATGAGATTTCTCTGGAGTTCGTCCCACTCCTCACCTTCCATCCCCTGTGTGTCCATGTGTCTACCTCAGAGAAGGCCGTATTTGGAGGATTCCCGAGGGGGCTCTTAGATGACTCTGAACGGGTGTAATTCCGGTGGTTATCATGATAAACTCCTCTTAGGTCGGTTTGTTATTCAGGTGAACGAAAATGGGACGCGACGAAGTTCTGAAGGCAATAAGGCAGGCGGAAAAAGAGGCTAGGGGAATCCTAAAAGAAGCAGACTCAAAGGCTGTGGAGATTATATCTAAAGCTAGGCTAAGGTCTGCGGAAATCATCCAATCTAGCAAATCCGATTCGGAGACCGCTTCACAGAACTTAATCACGAAGTCGAGGAGTATTGCGGAGGGAGAGGCTGCCAAGGTCTCCAAGGAGGGGGATTCCGCAATCGGATCAATTCATGACGCCGGCCATGAGAGCAGAAAAAGAGCTGTAAAGGCAGTTATCGACGCTTTCAAATCATAGAAAGAAGGGATGTTATATGTCACAAGTCCATACACTGCAAATGGGCAGATTAATCGCAGCGGGCAGTCTGGGTAGGCTTTCTGAGGCAATAGACTCACTGGCAAGGTTAGAAGCGATTCATATTGTTGATTATGATGATTCGGAAGAGGGTTTCTCCTTGGGAAAGCCCGGGACTATGTCCGAAAAGGTCAGCAGAGATTTGATCAAGGCTAGAGCAGCAAAATCTGTGACCAAGGCTAGTCCCCCTTCCAGGCCCATGGGTGCTGAAGATATCAGAAACAGGCTAGAGGGGCAGTTTCAAGAGGAAATTGAAACTGTTCTTGAAATAAGTTCCAAGATTGATGATCTAGAGGCCGTCTTAGGGTCCCTGCAAGAACAAGAGGATTCGCTAGCAAGATTAGAGCCTCTGGGCATAGATTTGGATTTGTTATCTGGTTACGATTCACTAGTCACATTCGTCGGCGAGGTCAGTGATATCGCTGCCGCTAGGGAGGCTTCTTCATCGGGATTGATAATTGAATCCCGCAACCAAGACGGAATGGTGGCAATTTTCCTTAAAAAAGACCAAGCTGAACATCTAGAGGTATCGTTAGGGCCTATAGGCTTCCAGCAATCTCCCATACCTCAAGGAAGCGGTTCGGTTGCAGTTTTATTGGAGAAAATAAGGGCAGAAAAGGAACGGACGATTGATGAAGTAACTCTCCTGAAGGAGAGCCTAAACTCTTGGACAGAGTCAAGCGGAGAAGCTCTGGTTTGCGGTTTGGAGGTCCTTGAAAGAGACCACGAAATTCTAACCGCACCAGTAAGAGTTGCGGTTTCTGATCACGCATTCGTCGTCGATGGTTGGTTGGAAATGAGGAAGGCTGACGAGGTGAAAAAAACAATGGAGGAAAGCTGTCTGTATATCGAGATAACTCCCTTCGAGATGGAGGCCGGAGGGGGCGGTCATAGCCACTCTGATCACCATCACTCACAACAGATGCCTCCTATTTCCTACCAGGACAGGAGTTCGTCAAGGCCAATGGAACTACTGACAGATGCTGTTGGTAGGCCGGCCTATGGAAAACTAGACCCGACAGTATTCATGCTCATCACCTATCCTTTATTTTTTGGAATGATGTTGGGAGACATGGCTTATGGACTCGCAACGATAGCTCTGGGATCTTTCCTAATACTGAGGTCTGGGACAAACGAAATGATAATGCTCGGAGGAAAGTTCCTGACTTACATTGGTTTAGGAACGCTATTTTTTGGTTATATTTATGGAGAATTCGCAGGGTTTGAGTTCTTGCCACATATTGAGACAAAATACACGACTGAAGCAGCATGCAGTTACTCGTGGCATGACGGTCATTGTTTCAAAGACGCATACATGTTAGAGAAGGGAGACCTGCCGTCGTGGGTCTCTTGGATGACTGCATTATATCCGAATGATGGAAGAATTCACTATGAGACCCCAATGGTATTTGGAGCCTCGCTTACCTATCCTTTCCACAGGGTAACCCCCGTTGCTGATGGAGGCAATTTAGAGGACTTGATCCTATTGACGATATACTTGGGAGTGATACACATCTTTGTTGGCCTCGCTATCGGATTCAGAGACATTCTCCTCTACGGAAACGGGCACGGAGGTTTTGGCCTAGTTTGCGCCTTCTTCGAAAAGGGCACTTGGATGCTCTTACTGGCAGGAGGGTTCCTTTTCGCCTATGGCTACATCGGGCCTGGGGGCGATCAGATGAGGGATGGGGGGGCCATTATCGCTGGCATGTCCGTACTGATGCTAATGTGGACGTTGTACAGGTATCACGGGGTCCCATTCCCTATCAACATCGGATTGGCGCCAATCGAGGCAGTTGGAATGATGCCGTCTGTAATCTCTTATGTGAGGTTGTTCGCGGTCGGAGCGGTAGGAGTAAAAATTGCTGAATCGGCTAATATGAATCTGTTCACGAAAATAGATTTTGGTGATCCACTAATTGCGATAATCATACTGATTGGATGGTTACTAGGTCAGATTTTCGCATTGGTTCTCGGTTTGTTCAGCCCCAACATCCATGCAGCAAGGTTACATTTCGTTGAGTGGATGAGGCAATATTACGATTCGAGTGGTGAAGCCTTCGACCCCTTCGGAAGAAAATCGAAGTTTGTGGAGGGCGAGTATTAGATTCCAGGCAGATAGCTTGAAAAAAAGGTGGAAAAAAAATGAATGAAAGAAAAATGATGAGAGGAATGAGCATAATGATGGTACTGTTAGCCTTAGTAATGGTGGCTAGCGGCGTGCAGGCACAAGAAGCGGCGGATAATGAACATACACGGGAAGCGTACAAGATGATCGGAGCCGGTCTCGGATTGGGCCTAGCGGGAATTGGGACAGGCCTTAGCCAGGGTCCAATCGGTGCAGCGGCCGTCGGCATGACTGCTGAAGACGAGAAGAAGTTCACATACGGACTAATTTTTACCGCGCTCCCAGAGACGATTGTGCTATTCGGTTTCTTGGCGATATTCCTGCTCTGAGAGTAAAAAAACCGAGGAGGATAGTGTAATGTCCCTTGAAACTCTAGCAGCCGAGATAATACGGCAAGCGCAAGAGGAAGCGGATTCAATCATAGAACAGGCCAAAACCGAGGCGAAGAGAATTGAAGATAAGGCGAATGAAGAAGCGTTACAATTTTCCTCTTTGGTGACCACCAGAGCCGAAAAAGAAAGCGAGCAGATCGCGGTTGAGGTTGTAGCTTCTGCTAAACAAGCAAACCAAAAGAAAGCGTTGATTGCGAGGAGAGAGGAGTTGGAACTTACTTGGAAAGCGGCTAGGGAGGAAATCGGCTCTGCGAAAATGTCTGGAAGGAAAAAAATACTAGATTCGCTCGTAAAAGAGGCATCTGAAAAAAATAAGTCGGATGTGATTTTGAGGCCCGTAAAGGCCGACAGGTCGGTACTTTCCAAAAGCGGATTCACGATTGGAGATGACGTAGAAGGACTAGGCGGGTTCGTTCTAGAATCCAAGGATGGTTCCACCATGTTAGATTTCCGATTTGATTTAATGCTAGAAGAGGCGTGGAAAAATACACTTGGCGAAATCAATGGAATCCTTTTCGATTAGTGGGGCAATCAAATGAACATAGCTCAAAATGGCAGATCCAACGTATACAACGCATCAGCTAGAGCGAAAGCACGGAAGGCCTCTCTCATAGACCAAACCAGGATGCGTCAATTAGTACAACAAGGGACCGAATCGATAGGAGCCAGCATAGGGGAAATGGGGTATAGATCAGAAATGGACCTGTATGCTTCTAGAATGAGCGGTGCCGATGCTGTTGAAGCCGCTCTTTTTCATAACTTGGACAATGAACTTGCAGAAGTACTTAGATTCTGCCAAGGTAAATTAAAATCTCTAGTCGCAATATACGTCGAAAGATTCGATTACGACAAAGCCAAGACAGTGCTTAGGGCGATTAATGGAGGTGCTTCTGACGATATGATTGAAACCCAAATATTGCCTTCTGAGAACCCTCGAAATTCGAAATGGTTGGCAATTGTGAGGAGTACGGAGGGCTTAGACGAAGCTGTCGAAGCTATGTCAGGAACCCCGTGGGGGAGAATTCTAGCCAAACTCGATGGAGAGGCCAGTCTAGAGGTGATGGAAAATGCACTGGACATGCAATATTTTGCTGACGCGCTAAGTGCGGTTAGAAAAGAAGAAGCCAGTCCACAGCTTCTTAATTACCTCAGAATGGAAATTGACCATCGCAATATCATAAACTTGTTTAGATCAATACGAATGGGTATGACAAATGAACAGCGACAGGACATTATTATTCCAGGAGGGAGGATAAACTCGTCCACGATGATCCAAGCCTCCGGAGCAGAGACTGATCAAGAACTAATCGATATCCTTCGAAAAAGTAATTCTTTTGACGATTCAGGTTTCGATGAAGCCAGAACAGAATCAGAAAGGCTCGGTAGCCTTGACCCGTTCGCGGAACTTCTATCGCATCATCGACATGCAGTTCTTAGGAGATTCTCACACTTAAGTCCGGTTTCAGCATTTCCGATAATTCACTATATCGAGAAAAAGGCACTAGAGGTTAGGAATCTTAGATTGTTGGTTCGTGGAAAGGCGGCTGGATTGCCAAAAGAAGTACTAGAGGCACACATTGATTACTGAGGAGAGAATATGGAGATTGCAGTAGTGGGTCAGTTGGAATTTACGCTAGGGTTCCAACTTGCCGGTGTAAAAAACTTGTACAACCCGGTGGATGATGAAGAATTGGCAACGCTTCTTCGCGACCTGTTGGGTCAGGATGAAATAGGGGTTGTAGTAGTTGACAATTTCGATCTAGTGAGGCTTCCCGAGAGGCTAAGAGTGCA
>CEVF01306955.1_pt1 | contig 12835 bp, 12 predicted proteins | sample 356441 | NCBI WGS metagenome assembly CEVF01 (sample SAMEA2622765, study PRJEB7988) | marine metagenome | biome: marine biome (ENVO:00000447); feature: surface water layer (ENVO:00002042); material: "saline water (ENVO:00002010), including plankton (ENVO:xxxxxxxx)" | depth 5 m
TATTTGTGAGCAGAAATTCAGCTCAACCTGTTTGAGACCTGTAACATAACCTTAAATACACCTATGAGAAGAAATCAAAAACAGTTTTAGTGCAAATCAAAATAAGCATTGGTATAATTATTTGTTATGATTCCTTTTAAATTATAAATGACTAAGTGTTTAAATAATTCGGCTTTTCCGTAAGATTCAAATAAATTGTTCTTTTTAAACACCAGATTGTCAATTCTAAAAAAATAGATTTTCACGAGTAGTTCTAAATTAATATCTTCTTTTATATCTCCAGCTTCTTGTGCTTGCTTAAGTAACTTATAAACAATATTATGTGATAATTCTTTCACAAAATTATTGAACAGCAAATTTGCTTTGGGATAATACTTTTCCAATCCGAAAAGAAAAGAGGGCTTAAAGTATTTTAATACTCAAACCCTCTCTGGTAAATTAATATGACACACAAAATAGGGTCTTTGCCGTGGCTTTTGATCAGCCCATTTATATCTTCTTTATACTCGTTCAATAAACTTTCAAGACTGGAGGTTACCAGGTCTTCTTTGTTTTCAAAATATGTATAAATTGTTTTTTTCGATATACCAAGATCATTTGCTAAATCGTCTAACGTTACGTGTTTACTTCCAAATTGGGTAAACTTTGTAATAGAATACGCTAACAATTCTGCTTTAGTGACCATCTTTCAGTTATTTGTAACCTTTCGTTTTTAAATATCAATCTATTGGAATTGACAATAATGGTATGTTTATGCCTGAGGCCATGACCCTGGTTTTGCTTCTATGGACTATAGATTCCCAAAAACCATATTTTTTTGGCATCATCACTAACAAATCAAAACTTGATTTTTCAATCTCCTTCTCTATTGCTTTTATTACAGCATCTGAGTTCACTTTCTTATAAAAATACGTAACATTTTCCAAGCCTTTTTCAATATTCTCAAAAGCTTTGTTATCTGATTTTAGTTCATTTATTTTTTTTTCCACATAAAACACCGTTACTTCAGACTTAAGTTGAATGGCGGCTCTCCTTAATTTTGCCAAGGTTCGTAAAGGTATATCCTGCATTATATCGCAGGCAAAAAGAATCTTGTGGATTCCAGAATATTTAGCATTTACGGGAATAGCCCATACTGGAAACCTTTTCATACTGATTAAGGTTGTTGTTGGGTTTCCTAGTAAATTTTGCTCCATCGATTTAGCTGACATTCCCATAACTAGAAGTTTTGAGTTATGTAATTTCATTAAAGAATCTATTTCACGTTCCAAGTCAAAATAGCTACATTGGTACTCAACTTTAATTTTAAAATCTTTAGATAATTTTAAAGATTGTTTTCTTAATTTCTCTTTGGTTTTTTCAATTAAGGTGTCCATTGAGGTCGCCGATATGCGCGCGTTAGAGGCGTGAATAGGCAACTTAAAAGCATTAAAAAGCACCAGTTTTGTATTTAGCAGTTGAGCTAATGATGCTGAATATAGTACAGCGTTATCTGATGTTCTGGAAAAATTTGTCGCAACTAAAATTGAGTACATAGTTTTGGTCAATAATGTTTATTATATAATTAATATTACCTCCATCCGCCACCAAGTGCTTCATATAAATCCACAAGAGATACTAATTGTTGTAATTTACTGTCTATAATATTAAGTTCTGCGCTTAAGGCACTTTCTCTGGCTGTTAATAAGTCCAGATAATGGGCATATCCATTTTTAAGTAATTCTTCAGAGTTTGTTTCTGCTGTGCGCAAGGCCTCAACTTCATTTTTTCTAAACTCAAATTTTTTCGTTTCAGATTCATAAGAAAATAACGCATTGGACACTTCACTTCCTGCAATCAACAAGGTCTTTTTAAACTGAAGTAAAGACTGCTCTTGCTGTGCAATTGCAACTTCTTTTTGAGTTTTTAAAGCACGTTTATTAAATAATGGTTGTGTTAAACCTCCAATGATATTGGCAAATAATGAGTTGGAATTTAATAACTCATCTATTTCTAAACTTTGAAACCCTCCGGAAGCTGTTAAGGTTAAAGATGGATAGAAATTGCTTCTGGCTACATTTGTTAACTCAAAAGATTGAATTAAACCATACTCAGCAGCCATGACATCTGGTCTGTTACTGAGTAATGTTGCAGGTACGCCAAGGACAATATCTTGTTCTATATGCTGTAAATCCAAACTGCTTCTTTCAAAATGTTGTGGTGCTTTTCCCAATAAAATACTTAGTGTATTTTCAGTATAAAAAATAGCTGTCTCGATATCTACCTGTAATGCCCTTGCGCTATTGTATTGTGCAATATTTTGGTCTACCGCAATTTGTGTAACTTGACCGGCATCCTTTAACGCTTTAATCGTTGTTACACTACTATCTCTGGTTGCAATGGTTTCTTTAGTGATTTTTAACTGGGCATCTAAAGCCAATAAGTTATAATACGTATTGGCAATACTGGAAACCAACTGCGTTTTTACGGCTTGATGTCCTGCAACACTTTGCAAGTATGCTGCTTGGGTTGCTCTTTTATTGCTTCGTATTTTTCCCCAAATATCGGCTTCCCAAGAAAGGTTTGCTGTAACATCATACTGGTCTGTAGAGGTATTATCTAAAAATGCGCCAAACTGGGTGTTTTTAGATAGTTCTTGATGTGTCCAGTTTGCGCCGACATTAACCGATGGCAAATACCCTGCCTTACCTTGCTTGGCATAAGCTTGGGCTGCTATAATTTGCTGAAGCGCAATGCGAACGTCCATATTGTTTTGCAGACCTTCTTCAATATACTGTTGAAGATATTGGTCTGTAAATAATGTTTTCCAAGATATATCTGCTATCGAAACACTGTCTGTTGGCAAATTTTCCGTTCGGTAAAGGGCTTCGGTTTCGGTTTCTAAATTTGGTCTCACATAATCTTTTGCAACAAAACAGCTTTGCAGGGTGAATGCAATAACCAACATCAATGTTGCTTTTCTAAAATTTCTATGTTTTATAATTAATTTCATTGTTTTATACTTCAATTGTTTGTAATACTTGGCTTACTAGAAATTTTTTCTTGTATCCACTGAAAAAATATAAATAGGATCGGAATTACAAAAACTCCTAAAATAGTTCCGATAAGCATCCCTCCTGCTGCACCGGTACCTATAGATTTATTTCCTTCCGCACCTACACCTGATGCCAACACTAATGGCATCAATCCTAAAATAAAGGCGAAAGAAGTCATTAAAATAGGTCGCAAACGTGCTTTTGCTCCGTGTATGGCAGCATCTAATATACTTTCTCCATTTCGCCGTCTTTGTACAGCAAACTCCACAATTAATATGGCATTTTTAGCGAGCAGACCAATAAGCATGATTAGAGCAATTTGAAAATAGATGTTGTTCTCCAATCCTAACACTTTGGTTGAGAAAAACGCTCCAAATACACCTAATGGCAAAGAGAAAATAACAGCTAATGGTAATAAATAACTTTCATACTGTGCAGCCAATAAAAAATACACAAACACAATACAAAGTATAAATATAATAGTGGTTTGATTACTTGCATTTACCTCTTCACGTGACAATCCAGAATAAGCTACATCATAATTACTTGGTAATTTTGCAGCCTCAGCCTCAACAACTGCTAAAGCATCACCTGTACTAAACCCAGGATTTGCTGCACCAGAAATCTTTGTGGAATTGTACAGGTTAAAACGGGTTACAGATTGTGGTCCATACACACGTTTTAAATTAACAAACTGTGTAATGGGTGTCATCTCCCCATTCCCTGCTTTTATATATAATTCATTTAAATCACTTTTATCTGCTCGATCTTCTGGCAATGCCTGCATATATACACGATATTGTTTGCCAAAACGTGCAAAATCTGCGGCATAAATACCTCCAATGTAACCTTGCATGGTAGAGAAGATACTACTAATAGGAACACCGGATTTTTTAGCCAATGGGACATTAATTTCCATTTCATACTGTGGATATTTAGTATTAAATGAGGATTGTCCGTACTGAATTTCAGGATGTTGCATTAAACTGCCAATAAACTGTTGCGTTGCTTGGTCTAACTCGTTAAAATCACCACCTGTACGGTCTAATAGATTCACTTCAAAACCGGCAGATATTCCAAAACCAGGGATACTTGGTGGTCCGAAGAAAATTATACTAGCTTCCGGAATTCCTGCGGCTATACCAAATAACTTCTTGGTAATGGCCTCGGTACTCGCGCTTTCATCACGTTCAGACCAATCTTCCAGTTTTAAAAATCCTAATCCATAATTGTTGCCTGCACCACTAATTAAACTTACACCGTTAATTAATGAAATGCCCTGCACGCCTTCTAATTTTTTTGCCTTGGCGTAAATTTCCAAGATTTGCTTCCTCACAACTTAAATTTCCTCACAACGGATAACCATTTCCATTTTACATTGCTTGCAGTTACTATTTCGTTTTCAGGTTTTGTGTGGTTTATTGTTGGTGTTTCTTCCTTTCTATCACACTCTTTTTAATGACCTAACTTTCTATATTTTTATCTTTACAATCTTTTAAAACAATCGTACCTTTTGTTTTTTTTGTTTCTAAAAAATTACTTGCTTTACGCATGTTTACGGCATTAATAGTTAATTTTTTTACCCAAAGCGGTTCTGATTATTACGGTATCTATATAATTCAGAAAATTTATTTAAAATGTTATCCTGCTTAACCATATCCTCTGTTTGAAAAAAAATCTGTCAAAAACCTTTATACTTTATATGTGTTTCTATTTGTGAATTTAATAGTAATGGTATTGATGCGAACTGTTTGTGCGATGTGATTTAATCCTTTCGCAAATACCTACAATTACCATAGATTTGATTTTTCGTTAAATGGAAGCATTTAATTAATAATTATTATTGTTAAATGAAAAAAAGTACTATTTTTGCGTCAGACGAAACAAATTGGACTACAACTTACGAGGATTAGTTCACAAATCGTCAACATAGATAAAAATATTTGGCAGAAGTGCCGCAGTGACAGGGCTGGCTTAGCAAGGTTACAGTCTCGTCCAGACCGCCAGTAAACAAAGGGCTTCCGATATCTCGGAAGCTTTTTTATTTTTAGGTTGCACGTAGATTGCACGCGGTTTGCTGTTGCATTTTAAAGAACTATTTTAACTGAAATATTAATCGTAAAATATTGATTAATAGTTTTTTAAACTTCTATTAGCCTTAAGTTGTCTAGCGGTTGTGGCTACAAACTATGAATTATTAAAAAATTTGTTCTAGTTGTATCTTATAGCTGCCATTAAGCTAACTTTTCAACTTCCGAAACTTCTGCGGGTATAGTCACCCCAATAAATTATCCCTAGCTTTGCGTATTAACAAAGATTCAATACCACGTGCTGATAGAAAGGCTAAAACACATCATCGAACAGGGCGAGGGCACTAGAACCGAATACAAGGAAGCTAGGTCAAAGCTGCCCAAAAACCTATTTGAGTCCATTTGCGCCATGCTCAATAGAGACGGTGGGGATATCGTTTTGGGGGTAAATGATAGCAGTTTTATCACGGGAGTGGATAAAAAGAAGGTCGAAGAACTTAAAAACGATTTGGTCACGCTCTCCAACAACCCCAACAAGTTAGACCCTCCATTTATTCTATTCCCTCAGGTATATGAAATTGAAAATGAATCAATAATTCATATTCAAGTGCCGGCAAGTTCCCAAATGCATAAGAGCGCGGGTCATATTTATGATAGAAGTAACGATGGGGATTTTAAGGTCGGCGAGCCACAATTAATAGCGGATATCTATAATAGAAAGCGAAATCATTATTCTGAGAGTATGATTTACCCATTTGTACAACTATCCGACTTTAATTCGGAGTTGTTCACGCGAGCAAGGAAATTGATTCGGGGAAATAATCAAAACCATCCGTGGCTATCACTCTCTGACGAACAATTGTTGCAAAAGGCAGGACTCTGGAAAAAGGACTATGCCACTGGTAAAGAAGGGTACACTTTAGCGGCAATTTTGCTATTTGGTAAAGACGAAACCATACAGCAAATTTTACCACACTACAAAATCGATGCTTTAGTGCGCAAAGATAATGTTGAGCGTTATGACGATCGGTTGTACTGTACCACCAATCTAATTGATGCATATGACGAATTGATGGATTTCGTTGCCAAACACCTTTCGGATCCTTTTTATTTGGAAGGTACCCAACGAAGAAGTTTACGAGGAATTATTTTCAGGGAAGTTATCGTGAATATGATCGTGCATCGGGAATATACCAATGCACAGCCGGCAACTTTCATTATTTATAGGGATAGGGTCGAAACCGAGAATGCGAACAATCCGCATGGAGAAGGAGCTATATCACCGACTAATTTTTCGCCCTTTCCCAAAAACCCATCCATTGCCAAGTTTTTTATGCAATTGGGCCGCTTTGATGAACTAGGCTCGGGAATCCTTAATGTAAATAAATATATCAAGGCCTATTCTGGAAAGGATAACCCTCAATTTATTGAAGGAGCTACTTTTAAAACTATAATTCCTATTCCTGTTCGAAGAGTAGATGATGGAGGAACTAGTGGAGCTAATGAGGGAGCAATAGAAGGAGCAATTGGAGGAGCAATTGAGGGAGTAACCGGGGCAGTAAAAAACCGGTTGATTACGCTTGTTGCCAAAACCTATAATAACCCCGGCATTAAATCGACTGAGCTACAAGAAGTTCTTAATGTATCTGAAAGAACCATAACATCTGATATTAATAGGCTCGAAGATTTTATTGAGTACCGTGGCAGTAAAAAGACAGGAGGGTATTTTCTCAAGGATACTATAAAACAAGTCTTGGATAGTACTGAATAAGATTGCGGATTAAATTGCGGGATAACCTGCGGGATAACCTGCAGTATAAATTTTAGGCTTCACTATTTCTGAAAAAATTGTCGACCTAAAGAGTCAAGACAACAATTGTTCGCTCATTCATGGTTTTGATAAAGAGGTGATTAAACTAATCATTTCAGACCTTGGTTTGTATCAAACACTTGATAAACGAAGTTCCACAACGGATTAATGAACGACTGGTCGAATTGCAAGTTCCCAAAACAAGAAATAGGGGTAACTTAAAAATTCAATTGTATTTAACGAATCTATGCAAGTCGTCTGTCTACAAGAAGAAGCCTTTTATGCCCTGTTCACAAAGGTTATCGAACATGTCGAATCTAAAAGACAGGATACGCTCGATAGATGGATTGATGGTGAAGAGGCCATGTCAATTTTAAGGATCAAGTCGACCACCACACTCCAAAAACTTAGGGACGAGGGTAAAATAAGGTTCTCCCAGCCCCAAAAGAAAATCATACTTTACGATAGGGAATCGATTATGGAATATATCGAAAAACACGCCCGAGAAACTTTTTGACTATGGAAGAAGATATCAAAGTAGATGAAGCGTTTAAAAAATCCTTCAACTTGGGCTACCGAGTTGCAGCCGAACTGAATCTCAAAGTTCCCTTGCTTCATAACCAAGAAAAAATAATACCCGAAAACCCCATGCATTTGGGTATGCAACAGTTTATCGAAGAGGCCAAACAGTCAAAAACAAAGAGACAGGAAAATTCGGTAGAAAAAAATGAAAAAGGTAGAAAGGGCAAAGGTTTAGGACTTTGAATCTATAATCCCGATTTAATGGATCTAGTTTCCCTAAGGGTTAGCTACTAATATTGAAGCCAACATTCCCATTTTTTAGTCTTCATATGACCAAATGATAAAATGAGCATATGATTATAGGAATATAGCTATGAAGCTATAGTAGGACAATCAAAGTTTCTATGTTATCAAGTTAGTCTTCTTATATTTCCGCCCTACGGAAGTCGCACAAACCTTCCGCTCCAATCCTCCCCGTTCGGACGCCCTTCGCCTGTCCGCCCGTGAAGTCTATCCGTTCCAGTTTTGAACGACATCCTCAGAGCCGCGCGAAAGCAAAAGCGGCGGAAAGGCCGCTTTACCTTTCTTCTCCCTACCCACAAAAAACTTGAACGCTTCCGTATTTCTTCCCAATTTTAAACACCATATTAGACCATTTTAATTTCATGTTTGCACTCATTTAAACCTATATGGCTTTATATGATTTAACGCATTAAAATATTGATTATTAATTAGTTATGTTTTATTTTGATTATCTATATTTATCCGTGAAACGGATAGCGAGGTGCATTCTAAGTAACTTAGAATTGTCTACTTCTGGCGAAGTGTTTTGCTTAAAAAGCAACGAAAATGGAACAACAGAAAAGAGGCCGGAAACGATTGGGAAACAAGAAGCGATACCATAATGTAATGCTAAGGTTCAACGATACGGAATATGATAAATTGAGGGTGATTTGCGAATCGTATCATCTGGATATTTCGCAAAGGGGAACGATAAGTCCACTCTTGAGAAGATTGGTTTTGCAAAGCATATCCGAAGAAAAGGACAGACTTCCGGACATTTCAAACCTTGCCTACCAAATCAACAAAATCGGAAACAACATCAACCAATTGGTCAAGATAGCACACCACAAGAATCAGAGAAGTCCGAACAGTAGTTTGCAAAGCGAGATTCAAAAAACGAACGAATTACTTTACGCACTTTTGAAAATTACGATGGAAAAATTATCGGCATGATAGCAAAGATTATTTACGGCGAGACCTGTACCGGAACATTGAACTATGTCTTCGGAAAGGAAGGTATGCAAATTCTTGGCTACGGCAATACGTTTTCCCAAAGCATATCGCCAAAATTCTTCGGGAGCGTGCTGTATTTTCAAGGACAGCGCAACGCTACCAAGAACCGGTATGCCCATATAAGTTTGAACCTTCCACGTGGCGAACATGTGGACGATAGGACCTTTTATAAAATCTCCGAGGAGTACATGGAAAATATGGGCTTTGGAAATCAACCCTATGTAGTTGTGCGCCACAACGATACCAAGCACGAACATGTCCATATTGTAACTACCACGGTAAAGGAAGACGGAAAAGTTCTCGGAATCTTCAATAGCCATAAAAGGAGTATGGCGATACGGCAACACCTCGAAAAAAAGTACAGACTTTCACCTGCACCGACCAAAAAACAGAATAGCCAACTACAGATATACCGATTACCGGAAAAACAGTTTGGAATGGAATCGGAAAAGGGAACGAAGTACTATCTACAGGATGTCCTGAACAGCATTAACCAAAAATACAAGGTGCGCAGTTTTGATGAACTTGCACGGTTGGTAAAACCTTATCATATAGAAATAAGAACCACAAAGAACAAAACGGGAAGGATAGGGGTCGCATATGGGCTAAACAACCAAAATGAATATAAAACCCGATTTATTAATGGCTCCGAAGTGCATAGAGGGTTGAGCGGCCCAAAACTTCAAAAGGTCTTTGATATCCATTCCAAGTCGAAGCTGTTGCCGATGCACCGCAAACGCCTGTTGAAACAGTTAGAGACTACCTACGAACTTTTTCAGACCATCCATCCGTACGAACTGGAAGAAGTTTTAAAGGACTATCAGGACATCGACATCAAACTAGACACGAACGAAAATCTCATCGAAGGATATACTATTTATGACAAATCGATGTATGTTTTCAGGGCAAGGGAACTTTCCCAAAAAATCCGGATGCAGAACCGTTTGGATATTTTCGGGAACGGCAACGAACCCACGCAAATCGATACGGAAAGCAAACGGTTCAAATTAGAAGTACAAAAAACTATAAAAGAGGCATTGACGACATCGTATCTAAAATCCCCAAGACCGAATAGACTGTTATCGGAACATATCATGACCATGAAATTCGGCGATATCGTTCCGAACTTGCTGGCCTCGGAAAGGCATCAATTCTTGGAACGTTATGTTCCACGGAACCAAAGGGCGGGGTTCAGAAAAGCCATGGAAAATGAATTCCCAATGGTCAGAAAAAACATGTACGAACAGGAGACCAAAAAGGAAAAGGAAACGTTGGATGACAAGTTCAAACTTATAGGAAACATATTGGAAAAACGGATTTTCAATGTCGGCACCGAACAGGGAAATATACGTCTATTGTTCCAAGCTTTGGGTGTGAAGTATCTTGACAATCAATTGTCCTTTAACCAATCGAACAAGCATACCGTACCCGTTAAATTGGGCAATCTACCTTTTCCGAAAGAAATGGAAAAATATGTATCCACGGGTTTTGTCCGCCAAAACCATTTGTTGCTGGAAATGTTGACGGAACAATCTTCAGAGAATAGCCCTAAGTTGACGGCGGCTGCCATGTTCCTGCCGATGATTTTTCCTAAACTGTATGATAGAATGGATCCCGATTACAAAAAGCAATACGAAAGTGTCGCCTTGGGTTCTTATCTAAAGAATGCCGAACGTATGCATGCACCTTTCGAAAAATCGGCGAAGGATTATATCTCCCTGTTCAATGCCAAGGGGTTCTATTTCGTAAGGGAAAAAAAAGGGTTCGAGGTCAAATCGATTTATACGGACAACAAAACAAGTTGCACTTTGCCGAAACGGACGAGCCTGTATCTGGGGTCAATTCCCGATTTGTCTAAAGCATTAAAGCAACAATTCCCAGTCATCAACAAACTTATTGAAGAGGGCAGCAACAACCTTGAAAACCTGTGGACGGGACATCTTATAGAAAGGGGCGTTTACGACAAGGCCACCTTCATGATAACGGCGGAAAATGTGCGACCGAACCTACATCGGGAAATAGTGCACCACCACATGGAAAACGGACTCCGGCAGTGCCTAGTCCAAGTAACTCAAAGGCAATCCAGTATCCAACAGAACCATTCGCTCAGAAAAGGAGTTTATGCCCTTGGTACCCTGTTAGGAGGTAGTAGCTATAAAGAAGAGGAACCAGTCAATGGCTTCAAGGATGAGCTGACCGACTACTCAAAATTTAAGAAAAGTAAAGGAATTACATTGTAATCCTAAAAAATTTGATATTTATTCATAGTTCTGAAAATCGTTGATTTTATAAAACAATACAATTCTAAGGATAGCCAATGCAAAATAAATACTTGTTTTAAGTTTTAATAAAAATCTACCCAACAATCCTCCTCTCAACGGCAAATGGCTGTTCATAATGTCGCTTTCCAGTGGCCTTGTAAAGTGCATTGGCCACCGCTCCAAAAACAGGGGGAAATGGAGGTTCTCCCATACCCGTTGGGTCGATTTCATTCTGCACAAAATGTACATCGATTTCCTTTGGTGCGTCGTTCATGCGAATCATTTGATATTGGTGGAAATTGTTTTTCTGTGGCACCCCATCCTGAAAGGTCAATTCCCCATAAAAGGCGTTACCAATACCATCGGTAATGGCTCCCTCGGCCATGTTTGTTGCTGCATCAGGATTTACCACCACTCCACAATCAATGGCACAAACTACTTTTTCAACTACGGGTTTACCGTTCTCCATCTTTAAATCCAGTACATGCGCCGCATAGGAGTTATGGCAAAAATAGGCCGATACTCCTCGATGTTTTGTTGCATCATTTTCTTTCCAAGCCGATTTTTCACGAACCAATTCTAGGACTCCAGCGTACCTATCAGTATCATAATCATTCCGTTCGCCTACAGGATTTTCCTTGGCGCGTTTTAGCAGGTCCAAGCGAAATTGAATGGCGTCCTTGCCCATGGTTTCAGCAACTTCATCCAAGAACGCTTGTTCGGCACCGGCCATAAAATTAGATCGTGGAGCTCTAAAGGCACCTATGGTAATGTTGGAATCAATGGTCCACTCTTCTGCCATATAATTATCAATGGCCCCTGCCGGAAAACGATTTGCGAACAATGGACTCTCCGGCACTCCGCCAGCCTTCACATGTAATGCCGTTAAATTATTGTTTTCATCAAATGCCGCGCGATAGGTTGCGTGATAGGTTGGGCGATAAATACCATTGGTCATATCGTCTTCACGGCTATATACTAACTTGATAGGTGCATTGACTTTTTGTGAAATCAGGGCCGCTTCCACTACAAAGTGGGCATAGGCCTTGCGTCCAAAACCACCGCCCATTCTTGGAAGGTCCATCTCAATATTCTCTTTCGGTATTCCCAGACTACTAGCAATGGTAGGGATGATTAAAGACGGAATCTGTATTGGTGCTGCAATTTTCGCCTTTTCGCCTGCTACATAGGCAAAAGCATTCAAGGGCTCCATGTTATTATGAGCAAGAAAAGGCGCCGAGTAACTTCTTTCCAAAATTTTTGTTGTATTTTTGAAGGCTACTTCTGGATTTCCATCTTTTCGGACAACTTTTCCCGGTTTTGCAGCAAGTGCTTCCATTTGTGATTTATGGGTCGTGGTAGATTCCAGTCCTGCCGGAATGTTAATCGTTTGTTTTCCACCAAACCCAGCGATTATTTCCGAATAGGCGGTAATGGGTTGCCATTCAACTTTTAATTTCTTTTTAGCTTGCATCACCTCCCAAGTAGAGTTGCCCACTATCGCAACCAATTCAGGAAAAGCGTTGGTGTCGAAACCGCCTTTTTCATATCCGTCCTTAAAACTCTTGATCGTAACCACATCAATGATTCCAGGCATGGCTTTGGCCGCTTCACCATCCACTGATTTTAAGGTCAAACCAAAAGCTGGTGGATGTTCGATCATGGCGATCAACATTCCTTCCTCTTGAATATCCATGCCAAATAGAGGCCTACCGGTTACAATGCTTTTTGCATCTACATTTTTTTGCGAACGGCTGACCAGTTTAAAATCCTTTACCTCTTTTAGTTGTACTTCTTCGGGTACGGTAAGTGTTGCTGCAACTGAAGCCATTTCTCCGTAACCGGCCGATTTTTTGGTGGCTGCATGTTGTAATACTCCTG
>CEVF01150465.1_pt1 | contig 12810 bp, 15 predicted proteins | sample 356441 | NCBI WGS metagenome assembly CEVF01 (sample SAMEA2622765, study PRJEB7988) | marine metagenome | biome: marine biome (ENVO:00000447); feature: surface water layer (ENVO:00002042); material: "saline water (ENVO:00002010), including plankton (ENVO:xxxxxxxx)" | depth 5 m
TCCAATACTAAGAAAAAGTTTTGAAGCTCGCAACTAATAATCAATTTGATAATCTGACCTTAATAAGTGTTCTTGTTGATTTTGGTAGCTATAGCAATAGATTTGATTATCTAGATAAAAAAAATTTAGGAACAGAAATAGGTGATATCGTCTTAGTAAGATTGAAAGGAAGGTTAATACATGGATTGGTTATTGATAAAAATTTTCCTAAAGAAATTAAGATTTTTGAAGATGCAAGTAAGTCGAATCAGTTTAAATATTTATCAATTGAAAGCATATTAAGAAAAAGAACTTTTGAAATTTGGTGGAGAAATTGGTTACAACATTTAGCTGCTATTTATAAAGTTAGTGATCTGAGGATGATCAAAACGGCATTACCGCCAGGAGCTATTGGTAAATTACCTAAAAAATCTTTTAATTTCTGGATTTCAAAATGTAAAGGAAAAGATTTTTCTAATTTTAAGTTGACAAGAAAACAAACTTTATTGATCAAATTATTACATTCAATTGATGGTGCTTGGCAGAGCGAAATAATCAAGTCTGGATTTACATCAAATCAAATAAATAAACTGCATAGTAAAAATTTAATAAAAAAAATCAAACGTCAAAAATCAGAAACCAACAAAATAATTACCCTTGATAAAGTTAATTCTGATTCTCAAAATATACCTATACCTACAGAACAACAAAAAAAAGCTATTGAATATATACGAGATATGCGACCAGGAGATGCTTTACTCCTTTGGGGCGAGACAGGATCAGGTAAAACGGAAGTCTATTTAAGGATTACGAAAAGACAGTTAGATCTTAATAAAAGTTGTTTAATTATGGCTCCAGAAATAGGATTGATTCCCCAACTATTAGATAGATTTACAAATAGATTTAAAAAAAATGTTTATGAATATCATAGTAATTGTTCTTCGAATCATAGACAATTCGTTTGGCAGAAAATATTAGACTCAAATGAGCCAATCATTATTATTGGAACAAGATCTTCAATTTTTCTTCCAATAAAGAATTTAGGAATAATAATTATTGATGAGGAACATGATAACTCTTATAAACAAGAAAGTCCTATGCCTTGCTATGACGCAAGAGAAGTTGCAATTGACAGAGCAAAAAGATTTAAAACTTGTTTGGTCTTTGGTACTGCAACACCTTCACTAAATATCTGGAAAAAAGTTTATTTTGAGAGGAAATATAAATATATAAGGATGACAAAAAGAATATCTGTAACAGAAACTCCTGAAATAATTGTTGTAGATATGTGTAAGGAATTTAAAACAGGTAATTCAAAAATTTTAAGTAGAGAATTGCTAAATTCTCTTGCAGAATTAAAGAATAAAAAAGAGCAAGCAATAATTCTGATTCCTAGAAGAGGTTATAGTGGATTTTTGAGTTGCAGGAATTGCGGACATGTCGTTAATTGTCCAAATTGTGATACTGCTTTAACAGTTCATGTTGGTTCTAGAGGTACAAAATGGTTAAGTTGTCATTGGTGTAATTTAAAAAGAAAGTTTATTTATTCATGCCCTGATTGTAATTCAAGAGCATTTAAACCTTTTGGTATAGGAACTCAAAAAATTATTGAATTTTTAAATAATGAATTACCACAATTAAAGATCTTAAGATTTGATAAAGATACAACTTCCGGCAAGGATGGGCATAGAAAAATACTATCTCAATTCTCTAAAGGAAATGCAGATATAATCGTTGGGACGCAAATGTTAGCGAAAGGAATAGATATACCTAATGTCACTCTTTCTGTTATTTTGGCTGCTGATGGCCTTCTTCATCGCCCTGATCTTTGTTCTGAGGAAAAGTCTTTGCAACTATTTCTTCAATTAGCTGGACGATCAGGTAGAGCAGATAAAAATGGGAAAGTAATATTTCAAACTTATCAACCTCATCACCCAGTAATTGCTTATCTTAAAAATAGGAATTACGAGGGATTCTTAAAAGAAAATCTAAGTCTTAGAAAAAAGTCAAGATTATTCCCATTTTGCGATGTATGTTTGTTAAGACTATCTGGCACTGACAATAATTTAACAGAAAAAACAGCTAATAAATTAGCTGAATATTTAAATCCATTATGTACCTCTTCTAATTGGCAGTTAATTGGCCCTGCTCCTAGCATGGTTTCAAAAATAGGAAAGAAATTTAGATGGCAATTGTTAATGTATGGACCAAATAATTCAGATGCTCCTATTCCAAATAATGAGAATCTATTGAAATTGATCCCTAAAAATATATTTTTACTAATTGATGTAAATCCTATAGAAATTTAAAAATTATGAAGGAAGTTGCGGAAGATCTGAACCAAGTTCATATTTTTTATTTCTAATAAAATAAGCAATCGCTATAAATATAATTACAAAAAAAGTCCCTATCAAAAATTTATTCCAATTCCAAAAAGAAAACTTAATTCGATTAATCTCTCCAGGAGATAAAAACCATAAAATCTCATTATTATTTATGCGTGATTTACTATCTTCGCTGTAAAGAATAGCTTTTGATGGATTAATAATCTTTATTAATAAATCTAAATCATCAATCTTTTCTAAATTTGAAAGATTTAAACTGATATCAAAATAATATCTCTCTCCTAAGAAGAAATTTTTTGAGTAGTAATCAATTTCTATACTATTTAAATTTCTTTCAATAGTATCTGATCCAAGATCTAAAACTTGATTAATTAATAAATTTACTTTTTCAAGGGAAAGCCCTTTGGTTGAAAATAAAAATTTTTCATCATCAATTTTTATCGTTTTATTTAAATTATTAAATTTTTTTAGTTTATTTTCAAAATTTATCTGCCAAGGAATTTTACTTCTATATTTTGTTTCAATTTCCAAGCCATAATTAATCGAATCTAAATCTTTAAGATCCAAAGTATTTGTAATTTTTACACATCCACTTAAAAGATTAAATAATAATATTAATAAAATTAATGTAAAAACAATAAATCCATTATTGAAAGGCTTTGTTTCCCCAGTTGGTTTTTTAGAAATATTAATATATTTTTTTTGTTGATTAGAATTTTTTATGGTTTTAGGGGAATCTTTATAATTTTCGAAAGTAAAATTATTATCAAATTTTATATTCCAATTTTCAGGAATTTTTAAATCAGGAGAATTTAAAATTTGCAAAAGGGCTTTAGCTTCTTCTCTTACTTGAGGTGTTTTGGCCTTTAAAAGTTGTTTGCATATTATTACTGCATCTGCATTTTTATTAATTCCGCTTAGTGCAGTTAATAGCATCATTCTAATATTTACACCTTCAGGAGTAGAAACTGGATAATTTTCTAAAATTGGATTAATTTTAGAAATGCATAATTTATAATCGCCATTGTTTAAGGCTAATTCAACTTCATTAATAAATTGATCATATCCCTCCATTATTAAGCATTTATCATTGTTCCAATTCCTGCATTTGTAAATATTTCTAAGAGAAGAGCATGCTCAACTCTGCCATCAATGATATGCGCAGCTTTAATTCCTTGGGCTAAGGCTCTAATGCAGCATTCAGTCTTCGGTTTCATCCCTTCAGAAATAATATGCTCCTCGATATACATGCGAGCCTCCTTCAAATTAATTTTTTTAAGAAGGGTTTTTTTATCATCTCTATCTTTTAATATCCCAGGTGTATCCGTAAGCAATATTAATTTTTCGGCACTTAAGGCAGCTGCAATTTCCCCAGCTACATAATCAGCATTAATATTCAGAGAAAGTCCTTCATTTGTTGATCCTATACTAGAAATCACAGGAATATATCCTTTATCAATAAGTGGATCAAGTATTTTAGAATTAATTTTCGAAATATCCCCTACCAATCCATGACTCCCATTACCAAGTTGTCTCGTTTGAATTAAATTTCCGTCTAATCCAGAAAGTCCAATAGCTAGTGATCCATTTTTATTAATCCCTCTAACAATCTGTTTATTGATTCTTCCCATTAAAACCATTTCTACAACTTCCATTGTTTTTTCATCAGTTACTCTGATACCATTCTCAAACTTTGGATCGATATTTAATCTATTTAACCAATTATTAATTTCAGGACCTCCACCATGAACAATTACAGGCCTTACGCCAACACTTGATAAAAGAGCAATATCTCTAAAAATAGCTTGTTGAAGGAAATCATTTTCCATCACAGAACCGCCATATTTAATAACAATTTTCCTTCCTGAAAAACTTTGTATATAAGGCAATGCCTCACTCAATACTGAGACTCGCAAAGAATCATCCATTTTAAAAATTTATTGTGAACATATTTAATTTCAAAAAAGTCATTTTATAAAACTCAGTAAAATAAAATCAAATCTAATTCTTTCTTATTATCATGGATAATAAATTCTGATTCAAGGTTTTTTGCAAAAAATCTATTTAATCTATCTTTCTTTTTAATCCATTCTTCAACAGGGACCGAATTAATTTTAAAATGCATTTTTAGACCATTCTTTTCATCCTTTGAAATCTCTTCTAGAGTTGTTAATTGAGGAGGATTTTCTTCATCCCATAGCTTTAATACTTCTAGAGAAGACTCAAGATGAGCTTGAATACCATATCTCCATTTTGTAACGTCTTTAACTAAATTTGTTATCTCTTGAGGCCTATTGAATTTATCTATTTGAAAAACTTCTTTATTAATCAATAATACTGGAGGAACTTCTGTCGTTTTTAGAGCTAAACCTATTAATAAAATTGGAACACCATAAAAAAATGTAGGAACACTAAGATTAACTGCATCTGTAAAGAATGCTGTCATCCCAATAAAAGTTAAAGCACCACCTGCTATGGTAATGAAATTAGCTGGAGAATAGATCTTCTTCATTTACTTTAAAAAATAATTAATTTGAAATGCATTTAAAAAAAAATAATGAAAAACTAGAAAAATTAATTTCTAAATTAGATGAAGATAGAGCTTGGCTTTTAAAAAACATTGATAAGGGTAAATGGCCTGAATTAAGAATGGAAATTGCTCAACTTGAAAGAGAAATTAGTAAATTTATTCTACGTGCAAAAGAAATTAATAGTGAAATTAAATCTTAAAAGGGGATTTCATCTACCTCGGGAACTAATGGAGAACTATTCCAGCTTGAATCTTCAAGATTTGTTTTCTTAGTACCATTTTCTTTAACTTCGTTAGCAGTGTTTTTATTCGAGTCCATTCTTTCTACATTTGAATGATTCTCAGTTTTAGTAATATGATGGATTCTTGAAGCAGTTAATTCAGCTTGTTTTTCCTTTGTCCCATCATTTCTAGTTACTGAATTCATTCTAAGACGTCCCTCAATCACGACATTATTGCCTTCTTTTAATTGATCGACCATTTCTTGAGCAATTGAACCCCAGCCTAAAACTTTTAGATCATTTGTGGGATCATCATTTCGCAATCCTTTAATGGTAACTATCATCTCTGCAATGGGAATTTGATTATCTTTTGTATAACGCATTTGAGGAGAGCTTTTTATGACTGATTGAATTAAACAATGGTTCATTTTTCTATTTAATTTAAAGATATATTGATGCAGAATCAAAGAAATTGCCACGAAAATGTTTGGATCCTTTCAGGAACAGCGGATGGTCCAATAATTGCAAGTAAACTTTTAAGTCTTAATTATGTAGTGTTTGTAAGTGTTGTAACCTACAAGGCAACTAAAGTTTATCAAAAAAATGATAAGTTACACATCTTTACAGGAAAATTAAATGATGAAAAAGAAATTAAGAAATTTATTATGGATAATAAAATAAATCAAGTAATTGATGCTACGCATCCGTTCGCTGTAAAAATCTCAAAATATCTCAAAAAGGTATGTTTAGAAATTAATAAAAGAATTTATAGGTTTGAAAGAGTTTTTAGGTATAAATCAAAATCAACGATTATTCCAAACTTTACGTATTTAAACAAGCTTCAAGTAAAAAATAAAAATATACTTTTAGCTATAGGATCAAGAGATCTTAATAAAGTAGCGAAATTTTATATCAATTTAGGTGCCAATGTTTTTGCAAGGGTAATTCCAACGCCTGATAGCATTTCAAGGAGTTTTTCATCTTGTATAAAAGATTCGAATATTGCTATTCTTAATCCAAGTAATGATTCGCAAAACAGTTTGGAGTATTATCTTTGCAACTACTGGAAAATAGATTTTATAATTTGCAGAGATTCAGGAGGATATTCCCAAATGCTTTGGGATCAAATATGCTTGAGAAAAGAAATAAGCCTTTTTTTATTAAAAAGACCTGATTCAATTTTTAATCAATATGTATTCTCCGATTTTGATAAATTAATTGAAAAGATTTATCATACTCGATCTTAATAAATTTCTACATGAAAAAAATATTATTACTAACTACAACAGAGTCTAATGAGGATTTAGCTAAACATTTAGCAAAATTATTAATTCAAAAGAAGTTAGCAGGATGTATATCTATCAATGAAATTTATTCAACTTATACTTGGGAGGAAAAAATTGAACAAAAACAAGAATTTAAAATAGTAGTAAAAAGTATTCCAGAAAAACTAGATGATTTGATAATAGCTATTAAGCAAGAAACAACTTTTGAAGTCCCTCAGATTATATATAAATATTTAGATACAGAACTTGATTATTATAATTGGATTAGGAATCAGGTGCATTAACATTTTCTTTCAATGAGTGTACTCAAATTTATTTGAGATCTTGATCCAATTTGGGTAACTATATGACCAGCACATAAAGAACCTATATTTCCCGATTCAGATAATGAATATTTATTAATTAAACCATGAATAAAGCCACCAGCATAAATATCTCCTGCGCCAGTAGTATCAATAACTTCACCAGAGCAAAAGGCTTTTATTACTTTGGTTTCATTCTTATCAACTATAAGAGATCCTTTATCCCCTAATGTAATTACAGATAAATCACAAATTGAAGTAATTTTATTTTTGCAATCTTCAATATCTTTCCCTTTAAAAAGACTGATTAATTCTCCTTTATTACAAAAAAGAATATCGATGTAATCTTTTATTAGATGAATGAAACTTTCACGATGTCTTTCAACACAAAATGAATCAGATAATGTAAGGATTATTTTTGTATCAAAGGATTTTGCAAGTTTAGCCGCTTGTATAAAAGCTTTTTTTGCTAAATCGCTATCCCATAAGTAACCTTCAAGATATAAAAATTTACTGTTTTTAATTGAGTTGGCAGATATATCACTTGGGGAGAATTCGACAGAAGCCCCTAAATAAGTGCACATTGTTCTTTGAGCATCAGGAGTAATTAAAACAATAGAATGAGCACTTGAAGCCTTACTTTCAACATTTTTTTGATTAAATTGGGTACCACTCTTTTTGATATCTTTAGAAAAGAAATTCCCAAATGAATCATCTTTAACTCTCCCAATAAATTCAACCTTATTCCCCAAATTTGCTAGCGATACAACAGTATTAGCTGCAGAACCTCCAGAAACCTGTTTAATTATTTTGCATTGAGTTAATATTTTTTTTGATTCTTCTAAATTAATTAGATTCATAGAACCTTTTTGAAAATTATTAGATTTTAAAAAGTCATCATCAACAGTTGAAATAATATCAACTATTGCATTACCAATTCCAATTACATCTATATCTTTGTTATTAATCTCTGAAAAGTTTTTTGGGGTCATAAATCTCTAAATTAATAATTATATTATCTTAATAATGCTCGCTTTGGTCCATGAATAGGATCCTCTATTACTATTGTTTGATCTCTATTGGCTCCAAGAGATACTATCGCAATTGGGACTTCCATCAGTTCAGCAAGAAATCTTAAATAATTCATCGCTCCCTCTGGAAGGTCAGATAATTTTCTACAGTTTGCAGTAGAACATTGCCATCCTTTTAGGGTTTTAAAAATGGGTTTACATTTTTTAAGATCATCGGAGTTTGTAGGAAAATAATCAATTTCTTCTCCATTTAATTCATAAGCTACACAAACTTGGATCTCATCTAATTCATCCAATACATCTAGTTTTGTAATAGCAAGACAATCAAGACCATTTACTTGTACAGCGTATTTGCCAATTATGCCATCAAACCATCCGCATCTTCTTCGTCTACCTGTCGTAGTGCCAAATTCTCCTCCTCTATCACAAAGTTGATCATTAATACTTCCTTGAAGTTCTGTAGGGAAAGGCCCTTCTCCAACTCTTGTGGTATATGCTTTTGCTACTCCAATAACTCTATCTATTAAAGTTGGACCAACACCAGCCCCTATGCATGCTCCTCCTGATATTGGATTAGAAGAAGTTACATAAGGATAAGTACCATGATCAAGATCAAGAAGTGTTCCTTGTGCACCTTCAAATAAAATATTTTTTTTATTTATAGATGCTGAATGAATTGTCCTCGTGCAATCTACAATATGAGGTTTTAATCTTTTTCCATATTCCAAATATTCTTTTAAGATAAATTCTTCTTCTAAAGGTTTAATCTTATAGATTTTTTCTAACAGTCCATTCTTTTCTTTTAATGGAATTTCAAGAACATCTCTTAGTCTTTTTTTATCAAGTAAATCTCTAACTCTAACTCCATTCCTCTGGGCTTTATCAGCATATGTTGGTCCAATACCTCTTCCTGTTGTGCCAATTTTTAATGAACCTCTTTCTTGTTCCATCGCCTCATCAAGAATCCTATGATAAGGCATTGTAACGTGAGATGTTGAAGATAATTTTAATCCTGAAATGTCAATACCATTTTCTCTGAGCATATCTATCTCTTTTAAAAGTACTTTTGGATCGACAACAGTACCTGATCCAATGAGACATATAGTATTTTTATATAATATTCCAGATGGAATTAAATGAAGTTTTAGAACTTTATTGTCAACTACGATTGTATGACCAGCATTTACCCCTCCCTGATAACGAACAACTACATCAGCAGAGCGACTTAGCAAATCTGTTATTTTACCTTTTCCTTCGTCACCCCATTGAGCACCGATTACAACAACATTAGCCAATTTAAATAGAAGAAATTTTAATAGGAATATTCAATATATGCAATAATTTTGCTTTCATTGATAAATGTATATGATTTGTATTAACTTTCTCTTAAAACCATTTTTTCAGCAAGAGATAATTCTTTATTTAATCTCTCTTTAAGTTGTTCGGGTAAAGGTCTTGTTGAGAAGTTTTTATAATGCCCTGCCATTGCATTTAAGGCTGTTTGCATTGTTGTAAAAGATTGTGTTTTATTCACTAATCCTCTATTTCTATATCTTGAAATATAGTCTGTGATTAAAGCGAGCGACTCTTCTCTGATCTCATTTTTATTTGGAGCATCTTTCGGAGTCTCAATAGCATCTTTTAATGTTTTCACAACTGTAATTGTATCTTTTGTGTAATCCCCTGACATGGTTGATTTAGCTGCTATTGAGGGAGATGTGAAGAAAACGAAGCAAATAAATATTGAGAGGGTGTAGGAGAAGAATTTTATGTAATGAGCCTTTTTAAGGGAAAGATTTCTTCTTAGCATAATAATTTCAGCTCCGTTTTCTTTAACTTGTGGATTTTTTAATTGTACATTAATTTTGATTCATTCATAAAGTTTTCTAAGATATTTTCTATTGGCGAAATAATTTTTTTCTTATTTGATCTTGAAACTAATTCTACCTGCCCATTAATTGCATCTCGTCCAATAATTATTCTAAAAGGAATTCCTATTAGATCAGCATCTTTAAATTTAATTCCTGCTCTTTCATCTCTATCATCTAGTAAAACATCAATTTTTTTATTTTGGAAAATAAAATAAATTTCTTCTGATAATTTATTTAACAAAGGATCCTTAAAATTAGTAGGAATTATGACAACCTCATAGGGTGCAATTTCAATGGGCCAACAAATGCCATTACAATCATGATTTTGTTCGATGGCTGCTTGGGCCAGTCTTGAAACTCCAATTCCATAACAGCCCATCCAAACATTTTCTAATTGCCCATCTCGAGTTGAAAATTTAGCCCCTAATTTTTCGCTATATTTTTGACCTAATTGAAAAATATGACCAATTTCAATCCCTTTCTTTTCAATTAATTTTTCATTTGTATTACCTTCAATATAATCACCTGCCTGTGAATTTCTTATATCAGCTATGTAAAATTCTTTATTTATTGATGCCCAAGATTTAAAAAATTTATGATGGTCTATTTGATTTGATCCACTAATAAAATTCTTCAAACTATAGGCAGATTTATCAACAATTCTTAGCCAATTTTTACACCATAAAGAATCAATATTTATAGTCTTATCACTGAGGTCAGGACCTAAGTAACCGATATGAACCTCATTTAAATTTTTCTTAATTTCTAAATGATTTTCAATAATTTCTAATTTTATTAAATTTGATTTAAATTTTTTGTTGATTTCATTGAAGGCCTTTACTTCATTAATCTGTTGATCTCCCCTAATGCATAACATTACTGGAACTTTACTTTTGTCATCAAATTGACTTAGAAAAATAATTACTTTCACTATCTGAGTTGGGTCTAAATTATTAATTTTGCAAAGATCATTAATATTCTTTTGATTTGGAGTTTTAATTAATTCTTCATCTAGATCTTTAAGTGGTTTCTCTTTCGGAGGTAATGAAATTGCCTTCTCAACATTTGCTGCATATGAACCACTTTTTGTAAAAAGGATTGTATCTTCGCCTGCATCGGCAGTAACCATAAATTCTTTTGATGCTGCACCACCTATTGCACCACTATCTGCATCAACACCAATAGTTTCTAAACCGCAATTCTTAAATATATTTCTATAGGCAATTTCCATCTTTTTATAAAAATTTTTTAAATCATCTTCGGAATTGTGAAAAGAATATGCATCTTTCATAATGAATTCTTTACTTCGCATTAAGCCAAATCTTGGACGTATTTCATCTCTAAATTTTGTCTGTATTTGGTACAAACAAAATGGAAGTTGTTTATAGGAATTTATTATTTCTGAGGTAATTTGTGTTATTACTTCTTCATGGGTCGGAGCCAATCCAAACTTTCTTTTTTGTCTATCTTCAAGATTAAACATAATTCCTTCTCCGGCAGTGTATCCTTCCCACCTCCCAGAGCTTTCCCATAATTCCGCAGGGTGAAGTTGAGGTAAAAGTAACTTAGAGCATCCAATTAAATTAAGCTCTTTTTCGATTATTGAGGATATCTTTTCTATAACTTTTAACATTAATGGCATATATGCATATATGCCAGAGCTTACTCTTTTTATATATCCACCTTTTAACAATAACTTATGCGAGATAATTTCTGCTTCTGATGGAGTGTCACGAAGCGTAGCCAAAGGGAAAGATGAGACTCGCATCATTTATTTGTAAAAGTATGATAATTTTATCAATCCATGGATAAAAAAAAATTAAAGTGTCTTGAGTCCCTAAAGGCAAGTAGAATTTAGTAAGAGTATCTGCTAATTTTTTCAATAATAAATTTATTTAAATTAAATAAAATTTAATTTTGAAAAGTCAAATAACATAAAAATCATGCAAAATAGTGATCCTAATATTTCAACTTCAGAAGAATTAGTAGGTATTGATGAAGTTCAGAAATTCCTAAATAGATCGAGAGCCTCTGTATATAGGTATACTAATACTGACGTAAGAAATTTAAATCCAAATTTTAATCCTAGAAAATTAAACCCAGAATATAGAAGTGATCAAAAAGACCCCTTGCAATTTCATCCAAATGAAATCGCAAGATTTGCTAAGGATATTTTAAAAATAAAAGAAGTTACTGTTGAAGTTCTAAATTCCCCTTCCTCGGCTACTCAAAATCTATTAATTCAAATACTTGATGAATTAAAAATGATTAGGAATATTCTTGAAAGAAACCAATAATAGTTAAATTAAGTGAAACTTTGATTTATTTTCTCATTAAATGTAAAATATTTATGTTAAGCCTAATGACTTAATATTACTCAAGCATATAAACTCTTAATGGATATAAATCCAAAGCAGTTTTTGAATAGTAAACCAAAAGATAACTCTACTTTTGTTTCCATTAAGGATGAAATTGGTAGGGATGATGATGATCCTTTAAGTATTAGGGATGCATCTCAAACTATACTTGGTATTATTCTTGCTATTTTTACAGTGATGTTGCCTGCAATGGGTGTATTACTTGAAAGGCCCATGTTCCAAAGAAGTGGGATTATTTACAATCAGATGGTAAAGGAAAATGGATATTAGCTCGATCCCTCCATCACCCATGAAAGGTATAGTTAATCTTATTGTTGAGATACCTGCTGGAAGTAGAAATAAATATGAATACTGTTCTGAAGCAGGCATTATGGCTTTAGATAGAGTTTTACATTCTTCTGTTAGATATCCATTCGATTATGGCTTTATTCCCAATACATTGGCAGATGATGGCGCTCCTCTTGATGCAATGATAATAATGGATGAACCTACATTCGCAGGATGTTTGATTAAAGCGCGGCCTATAGGCGTTTTGGATATGCATGATTGTGGTGCATATGATGGAAAATTATTATGTGTGCCAATTGCAAATGCTAGGCAAAATAATATTGTGAGCATTAACCAAATTGCTTCAAATCAATTAGAAGATGTTGCAGAATTCTTTAGAACTAGTAAGGGTCTTGAGGGTAGAAATGTACAAATAGATGGATGGAGAGATTATGACGTAGTAGAGCAAATAATAAAGAAATGTACACTTGTAAAGAAAAAAAATTTTAAGGTTTTAAAAAAAATAAAAACCGTTACAAACAAGTGACTCTTTTGATTTGAAATTTAAATAATTTATATTTACCTAAAAATGTTTTTTTT
>CEVF01153815.1_pt1 | contig 12803 bp, 12 predicted proteins | sample 356441 | NCBI WGS metagenome assembly CEVF01 (sample SAMEA2622765, study PRJEB7988) | marine metagenome | biome: marine biome (ENVO:00000447); feature: surface water layer (ENVO:00002042); material: "saline water (ENVO:00002010), including plankton (ENVO:xxxxxxxx)" | depth 5 m
CTTTCTTCCATGGACATTGGATCTGTGGGCACTTCGGCGGCACCTATCCTGCTGACCACCTGATCGACCTCCGGGAATTTTTTTAGGATCTTTTCCATCCGAGTGGTCGCCTCAATGGTATTGCTCAATGTTGTCCCTGTTTTCAATACAGGTTGAATGACAAAATCACCTTCGTCCAATGTTGGTACAAATTCACCTCCCATACGTGTGAATAGCAATAGGGTCAAGAGCAATAGTCCCCCAGCCATACCAAGGACCAGTTTCTTTTTGCGCAATGCCCAAGAAATGGCAGGTTGGTATTTACTTTCAAGAAAAGCGATCAGCCTGGATGAGATTGTTTTATTTGCTGTATTTGATGGTTTGATGAACAAGGAAGCCATCACTGGGATATATGTAAAACAGAGAACCATGGCTCCGAGAAGGGCAAAACTGAACACTAAGGCCATGGGACGGAACATTTTGCCTTCCACGTTTACCAGGGACAGGATCGGAATGAAGACAATAATAATGATCAATTGCCCAAAAACGGCCGAGTTCATCATTTTGGTGGCACCATGATAGGTGATATTGTCTATCAATCCCTGTCGTTCACTTTTGGGAAGCGACAAAAGCGCTGTCCGTTGGCTCGTGATCTTGTAGGCAATAAATTCGACAATGATCACGGCACCATCTATGATGATACCAAAATCGATGGCCCCAAGACTCATCAGGTTGGCATCCACGCCAAAAATGTACATCAGTGACAGGGCAAACAGTAAACATAGTGGTATCACGGAAGCCACGACCAGGCCTGAGCGAAGGTTTCCCAGAAGCAGTACAACCACGAATATCACGATCAAACACCCCAATATCAAGTTTTCGGCAATGGTGAAGGTGGTTTTGCCAATGAGTTCGCTTCGTTCCAAAAAAGGGTTGATGGAAACGCCCGGGGGCAATGAAGATTGGATTTCTGCCACCCGTTGTTTTACAGCTTCGATCACAGCGTTGGAATTGGCATCCTTTAGCATCATGACCTGGCCCAGGACCTTTTCCCCTTCGCCATTTCCAGTGATGGCACCAAAACGATTGGCGTGACCAAAGCCTACCTCCGCAATATCTTTTACATAAACGGGCACTTCCCCTTTCTTGGTGACCACAATGTCCTCGATATCCTGCAGGGAACCTACAAGGCCTTCACCCCTTATGAAATAACTTTCGTTCGTTTTCTCAATATATCCGCCCCCTGCGACACCATTGTTTTGTTCCAGGGCATCAAAAACCTCAAATATGGAAACATCCATGGCTCGAAGCTGTTCAGGATTAATGGAAACCTCATAGGTCTTCAGATAGCCGCCCCATGTATTTACCTCAACCACTCCCGGAATACCGGAGAGTTGACGTTTGACCACCCAATCCTGAATGGTACGGATATCGGATAATGAATATTGTCCTTTGTATGCTGGATCGACATCGATGACATATTGATAGATTTCACCCAAACCTGTGGTGACCGGTCCCATAAAGGGTTTGCCGAAGCCTGGCGGGATTTTCTCCTCTGCACTTTTTATTTTTTCCGCAATGAGTTGACGGGGGAGGTAGGTGCCCATGTCATCATTGAAAACAACAGTGACCACGGACAGGCCAAATTTGGAAACCGACCGGATTTCCTTTACCCCTGGTAGATTGGCCATTTCCAGTTCCACCGGATAGGTCAAGAATTTCTCCACATCCTCAGTGGCCAAGTTTCTGGAAGTGGTAATGACCTGTACTTGGTTATTGGTGACATCCGGGACCGCCCCAATGGGAATATTGGAAAGGGAATATAGACCAAACCCGATGATTCCGGCAACAAATAGAAATACGATAAGTTTATGATGGATACTGTACTGAATGATGCGTTCTAACATTTCTGAAGCTTTTGAGAATAACTATGGTCAAATGTAACAGTGGCCTCTAAGGGTATTCTAAGCGCTTTCTTAAGATTCACTTAAGAATATTTTTCATGAATGACCTCAACAACAAAGGCCCCGAACATTGTTCGGGGCCTTTGCCAATCAACCAACCAATAAACACTTGCCAACATAAATGGGTAAGCAAGGAAAAATGTATCTTCTTTTCTACAGCAATTAGTATCAACTCTGGTATAAAAGTAGATATGTATACTAAAGGTTGTCTAAGAAGATTCTTAAGATTGGCTTAAAAAATGAATAGTGAATGTCGTACCTACGCCCAATTCACTTTCAGCATGAATTTCAGCATGAATGGCATCGGCAGCCTTTTTGGCTATGGAAAGTCCCAGGCCGTTTCCGGGGATATTCTTGTGGTTTAGGGCATCAGATCTAAAAAAATGGTTGAACAGCTTATCCAGATCCTCTTTCTTGATACCGATTCCTTCATCTCGAACCTTGCAGACAAGTTTGGTGTCGAGAAGGGTATTGGTTATGGATACTGTGGAACCTGCTTTGGAATATTTTATGGCATTGCCGATGATGTTGTCCAGTATGAGGAGGGTATGATATTGGGGGACCAGGTCTTCCAGAACATCCCCTTTATCAAAGTTAATGGTAAGTTTTTTGTCTGATATCCGATTTTTATGCCTTGAAAGGATTTCATCCACTATGGTGGACAGCGGGGCCAAAGGTTCGTCCGTTTTTTTTGTGCTGGTTTCCAGCCTGGCCAAAAACAGGAGTTGCTCAATGGTATTGGTCATTCGGTCTATCTCCTTAAGACTGAACTTGATCTTATCTTCATATTCGGATTTTTGCCGCGGTTTTCGGACCAATACCTCTAGAGTGCCTTTTAACGTGGCCAATGGAGTTCGTAGTTCGTGGCTAGCGTCGGAAGTGAATTGACGCTCCCTCTCCATGGCGTTTTCAATACGTTGCAGTAAATTGTTGATACTGAACGACAAATCGTACAGCTCATCCTTGTTTTGTGGCAACGTAACCCTCTCATTCAAGTTGTTTTGGGTAATTCGTTTGGTAGTTTCGGTAATTACTTGGATCGGTATGATTCCACGTCCCGCAATATATCTTGAAATAAAATAGAGTCCCGCCAAAAGGACCAAATAGGCCAAAATCAGTACGCTCCTTAAATTCAGTAGTACCATTTTAGAGGATTCCAACGACATCGCTGCCAATATAAAACCCTTGATTTTTCCATTTTCCTCGATAGGTAATTGCACTTGCCTAATGGCCCTGTTATTTAAGGTTTCATTAAAATGTCCGCCATAGGTTTGCTGGGGGTTAAATCTAAGGGCCTCTTCCTTTAAGTTTGGCGATTTGTCCATAAATATCCCATCCTTGTTCAATATTTGTATAAAGACCGGATTCACTTGGATTTCCCTATGTTCCCTTTCTTCCCATTCCTTTTTATTCCTGATTTTAATACTGTCCCCAACTATCTTTATTTCTCCAGTATGTTTTTCGGCCTCAAAAGAAAGGTCCCGGTCCAAATTTTGATACACGGTCCCTTGAACTACAAAATAGACAACGGTAAAGGCTACGGCCATGATTATGGCGGTGGCCGTCATATAATGTAATGCAATCCTATTTTTAAAGCTTAAGCTCATATTTCTTTGGCGATATAACCAATTCCTCTTACCGTTTGAATATAATTTTCATCCTTTCCCAATTTCAATTTCTTTCGTAGGGCATTGATGTACACATCAATTACCCCTGTATTATAATCAAAATGTATGTCCCACACACTCTCAATGATTCTGGTCCTTCTGCAGACCATGCCCTTGTTGCGCATGAGATATTCCAAAAGTGCAAACTCTTTTTGTGTAAGACTTATTTCTTCTTTTCCCTTATGGACTTGGTGCGTATCGGTATTGAGGGTTATATCCCCCAATGTAAAAATTGCGTGTTCACCGTTTTTTGGACGGAGTTGGACTTTTATACGTTCCAGAAGTTCTTCAAAATGGAAGGGCTTTTTGATATAATCATTGGCTCCCGATTGAAGCCCAAAAACAGTTTCGTCCAAAGTATCCTTAGCTGTCAAAAAAATGACAGGGGTGTTTTTAAACTCCTTTCTGAACTGACGTAGAATCTCAATGCCACTTATACCGGGCACCATCCAATCCAATAATAACAGGTCATATTCTCCCGAGAGTGCCAATTGCAGCCCTTTCTTGCCTTCTTCAGCGATATCCACAGCATAAGATTCTTCTTCCAAACCCTGTTTAAGGAAGTTATATATGCCTGGTTCATCTTCTACGATCAGAATTCTCATGGCACAAAAATTACAATATTTAATTAAGCCAATATCAAAGTTTTCTTAAGATTGGCTTAAAATTTGTCTAAGGAGTGATTTTTATAACTGAATTCTGTGGTGTTGTTTTGGAATTCCCCCGTGGGCTTCAGGAAGTAATTGATGTCAGAAAAACATGGAACACAATTCATTTCTTATAAAAAAAATGTTTATTTTAGTGGTGCAAAATAGCCAATAAATTTTGCCTTTGAATGTACTGATTTGAACAAGGTTCAGGTTTCGGTTAACGGTTCTCAGTTGACAGTGTAATGTATTGATTAACAATAATTTGGGTTGTAATGGCTAAACCTGCCACCCCGACCATAATAACCCACTGAAAATCAGTGGGTTATTTTATTTATAAAACTTTGTAATTTTTGATTTTTATTGAGTTTATATTTTTGGTTTGTTTAGTGATAAAAACAAAATTTATGAGAGTATAAATTATGGCTAAAGAAGCTGCTTAAATTATTCATGCAATATTATATTCAACACCTAACAAATAAGTCTTTTTGTTAGGTGTTTTTTTATATCTATTCCCAAACTATAGTTTAAAAAAGTGTTAAAATACACAATTAAATTGTGTGCAATTTAATATTGCGCAATATTTGTGTTGTAATAACAAAACAAGTGATGTCTGATAAATTAAAACTGAGCAATCAAGTATGTTTTCCCTTATATACTTTGGCTAAGGAGTTGGTCAAACAATACCGACCATTATTAGAGGATTTAAATTTAACCTACCCTCAATATTTAGTGATGATGGTGCTGTGGGAAGAAGGCGAACAAAGTGTTTCTGAAATTGGCGACAAACTTAATTTAGATAGTGGTACACTAACACCATTGTTAAAAAGGTTAGAGCAAAAAGGGATAATTGTAAGGAATAGAAAAATTGAAGATGAGCGCGTGGTAACTATTTCATTAACCGATAAGGGAAAGCAATTAGAAAAAAAAGCGCAATGTATTCCAGACCAAATGATAGAAACTTTAAATATTTCAGCATCTGATTTAGAGCAACTTAAAGAACTAATCAATAAAATAAATTCACAAATAAAAAAATAAACAGGTGAAAACAATTTATACAATTGGCGCCATGGCCACTGGTGGAAGAAACGGACAAGTAGCAAGTGAAAACGGTATTTTAGACCTAGAAGTTAGACACCCTAAAGCTTTGGGCGGCGCTAATGATGATTATGCTAACCCAGAAATGCTATTTGCAGCGGGCTATGCAGCTTGTTTTGACAGTGCTTTGAACTTAGTGATCAATAAAACCAAAGCAAAAACAGGCACTACTTCTGTAAAAGCGAATGTTAGTATTGGTCAAATTGAAAATGGCGGCTTTGGCCTTGCTGTAAAATTAAACGTCAACATTCCTGAAGTAAGTTTGGAAGAAGCAACAGCTTTAACGGAAAAAGCACACCAGATTTGTCCTTATTCCAATGCGACTAGAGGTAATATTGAAGTAGAATTAAATGTATCAAACAATTAATAAAATAAAGAAATGGCATTAATAGATAACTTGAATTGGAGACATGCGGTAAAGGCATTTGATCCGAGCAAAAAAGTAAGTGAAGAAAACGTAGAGAAAATTATTGAAGCTGCTAGGTTGGCTCCCACTTCTTCAGGTCTACAACAATTTAGGGTAATAAAGGTAACCAACCAGGAAATTAAAGAAAAATTGGTAAAAGGAGCTTTAAACCCTGATTGTATGAGAGAGTGTTCACATGTTTTGGTTTTTGCTGCTTGGGATACTTATACCGCAGAAAGAATTGACAAAGTATATGATTTTACAACGGATGAAAGAGGCTTGCCAAGAGGAAGGTTTAGTTCTTACACAGATAAATTGAAAGAAATTTATTTGAATTTACCCGATGAAGTAAATTTTGCTCATACTGCCAGACAATCATACATTGGCTTAGCTTTGGCTATGGCACAAGCTGCTGAGTTAAAAGTGGATTCTTGCCCGGCAGAGGGATTTGACAATAAACATTTAGATGAAGTGTTGGAATTAAACAAATACGGATTAAAAAGTGTTTCTCTTCTTTATGTAGGAGTAGCCGATGATGAAAGAGATTGGATGAAGCCAATGAAAAAAGTAAGAATTCCAAGAGATGAATTTGTTATTGAAGTAAAATAACATTCACACTGCAACTGTGGACGCCCCGATTCTTAGGACAGGTTTTCTACAAAACTGATAATTACTTGAAGCCAACGCTTAATCAGTTGAAAAACAGAAACACTGACATTTGTTTTTCAGAACGATAAAAAACGTTGGTCGGAATTAAAAAAATAAAAAATGAAATCATTGGTCAATAACATCACCGTCTTAAACCAACAAATCTACTTTGAAAATCTAAAACGATTGGAATCCAAACCATACAAATCATTTTTTAAAAAAGACATGTACTTAAATAATGAAATAATAAAGCATGTCCAATCCGGGGAATTACCTTTTGACAAAATAACCCATCCCAATCCAGATGATTTTAACGAAATGCTAAAGGGAAATTTGTGGAAAACAACGGGATATAGTGTGTTAGAAAATGGGACATTATATAGTGCAAGCCATACAAAATTCCCCAATTGCACTGCCGAAATGTTTGAATGGTGGTTTTGGTGGCATTCTGTGGAGTCTGAACGCTATGCCTTATGGTATCCGTACTGTCACGTAAGTATTGAGGCAAAAAACAAAGAAGTGCTTGAAGACTCAAAACTTGATCATAGAGAAAAGTACATTGGTAATACTCATATTATAACCGAATACTTAAATGACGCTAAAAATGATATTGAAATAAAATTTGTTCCACCCGAAGCATTTGGATTTGAAAAAGAAGTTCTTGAAAATGCGGGCATAACAGCAAGTGCATGCGGATATGTTTATTCTCAGAAACCCAAAGCAAAAATTTGTGAGATGATCCACTTATTCAAAGAAACCAAAGAAGGCGGAGAACTGATTAGCAGATATTACGTTGGCGAAAATATGGCTGCATTAGTTGGAAGCAAAGAAATTAAATTACCTGAATTTCTGAAGAAAAAATTATTAAACAGCAATGCTTCTGGAATACAAATGGCGTACGAACAAGTAATGCATGACCAAATTGAGTTTACACATTTGGCCTCAATGCTTCCTGAATTATTCAAGGAATTTGGAAAGAAGTAAAATTACTACTAACAAAGTGTCCTATGGAAAACCTTGGTCCAGTTTTTTAAAGTTAGGCAATATTTTCTTTTTGCCTTAAACCACCTTTTAAAGAACGCATCATACGATTATCAACACCTGAAGGATGTACGGAGTTTACACGGGTCTTTCTCGGGGCCGCTTCCAATGCAGCAGTACGTGTCAGCCCTATGATAGCGTGTTTACTGGTGACATAAGCCGATACATTGGGTATACCTCTAAGCCCGGCAACTGATGATGTATTGATGATACTTCCCCCATCGTTCATCTGTGGGAGAACGTATTTTAACCCTAACCAAGTCCCCTTCACATTTACGGCAATCACCTTGTCAGATTCTTCTTCCGAAAATTCTTCAATGGAGGAGCGTTCCAAATCAATTATCCACCCATGTCCGTATGAACACTACTCACAACATTATCGTGATTCAAATGGAAAGCTCTCATTAGGGAACAATGGTGTTGGCATCTGGAAAGCTATAAGAAGATGCTCAACCTTGCCATAAAATTGGAGAGGAAGGAAAAAGAACTCTGCATGGATAACATCATTAAGGGAATTGACGGACGACATATCATTTAAAGACTGAATCCCAGCTCATTTGAACAGGGCTTTTTCGTTCTAGGGGAAATCATAGATTTTTTATGGCTCTTGGAATTGATGGATGCCCAAGCTTTTAGCTATATCTACTTTTAGATCAATTAATAATCCATAAAAACTATAAAAAATGAAGAGAACAATTATTTTTTGTGCAATCGCTTTTTTGGCATGCACAATAGACGTAGATGCGCAAAACTGTAATCAAGGTAAAAAATTGGCCGAAAAAACATGGGAAAAGTGGGGTCCATGGAAACCTAACATTACTTTGATTCCTTTTAAAAATGAAGTTAAGAAAATAAAAGGATATTGGAATTGGATTGCTAATAATGGAGGAGCGACCATCGGCCCACGATTTTTGGAAGTTGATGGAGGCAATGAGAACGGAAATATTGCCGGACAGACAAAACGGACTTTTGTAACTCCGCCGTCCTTTAACAATACCATGACCATTACCATAAACAAATATGGTGGAAGGGCCGAAACTGGTGTCGTAATCTGTTCCCATGGTAGGAATGGGGTAACTAGACAGCTCAAGAGCTACACATTCCCAAACAGTAGAAATGGGTCGGTCAAAAAGTTTACCCTTTCAGGAGTGAAAGGAAAAATCATAAGTGTTGCCATGAAGAATAGATCTATTGGGAACAAATTCAAGTATAAGATTAACGCTAAGTAGTTGGTCCATACAAATGGTGAGGGGCCACTTAAAAAGTTCAATAAGAGACGACAGTACAAGTATTTGGAAAAAGGCGCCCATTCTTTATGCCCACTCAAAAAGGGCCTACTTACAGGGCAAAATGCCTTATTGACAGATCATTAAAAACCAAAAAGATAAGAAGCCTCTAATTTTAGGGGCTTTTTATGTATCAGTTTGTTTATAGCACTACCGGTTTTTTGATCAAGAGGTAAAATTAATGTTGATCGTTGTTCCTAACCCTTTTTCAGAATCCCAATCTATTTCGCCGTTGAGGTAGGCCACCCGGCTCTCAATATTTTTTAGCCCCAGTCCTTTTTTGTCCTTTATTTTTTCTGGGTCAAAACCTTTGCCATCGTCTTCAATGGTCAAGTGAACTTGGTCGTTATGGGCATACAACTGAATGAAAATGGAGCTTGCCTCGGCATGCTTTTTAATGTTCGATACAATTTCCTGTACCAAGCGATAGACCATTACCTGTTTGGTGGAATCCATTTTGGGAAGGTCGTTGATCTCAAGGGATACTTCATAGCCACTTATTGTCAATCTTTCCGCAATGTCCTTTATGCCATCTTCCAGGCCTGAAATGGATAGGGCATGGGGCATCATATTGTGCGAGATCCGCCTAACCTCCGTACATGCATGGTCAATTAAGGATTGTGTCTTTTCCACAATTTCCACATTGGCATTGGTTCCATCTACCATTGCCGTAAAATGGGATTTTACCGAGCTCAACAAACTTCCAAGCCCGTCATGCAGGTCCTTGGCTATCCGGGTACGCTCTTTCTCCTGTCCCTCTATCATGCTGTTCATGGCGGTAAGTCTGTTTTCTTGTTGCAGTTTTACAATTTCTTGGTCTTTTAAAGCTTGTTGTTGTTCCGCAATGGTATTTTGGTATTTGAGTCTTTTTCTAAAGAAAATATAAAATAGCATCAAAAACGCGGCTAAGGTGATGGCCCCCGCCGTCATCAGGTTTTTCTGCCTATTTTTTTTCTCAATGATAAGTTGTTGCTCAGCATCTTTTTTATCAAATTCGTACTGCATGCCCAACTGGGTCATTTTTCTCACATTTTTTTCACTGAAAATAGAATCTTTTAGTTGTGTGAATTTTTCATGGTTCTCCAAAGAAGCTTTGTAATTACCTAAACTGTTTTCAACTTTGTACAGACATTCATAGGCCTGTATTTTGGTATCAATGTCATTTATTGATTTTGCCAGTTCCAAGGCGGTGCTGCAATCTTTTAAGGCATCTTCTACCTTGCCTTGTTCATAATACAATGCCCCCCTTTTGCTCAGTACCATCATTATTCCCCTGTCGTAATGGTTTTCTTCACTGGTCTTAAGGGCTTCGTTATAAAAATCCATGGCTTGTTGTGTACTGTCCATTTCATAATATGCATTGCCAATGTTGAGGTTTGAAGTGCTGATAAACCTTGGGGGCAGTCCAGCATCGATTTTCATTTGCTTGGCCTGTTTTGATATTTCCAGCGACTTTTGGTATTGCCTCATTTTTGTGAGCAGTTCACCTTTGTTGCTTAAAATAATGGCAGCGTTTGGCTGATTATTTATAGCAATGGCCAGGTCATAGGCCTCTTCATAACTTTTAAGGGCACTGTTGTAATCGTCGGTTTTAAGGTAAAGGTTGGCCAAACTGTTGTCGAGTACCATTATTTTGCCTTTTAACTGTATCAATCCTAGGGAATCAAGGTCTTGGGTATCAATCCCCTCCAAGATTCCTTTGGCCCTTAAGTTTGTGGTTATGGCCAGGATTACGTCTCCCAGTCTACTATATATACCTCCACGGGTACTCAATATGGAAGCTTTGAGCATTTCATCGTCCTGTCCCCTTAAATTTTCATCCGCAAGGTCAAGTGCCACTAAACTCGAATCCATTTCTGCATGGAAGAAATAATAGTTCCCCAAAGAATAATAGCTGTTGGCCATTAGCAGAGGGTTTCCATCAGATTTTGAAATTTCCAGTGCTTTGAGGATTATTTTTTTTGAGGGTGAAATGTAGCGTTCCTTGCCAGCCAATTTTACCAGATTTAAGACCTTATTGTAGTTGCTCTGTTCACTGTTTACAATTGAATCCAATTGATTTTCGATTGGGCTTTGCCCAAAGAGATTGTTTCCCGGTAATGTGCCAAAACAAAGAATGCAAAATAGGATCAGGCTTTTAAGCATAGGGTTATAGTGGTACATAATTGAAAGGATGGTATGGTTTTTTGTTGAAATGAAATTTAATTATAAACTACAAACTAGAAGTTAAGAATTCGATGACTTCTAAAAAATCTATGATTTCATGGATTTTTATAAGCTATAGGAAATGATGGATAGGCAAGATGGGGGAATGGAATAATTTGCGGTATGCCACATTCAATATGGGCACTATCTAAAAAATCAACCAACATGGAGATTACGGTCCAATACCAACAGGAAATAAAACAGGTAATGGCAAACTTGGCCATGACATTTCCAAAACATATGGTAAAACACCCCTTATTAAATAAAAAAGTAATCAATGTTATTGATTGTCCGAATATGGTGATCCTGACCCAAAAAGATGATAAGATCAAGATCAGTAGTGGGGTCAATATTGTGGTGCCATGGATTTTCATTGTCCTCATGCTGCTCTTTGGGACGGGTATCATAGTCGGTCTTATGTTTTACGCCATCTTAATCTTTACAAATCGTAAAGAAACAAAAGTGCTCAAATATGGAACAATAATAAGCTGTTCATCAGATACATATAACATAATTTAATATAACCAATCAACTATTTAAAAAATGAGATATTATTCTGTTTTTCGATTAATGATGCTATCAATGCTGTTTTTTTCATGTGCCTCTGAAAACCAACAAAAAGGGTTGGGTTTGGTTTCAGACCTCTATGGAGCCAAAACATCGTATACCAAGGGCTTTAAGATAAATAATGGAAAAAAAGCAACCATTTTTACAGTAAAGGTGGGGCAGAGCAAAGCATTGGACACCTTACCTTGGCCAACAGCTTCGTCAAATATTGCCCTGATGATATATGAGAATTTTTCAGATGAAGAGCGTGAGAACTTTACCAATATTGCTGTTGAGAAAGATGAGAAAGAAGAAGATAGGAGAGAAACACAATATTTTGAGCTTGGCAGGCTCGCCGATGCCATGGAACAAGCAAATGTCTTTAAAAAGTTCTCGGATTATTTGATGAAAGAAAATTATGAGGCCATTGTTGACGACGTGGATTCGAGATATAAAAATGCACAGACACTTCCAAATCTTAAGGCATATATGAATGGGCTTATCGCCAAACATGGAAAGATTACCGGCTATAATCGCATGGAGTACGGGATTCTTACCCCCAACAGCGGAGGGGATAAACTATTCAAATATTTAGGGTATTTAAAGTTTTCTGATCAGTCAATATGGCCTTACAGTGTAACCGCTTCAATGGATTTATCGAACAAAGACATACTCGGCTATAGGCTCGATTGATCTAGGGGGGCTAAACATCATATTAAGATGGGACTGTTTTTGTGATGGAATTTTATGGGGGTTAACTTATTTGGCCCCCAGATTTTTTAATTCACATTCGATAAAACAAGCATTTTAGCCAAAAACATAAGCAGCCTATACATTTTTGGATACCAATCACTGGATTTCAGTTACAGTTAAACTGTATTTTACCTATTTTTATTTAGTTCAAACTATATACCAACCAGATACCAACCAGTGTAATGTCACCAATTAAAGTGTATATTCTCGATGACCACCAAATGGTCATTGAAGGCTTTAGACTTCTTTTACAGAACGAGAAAAACATACAGGTCGTGGGATGGTCCCTCAATGCCGAAGATGCGCTGAAGGAGTTACCCAACATAGATACCGATGTGGTGCTGTTGGATATAAACATGCCCGGAATGAACGGGATAAATGCCTGTAAAAAAATAACCAAACTATTGCCTTGTGTAAGGGTGATTGCCATTACCATGCACAAAGAGAGCAGTTTGATCAAAATGATGCTGGGAAATGGGGCCAGTGGTTACGTTTTGAAGAATGCCGGGAAGGACGAGTTGGTAAAAGCCATTGAAACCGTTTACGAGGGCAAGACGTTTTTA
>CEVF01154455.1_pt1 | contig 12797 bp, 12 predicted proteins | sample 356441 | NCBI WGS metagenome assembly CEVF01 (sample SAMEA2622765, study PRJEB7988) | marine metagenome | biome: marine biome (ENVO:00000447); feature: surface water layer (ENVO:00002042); material: "saline water (ENVO:00002010), including plankton (ENVO:xxxxxxxx)" | depth 5 m
CCCTGCATACCTAAAGTTACGATCGAAATCCCGATCGGCAATGATCGTCAACGGCTTTTTTGTTAACTTGTGCAACAGGCACATGGTATATATTCCATTGTTCCTTCGTCACAACGGAATATATACCCAACCGTTGTAGCCTAATTTGAAAAAACATGAGTGAGATAATAAATAAACTTGATGAACTTGATTCAGAAAATGTAAAAAATGCATTTAAAGAACTGCTTCAAGACTACCTTACTCCAGCATTTGGTTCGATTTCAAAAAGGGACTTTGATATTCTACTCTTTATCAAGCTTCAAAAACTAGGTATTTTCACAAAGAATCCAGAAATCTATGAAATCGTTTCAGAATTAAGGGTAACAAGAGCTAAGGCAAGAAATCTGCTTTATGAATCAAAACTCAGGCAAACAAGTAAAACAGAACTCGACCAAGAATTAAAAGAAATACTCAAAACCCCAATTTTTCTCAAGGACAATGATAAAATAGGGATTGAAATTGATAATCCTTACTTGATAGACCATTTAAGGGCAAAACTTAAACAGCTAAATCACATTACTGACGGTTCGTTTTCACCAGAACTTGTTCGCTTGACAACTGACGCTTTCGTTTCACTTTTTGAATCCTATTTGCCTGAAGAATCCAAAGACGAGATAAAGCAAGCCTTTATTGATATTGGTGCAGAAGCAGACACTTCACTGAAAGGTGTATTAAAAGGAGCATTTAAAAAGCTAGGCTCTAAAATAGCAGATGAAGCAGGTGGACAAGTTGCTGAATCAGTTGGTGAGTATCTTGGACCAATAATAAGTGGAAGCATTGACTTGATGAAAAATAAGTTCACAGGTTTATTTACGGAAGAAGAATAAAAAAACTAGGCTCAACAAAACCTATACGCAATGCCCTTCGGGACATTGCGCATAGCCAAACGTTGTGCTTCATTATCAGAAACCGCTAACCAATGATAAAATTCTTTAGAAAAATTAGACAAAATCTACTCTCTGAAAATAAATTCAGTAAATATCTGATTTATGCTGTTGGAGAAATTGTACTTGTGGTTATTGGAATTTTGATTGCGCTTCAAATCAATAATTGGAACCAAGAACGAATTCAGAAGCTTGAAGAACAAACCATTGTAAAGAACATTCATACTGAATATTTGCAAAACAAAACGATTTTAAAAAAAAGAATTGAGGAAGCTGAATTATGTGAGGCAGCCCTTAAACAATTAATGAATATTATGGGCAAAGACGAAGATTATCTTAGAAAGCAAAATGTCGACAGTTTACTTTTTTATGCCTTTGACCCTCCTATATTCAGACCCTCGGAAAACACCATTTCTGGTCTCATACAATCAGGTCGTTTGGATTTACTCAAAAATAAGGAACTAGTTAATTTAATATATAATTGGGGACGAACGATAAAGGCGATGACAGATAGAACAACAAGATTTACTGCAATATCTGATAACGAGATTTCTCCCTACTTATCAAAAAAATATTCCTATAAAGATATTGATGCCTATGGTCCTTTAAATTGGAAAGAAAAATCAAACCTAAAGGTGGATAAATTTCAAATTTTTAAAGAAATTGAATTCGAAAATCTTACTGACAATTTTTTATACTGGATGGTAGATAACAAAAATCTGTTTATAGAATTAGACCAATTAAATGATAAAATTCTTAAGGAAACTCAATATGATTAAATGATTAAATAACGAAAGCACAACAAAGAACTGAGTTAAAAAACAACTGTTTCCTCGGTTAATTTTAAGACATAATTATTCTTTGCCAAATCCTAAAAATAGATCTTGGCTTTTTTGACATCATTGCTTTTTCAATCTATCCCCTGACTTGGACGGATACATGGTCCTCATCATAGGGCAACCCTGATTTTGCAATGGCAAAGCACTGTTTAAGCAGTTTATTGGCCACAGCTATCAAGGCCAATTTCTTGCTCTTGCCCTTGTTCACGATCCGATCATATACCTCTCTGCATGCCTTGTTGTGTTTGCACGCATTGAAAGCACATAGGAACAATAGATTTCGCAATTTTCTGTTACCGACCTTGCTTATCCGTGCACGACCTCTTACGCTGCTTCCAGACTCCCGTATCGTTGGGGTAATACCCACATAGCCCCTCTCCATCCATACAGGTTTTGGCGCCCCTTTTAAACGTCGATAGAAATTCTCCTTCGGTATACGCTCGCTCAGCTGGAAGCTCACGAACAGCTTTTCTTGGTACTTCTTTTTTTCCCTGCATACCTAAAGTTACGATCGAAATCCCGATCGGCAATGATCGACGAACACTTTTTTTATTAACTTGTGCAACAGCCTAGCCCATTTTTCATTGCGAGTTTAATCCCTCTTGCTGGCTTTCACTCCTACTTTATGGTTGGTATCGGAGAACTCAAACCTTTACCGAAACCACTACGAATACATGCATTTGGCCATTGCCTGCAATATAAAAATCAGAAATTGGAACAAAAATGAGACCGAAAAAATTATTTATAATTATTGGTGCAATTATACTGATAGCCAGTGGATTTGCTTACGCTTATATTAATGCGCTTGCTTCTGCATTGGTTATTAACAAACCTGATAAAAGACCTTTTTTTATAACTACTAAGCCAGTAATTATTAAAAATATATCACTGCCCGTAGGAACGAAAATCATATATGAAAAACAATACTTTTGGGAAAAATATGAGCAGAAAAAATTACTCAATGAAAAGGATATTGTAAGCATCAATTTTAGGAAAGGAACAACAATAAACTGGGGTGGAATGCCAATTACTTCAATTGTTCGATTCTATAATACTGAAATCAAAGGCTTTTCTGTTTATGCAGATTTCGATAAAATATATAAAAATAACAGAACTCCGTTCTTAAATCTATGGTTAAACTGTAATAGTGAGTTGGGAATAATTGTAGAAAACACCAATGATTGGTCTTTTAACAAAAAAAATGTTTTGGACATTGAATCTTGTGGTGTGAATAACCAAAGGGCTTTTGAAGAAGATAAAAATCAACAAAAGTTTTTAGATGAATTGCTTAGTGAATTAATGAAAATAAAGGATTAAACATAGAAAATTCTGAATGGAAGAATAGTTCCGTCAAACCATTCTCCAACAAATCCATATGCAAAAACATTGTGCATCAGCAAATCAATATCAAAATGAGGAAAATTATCTACATAGATATGGACAACGTTCTTGTTGATTTCAAAACAGGAATAGCTAAATTGGATGAGAATACCATAAAAAAATATGAGGATAGATTGGACGAGGTCCAACATATTTTTTCTCTTATGGAACCATACCCGAATGCAATAGAGTCAGTTCATAAACTTTCTGAAAAATATGACCTATACATACTTTCAACAGCTCCTTGGCTTAATCCAAGCGCTTGGGCACACAAGGTTGAATGGGTACAAAAGTATTTCGGTAAGGACAAAAACAGTTTGTTCTACAAAAGGATTATAATTTCACCTAATAAAAATTTAAACAATGGGGACTATTTAATTGATGATAGACCAAATAATGGAGCAAAATATTTTAAAGGTGAATGGATTCATTTTGGAAGCCAAAAGTTTCCCAATTGGGATATGGTCGTACGATATTTATTGTCAAAATAATACAACGAACGAACAACATAGCATCTAAAAAAATAGTCCCACTCTGATTGGGGATAGCTTACATACTATTTCCCGGTCACAGGTTCATACCCCTGATGAATCCCTTTTTCAATAGCGGGTACGCCCCTGTCCATCCATACAGGTTTTGGCGCCCCTTTTAAATAATGGTCGAAAAACTGTTGCATGCGTACATTAAAATCTTTCTTGTTCTGCAATTTAAGTGGCCAATGTGGTTCCCCGTTGTAATTTAACATCCATGCCGGTTTTTGCAATCTCCTTAAGGCCATAAAAAATTCGATACCCTGGTACCAAGGCACATGTCCGTCAGAATCGTTGTGCATGATCAATAAGGGAGTTTCTATTTTATCTATGTTGAATATGGGTGAATTCTCTATATACCTCAAAGGATATTCCCAAGGGGTACCGCCTATTCTACTTTGTGTATGTTCATATTGGAACTCCCTACTTAAGCCGGTGCCCCAACGAATGCCTCCGTAAGCACTGATCATGTTCACTACGGGCGCCCCTGATTCCGCGGCCTTAAAAATATTGGTCTTCGTTACCAAATATGCTATTTGATAACCTCCCCAACTGTGCCCTTGAACACCTATATTATCTTTATCTACAAAGCCTTTCTCTATCAACGATGTTATCCCCGGAATCACGCAATTGAAGGCACTTTCACCGGGATACCCAACACGATATTGTACATCTGGATTAAAGATCAGGTAGCCCCTACTCGCATAAAAACTATAATTAATGGTAGATCGCCCGGGGCTTGGGGCCCTATGCCTGTACAAGTTATCCGAACTTCTTTCATAGAAATTAACGATCATCGGGTATTTTTTTGAAGGATCAAAATTCTCGGGTTTAATAAGAACTCCCTTCAAATCAATACCGTCCAAAGAGGTCCACTCTACCAATTCGGCGGTTCCCCAGTTATATTCGCTTTGCTGTGGGTTTGCATTACTGATCACCGTAGATTTTTTGAAATTTAGGTCGGCAAGGCGAATATTCGGAAACTCGGTAAACGATTCCCTGGTATATATTAAGGCATCACTTTCCCTCGCCTTCACCGGTGCTGTATACCTATAAGGGCCTGAAACCAGTTTTTTAAACGATTTCTTTTTGGGATCGTACTGCACAAAACCCGCTTCTTTATTCACCTCGTTAAAAGTGCTTAACAGCCATTTATCGGCATCTACAAAGCGCTTTTCGTCGTCCAATTTCACATATCGGTACACGGTACGGGTATCCCTTCCGTTGGTCAATTTTTCGGCTTTCCCCGTTTCGGGATCAAAACTCCAAATATCAAATCTGTCATAGAGCAACAAAGCCCCATCATCTTTGGTCCAACCGGCAGCACCATAACTTCTGGGGTGCTTGGGGCTATCGTTCAATTCATCGTAAAAAACCATTCCTTCGGTCAGTTCAACCAGTTTCTTCGAGGCCAAAGAATAGCTAAACCAAGTACTATCTACCGAATGGTACCCGTATACATACTTCGCCTCTGGACTAAAACGGACATTACCGGCCACATTTTTTAAAATTTCACTGGTTTCCCCCGTTTCCGTATCCACCAATACATAATCTGAAGAACTATACCCTTTCCATTGTCTTTCCAATTGATAGGGCAGTTTGGTACCAGCCAATGCAAATTTGGCGTTCCCCTCATTGCCTATCTTGGCATCGGGAAAAGATTCGGTGCCCACTTGCACCAACTTATCGGTAGCTAGATTTAAAACGGTGGTATAAGATCGTTTTTGCTCTTTCTTCAACGCAACTTCCTGTACCGTATACAATTCGGGTTCGTTATACGTCCACACCTCAACATTTACAATTTCCTCGTCTATTAAAGTAGTGTCCTTTACAACGGGCGGTTTTCTAAGTCCAAAATACAATTTTGATTCGTCCTTGGAGAAATAGACCTTTCCATCCGACGAGACAAGGTATCCTTTGGGTGCCTTTGCGGCATCCAATTTCTTTTCCGCTTTTTCGGCGCCTTTTTCCCATAAGTACAGTTCATTGGGCCTAATTTGCACCTTGGTGGTATCGGTATCGACCACAAAGGCCAATTTTTCTCCCGAATCGCTTAAACTTAACTCAAAAAATTTCGCTTTTTCATTTTCGAAAACCTGCCTTTTTACATTGTTTTCAAGATCTAGTACATAAACCCCGGCGTTATCCGTAGCATCTTGCCCAGTAGTTGCATAGGCCAATGTTTTGCCTTCTTTCGCAAAGGTATAATCGGTTACAAATTTTACGGTATCGTTTTTTGATGTGGACAGATTATGGATGACCAAGTGATATCCGTTTTCTTTTCCGACCTTCTTTTTCTTAGATTTTTTTTGGACAGAATCCTTTTTCGATTCGGTTTTGCCCTTCTTTTCCCCCAACTTTTCCTCGTCTACCAAACAAGCAATAAAACCCTCCCATTTTTCAGGTATTTTATAAGATCTAACATTGGGAATCTTGGTAAGTATCTTTGTTTTCAGGTTATAAATACCCAAAGTATCGTTGGGCAGATCGTCTTTCTTCACCTTTGCCCTTTTTAACTCCACCACACTGTCTTTCCATGGTTTTATGGCGAACAGCGCATAGTTATCGTTATAGGTAAACACCCCATTCTCTGAACGTTCGTATTCAAAAACGGTTCGTGCCTTGGCATCCTTTATTTTTAAAAAGTTGTCCTTCTGCCCCTTTTCAAGGGAATACATAACATATTTTCCGTTTGCAGCGATTGTTTTGCCCTCAATGGTGTTCCATATATCAAAATCTGGATGGTCCAATACTTTTTTTTGCCCCCATATAGAGGTAACCGTAAGCGCGATCAGTAATGTTGAAAATATTGTTTTCATAGTAGAAAGGTTGTTATTCATCTTATCCATCCGGCTTCGAAAAATGTGACCGGAACAGCTGTTTTTATGTTTTTGGTTTTTAATGATCGTCACCCGCAAAGGGTCTATATTTTTCTTAAATGCCCCTTTGGGGTTTGTCCCCTCTTATCCAGGTTCCGATCAAAACATGTTACTTTTAGGTTCAAACCTTAAAAGTAATTATTTCAGAACATTTGCATCAAATTTCGCTTTCACAATCTTTTCCTTTGTTCCGAAACATGACAACGGTAAGTGTTGCGACCCCTTGAACATTGAAAAAAAATCGGCCTATATAACGAATTGGGAAAGAAAACACTGAAGGAAATACCTGATTCAGAGTTAGTGGAGATAGAAAACGTTGGACACTTGCCACATATTGAAAAATTCGAAAGTTTCATTGACCCTTTAATATGGTTTTTGAAAAAATAACGACTGCCGAAACAAGGTAAAACGCGTGACCTCCTCTTATATGTAGGTACCCATCATAACTAAAGAAGCTGAGATATTTTATTCATTTTGACGTATTTGTTGGGGATATGTCCACCAACAAGGTGTGCGGTCCAAAGGGATAAGGTCATAAATATCACACCTTATCCAAGTAAAAAATAAGCCCCAAGAAATTTCTTGGGGCTTATCAAACAACTAATCAACACTAATCAAACAACAAATCAACATTAGTTTAGGACTTATGGAACTCCATGGCCTCCTTTACTATACCATTCCATTTTTTCGCAAGCTGTAGTTCCCCATTTAGTTGCAAAAAATCATCAGAATTATAAAACTCAAAACTATTTGGGGCAGCACTTTGGTCTTTGGGATACAAAACAAGTTCCAGCTTATCAATAATCCCCTCTGTGCCCTTTTTGGATCTTATTCTTTGCTTTGTTTCTTTTACTTCGCATTTTCGAAGATTATCCACAGGAATACACTTTTCAATATCCTGTTCACTTTTTTTCTTGTAGAACAAAATATAGTTTTTGGCACTGGACAGACCAACGACGAATCCAGGACCAAAGTCAAAATTGCCAATATCCGTATTGTTGGATTGGGCAATACTTTTTAATTTGTTCAAAAGTTCTTTTTGTTTTCTCTTTCTGCCTCTTGCCATAAATATAAATGGCGCTGCGCAAAGGGCTATAATTATAAGCCCAATGATAATTGTTCCTAATTCCATTCAATAAATTTTAAGTAAGATGATATGTAACCCTACGCGGTATGGTGGGCTATTTTAATCGATTTCGAGACATATAAATGTCAACAATGGACACAAAAAATTAAAAGAAGAAATGGAAAGGATATAGAAGGGCTGCCTTATTTTTGTTGATAAGGCTATTCGGAGCTTTTAATACGCCTGTTTTGGTACAACCAATAATTGGCAACATGTCCCTTCTGTGCCCTGAAGCGAAATGATTATCTAAAGTAGGATAACGATCGTATTCATCCGCATCGGTTGTATGGTCCGAATATGTAGAAGGAACTGTATGATGAAACGTATCTGCTAAATCATCCAGCTGGTACCATTGATGGCTTAATGGCCTTTCGGAATCCTGAACAAAATGAATTGAGGAATATCCCAATGCCATAGCCCAGGCATATACAGCCAACATAGTGACCAAAACATATGTTTTTCTATGGTTTCCCAAGCTGTTATCTAATGAATTGAACTACAAAAGTAAGAGTTTCAATCAAAATTTAGACTTAGAATTGATAAGAGTTTACACCCAAAAATTTGAAAAAAAACTTAATACGTAAGCGTATTATAGCCCTTGGCCTGAAGTTGGAGTATTCGAACCGACCATGTTGGTACCGGTTCCAATCCTTCAATAAGCTCGTCCGCAGCAACATCTCGCTTTTTCATAGCTACGCTGCATACACTCACCCGAACCTTGCCTTTGTATTTTTGAAAAAAGGTTTCCAGTTCCGATCCCTTGACCAAATCGTTCACCACCTTGCCCTTAACAACGATTTCATAATCACTTACCTCTACTCCATTTTCCACAAGAAAATCATACATACCTAGGGCGCCTTTAAAATGGCGTTCGTCACTGACCCCAATGGCATATTGCCCTTTTTTATTTAAATCATTGACCGTTTCAGCATCCAACTGCGCTTGTCCAAAAGCATTCTGGCTGTTTAAAGTGACCAAGGCAATAAATATGATCGATATTTGGAATAATCTCTTCATGGTTTTATTATTTATTTAAAGTAGCGAAGGTTTAAAGATACAACTATTGGCTCTCTTCCTTTACAATAATGTTCTTATATATCGTAATTGGTTTGCCATACGTTGTAAAGCCATCCAAAACCACTTCAAATTCTCCTGTAAGATCAGAAGTATAAAACTCAAACTGAAGTTCATCATCTCCAACCTCAACATGGGGTTCCCAAAACAAAATTCTTCTATAATCCGGTATTCGGTCATTTTCCATATCCCCAACGATGGTTATTATGAAGCCAATAGAGATCTATAAAGAGCTAGAAGAGTTGCTTGGCATGAGGACGATTTTATGCACCAAGCAGACAATCACATGGATCCTACTGGCATTACTGGGGAACTGAGCAAAAAAATTGCTGAAAAAAACTAGAAGCTTTGGAAGACTTTCTTGAACGAATATAAAAACAGGAGCGGAAGCTCTTGGCATGGATGATGAGATAGGGACCATTAAGGCTGGAAAACTAGCGGATTTTGTAATTATCGAAGAAAATCCGTTGGAAAACCTAAAAGTCCTGTACGGCACAGGTACCATCAAGTTACAAGAGGATAATGCAATAAAACGTGTTGGAGGGGTTAAGTACACTATTAAGGACGGCATTATTTACGATGCCAAGCAATTATTGGAAGATGTAAAAAAAATAGTGGCAAAAGCTAAGGCTGAATCCAATTACCAAATTGTTCAGCCTGGAATGAAACCTTAAAAAAACAGTATATCAATTTGACCAGTTAAAAAGTGGTAATCAAACATGGGTTATCACTTTTTTAATACGACGCCATTTCGTTCACCTGTGTATTCACCTTCATCAATAGAAATTTTCCCATTGATTATACTGTATTTTACTCCTTGTGCCAATTGAAACGGATCATTGTACGTTGCTTTGTCCTGAAACGTTTCAGGGTCAAAGATTATAATATCCGCAAAGTAGTCTTTCTTCAATTTACCCCGATCGGGAATTCTTAAAATTTCCGCTGTTACAGAAGTACTTTGATTGATAAAGGCTCCTAAATCCAACACACTGTCCTTTTTTACATATTTATGATATTTTTTGGGGAAAGTCCCATATTTTCTGGGGTGTCCAGAGCCGCCATCAGACCCTGTAACCACCCACGGTTCATCCATGAAATTCGCAATATCGTAAGGGGTCATGTTAAAAGAGGCTATCTTTATATACCCTGCTTCCAAAACTTTGTAAACCGTCTCTTCAGGTTTCATATTAAGGGCTTCTGAAATCTCCAAAAGTGTCTTTCCCACAAAATCCGGGTTGGGCGATTGTACCACCAACAACGTCTCCGGTCCTCCCCTTCTGCCAATATTCTTTCGAGTCTCTTTAAGGATTTGCTCCTTGTACTTAGGGTTTTGATAACGCACAAACAAAGAATCCTTCCCTCCACTTTCAGCCCAACGTGGCACTACTGCCGATTGTAAACCTGTCGCGGAAGCTTCATAAGGATATTGGTTGGCTGTTATATCTACCCCATTTTTTTGGGCGGTTTCGATGATATCGATAATGGAATCACTTTGTTTCCACACTTCGACACCCAAACATTTAATATGTGAAATATGAACTGGCAGATTTGCTTTTTCACCTATTTCTATGGTCTCTTGCACAGCTGGGACAAGCCCTATGGAATAGGTGCTTTCATCCCGCATGTGGGTGTCATAAATACCGTTGTTCTGTGCCACTATTTTGGCCAATGCAATAATTTCCTCTGTATCGGAATAACTTCCTGGAGCATAAAACAGGCCTGTTGACATTCCGAAAGCGCCGGCATCCATTTCTACTTGGATAAGGTTTTGCATTTTTTCAATTTCTGCACTAGTGGCCTTGCGGTCAGTATTCCCTATTGCCATCCTACGAATGGTTCCATGCCCCACTAAAAGCACTACATTGGTCCCAACCCCATGACCTTCACATTTTTCGCGATATTTTATCAATGGATATGGACTGTTACCATCATTGCCCACTGTAACGGTAGTGACGCCTTGATAAAGAAAAGGTTTGTTATCGGACAGTTCAGGGTTGCTTAAATCCGTTGTGGCATGGGTATGTGGATCTATAAAACCAGGAGAGACCACCAGACCTTTGGCATCGATGGTTTTGGATGCTATAATTTCAACACCATCTGCTCTGCCAATGTAGCTGATTTTGTCATCTTTTATAGCAATATTAAAGGCTTTGGGCAAAGAATCCTCACCAGTGTACACAGTTCCATTTTTTATCAAGATATCGGCCTCAATCTTTTGTTTCTTACAAGCTGCGAAGAGCAGCAAAAAAATGGCAATATATCCGTAATAAATCCTATGCTTCATCTTCGTGTTCAATTAATTTATTCCATCTACCATAATAAAAAGAGATCCAATCCTTTAAAAAGGTTATAGGAAACCTAGAAAAAATAAGGGATATGGCCAAGTAATAACCAAACTTTTAAAAAACCTTGCCCAACGCATTGCTTATTTTGAGCCATCCTGTTTCATTTTCACGTAGTTTAGATCGTTCTTGTTCTATATGTATAAATCTTCCAGACGTAGCAGTGGCCGGAACACTACATGGATCGGAAGAGCCATTTATGTATCTACCTTGGGTATTGTCCAAAGCGGCATAGCGGGTCCAATTGATATCTATATGTGGAATTTTAAAAGTCAACGTATTATCCTCTTCCAATAGGGCGTCCCTGATCATCACCACATAATCTTTATCCGGTGTTTTGTTTGTCCCATTACTTATTATCACATAAGGATCGGTAGATTCCTTTCCAAATCCATGAAGTTGAACAAAAACGCTGTTGGGCAGTGCTTCAAAAAGGTTTTCAGTGGTTTTTTGAAAAGCCGAATTTGTATTATGGGGCACATCTGAAATTCGATAAGGGGCATATTGCGTGCTACATGATGTCGTGGTTCCATCACAGGAAGAAGATTCATCTGTATCGCATCGGTGTGCACCGCTCAAAAAAAGTGCTTTTCCTACATTTCTTCTAAAAGTATAGGCCGCTTGTTGTCCTGTTTTTTGGTCATGGAGTACGTGCGGTGCCGCCAATACCAAATCCTTTCTTTTTGGAGTTTTACTAAATACATAGGTGCCCCAATAATTTAATCGAATATCGTACTCCTTTAATATGTAATAAACCTGATTGGGCGTGGAATATATATCGGTAAACTCAACAATTTGATAGTTCAGATATACCGCTTGATTCACAGCTTCTGTTATATCTTCATCTAAAATGGCGTCGATAATCAAGTCCCATTGTTTCAAATCTGTTTCTGTAGGGACTTTGTATTTATTGGCCGATATTCCTGGAACCATGTCCAATAGGTTGCCCAAATAATCTTCTAGGTTTCCTGAATCGTATTGCAGTTCGGCCTCAAGCGGATCCATTGTGGAAACATTCAAAGGACTACTTAACTCTGAAGAATTACCTGCTGCATCGGTAGCCAGCACTTGGTAGGTATATTCAGTTCCGGGAATTAAGTTTTCCAAAAAATAGGAGGCTTTACCAGATCCGACCAAAAACTTGTTGTCTTGGTAGAGCGAATAATTTTTCACCTTAACATTGTCTACGGCCGAATCCCAATACAGATACAAAGATTTTTGGGTAATATTTTCGGCTTCTAATCCTGACGGGGTTGTTGGAGGCTCTGTATCTGCAATCACATCACCCTCCCCATTACTTTCCGATGAACAGGAAAACACCGCTAACACCAATACAAAACTCCAAAATGCTTTTTTGGAGTAAACAAGATATTTTCTTCTCACAATTGTATCCATAGATGCTTTTTTTGATTATTAATTTGATAAAGTAGGTTTCTCAACGGATTGACAACCTTAATCTTCTGCTTCGTAAACAATAATATTATCGAGATCAAAAGATTCCGCTGTCGCCCCAGATTGTATTTGGATAACCAACTGATAGGATCGAATCCCTTTTTGGAAACCACTATCCACTGCCATCCATTGTCCTGCCACAGCCTCGATATCGTCATTATAAATATTTATAAGTTCAAGAACTTCATCCCCATTGTCAGTTGTGATATTTGCATAGGCATATATGCCATCCAATTCTTCCCAACTGGTGTC
>CEVF01016284.1_pt1 | contig 12795 bp, 19 predicted proteins | sample 356441 | NCBI WGS metagenome assembly CEVF01 (sample SAMEA2622765, study PRJEB7988) | marine metagenome | biome: marine biome (ENVO:00000447); feature: surface water layer (ENVO:00002042); material: "saline water (ENVO:00002010), including plankton (ENVO:xxxxxxxx)" | depth 5 m
TCTATTAAAGATTGAAGAGAAGGTAAATCACATATCATCCCAGTTCTTGAATCAATCTGGCCTCGAACTGTGACATCGAGAAAATAATTATGCCCGTGCCCGTTCACTCTTGCGCACTTACCATAAATTTTTTTATTTTCGCTAAGAGAAATCTCATCTTTTGCTAACCTATGAGCAGCGTTGAAGTGAGTTTGAACTGTCAATAAAGCTTCCATGTTTTTTCCATAGTAGTCTGCCCATAAACTAGGGCTTTCGTAAAGTCTTAAGGCTGTTAGAGGTAAGTCATTGTTTAGACGATTCCAAATAATACTAACAAGGGCTTCCGTCGTTGGAAGGACGCCATTTTTTTTGGTAATATCAAATTCTGGCCATACTTCATTAAGAAATCGAAAATCTAGGGGTTCAGTGACTTTATCTCTTATCGAATGTTTTACATCTGAAAGATTTAAAACCATCCCATAAGAATCAAGTTCACCGCCCATTGATACGATCAACTCATAATTGTGGCCATGTCCTGGTGCTAAACTACATTTACCAAAAAGAGCAAAATTCTCTTCTGGACTTTTCTCTGGAAGCCAGTAACGATGACTTGAACTAAAGCAAGCACGACGAGTAATTACGCATTCACGTCCTTCACCGTGATTTGAATTGGAATGAGTATGTACCATTTATGCCTTAATTATTACTATCTTAAGGTCTCAAATACAAATTTGTCTTTATGGAAGAAACTTTTATCAATAACATTACTAATAATCTTCAGGGTAGAAGTATATTTTTAATAGGTATGATGGGTTGTGGTAAGTCCAGCACAGGTAATATTCTTGCTCAAATGCTTCAATACAAATATATTGACTTAGATTTATTAATAGAAAAAGTTGCAAAAAAATCAATATCAAATATCTTTTCCGATGATGGAGAGAAATTTTTTAGAGATTATGAGACTAGATGTCTCAATGAAATCATCAAAATCCCTTCAATTGTTATTTCTACGGGTGGAGGTGTTGTTACAACAGCTAAGAATTGGGGTTTTCTTCGTCAGGGGATAGTAGTGTGGATTGATATTGACAAGAATGCTGCAATAGAAAGATTAAAAGAAGACAGTTTTAATCGTCCATTATTGAAAAATGAGAACATAGAAAAAAAATATACAGAGATTTTTGAATGTAGGAAAAATTTTTATGCCCAAGCTGATTTACAAGTAAAAGTAGTAAAAGAAAATATCACAGAAGTAGCTGAAAAAATTATGTTTGAAATCCATAAAAAGTTGCCTTCCTAATTAGGTTCAATTCTTACAGCAAACCATTTGATGGTATATCCTGTTTTGATTTCTAATTCACAAGTATTTTCAAGGAAATCAGCAAGATCTTGATCCTTTTCAAATTCTATTCTTTGATCTATTATTGGAAAATCAGTTTTACTTAACCAATCTTTTAGCCATTTAAGTGCCTCTCGTTTAGTAACTATTTTTTGTTCTTTATCAGGTTCTAATAAAACGAAATGTTCTACAGATCTAATTAATGGATTTGACATGTTAAAAATTTTTTTTAGTTTTTTTTTATTATTGTTCTTACAGATAATTTATATCACAGAGGGATATGCTCTTGATAATCAAAATGTAAATCAATTTCTTTATAGTAGGGAGCAGGAATGGCCAAAATGGAGTCTACCTAATTTAAAATATTCAGATATTTCGAAAGATCTAATATATCCCGATTGGTTTGAAGGGAAGTGGATTATTTCTTCTCAAGATTTAGAAAATAATTTGAAAGAGAAAATTGTTTATGAAGTTAATTTTTTTAAAAATGAAGAGGGAGAGGTTGTTGGAGATAGATCGAATAACTCAGAAGCAGTTGGCAAAGCTATCTTTGGAGATAGGTTAAAAAAAGTTAGAAATGATCCTCAATCATTTAATAATCAGATTACATATCTTATTGATAGTGAATATATCGAATCTAGGGTAACTGCAAGAAGTCAAATACACGATAATAATCTTTTCTTTTCAGATGAATTCGTTATTCAAACAGTTCATAAACCCGAAGCCTCTAGAATTAATCAGGTTGAAGTTATGAGTAAGTTTTATAAGTGCAAATTTGATGATAAAAATATAGAAGAAGATTCTAAGAATGATATTTGCGGAATTCAATATATTGCTACATATGGATCAAAAGTTGGTATTCAAACCGTTGAAGCAATTACTACAAATAAATTTAGTTTAAGATTTAAACCTATTGAGAATTTGCACTAAACATTGACTTTTCTAGATTATCTCTCCAATTAAAAAGATTTTCTAAATAGGGATTATTGATAAATTCTTGGCATCCTTCTCCAGCTAAAATTGGTCCAGATGATAATGGGAATTTTAGTAAAGATAATTGTGATGCCACCGCAATATCTGCAATTGATAAGTTATTACCAATTAAGAATTTCTGAGTTATTAATGTTTTAGATAATGCTTCTAATATTTTTTGAAGATCAAGATTAGATTTATCTGATAAAACAACATTAGATATTTTACTGACTTTTTGGAAGGGTAATTTATTAACAATTCCTCTTATAGTTGAGGGCACTTCATCTGGAAGCAAGGCAGATCTTAGCTGAGGGTTGTCCAATGTTGATTTAACTAGTGCTTTTTTACAGGTTGTGGCCATTGTAGTGTCGGCCCAATCTTCAATAATTTTTGCTTGTGCTAATAACTGCTCATCTTGTGGGAATAATCTATTTAAGTCGTTTTTTTGATCAATATATTCACAAATATTAGATGAATCACTAATTATCTGATCATTATCATCTTTAATTACAGGAAGTTGTTTTTGACCAGACATTTGAAAAATTTCAATTTGACCAATTCCAGGACTGACCTCTTGTACTCTATAAGGAATTTTCTTTGCATGGAGGGCTAATCTGACTTTTAAGCAAAATGAGCTATGTCTAAATTGATATAATGTAAGCATAATAGTTCGGTTTTTAAAAACTTAGCTAAAAAAGTTATGCATTTGTGGTGTTTATGGGCGAATTCTTTTCTAATGTTGCAAGATATCCTAAATATTTAATTTCAATTGTAGTTGGAGGCCTAGTGGCTTTGTTAGGTCCATTATTCAAAAATATAGCAAATCCAGTTACTCTTATTGCGTTGATATCATCGATAATAAGTGCAATCATTACATTCTTTTTTGTTATCCAGGCGATGACGAATCCTAGCTCTATTTAAACTATTATGTCTAATAACCGAAGAATTGAAAAAGTTGCTTCTCTACTAAGAAAAGAAATCAGCCTTATTTTGATGCATGAATTAGAAAATGACTTAATAATTGAAAATTTTTTATCAGTAACAAAAATAGAACTTTCTGCTGATTTGCAGTACTGCAAGGTTTTTATTAATTCTTCAGTCGCAGAGACAATAAAGATGGAAATCATTGAAATTTTAAATTCTTCTAAGAATTTGATTAGATATAAATTAAGTCAAAGAATTGTAATGAGAAGAATTCCAGATATTTGCTTTAAACAAGATGCTCTTTATGACAAGGGAATTTCTGTTCTTAAAGTGTTAGATGATATAAGAGAGAAAAAAAAAGACTTGCCAGATAATAGTTAATTTTTAATTATGAGAAATAATTTATTAACCCTTAACGGTAAGAATATTATTATAACGCGCGCAATTGATAGGATTTCTGAAGTTAAAATATTATTCGAGCAAAAAGGAGCAAAAATTTATGATTTCCCAGCCTTAGTAATTGGTTATCCAGATGATTTGAGACCATTGGATGACGCTATATTAAAAATCAAGAATTTTCATTGGATTATTTTCTCAAGTAGTAATGGCATAAAATTTTTAGAAAAGAGATTAATTGAAAAAGGCTCTTCACTAAAAATCTGGTCGCAATTCATCAAAATAGCTGTCGTTGGTCAAAAGACTGCAGCAACATTAAATGAATTAGGAATAAAAGCTGATTATATCCCTCCGAAGTTTATAGCTGAGAGTTTAATTGATAATTTTCCTGTGCCAAGATTTGGATTAAGTGTTCTTCTTCCAAGAGTTCAGACAGGTGGGAGAAACTTGATTTCTGATGAATTTAGGAAAGCAGGAGCAAGTGTTGTTGAGGTTGCTGCTTATGAATCAAAATGCCCAGAGGCCGTCCCGTCTAAGACATTGGATGCATTAAATCAAGGAATAATTGATGCAATGATTTTTTCAAGTGGGAAAACTGTAGAGAATTCTGCGTTCTTGCTAAGAAATTCTTATGGGTCTGAGTGGTTGTCAGTTTTCGATAAAATAAAACTACTAAGTATAGGTCCTCAAACATCTTTGGCATGTAAAAGGTTGTTTGGAAGAGTTGATCATGAGGCAACAAATTATACTTTTGAGGGATTACTTGATATTGCTATGAATTATTTGATTTAGTTTGATCAGAAATATAATTGTCTTCAACGAGACTTTTAAATCTATCGATATTTGCTTGTAATTCATTGGTAACCATTTTACCTAAAATATTTTCTTCCATTAATCTTGCAATCATTTTAGGTAATTCATATGTAACAGATAGATTAACTAAAGTTGATTGTTCTTCATTTGCATTGAATACTACTGAACCTTTTGTAGGTAGACCACCAATTGATTCCCATTTCAATTTTTGACCCTCAATTCTTTCAGTTATTTGAGCTTTCCATTTAAATTTAAATCCATTAGCAGCTAGGGTCCATTCTGTTAAATCGGGGAGTGTAGATGTTGTTTGATCAATTGTCTTAACTGATTCAATCCAACTCATCCAAAGTGGCATGGCATCTAAGTCGCTCCAAGTGTTCCATACGTTCTCCAAAGGAGCATTAACGATTGTAATTACATCGTGGTTCAGCCAAGTTCCCATAATTAGCTTACCGCAAGATTTTTTGCTAACTTAATCTTTTGACCTAGTATAACCGATGCAGCTAAATGCCCACTCATTGTTGCTCCTTCCATAGAGTCAATATAATCTTGTTTAGTATAACTTCCTGCAAGGTAAAAATTTTGGATTGACGTTTTTTGACTCGGTCTATATGGCTCCATACCTGGTGACTCTCTATAAAGAGATTGAGGTATCTGAACTACATTACTCCATATAAGTTTTAACTTTTTAGATGAAGGGAAAAGACGGCGTACCTCTTTATCAATTTCGGCAGTAATCTTATCTTTTGATCTGCCCATCCATTTATCGCCAGGGGTCAGGACGCACTGTAAAAGTGATCCTAAATTATCTTTTTTATAATCTTCTGGGCTTGTTAAAGCCAAATCAGCAAAACAACTAAAAGAAGCGTCCGCAGAATATAAAAGATTGTCTAATCCTGTAGGAGTATGACTTTCATTCTTATTTTTGTTTAATTCAGTTACCCAACCATCATATCTAAGTTGTATTGTCGCTACGGCGACGGCTCGAAGCTTATTGATTCCTTTAAATTCATCAAATACGTACCATTCTTTAGGAATTATTTTTTTGATACCTGGTACATCACAAGCAGCTAAATATTTATCAGCAATAATTGATTTTTGACCATCAGGTGACTTGATATCTAAATATTTTACTCTGTAATTATTGGCTTCTCCTTCAAATACTATTTTTTCGACTTTATTATCAAGATTTATTTTCGCACCTTTTTTCTGAATATATTCAACTATCGGTTTTGTTAGCCATTTGTGAGGAGAACCTTTGAGTAAATTAAGTTTAGATGCTTCAGTTTTCGATGCAAACATCATAAAAATAGTCAGCATACATCTTGCAGAAATATCCTCACAATTAATAAAACCCAATGCATAAGCAATTGGATCCCACATCCTTTCTAGGCTTCTAAGACTGCCGCCGTGACTAATAAACCATTCTTTGAAGCTTATCCGGTCAAGCTCTCTAATAGTGACCATTGCCCCTTCATAGTCTATCAATCCCCTTACTATTGGGCTCGTACCTAATGCTAAAGCATTTCTGATTTTATCTACTATATTTAGTTGCTCTGTCGTAAAAAAGGCTTTAAGACCATTGAATGGAGCACCTAATGGAAATCTAAAATCTAATGACTTTAAGTCTCCGTTATTGTTTATAAAGAGATGTGTATGTTCTTTAGGCAATAAATTCTCAAAAGCCCCAACCTTTTTCATTAATTGAAATAGATTTGCATAATTATAAAAGAATACATGTAAGCCCATTTCGATGTGGTTTCCATCATCATCTTCCCAACTACCAACTTTTCCACCCCAGAATTTACGACTTTCATATATTTCTACTTCGTGTCCTTGATCAACTAAATCAACTGCAGCTGTTAAACCAGCTAATCCAGATCCTACTATAGCAATTTTCACGTTTTTAAAAAATTATAACAAACGGATTGATTAAAATGCATATTATTATGCATCCTTTCACTTAATTTTTTATAGTATTAATAGTAAGTTAGTTTTAGATATGACCAACAGCAATGTTGAAGAGGAATTAAAAAACTCTGATGATGGTAAAGGCATTTTAATTACAAACAACGCAATCCAACAAATCTCTAACTTGATAAAAAATCAATCGGATAAAAAAGCCCTCAGAGTTGGGGTAAGATCTGGAGGATGTAGTGGAATGAGCTATACAATGGATTTTATTGCAGAAAATCAAATAAATTCTGATGATAAAATTTATGACTATTCTTTGAGTGATGAAGTCTCTTTTCAAGTTGTTTGTGATCCAAAAAGTTTACTTTATATTTATGGAATGCAATTAGATTTTAGTACAGATTTAATAGGAGGTGGCTTTAATTTTACTAATCCAAATGCATCCCAAACTTGCGGTTGCGGTAGCTCTTTTGCTGTTTGAAATTAACTATTATGATTGATGATATTGAGACTAATTTCAATGCAGCGTTATCTCGTTATCAAGCTGGTGATAATTTAAACGATGTGATTCATGATTTTGAAACGATTACAAAGCAGATTCCTAACCATTTTGCAGCATGGACATGCCTTGCTTGGCTCCATCTTCTATTAAAAAATAATGATGAAGGTCTATTTTCAGCTAAACAGGCAGTAAGATTAAATGGGCAAGATCCGCAAGCAAGGATGAACCTTTCATTAGCTCTGCTTGCAACAAAAAATAAAGGTGTTAGAGATCATATTGAATTAATTAAAAGAATCATTTTGATGGCTCCTGAATTAGAGGATGATTTGAAATCATCTATAGAAGATGGACTAAAACGTAATCCTGATTGGTCAGAATTAAAGAAAATTAAAAAATGGTTGGATTTTTGATTTGTCTAAAATATTATTTTTAAGTAATGGGCATGGAGAAGATATATCAGGAAGCTTGCTGGCAAAAAAATTAATTAAACATGGACATCAAATTCATGCATTACCTCTGGTCGGTAATGGAAATCCTTACAAGAATCATGGTGTCAGCATTGTTGGTTTAACTAGAGAATTTAATACAGCAGGTTTAGGTTATAACTCTTTTAATGGTAGGCTCAAAGATTTAATTAATGGACAAATTATTTATTTTTTAAAGAAATTATTTCTAATTCTTTATATCCATAGAAAATATGATTATTTTGTTGTTGTTGGAGATATAGTACCTATATTTTTTGCATGGTTAGTCAAAAAAGAATATTTTCTTTATTTGGTTGCTTATTCAAGTAATTATGAAGGGAAATTAAACTTGCCTTGGCCATGCAAATTTTTCCTCACTTCCAAAAAGGTTAGAAAGATATACTCAAGAGATTATTTAACAGCCATTGATCTCTCGAAACAGTTAAGAAAAGATGTTAAATTTTTGGGAAATCCTTTTATGGATAACCTTTTTTTAATAAAAACTATTAATAATAAAAATAAAATCTTTAATATCACCTTACTTCCTGGGAGCAGGATAATTGAATTGAAGGAAAATCTTATTTTAATGCTTGAGCTCTTAGAGAGTCTCGCAGAATATAGGTATTTTGAAAAAAAAAGTTTTAATTTTGCTTTAATTAATCAATTTGATAGAAATAATTTGAAGTTTATTCTCCAACAAAGACATTGGACACTCAAGAAGGAAAATCTCAGTAAAAATAACTTAACTTCAAATTTTAAAAATATATTTGTAAATTTTTGCTGGAATTCATTTGAAGGTATTTTGAATAATACTGATTTAGTAATAGGTATGGCAGGTACTGCAACCGAACAGGCAGTTGGTCTTGCTAAGCCTGTAATTCAACTAGAGGGTAAAGGACCTCAATTCACAAAGAAATTTGCAGAAGCTCAGCGAAGACTTCTTGGAGAATATGTCTATTGTGCGACTGAGTATATCAATAAAAAACATCAGATAAGCGAAACTGTGAAATTAATTATAAAGATAATTTATTTGATCAAATTAGATAATAATTTTTTATTGAATTGTCATAGAAATGCAATATCTAGACTTGGTGAGAAGGGTGCTAGTGATAACCTGATAAATGATATGAAAGATTTATTAATTTAATGGAGAAAAATAAATTCAGATTGAGGTTAAATCAAATTATTGATAATGTTTTATTAGTGAATTTGTTTCTTGTAATAATATTTGCAATTGTTTTTATTTTTTCAATAATAATGAATTCAAGTGGTGTTCCATTTTTTCTTAGGATTTTTAGAAAGATGTGGAATCCAATTGTAGTACCACTAATAACAATTTTGATTACTGGAGCACTTTTAAATGGGATCACCTCTTGGTTAAAGAAAAAATTGCATTATGAAGCTGAGGATACTTAAATTTGTAAAAATTATCTTTAATTTTTGTACTGTATACTTTTTGTCCCTCTAAAACTAGTTTTGCTCCATCTCCAAGTAGCATCTTTAATGTAACTCCAGGAACGGGAAGTAAATTTGGTCTATTTAGAGATTGAGCTAGTATTCTTGAAAATTCTTTCATTTGTACTGGTTCTGGAGCAACTGCATTATATATTCCTGAATATTTCTTATCTTTTAAAGCATTTAGAATTAAGTTACATAAATCGTTTCTATGAATCCAACTCATCCATTGATTCCCATTTCCAATTGGTCCCCCTAATCCTAATTTAAAAATTGGCAACATTTTCCCTAATGCCCCTCCATCTTTTCCTAAAACAATTCCAATCCTAAAGATTACTAAACGAGTAAAGAAAGGTTTTTGTAGGGCTGCTGCTTCCCAGCTACTACAAATCTTTGCAAGAAAATCGGTACCACTTGGACTAACTTCTGTAAACTCGGAATTAAGACTAGTTCCATAATATCCAATTGCAGATGCATTAATTATTACTTTAGGATTAATTTTTAGTTTTTTAAGCGTTTTCATTAAATTTAAAGTTGTCTGAACTCTACTGTTTTCAATTTCTTTTTTTTGCTGCTCTGTCCACCTTTTATCTGCGATAGGTTCCCCTATAAGATTTATTATGCCTTCGCAATTTCTGAGACTAGTTATAAGATTTTCATTCATCCATTCAAGCTCTTTTTTGATGTTTAATTTTAGAAACTTGATTTTATCAATAGGAATATTTAACTTTAATTCGTCTATATTTTTTCTACTAACTATGCATAAATCATGACCCTCGTTTATTAGTCCTGGAATTAATTCTTTTCCGATGAATCCAGTACAACCAAATAATAGAATGCGCATTTTAAATTAAGTTACTATTAAACATTAGATAATTTTTTCAATTTTCGTTAATTAAAAAAAAAAGAAATCACCTTTTGTATTCCAAAAATGCAGCTTTTAATGTAATTTATAAATTATTAAGAACTTATATTTCTTTAATTCTATGTCTGATTCTTTACCAAAGAAACCATTAAAAAAAGGAAGTCTAGTAGTTCTTGATAGGGATAAATATTCAAAAAGCCTAGAATCTCTAGCAAGTGATTCAGAGTTGCCTAATTATGTATTTGATGGCCCTGGAGAGATTTTAAGTATAAAAGATGACTATGCTCAAGTAAGGTGGCGAAGGCCAGTCCCAGATGTATGGTTTAAGCTAGAGCAACTTAAGGAATTTCCAGTTGAATGAAAGACTTTAAAAAGATATATTCCTTTTATTGATCGACATTCTTTGTTGTATTCTTTTTGCCTCTTTCATCATCTCTTTGCCATCAAAAAGATAATCATCTACATAGCCTTGCGTATATCTATCTAATTCATCTAGTGAATCTTGAACTTGAGAAAAACAATGATATAAGTCTAAACCAATATTTGAAATTGTACTTGGTACTACAGCTGATTTAAAAAGAAGAGAAGCTTTCTCAATTTTTTTTCTACTTGTGTTTATATATCCACAGAAATTTTCCATTAATTCATCATCATATGGATCAGCTGAAAGATTTTTTATTTCATTATTTAATGGTTTTATTACTTGTATTATTAATCTATTAATTGGTTCATAAATATATTTGATCCAATTTTTTATGTCTTTATCTTTTACTGTTGATTTATTATTTTTAGTTGTTAAATCGTAAGACCATTTAGGGTTTTTATTATTTATAGACTTATTTCTAATGAAATCATTATCATATTTTGCTTTTTTCTCAGGATCATTAAGTGTTTCCCAAGCGAGTTGGATCTCTAAAAATTTTTCTTTTTTACCTCCAGTATCAGGATGATGTTTTTTAGCTAATAATCTGTATGCGGACTTAATTTCAATCCTTGAAGCATTTTCTTTTAATCCTAAAACGGAGTAGAAATTTTTAATTTCGTTACTTGTATTATAAAAATCCATCTTCTCTATCTCTAATTTCAGTATTCGAATCAAACATTGCTGTAGATAAATATCTTTCGCCAAAACTAGGAAGTATTATGATTAATCTTTTATTTATAAGTTCAGATCTTTGCCCAAGCTTTATTGCCGCGGCTAGTGCAGCCCCGCTACTAATGCCAGAAAGTAAACCCTCCATTCTTGCTAAAAGTCTTCCATAGTAAAATGCATCTTCATCTTGAATTGAAATAACTTCATCAATTGAATCTTTATTCAGAACTTTTGGGATGAAACCAGCACCAATTCCTTGAATTGAATGAGAGCCGGGCTCGCCTCCAGAAATAACTGCACTTTTTTTTGGTTCTACCGCGTAGATTTTGCAATTTGGATTCATTTGTTTTAAGAATTTTGCACATCCTGTAACTGTGCCACCTGTGCCAACACCCGTTACCAAACCATCAATATTATGACTGGATTGTTCCCATATCTCTTTGGCTGTTGTTTGTGCATGTATTTCAGGATTGGCAGGATTTTCAAATTGATTAAATTGAAAACTATCAGGTAATTCTGCAGCCAGTTCATTCGCTAATGCTAAAGCACCTTTCATGCCCTCAAAACCTGGCGTTAATTGAAGCTCTGCGCCATAGGCTCTAAGCATAGCTCTTCTTTCAATACTCATTGTGTCTGGCATAGTCAAAATTAATTTATATCCTTTAGCTGCTGCAACCATCGCCAAAGCAATTCCTGTATTTCCACTAGTTGCTTCAATGAGAATGGTTTTTTCAGGGGATATTAATCCTTTTTCCTCAGCTGTAATTAACATAGAATAAGCAATCCTATCTTTAACTGATGCAGAAGGGTTAAAACTTTCAAGCTTTGCGATTATTTCAGGTTTGCAATTACAAAATTTTCGGATTCTATTTAATCTTACTAAAGGAGTATTTCCCACTAAACTTGTAATATCATTTGCAATATTCATGACCTATTAACTTCTCGATTTATTACTATGATAGTATTAATTTTATATATTTTAATAGCTATTAATTCAGAAACATATTACTTCTTTAGTAATATTTTTCTATATTTAATTAGTGATTAATATTTCTAAAATTATGCATACTATTGAACTGACTTTAAGATACTCCCCATTTCCTATCTCAATTCAGAAAAAAGAATATGATGAAGTGTTTAGAATTTTTGAACAGATTAAAACCTCTATGAAAGATCATTCTTCAAATATTCTGATTGAATTAAAATGTGAAAAGATTAATAGTAAACAAGTTGTTGTTTTATCAAAAGAAATTATTGCAGTACAAATTTATGAAAAATCAGCTATTCCTGGAGGGTCTAAAAGACCAGGTTTTTCTTTAGATGGATAAGTAATGTCTCGCAATGGAAATTTTAATATAAAAAAAAATAATAAACTTAAATTTAAAGATGTATGTTTTGCATGGTCTGAAAAAGAAAATTTAATTATAAAAAATTGTAGCTTTTCTATATTAGATAAGGGGTTGTTCATGATTGTGGGAAAGAATGGCTGTGGAAAAAGCACACTAATAAAATTAATTAAAGGGATTATTAATCCCACTAAAGGCCTTTTAGAGGTTCCTTCTAATGTCTCTATTGTGTTTCAAAATCCTGACCATCAAATATTAATGCCAACTTGTAGAAGTGAATTGATTTTAAATATTAGAGAAAATATTAGTAAAAAAGAAATTGATCAAAAAGTTATGAATACACTTTTTGCTGTTGGTTTACAAGGTTGCATTAATCGTCCTATTCATACTCTAAGTGGTGGCCAGAAACAGAGACTAGCAATTGCGTCAGCACTAATTAGTGATAGTGATTTTATTGTGATGGATGAACCAACTGCTTTACTTGATGAATTTAGTCAGAAACAAATTATTAACCTTATTAAGTCCTTAACCGATAATAAAGTTTCTCCAATAACTGTGTTATGGATTACCCATCGTTTAGAAGAGTTAATTTATGCAGATCAAGTATCCACCATGCACAAAGGAAGGATATTGGGTTGGCAAGATCCGATTAATTTCAAATATAGGTAACACACCCCTTGTCAGTTGGAGGGTGTAAGAGCTAAATTTTTAATATTCCTCGGTAGCTCAGCGGTAG
>CEVF01046355.1_pt1 | contig 12757 bp, 10 predicted proteins | sample 356441 | NCBI WGS metagenome assembly CEVF01 (sample SAMEA2622765, study PRJEB7988) | marine metagenome | biome: marine biome (ENVO:00000447); feature: surface water layer (ENVO:00002042); material: "saline water (ENVO:00002010), including plankton (ENVO:xxxxxxxx)" | depth 5 m
CCTCCTTTATGATCTCCGACCTGATCAAGGTCTGCATCACAGCTTTGGAAAACGAAAATTTCTCGACACGTTCCGTTCCTCAACCCCATTACAATATAAGCGGGGTTCTCGGATATATATTGGATTTGATACCCCATGATGAAATGGAATTCTTGGACAAGGCCAGAAAACTGCTATCAGAACAAAAGGCCGCCACAACCAAATAATTCCAATGACATGAAATCAAAGAAGAAAAGGTTAAAGACCTTGAAAGAGATACAACAGCTCAGGAACAATCTTTCGGGACTCTTGGGAAACAATAAGTCCATCGACCCCAATGGAAACTATGTATCCTTCGAGGTCAAGGACAACAACCATCTTTTGACACAGATTATCAGTCTTTTGGAGGTCTGTGTTTTTGCCCTTGATGGAGAGGGAATGATGTTGTCCCCTGCCAACCAATATGCATCCAAGGAGGATAGTGTCACCCAAGTATTAGAACTGGTGCTTTGCATTCTTCCTGATAGCCAAATGTACTTTATAGACAAATTGGATGAAAAGCTACTAGAACTGGAAAATAAATAATTCAATAAATTAAACTCATATTATTAAAACCATGAATCCGAACGAAGAGAAGCTTATCAGGGATTTGAAACACCACTCAAATGACCATACCCCTACTCTGGTTCCCCATCCGTGGTTCAAGGACAAGTTCCAACCCACGTTCTTTTATATTGACGGGCATGCAGATCTATTGTTAACCGTTCGTGCATTGATATACCTTTCCATGAGGGCAATAAACCCCGAATTGGGTACTGACGATGTAATGGACAGGAATGAAGAGGAATTTATCCATCAGGCGATGACCATTGCCAACCGTTTGATGCCAGTCGGGGAAGAGGCCCTGATGGACCATTTGAACCTATTTTATCGGGAGGAAAATAACTGATTTTCCAAACACTCTAATATTAAAAAATATTTGAAATTTGAGTCTAGATAAATAAGTGCCATTACTCAATCAAGCCCATTCCGGCACATGTAAACAATATGTGTTTTTTAGTTGTTTTTGTTAGCTAGGTAATCTATTTTAAAGCCATATTTCTTATTCACTATCTTGTTGTTCAAACTAGCAAAGTATGCTCTGGGCAATAGTAAATCATAAGAAAGTAGAGCCAAAACCTAACTCTTACGGAAAATGTCCTCTCTGTAGCGGCCGAGTATTGTCAAAATGTGGAGAGGTTAATGTATGGCATTGGGCTCACTTCAAAGCGGAAAACTGCGACTCATGGTATGAACCAGAGTCCTATTGGCATTTACGTTGGAAAATGACCTTTGGTAAGGAGCATTCGGAGATCGTTATCAAAAAGGAGGAGAAATGGCACATTGCTGATATACTGACCGAAAATGATGTTATAATAGAACTTCAAAACTCGCCCATCCAACAGAACATTATCAGAAAAAGGGAGGAGTTTTATGGCGAACGCATGATCTGGGTAATTAATGGAATTCATTTCAAACACAATTTCTATATCAAGGAACTAGACAACTATAATTTTAATTGGAAGTTTAAACACGATGAAACGGAAGACCATAAAGGAAGAAAACAATTTATTTGGGATTACCCCCGAAAGAGTTGGTCTAAGGCAATGAGGCCTGTTTTTATTGATTTTGGGGACGATACCTTATTCTGGGTCAAGGAGGGAATGGGAACAAAGCATGGGATTGGACTATTTGTTCCTAAAGCAGACTTTATAAAGAAGTATGGAGGAAACTACGATTACTATAGCGAGCAAATGTCAAAGGGTGTCCGACCGACTTAAAATTTTTTAACTCTCCCATTTTAATTAAGGTTCTCCAAAAAGGAATGTTTCATTCAAAAAAACTTTGAATACAAAACTGATTTCGTCTTCTCCACGCTCCATTTGTTATAAGAAATTTCCTTATTAGTGGCTTTATTAATTGTTAAAGTGAAGCGTTATTTCTATTTTGGTAGTTTACCAAACTTTCAAAATAAATATGCCCGATTGCAGAGAATGTGGTAAATACACCAAGTTCAAAAATGGTCTTTGTACAGATTGTTACCAAAAAGAAAATGGAAACCCTTGGGTCTCTGGTAAAATTAAAGGAATTATCGCTGAAACAATTGTTGAACAACTTTTTAAATCCTTGGGGTTCCAAGTTTTCAAATATGGCATGGAAAACTCTATTCCCGGAATTACCGACCTATTAAAAGGAGTTCGTGGAGATGTTTCAAAAAATATACGACAGATGCCCGACTTGGTTATTTTTAAAGACAACCAAGCCCACTTTATTGAGGTAAAGTATCGCAAAAGTGGATCTCTAAAACTTAAGGATGTAGATAAGTACGGTGATTACCCATTTCAAAATGCGCTTTTTGTCCTGGTTACCCAAAAGCATATCAAATGTCTCTCTTATGCAGAAATGAAGGAAGGGAAAGAAATTCATGAGAAATGTAAAAACTGGTTGGGCAATCGAAAAGAATTTGAAACTGATAAAAAATTAATTGTAGAATATTGCAGATATGCAACTAAGTTTTTTGAAAATGTTGATTAACAAATGACCAAATCGGAACAGTTAAACCAACTATTTGATGAATGGGAAAATGAAGTTCCTGAGTACGAAGGTAAATTTATAAAAGACGGAATTAACAACGAAGACCTCTATTTAAAAGCCAAAACGAAAATACTGTTTTTGACCAAGGAACCCAACAATCCCAAGCAAGAAGCGGGTGATTTCCGTGAATGGTGGAAGGAAGGTCTCAAATACACCTTTTCCCATCGATTAGCAGAGTGGAGTTATGGAATACTAAACGATTTTCCCGAGTATGAACAAATGTGGCATGACAAAGAAGGATTTAAAAATGCTATTTTTCATGTGGCTTTTATGAATGTTAAGAAGATAGGTGGTAAAGGACAATCGAATTACACTGAAATGGAAAAACACTTGTTGCAAAACAAAAAGTGGTTGCTCAAGCAAATAGAAATTATTAATCCTGAAATTATCATTACCGGTTTAACATGGAAAAAATTACGAAACCTGCTTTTTGATACAGTTGAATGGAAAAGTAGTGGATACAATATCGCTATTGGCAGGTATGAAAATTCAAAGGTTATTGATTTTTACCACCCCTCTGCCCGCAATGCGGCAGCAGCATCTTATAGCTTACTGGGCAATGTTATAAGTTCAAAAAAATTTGAAGAGTTATAGAATATGAGTTCAATTTCCAAACCAATTAAACCCAAAAAGGCATTAAACAAGGCCTTTTTAAAAGTAAAGCCATACCGTGAAGAGATAGAACTCTTTAAAACTAACCTAATTAAGGTTTTGGATTTTTCCAATGAGGATGAATCAGAAGAATATCATAAAAACCTGGTTTCAGGATTCCTGAAAGATTCCCTTTACCACAATGACCATTTCATTAACACAAGTGGGCGCAAGGACCAAGTAATCCATATTGGGCCCAAACCTGATAGCCCCGTGGGGGTAATAATCGAGGCCAAAAACCCAAAGAACAAAAGTGAAATGGTAACTGTTGACAATCTCAACAAAAAAGCGTTTCACGAATTGCTCTTATACTTTTTAAGGGAACGTATTACCAAAGGCAACCTAGAGGTAAAAAACCTTATTATCACGAACCTTTTTGAATGGTTCATTTTTGATGCCAATGATTTTGAAAAAAATTTTGTGGCCAACAAAACTTTGGTGAAACAATTCAAGGATTTTGAAGCTGGAAATTTATCCGGAACCAATACCGATTTCTTCTACAATGAAATTGCGAAGCCCTATTTGTCTGCATTTGAAGGGTCTTTGAGTTTTGTGTACTTTGATTTACGGAAATATGAAAAAATAGTTCGAAATGACAACCCAAAAGATGACCAGAAACTTGTTGCCCTTTTTAAGGTGCTTTCTCCGCAACACCTATTAAAAGAACCTTTTGTAAATGACAGCAATAGCCTGGATAAAAAGTTTTACAGCGAGCTATTGCACATCATAGGGCTTTCGGAAATCAAAAAAGGCAGTAAGAAATTAATTCAACGAAACGAGGAAGGACAACGAAACTTAGGAAGCCTTTTGGAGAACACCATTCTTCAACTTGACACTCGAGACAAGATTAGCCGACTGCCCAATCCCAAAAAATATGGAGACACCAAAGATGAGCGGTTGTTCAACGTGGCTTTGGAGCTAGTCATTACCTGGGTCAATCGGATTCTTTTTCTGAAGCTGCTCGAAGCACAACTTATTCGCTACCATAAAGGAGATCCACATTATGCTTTCCTAAATCTAAAAATGATCAAGGACTATGATGATCTGGATAGTCTTTTCTTTCAAGTGTTGGCAAAAAGACAAGAAGAGCGAAATGAGGAAGCCAAAACCTTTTTTAATAGAGTGCCATACCTGAACTCTTCACTTTTTGAACCAACTGACATAGAGCATGATACCCTATTTGTAAGCAATCTTAGAGACGATAAGCCTATACCCATAATTGCTTCAACCGTACTAAAAGATGAAAAGGGTAAAAAACGTTCGGGTGAACTTTCAACACTTGAATATTTATTTGAATTTTTGGATGCCTATGATTTTAGCAGCGAGGGTTCCGAAGATATTCAAGAAGACAACAAAACACTGATCAATGCCTCGGTACTTGGGCTCATTTTTGAAAAGATAAATGGTTATAAGGACGGTTCGTTCTTTACTCCTGGTTTTATCACCATGTATATGTGCCGGGAGACCATTCGTAAAGCAGTGGTCCAAAAATTCAATGAGGTAAAAGGTTGGAACTGTAAAGGTCTGGATGATGTATATGACAAGATTGAAGACAGAAATGAAGCGAACACAATCATCAACAGCCTAAAAATCTGTGACCCTGCCGTGGGCTCTGGCCATTTTTTGGTTTCGGCGCTCAATGAGTTGATTGCCATTAAGAACGACCTTAAAATATTGCAGGATGCTGAGGGCAAGCGATTAAAAGAATATGAGGTTGAAGTCGTCAATGATGAATTGGTTATAACCGATGATGAACAAGAACTGTTTGAGTACCATCCTGGCAATAAAGAAAGTCAACGGGTTCAAATGGCCCTTTTCCATGAAAAGCAAACCTTGATAGAAAACTGTCTTTTTGGGGTGGACATCAACCCCAATTCGGTTAAAATATGCCGTTTGCGATTATGGATCGAGTTGCTCAAAAATGCCTATTACAAAGGGGATAACGAGCTGGAAACGCTGCCCAATATTGACATCAATATCAAAACTGGTAACTCGTTGATAAGCCGTTTTGCCTTGGACGATGATCTAAAAGCGGCTTTTAAGGACAAAAAAATAGCCTATGGCTTTTTGGATTATAAAAAAGCGGTTGCCGACTATAAAAACACGGCCTCAAAAGAAAAAAAGCGCGAAATTTCACAAATCATCAACGAGGTCAAAAATAATTTTAGAAGCACCCTGGACAACAAGTTTATTGCCAAGTTCCAAAAGGCCCAAGGTGAAGTAATCAACGAACAGGAGCGACAAAACAACCTAAAAGCTTTTGGGGAAAAAATAACCAAAGCCGATAAGGACACTCTTAAAAAACTACAACAAAAAGCCGAAAAAGCCCTCTTGGAAAAAGAGGAAATCGTAAACAATGTCATCTATGAAAATGCCTTTGAATGGCGCTTTGAGTTTCCGGAAGTTTTGAATGATGAGGGCGACTATATTGGATTTGATGTGGTGATTGGGAATCCGCCCTATGGAGTTAATCTTTCCAATTTGGAAATTGAGTATTTCCGAAAAAAATTTAGTAGTATAATTGGCCATGCAGAAATTTACTATCTGTTCATTGAATTAGCATTAAATGGGATTCTCGGAAAAGAAAAAAACCTCTCATATATCATTCCAAACGCTTGGTTATCCAACAAGTATGCTTTCGGTGTTAGAAAATTAATACTAAAAAATTTCAAGCCGATTGAGATAATCAATTTTAATCAAAAAGTGATTTTTGAAGATGCTCAGGTTGAAACATGTATACTTTCAATAAAGAAGACCCCTGGTTTTGAATCAATAATTGTTGGCCATGATCTAAATCTAAAATACACCTTCAATCCCAAATGTTGGTTTAAGGATAATAATCTCATTATTAATTTTTCAGAAAATGCGGAAATTCAATCCATTTTGGAGAAAGTAAATGGAAATCCAATAAGACTAGAAGAATTACTTGATATCTCAAACGGCTGTAAACCATATCAAGCCGGGTATGGAACAAACCTAGAAGGAAAAGCTTTGACTAAAGAAGACGTTAAAAACAGAATATATCATTCTAAAACAAAACTATCCGATCAATATTTTTCAGAACTTAAAGGAAAACATATCCAGCAATACTTTTCAAAACAATCAAATGAATATATTAAATGGGGACCTTGGTTGATGTCTCCAAAAGCTTCGCATTATTTTTTCCAACCTAAAATATTGATACGCCAAATTATCGGCACCAAATTTATTTGTACAATTGATGAAACCAATGCTATTGCCGACCAGTCTTTATACGTAGCCGTTCCTTTTGAAGAATCCAAAACGGATTTACATTCATTCCTGGCAGTTCTTAATTCAAAACTCTATGGGTTTTTCTTTAGAAAATTTTACTCAGAAGAAGATGATTTGTTTCCAAAGATTAAAGTTAATGAATTGAAGAGGTTGCCATATAAACCACCTAACAAAGAAATTGAGAATAGACTTATTGAATTGGCCAGAAAGATTATTTCATTGAAGAAAGAAAATCAAGTTACAAATGTGTCCGACTTAGAAAACGAAATCGATCAATTAGTATACCAGCTCTATGGGTTGACCGAAGAAGAAATTGCAATTATTGAGAGTGCCTAAAACGATATGAAAGCCACCGAACTACCCATCATCAATTTTTTACAGACACCTAATGTACAATTTGTAATACCCGTTTACCAACGCAATTATGATTGGGAACTAGGGCATTGCAAACAATTGTTAGAGGATATCATCAGTGTTGAAAAAGAAGACCGCGGCACACATTTTATAGGCAGCATTGTTTTTATACACGAAGGAGCTTACACCACCCGTGAAGTCCGCGAACTGGTAATTATAGACGGCCAGCAACGCCTCACCACTATCAATGTGCTGTATGTGGCCTTGTTCCGTTTTGCAAAGAACAATGGACTGGAAAAAGAGGCCGAGATGCTCTACAATATGTTCTTGGTAAACCAATATGTGCAAGAAGAAGATAGTAAGCTCAAACTAAAACAGACCGACACTAATTCCATGGCGTTCAAGGCCATTATGGAGGGCAATGAAAAAGGGTTTGCTTCATTTTCCAATGTGATCGAAAACTATACTTTTTTCAGTTCTCGAATCAATGCCGAGAATTTTGAGGTAATAAGGAATGGTTTGAAACGGTTGATTTTTGTCGAAATTTCGTTGGAACGGGACAAAGATGATCCGCAGCGGATATTTGAAAGTCTCAATTCAACAGGACTTGACCTGTCCCAATCCGATTTGATACGGAACTATATCCTAATGGACCTAAAGCCACGGGAGCAACAAAAGGTTTTTAACACCATTTGGAATCCCATTGAAGAAAATGCCCGGGATTTGATAAAACAAAAGTCGTTGGTTTCTGAGTACATAAGGGACTATTTAACCCTAAAAAACAAGAAAATACCCAATAAATCAAAGGTCTACCAAGAGTTTAAAAAGAACTACCCCAATAAACTGGATGAGGAGTACATGAACGAGTTGGAAAACATCAAAGCGCTTTCCCTATTTTATAAAATGTTTATCAATCCGGAAACCGTTGAAAACCCGAAAATTCGTAAAGAGCTGGAATACATCAACCGATTGGAAGTGAATGTCGCCTATCCATTCTTGTTACAGGTTTTTGAAGATTGGGACAATGGGATTACAGATGAAGAAACTGTTGTTCACGTATTAAAATTGGTTCAAAATTATGCTTGGCGAAGATTTATAGTGGGATTGCCTACCAATGCACTGAATAAGATTTTCATGACCCTGTATTCGGAAATAGATACCGAAGACTATTTTGAAAGTTTGGCCAAAGCCCTATGTAAAAAAAGAGGTAATTCACGTTTTCCTGATGATGAAGACGTGCTGGCGGCTTTAAAAGACAAAGACCTCTATAATATCAAAGCAAAAAACAGGAATTATCTTTTTGAGCTTTTGGAAAACCACAATAATCGTGAGCATGTCGATACTGCGAGCGAAAGCATCACGATTGAGCACATCTTTCCACAAAACCCTAGTTCCGAGTGGTCCAAACAATTAGATGAGGAAACAATTTTCCTATTTAAGGAAAAGTATTTGAATACATTGGCAAACCTAACCTTGTCGGGGAACAACGGGTCATTGGGGAACAGGACCTTTTTGGAGAAAAAGAACATGAATCATCAAGGTGGAGAGCAAGGTTATAAATACAGTAGGTTATGGTTAAACGATTATTTAAAAAGAATTGATGTTTGGGACGCCAATTCCTATGAATCCAGGTTTAAATTAATCAGCGAACGGTTTCTTACTATCTGGAGTTATCCTGATGTTGTACTAGAGACAGATGAAGAAGCTGTAGAGCAATCTATTTTTGAAGCAGAGTCCCCAACACACAAAAAGCTTGAATATTTTATATTCAAGAACAACAAGGTTGAAGAATCAGCCATTGCAAACATGTATTATTATGTGCTTCAACAGTTATATGCCATAAATACCGGGCTGTTGCTTGGGAACGATATTCTTAAAATAACAAGAAACAAAGAAGATTTTAGAAGTGCCCAGGAAATAACCAATGGCTACTTTGTCGAGTTTAATATCGATAGCAATACAAAGTTCAATATTCTAAAAAAGTTATTGTCCTTATTTGATTTGGAAGATGAACTTATTGTCAAATATGATAATGCCTCCTCTCATGGCAACAGGTTTTATGTGCGTAAAGAATATTGGGAGCAACTTTTGCCCCAATTGCAAGAAAAAGGTCAGTTTTCAAATGTTAATCCTGTGAAATCTCATTGGATAAGCATGGGTGCCGGAAAAACAGGAGTAAATTATTCCTTGGTCGTTACTGGTTCTCATTGCCAGATTGAGCTTAGTATAACAACAGCAAATAAAGAGCTGAACAAAAAGTATTTCAAAAAAATAATTAGTAGAAAAGCGGAAATTGAAGATGGTTTTGGTAAATCTTTAATCTGGGAAGAATTGCCCGATAACAAAATGAGTCGCATTAAGTATGTTCTTAACGATGTAAATCTTTTTGACAAATCTCATTGGCCCAAAATGAATGGTTTTTTTGTGGAAAATGTGCCAAAATTTGAAAACGTGTTTAAAAATGAAATCCTTAAGTTGTAAAAAAGCATGGGAGAAGATTTTTTCAAAACTTAAAAATGAATTTAAATGAGTATACTTTTCTTGATTGATTTTTTATGTATTCAGATAAATCCAGTTTTTAGTATTTTTTCGAGGAAACAACCATTTTTTGGGGATAAACTCGAATTTTAACCAAGAAATTTTAATGAATGGAAGAAAAACTTTCACAAGAGTAGAATTATATGGTTTTTATACATTAAATCTTTTGCGGTGTCTTTCCCTTAAGTGCTCCACGGGGTCTGTTAAGGTTATAAACTCCTATTGTTTTGTGGCCTTACCTTTTTTTGTTTTGTGATTACCAATTTAGCATCAACACAAAATTCATATGTAGAAATTTCTGCGTTAGAAATGTCTAAGGAAATGTCTAAAAATGTCTAGGTAATAGGGTTAGACATTTTCCATGGGCTCGATTTTTCCTTGCTTCCTCAATTGCAAAAAACGAAAAACAAGTCAATCAATTCTTTAATGCGGTTAAAATTGCTTTTGTAATGTTTTTTAAGTATTATTGTAATGAAAAGAAACCACTTTACATTACAAAAAATATAAAATAAATAGATGGCGAGTATAGAAGAACAAATACTAGCTCAAATTAAAAATAATGAAGAGGGCACAATATTCCTTACAGAAGATTTTGCCCAAATAGCAAATGCCAATGCACTACGTGTAGCTTTATATCGATTGGTAAAAAGAGGTGTTTTGTACAGGTTGGCAAGTGGCATCTATGTAAAACCTAAAACGAGCCAATTACTAAACCAAGTAGTACTACCAAGCTTGAACGATATAGCGCAAGCCATAGCCAAACGCGATAAGGCACGTATTATCCCAACAGGCAGTTTTGCTATGCACGCTTTGGGGCTAAGCGAACAAATACCATTAAATGTAGTTTACTACACCGACGGTAAGGCCCGAAAAATTAAAATAGATAATAGAAATATTACGTTTAAAAAAGTTAGCCCCAAAAAGTTAGCCCTAAAGGGTAAAATAAGCAAATTGGCAGTATTGGCATTAACGGAAATAGGTAAAAACAGCGTAACCAAAAGCGAGGAAGATAAAATTGTAAAAATTTTAAAACAAGAAAATATTGAAGATTTAAGACATGATTTGCAGTTAGCACCTCAATGGATAGCAGAAATTATGGCAAAAGCATTATAATCAATGAGCAGTCTATTATTTTATAAAGCAAGTGCTGAAGAAAAACGATTGATTTTTCAAGAAGTAGCGAAACAAAAAAAGATTCAAGATTTTGCTGTAGAAAAAGATTGGTGGGTAACACAAACCCTCGATATTATCTTTTCGGATATGGACATTGCAGAACACCTGTTATTTAAGGGAGGTACATCATTAAGTAAGGCATGGCACTTAATACAACGGTTTTCAGAAGATATAGACTTGGCCCTAAACAGGGAGTATTTAGGCTTTGATGGCGGCTTAATTAGCAAATCTCAGGTAAAAAAGTTGCGAGAAAAATCCTTTGAGTTTGTAACCACCACGTTTTATGAAGCCTTAAAAAAAGCATTTAAGGATAGAGGTTATACAGGCATAACCTTTGATTTTGAAAATTTAGGCGATGGCGATCAAGACCCAGTATCTATTTTAATTTATTACCCTGCTGTTACAAAACATTCAGAATATGTATTGCCACGAGTAAAAGTAGAATTAGGAAGTCGCTCTTTAAAAGACCCATTTACCAATTGCGAAATACTATCATTTGTGGGCAAGCAGTTTCCAGAACGTCCATTTGCAGATTCGGCGATTACCATACCTTGTGTAAATCCGGAACGCACCTATTTGGAAAAATTGTTTTTACTTCATGAAGAGTTTAAAAAACCGAAAGATAAAATACGTGTAGAGCGCTTAAGTAGACATTTGTATGACATTACAAAAATTTACAAAAGTGGGTATAAAGCCAAAGCCTATAACCAAGAGCTTATAGTTTCAATTATAGAACATAGGGAAAGATTTAATGGTATAAGAGGTATAAATTATAGTGCATTATATCCGCCAAATTTAAATCCTCTGCCTCCAGAAACATTTATAAAAAATTGGGAAGACGATTATAAATCGATGCAAACCAATATGATTCCAGAGGATAGTCCAAATTATAAGGATCTATTGGAAACCGTTAAACAGGCCGCCAAAGAATACAATACATTGAAGTTTGAATAAATGGGTATGTAGTCGCTAAGCAACCTATTGGAAATTAAGTATCTAATGGAAAAAGGACATGAGACGTATAATATTTCAATATCTATTGATTTTGCTTGTTCTGTTCACTATTGGATGTAATTCCGATGACGATTCCGTTCCTGCTTTGGGGGAGAACACCTTTGTTGCCCAAAAGGATGAGAACCTTTGGGAGGGCAGCACTGAACTTCAGTTGATGGAGAACGATACACTGGTCTTCTTCGCCGTTGGGGAAGGGCTGGACAATGGAGTGTTGATGGTAAAGGCAAAGTTTAAAGGTGTGGGAAGCTATACATTGGAAAAGGAAAAGACATTCTATTACGATACAGTCGGCGGGGATGTCATCGTGGCACAATACACATTGCAAGAACCTGAAAATGCCGCTTTTGTAGTGGAGTCTTATAATGAAACTAATGGATCAGTGACCGGCAACTTTGCATTCGAGCTGTTTCCAAGGGCCCAGGGAGAAAAGAGCATTGAAAATTTTTTACGGATTACCGAAGGCATGTTTAAAGGAACTCTAATGGAATTTGACTAAGTGCCTTGTACCCTGGCCAACTGAACCCAAAGAATGATATACCCCATAGTTATTCCTTCACCCATGTCTTTGTCTCGAAAAAACTTTGGAAAGTATTTAGGATATGCAAATACTTTATAATAGAACTTCTATGGCTTTATCAACAACAGAGGTGTCCAGTTCTTTCAAATAGGCTTGGGTTATGGCCATGTTTTGATGGCCCAATGATTCGCTGATTACATCTGTTGCAACACCTTTTTGCTTAAGACAATTGGCAAAACTGTGACGTGCCACATAACTGGTCACAGATTTTTCAATTTCGGCCAATTCCGCGATAGCCTTTAAATCCTTGTTATAGTTTTTGAGCACTTTGGTCTTTCGGTTTTCAATCTGGTTTGGGGTAAGCTCATCATGGAGCAAAATGGGAAAGACATATTTCGTGCCCAATGAATTTTTACGATAATGATTCAAGATTTCCTGAACCGGAGGGAGGATTTTAATGGTAAAGTTTCCCTTGGTCTTGGAACGGGTATAATATATGTTTCCCCCTTTGATGTCCTTCCATTTCAATTTCATCATATCGGCAAAGTTCATCCCTCTGGTATAGAAGCTAAAAACAAAATAGTTTTTGCTGTTCAGAAGCTCTGGATTTTCAGAAAGGTCAACATTGATTATTTGTTTTACCTC